>Ga0102936_1000996_pt1 | contig 11278 bp, 10 predicted proteins | sample SalPon2_A_H2O_MG_FD_78502 | JGI IMG/M metagenome (GOLD analysis project Ga0102936, IMG submission 78502) | Salt pond water microbial communities from South San Francisco under conditions of wetland restoration - Salt Pond MetaG R2_A_H2O_MG | ecosystem: Environmental > Aquatic > Non-marine Saline...
GCCCTCCTGTGCCGCCCCGTTGAAGTCGTCCGTGCGGTCGTAGCCCGCCTGCGCGGCGGCGTCGACGAACGCCCGGGAGACCGGTCGCGGCGAGGACTGGTCCGTCACGTTGAGCGGCCCCGCTGACCCGTGGTAGGGCGATCCCGACGGCGTGAACGTCTCCGCCCGCTTGAAGTACTCCAGCATGGTGTCGTACCCCCAGCCCTCGTTGCCGAGGGCGGCCCAGTCGTCGTAGTCGGACGGGTGGCCGCGGATGTAGATCATCGCGTTCGTGGAGGAGCAGCCGCCGAGCGTCTTGCCGCGCGGCCAGTAGAGCCGTCGGCCGGCGCAGCCGTCCTGCGGCTCGGTGTGGTACTCCCAGTCCGCGTCGGTCTCGAAGAGCTCCGGGAAGCCCGCCGGGATCCGCATGTTCCGGTCGTCGTCGGGCGTGCCCGCCTCGAGCAGGAGCACGCTCGTGTCCGGGTCCGCGGTGAGTCGGCTCGCGAGGACGCAGCCCGCCGAGCCGGCCCCGACGACGACGAAGTCGTATTCCGTGTCTGTCATAGACAACCATGCGGGTCACCGGCAGTTAACTGTGCCCGGTCCGCGACCGGCGAGGGTTCGGGACCGTTCGTCGCCGCGCGGCGTTCGACGCCGTTATCACTCGCTGTCCGAGTCGTTACCCGTGGACCCCGACACCGTCCGAGACGCGTGGCGAGAGCGGGCGGGAGAGTACTCGCCGGCGTACTACGCGTACCGCGGGCCGAACGAGACGAGCGCGGCCGTCCGAGAGGCCCTCGCGGCGCGTCTCGACCGCGACGCCGCCGTCCTCGAACTCGGCTGCGGGTCGGGCCGTCACCTCCGACACCTCGCGGCGCACGGCTTCGAGGACCTGTCCGGGGTCGACATCGACCCCGGGGCCTTCGAGACGATGCGGGAGACCTATCCCGACCTCGCGGCCGCCGGGACGTTCCACTGCGGTGCGCTAGCCGACGTCCTTGAGGAGTTCGACGACGGCGCGTTCGACGCGGTCTACTCGGTCGAGACGCTCCAGCACGTCCCCCCCGAGGCCGAGTCGGTCTTCGGAGAGATCGCGCGGATCACCGACGCGGTCCTCGTCACGGCGGAAATCGAGGGGCCGCCGGCGGCGGAGTCGGCGTCGGCGGACCCGGACGTGAACTTCGTCGACGACGACACGCCGCTCTACTACCGCGACTGGGGCGAGATATTCGGTTCCCTAGGGCTCACCGAGGTCGACGTCGTCCGCGGCGACAGGGACACGACGCGGACGTTCCGCGTCGCCGATTGACCGACCGTCCGGGCGGACCGATCCGGACCGCGGCCCGGTCTCCCGCGCGACTTTTACCCGCGAGCCGACTACCCGAGCCACATGGCGACTCGCGAGGCCCTCTGGGGATACCGGGACCGGTTCGGCGACGCCTTCGGGCGCACCTACTTCCGCCGGTTCGGCCCCGGCGTCGTCTCCAGCGTCGGGATCGGGACGTACCTCGGCGAGCCGACGCCCGCGGTCGACGAGGCCTCGCGCGAGTCGATCGAGCTGGCGCTCCGGTCCGGCGTGAACCACGTGGACACCGCGGCCAACTACCGATGCGGTCGCGCCGAGCGCGTCGTCGGCGAGGCGCTCCGGAAGGCCCCCGTCGACCGCGAGTCCGTCGTCGTCGCGACGAAGGGCGGCTTCCTCCCGTTCGACGGCGAGCGCCCGAGCGACCCGAGCGCGTACGTCCGCGAGCGGTTCGTCGAGCCGGGGATCGTCGCCCCCGACGACCTCGCGAACGGCTCGCACGCGATGACCCCGGATTTCCTGGAGTGGTCGCTCGACCGCTCGCTCGACCGGCTCGGGTTCGACGCGGTCGACTGCTTCTACGTCCACAACCCCGAGACGCAGCTCGCCGTCAGGTCGCAGGCCGACGTGTACGACGCGCTCGAAGCCGCGTTCGAGGCGCTGGAGCGCCGCCGCGCCGCGGGCGACGTCGGGGCCTACGGCGTCGCGACGTGGGACGCGTTCCGGGTCGGAAAGGACGGCGACCGGTACCTCTCGCTCGCCGAGGTGCTCGCGCGCGCCGAGGCCGCGGGCGAGGCGGTCGGCCCCGACGACGACCACGGGTTCGAGGCGGTCCAGCTCCCGTTCAACGTCGCGATGGCCGACGCATTCACCCGACGGAACCACCCCGCGCCGGCGGGCTCGGACGCCGACGGACCGGTCTCGGCACTCTCGTTCGCGCACGAGGCCGGGCTCTCGGTGGTGACGAGCGCGAGCATCGGACAGGGAGACCTCGCGGTCGAGGGCGCGGTCCCGGCCGACGTCGACGCGACGCTCGCGGGGGAGACGCCCGCCCAGCGCGCGCTCAACTTCGCGCGGAGCGCGCCGGGCGTCACCTCGTCGCTCGTCGGGAGCGCCGACCCGGACCACGTCCGCGAGAACGTCGCGGCCGGCACCTTCGACCCGCTGGGCGCGTCGGCGTTCGACGCGGTCTTCGAGTGAGCCGAACCGCGGGCCACAAAGCGTTTAGCGAGGCCCCGTCAATTCGGTCGCATGTCCCCGACGCGACGATCCCTCCTCGGTAGCGCAGCCCTCGGCGTGCTCGGCACGTTCGCCGGGTGTTCCGGCGCGAGCGACCCCGAGTCGGCGTCGGTCCGGCGACAGGCGTCGGGCACGGATCCGGACCCGACCGTCCTGAAGCCGCGGAACCCGGACGGCGACCGGATCCTCCTCGACGGGAGCGAGGTCGACGGCGAGGGGGAACCGATCTCCGTCGGCCGCGAACTCGTCACGAGCGCGGAGCGAGCGAGCGACCTGCTCGTCGCCGAGGGCGTCGCCGACGCGGACCGCGAGCGGATCCGGTCGTTCCTCGATGCGACCGACTACGACGCGGAGACGGTGTACGTCTCGCCCGCGGGCGTCCGGTCGTGCGAGCGGCTTCACATCGAGTCCGTCTCGTGGGAACCCGGTCGCGTGGACTACGAGTACTGCCGCGAACTCAGGCCTCCGGACGAGGCGTGCGTGGCCGACGCGTGGGTCACGCTCGGTCTGTTCTTCCGGCTGCCGGTCGCGCTCGACGGCCGGATCAGCGGCTCCGGGTCCAGCGGGCGGTCGCCGTGTCGGACCACGGAGACGGAGTACGCGGTGATCGAGGGGAACGCGACCGTGCCGGGGAACGACACCGCGATAGACGCCGGGGGTGACTCCCGGTGACGCGGCGGGTGACCCGCCGGCACGCGCTCGCGGCCGTCGGTGCGACAGCGCTCGGCTCCCTCGCTGGGTGTTCGGGCGTCGGGAGCGAGCCGGGGTTCTGGGACGACCCGCCGTCGCTCGATGTCGACGCCGTTCCACGCGAGTTCGACGATTCCGTCCCGGCTCGGCCGCGGATCGTCCCCGTCGGCTTCGAGCCGGAGGTCGCCGCCGCGTTCGCGGACCGCGTCGACCGGCTGCTCGGCCCGATCCCCGACCCCCTGACCGCGGAGCGGCTCCCGCACGGCGGGTTCCGCGAGCGCATCGAGTCGGAGCGCGCGGCGGCCCGCGAGGCGCTCCCGGGAGCCGACGAGCCGCTCCCGCCGCTCGGAGCGGCCGAGCGGTACGCGGCGGCGCGGGATCACGCCGCGACCGCCGTCGGCACGTGGGCGGGCGTGACCGTCGAGGGCGAACCGGAGGCGGTCGCGGCGGACGGCGGGACGGTTCGCGGCCGCGCGTCCGGGGCGCTCGACGCGCTCCCCGGACCCGCCGCGGACCCGCTCGCGGGGACCGCGGTCTACGGCCCGATCGAACGGTGGTACGACGAGTCGCTCCGCCGGACGCTGGTCGGCGGCGGGAGTCCGGCCGACGAGGCGAACCCGATCCGAGCGGGAGAGGCGGTCGGCAACGTCGAGCGCGTCCAGTCGTACGTCGAGGCGGGGCGCTACCTCCGGGACCGGTACGCGGCCTCGCTCGCCGATCCGGAGCCGGTCGCCGAGCCGATCCGCCGGGAGATGAACCGTCTCGGCCGCGTCGTCGGCGACCGCCTCCGCGAGCTCCACGGCGAGGGGGTCGAGGACCTCCGGGAGAGCCCCGGCCCCGAGGCCTTCGTCGACGGGCGCGGGGTGGCGACAGACGCGCCGAGCGACTCCCTCCTGTCGAGCGCCGTCTACCGCAGCTTCGACGGGGTGTGGTTCGACCCCGTCGCGCTCGGCGACTACGAGCCCGATCACCCGGCGACCGGGCTGACGCGGACCGCGCTCGTCCTGACGCGCCTCCGGGCGCTGGACGACATCGCCGCGCGCGTCGAAGCCGGAGAGACGATGTTCCCGGACGGTCCCGACGCCATCGGCGCGGCGCGCGGGGCGGCGGTCGCGTCGGCGTCGTCGCTCGCGGACCACGAGAACCCGCTGGCCCGGTGGCTGGCGACGCAGTTCCTGCCGCTGTTCGCGGAGCAGGACGAGGCGCTCGCGGCCGACGAGCGGAGCGTACGCTCGGCTGCCGAGGCGTACGCCGAGTACCGGTGGATCGAGACGGTTACGGGCGAGGCCGAGGCGGTCGCGGCGTCGGTCGCGAGCGAGTTCGAGTCGTGACCGGAGCGAGCGGCCGGGACCGGACCGCGAGAGATCGGCCGCGGGAGGAGTGAAAAGAGCGCAGCGGGCGACTGGCGCGGGGACGACGCGACGACGGCGGTCAGCGGAGCTCCTTGAACCGGGCGCCGCACTCCGGACAGATCCGGACCGAGAACACCTCGTCGGGGTCGTTCTCCTTCTTCAGCACCTGCTCGCAGTCGGCGCAGTTGAGCCGCTCGTAGGTGTCCTTCATCAGGTCGCCGTCGCGGAGTCCCTTGCGCGTGGATTTCATACCCCGCCGTTCGGGGGCGGGGCGGATAAAAACCCCGTCCGACGTCGGGCTGACGGAGCGGCCGAAACCGCCGGGAGACGCGGCGTCGCCCGCCGCGACCGACCTCGGGGCGGTCCCCGGCCGCTTTCGCAACGCTTGTGTCCGGGCGCGCGGAATCGCCGTCGTGTCACGGACCCGGCTGTTCGGATCGCTCTGCGCGCTGGTGTTCCTCGTCAACTTCGCGCGCGTCGTGTTCGCGCCCCTCGTGGGCGAGTTCATCGACGCGTTCGGGATCCGCGAGGGGACCGCCGGGCTCATCGTCACGCTCGCGTGGCTCGGCTCGGCCGCCCCGCGGCTCCCCGCCGGCTGGGCGCTCACGCGCTTCACGCGGCGGCGGGTCATCCTCGTCTCCGGCGCGATGCTGACGGCGGGCGCGCTCGGCGTCGCCCTCGCGCCGAGCGTGCTCGCGCTGATGGTCGCCGCCTTCGCGGTCGGGCTGGCCTCCGGCGTCTACTTCGTCGCCGCGAACCCCTTCATCGCGGAGCTGTTCCCGCAGCGCGTCGGCCGGGTGATGGGCGTCCACGGCATGGCGAGCCAGCTCTCGGCCGTCATCGCCGCGCCCGCGGTCACCGTCGCGCTGTGGTACGACTGGCGGTACGCCTTCTACGCGCTCGCGGTCGCCGCGGCCGCCAGCACCCTCGTCTTCGCGGCGCTCGCGCGGCGGACGGACCTCCCGGACGCCGGCGCGGGCGACACCGACTTCCTCGGGGCCGCCCGCGGCGAGTGGAAGCTGATCTTCGCCGGCATCGTGCTGATGGGGCTCACGAGCTTCGTCTGGCAGGGGCTGTTCAACTTCTACGAGCTGTACATGATCGACAAGGGGCTGGCGCGGGCGACCGCGCGGAACCTCCTGACGGTGATCTTCGCGGCCGGCGTCCCCGCGTTCCTGGTCTCGGGCGACCTCGCTGACCGACTCCCCCACGTCCCGTACCTGCTCGGCATCGTCACGGCGTTCGTCGGCGGGGTCGTCCTCGTCGTCGTCGCCGAGGGGCTGGCGGCGGTGATCGCCGCGAGCGTCGTCGTCGGCTTCGCCATCCACATGCTGTTCCCGGCCGGCGACACGTACCTGCTCGCGTCGCTGCCCGACGAGTCGCGCGCCTCGGCGTACGCGATGTTCTCGGCCGGGATGATGTCCACGCAGGCGGCCGGCTCCTGGGTCGTCGGCGAGGCGATCGAGGCGGGCGCGACGTACGACGCGGTCTTCCTCGCGCTCGCCGGCGGGCTGGCGCTCCTCGTCGCGACGTACGCCGTGCTGTACCGGTTCGGCCGCGTCCCCGGGGGCGCGGCGGGCGCGAGCCGGACCGTCTGAGGCGACGGGGCGGGCCACGCGTGGCGACGGTGTGGACGCCGATCCCGACCCCGCACCCCGGGACCGGCATGGGGGTGTGGTACCGCACCTGTTTTGGTCGTCGCTCCCGTGTGATCGGTAAATGGAGTACGTTCAGGAGCGCGTGACGACCCTCCACGCGTTGACCGACCACCGGCCCGACGCGCCGACCGACCGCGCGGCGGTCGTCGTGCCGATGACCGAGCGCGAGTACGGCACGCTCGCGGCCGAGCGCGTCCTCTCCACGCTGGAGACGGTCGACCCGGCCCGGGTGATCGTCCCGCTGCGGGCGTCGGCCGACCGCGCCGGCCCATTCGCGGAGTGGCTCGACGGGTTCGACCTCGACGTCGAGACGCTCTGGTGCGACGGCCCCCGGCTCGCGTCGCTGTTGGAGGCGCGGGGGCTCGACGGCGACCGCGGCAAGGGCCGCGACGTGTGGCTCGCCCTCGGTCGCGCGCTCGACGAGGAGTTCGTCGTCGTCCACGACGCGGACACGAAGACGTACTCGGCGGCGTTCGTGAACCGACTGCTGTTCCCGCTCGGGCGCGGCTACGAGTTCTCGAAGGGGTACTACGCCCGCGTCGAAGACGGCTCGCTGTACGGGCGGCTGTTCCGGCTGTTCTTCCGACCGCTCGTGCGGGCGCTCGGCGACGCCGCTCCGGGGCGGGAGCCCGACGTCCTTCGGTACCTCTCGGCGTTCCGCTACGCGCTCGCCGGCGAGTTCGCGGCGACGAGCGACCTCGTCTCCCGGCTCCGCGTCCAGCGCGGCTGGGGGCTGGAGGTCGGGACGCTCGGCGAGGCGTTCGGCCACGCCGGGTTCGCCGACAGCGCGCAGGTCGACCTGGGACGCTACGAGCACGACCACCGCTCCGTCGACGGGCCGACCGGCCTCGCCGACATGAGCCGGGCGGTCGGCGCGGCGACCCTGCGCGCGGTCGAGGACGCCGGCGTCGACGTGGACTACGACGGCCTCGCCGAGCGCTACCGTGAGACGGCGGAGTCGCTGACGGAGAGCTACGCCGCCGACGCGGCGTTCAACGGGCTCTCGTACGACGCCGGCGACGAGCGCTCGCAGGTGGCGACGTACGCCGAAGCGCTGGCCGCGCCGGGGCCCGACACCCGGCTGCCGGCCTGGCGGAACGCCCCGGTCGACCCCGACGAGGTCTTCGATGCCGCGACCGCCGACCTCGACGCGGCGCGCGGCGACGACGCCGGCGGCGGCGGCGGGACGGGTCCGACGGACGACCGGAGCGACGCGGCCGGCGGGTCGGCGGTCGAGAATCGACAGGCGGAGCCCGCGCCGGGGGAGGACTGACGATGGCCGACGAGGGGGGGCCGAGCGTCGCCGCTCGCGACGACCTCGCGGGCGTCGTCGACCTGTTCGAGTGGCTCACCCGGGCGGAGCTCTCGCGGGCGCTCTCGGAGCTGGCGTTCAAACAGCGGACCGAGGTCGACGAGGGGGCCATCGACGACGCCATCGACCTCGCGGTCGACGAGTACGCGCTCGTGCCGGCCCCCGACGAGGCGCTCTCCGGCGATCGCAGTTCGGCCGGGGACGACGCGGAGGGGGCCATCGATGACGAGACTCCCCTCGCGGTCGGCCCGGCGGCGTTCCCGACGCTCCCGGAGGGCGCGGCGGACCTCCCGCACATCCTCGACGTGCCCGACCGCGGCGTCGACCGCGAGACCCTCGCGGACGCGGTGCTCGACCGGCTCCGCCGCGAGGCGGTGACCGCGATAAACGACGGCGACGCCGCGCGGCTGGAGACGCTCGCGGACGTGACCTACGACGTGGAGGCGTGGGCCCCGGTCGACGTAGACCCGGTCCGGACGCGGATCCTCGCGGAAGTTGACGCGTAGCCGGCGCGCGACCCCGTCGCTCACCCGGAGAACTCGGCCTCGCTCACGCGGACGACGACCGTCTCGTCGACGTCTCTGAGGTCGTACTCGGGCGTCTCGCCCTGTCGCCGGCGGACGAACAGCGGCTCGACCGGCCGGCCGTCGACGAGGCCGAACACCTTCAGGCGCTGGTCCGTCTCCTCCGGTGGCACGTCGCCGTCGCGGACCTCGCGGGCGAGGTCGCGGGAGAGCCACTCGTCGGTCGCGACCGAGGGCTCCAACACGAGCGCCTCGTCGACGAAGCGGACGAGGTACCAGTCGAGGTCGTTCAACAGCGAGACGGCGGCCCCGAGGCTCACCGTGTCGACGGCGACGCTGTTCTCGAACGGCTCCTCGATCGCGTAGGTCGCGAGCGCGTCGCGAGCCGTCTCGCGGGAGAGCAGCTCGTAGGAGAGCTCCACGTCGGGGTCGCCGAGGAGACACACCCGCGTCATGGACGCACCTCCGACCGGACGGCGCAAATCCGTTGCGGTCGTCCGGCGGCGGGGGCGGGCGGAGGGTTCTACGGCTCCCCGGTCAGAACGTCGAGACGTCGCCCTCGATGACGCTGCGGGTCACGTCCGTCACGTCGGCCAGCTCGCGGTCGACGATGGCGAGGACGTCCGCCTCGATGTCGCCCAGTTCGACGTCGTCCTCGGTGACGATCTGCGCGTCGGCGACGTGCGGCTCGTCGATCGGCCGGCCGATCTGCGAGAGGAGCCGGACCTGGAGGTCGCGGATCCCGTCGACCTCGCTCGTGACGGACTCGGCGACGCGGGTAGAGAGGAGGTTGTAGATCTTCCCGATGTGGTTGACGGGGTTCTTCCCGGAGGTCGCCTCCATCGACATCGGGCGGTTGGGGGTGATGAGCCCGTTCGCGCGGTTGCCGCGCCCGACCGAGCCGTCGTCGCCCTGCTCGGCGGAGGTGCCGGTGACGGTGAGGTAGACGGACCCCTCGTCGTAGTCGTCGGCCGTGTTGACGTCGACGTGGACCTCGCGGTCCGTGTACTCGCGGGCGAGGTCGTCGACGTACTCGCGGACGGACGCGACCGCGTCGTCGTACTCGTCGAGGCCGTCGACGTAGGCGTCGACCATCGCGGCGGCGACGGTGATGTCGATCCGGTCGCCCTCGCGTTTGCCCATGATCTTCACGTCGGGGCCGAGCTCGGGGTGGTCGTCGTGGTACGTGGTGTTGAGCGCGCGCTCCGCCTCGTGGACGATGGTCTCCGTTTCGGTGAGCGGCGCGTGACCGACGCCGAAGGAGGTGTCGTTGGCCATCGGGACCTCCTGCGTCTCCTCGCCGAAGACGTCCTGGAGGTCGCCCGACCCCTCGCCGAGCTTCACGTCGACGACCACGTCGGTACCGTACTCAAGCTCCGGGATCGCCTCGGAGAGGTACTCGCGGGCGGCCGCGAGCGCGGTCGAGTCGACGGGGAGCTGCTCGCCGTCGTACTCCTTCGTGGCGCGGCCGACGATGAGGATGTAGATGGGCTCGACGACCTCGCCGCCGCCGAACGCTGGGGCCGCGCGGCCGGCGACCAGCTGCGTCTCGTCCGTGTTGTAGTGGAGCACCTTGCCGACGCGGTCCAGGTAGAGCTGGGAGAGCGCCCGCGAGACAGACTCCGCGACGCCGTCGCAGATCGAGTCGGGGTGACCGATCCCCTTTCGCTCGACGATTTCGACCTCCTGGTCCTCGACCGCCTGCCGGTCGAGGCGGCTGACCTGTATGTTCCGGTCCATTAGCGCCGGATACTCCGCGGGCGACGGTATAACTTGCGGAAACTCTTCGACGACGCCGAATTACCAATAGTAATTTGTGAACCGAGATAACGAACCTCACGCTCACCGCGTCTCCGGTCACGCAAGCGGACGTTTGCGTCTCGGCGACGTTTTTCCGTCCCCCCGCGGAACGTGACGTCATGACCGAACTCGCGCCATCTCGGCGCACCCTCCTCGCCGGCGCTGTCGCCGGCGGTCTCGGCGCCGTCGCGGGCTGTCTCGGAAACGACGACGACGAGCAGAGCGGCGGCGACGACCCGATGCTCTTCCTGTCGCTCTCGCGGGTCGACGGGACGCTGCGCGACCGCTACGTTCGCGGCCGCGAGGACCCGCCGAACCACTGGGACGAGGCGGCGCTCGACGCCGTACTGGCCGACGAACCGTACACGACCCAACACCGGAAACCGTTCTTCGCGGAACCCGACGACCCCGCGTACGTCCGCGACGAGGGGACGTACTACCAGCTCCGGTCCGTCGCCGTCGACGAGGTCGCCGAGACGCACCCGGTCCTCCGGCTCTTCGAGGCGGAAGGCGAGGTGGAGTCGACGGTCGACGGCAGCGAGGGTGGTGAGCTCCCGCGGGTGGATCAGCGCGCGGTCCGGATCGCGCACTTCGCCGCACGGGCCCGCGGGGACGAGGGCGGGTACCCGGCGGACCTGGTCGACCGCGGCGGCTACGCCTACCGGACCGCGGCCGCCCGCGAGGAGAGCGCGCTCCTCGCCGCGGACGCCCCCGACCACGTCCGCCACCGAGACACTACCTACCGCGTCGAGAGAGAGCGCGAGCGGTTCCACGAGACCGTGTACCGGCCGACTGCGGAGCCGGTCGCCGAGCGACCCGAACGCATGGAGGCGATCCTCCGGGCCACGTTCGTCGGCCCGAGGATCGGCGCGGACGACCTCTCCGCCGAGGCCAGGCGGATCGTCGACCGGGCGGACGCCGACGAGTACGGCGAGCGCTACCCGTACTCCGACGAGTACACGGCGCTGCTCCGCGCGCTCGACGCGCGCCCCTACCTCGACGGCGGGGTTCGGAACGACGCCGGCGTTCTCACGGAGCGGAAGGAGATGATCCGGTACGGCGACGACTACTACGAGTGGGAGCTGCGGCTCTCGGGCGGCGACTGACGGGAGAGCCTAGGCTCGGAGACCGGAGCGTCAGCGCGCCGCCTCGAACGCCTCGGCCATCACGTCGAGCGCCTCGCGGAGCTGCGCCTCGTCGGTCGCGTAGGAGACCCGCGCGTGGCCGGCGCCGTTCTCGCCGAACGCCTCGCCGGGGACGACGACGACGCCGCGGTCGATACACTCGTCGACGAACCCGTCTGGGACCCGCGGCATCGCGTAGAACGCGCCCTGCGGCGTCGGGCAGTCGAGGCCGATCTCCGCGAACCCCTCTAACACGATGTCGCGGCGGCGCTCGAAGGAGGCGGTCATCTCGTCGAC
>Ga0102936_1000998_pt1 | contig 11260 bp, 9 predicted proteins | sample SalPon2_A_H2O_MG_FD_78502 | JGI IMG/M metagenome (GOLD analysis project Ga0102936, IMG submission 78502) | Salt pond water microbial communities from South San Francisco under conditions of wetland restoration - Salt Pond MetaG R2_A_H2O_MG | ecosystem: Environmental > Aquatic > Non-marine Saline...
ACCGAATTCGAGTTCGCTCGCTGCCTCTACCTCGTCGGCTGCGTCGTCTTCGTCAACGAGTCCAAGACGGAGTTCGACGCCGTGCTCACGGAGGATATCCCGCATCGTCCACCGGTCGACATCGGCGAGTCTCGCAGCATCACCGAGCGTAATCCGCTCGCGCTCGTAGAGGGCGACCGCAGCTGCAATACGTTCGTTTTCGTTGTCCTCGAAGTATTCACGCACGAACTCCCGCAACGCATCGCTCTTGCCGCCAAACACACCCGCCTCAACAGCACCCTCAATGAGGAGGTTGAGGTCGTCTGGATACGACCCAGTGATTCGTGCCATCGTTCTATCCCAGACTACGTCTTCATACTATTTATGAACTGTGCCGGAGCCTTATGCATTGAGACGACCGATCTCAACTACTGGGGAACCTAACCATTGAGACAACACAACTCGGGGAGTGCTCCTATAACGATTCACCGCATCCCGTAGCCCCAGCGTTGGAGGACGGCTTCCGGGGTGGTTTCCTCAGCGGCAGCGACCAACATTGCCTCCACGACATCAGTTTTATACACAGTCTCGTCGAAGCGGCGTTCAGCGCGGGTAATCACATCCTCGATTAGATCTTCCGTCTCGGATTGAACGAATACCGGGCGCTGACTTCGACCATCTTTCACCGACTCACGTCGGTATTTGTACGGAAGCGACTGTGACTGCGAGTCAGTAGTTGCTGTCTGCGGAGTGGTTATGGCCTCATCACCCGTCATGGCAGCCGCCCTGTTTGGTGAGGTCTCGGAGGGGTCGTCCTCAGATTGATCGGTCTCGCTCTCTTCGGAGGCATCCTCGGCAAACGGGTCGTCTCCAGCGCCGGGTTTCATGCTTTCACCTCCACTGTTGATCGCAGGTGGTCAGCCAGCGTTTCCAGTTGAGCTAGCGTGTCGGTTTCGTAATCGCGTGTGCGCGTCCGGTGTTCCTCGACATATTTGAACGCAGAACACTGCTGCCTCCAACAGCCCTCGAACAGAGACCCACGCTCCCGCAATACGACCGGAATGTCGTACTCTCGCTTTCGCATCTCATCAAGCATATCCTGCTGGTCGTTCGTTCCTCTGAACCGATTCGGAACGATTGCCAGAACGCCGACATTGATGTTGAGGTTCTCTTCTAATCCAGGAACGAGATCCTCAAGCCCATCGACGGACTTCCGGCCCTTCCCCGATGGCTCGAACGGAACCAACAGCGACCGTGTCGCGTGTATCGCATTATACAGTTTAACATCCGCCGTTGCAGGGGGATCTACGACGATCGTGTCGTACGCTTGCTGAATGCTATTCTCCCGAAGCACCCGGAGGAGCTGCACGTTCCGGTTCCAGTTTTCGCCGAAGTCGTTTGCCTCCTCTTCGCGGCGACTCAGGTGCCGGTCCAACTGTTCGAGACTGTTGTGCGCGGGGACGATGTCAACCGACTCTGACCGCCTGATGAGGTCCTCGAATGGCCCGCGCTCCCGCTCAACCATATGCCGAACCAACGAGTCGGCACTGGTATCGGCGCGCTGATCATCGACGTCCAACAGGTGCGAGACCGATGCTTCCTGTGGGTCTAAATCGATCAGCAAAACGTCGCGACCAGCGCGAGCGTCCGCAACGCCGAGATTCGCTGCCAGCGTGGATTTACCGACGCCGCCCGCCTCCGAGTAAGTCGTGTAGGCCAGCATATCTGTCGTGTCTGTCCGGTTCAGTAATAAAGTCACGTCAGACGTTGTAGCTATTACGTATAGCTATGAAGTATAGCCAAACGATATATTCAACTTGTATAGTGAAAATAACTGAGTGGCTTATCCAGCCAATTCAGACGATTGAGCGGCTTACGATACCAGTTGTGCCAGCAGTCGAAACAGAGTTTCAGTGGCCCGAGTGCCATACAGATTCCATCGCGCTAGGAGTGATCAGCCGGACCCACAACGGATACGCAACAGTGACCTCCTCCACGGCCTGAAGGACGTGGGATCCGACCATCGGATTTCCGCCGAGCGTGGCGTTCGAGATTCCAACCCGCACTCACGGGGAACCGGCAGCATACCGGAGGAACTCTCGTTTCCTCCCCTGTTTAGGGCTGTGGCCCGGTCAATGAGGCCCAATCAGAATCCGTGTCATCGCCGTGCGAACCACGGCTGGCTTACCACCCCTTGTGGTTCGGGGCCGGCATCTCACCGATTCCGTAGCACCCACTGCTACACGGGACCACAGCAAAACGTTTGCGATGGGAAATCCGAGGGCTACCGTCCGTGGTTCGTCACCGATGTGTCCGCTTGACCCCCGCCTGTTCACTCCTCGGTTCCGACAGGTGTCGGAACACTCGTCGCTCACGGGAATACGGGGGTATGCGCTCGTATTCTCTATCAGTGGCTACTCATATACGCTTAGATACGATACTGGGGTCGATGAGAAAAACGTCTCAGACGTACACCACCTCAGCTGATGGGATCAGTGGGGTTGATACGGGCCCCGGTGGTAGTGCCTTCAGTTTCACCGGTGGTCGGTAAGCAGCCGAGTTCGATCACAGAAACGGCTACAGGGATTGAGAGGCAGAATACACCCGAATGGACACCCCACCTACCACCACCGAGCAGATTTCCGACGATCCGCTGATCGTACACGTCAGCGATATCCACGGCTACCTCACGGACGCTCGAAGCGCGTTGCGTGCCGTCGGTGACAGTGAGCAGTATCCGAATCTCGTAACGACTGACGAGGCGGGTCGACTCCACTGGGCAGACAACGATTACGTGCTCGTAGTCAACGGTGACGTGATTGATCGGGGGCCGGCGAACGAAGCGTGTCTTGAGATGGTGTGGCGGCTTCAAAACGAGGCCGAACCTGGACGAGTGCGCTATCACCTGGGGAACCACGAGTTAGCGATCTTGTTCCCATCGCTCGTCCGGTGGCCGGACGCTTATTCTACCAGTCTAAGTGCGGCAGATCGGCGTGAGTTCATCGAGCAAGCCAGTAAGGGAGCTGTCACGGCTGCTTTCGAGGGACACCAGTACACGTACAGTCACGCCGGACAGAACGAGCCGTTCGATGTCCGAGACATAAACGATGCGGTGCGGACTGCTGCAAGCGAGTTGTTGGATGTCGACGGTGACGACAGAGCGTTACAGGAGCGGCTGGAACGACGGTACGACCGTGTGTTCGGACTCGGCGGCAACGGCGGCAGAGGCCCTAGTGCCGGCCTCTGCTGGATGGACTTTGCGCACTTGGATCCGTCGGCCCCACCGCAGATCGTCGGCCACACAAAACGAGTAAGTCCTGTCAAGAAGGGTAACATCGTATGTGGAAACATCATTCGGATGAATCGCCGCTCACCAGGGGGCGAGGGCGTCCTGATCGAAGGTCCCGACTCGCTGGAAGTCGTCCGTCGGAAACCCGAAGATTCCGTGTCGGTCTCGTCAATCTGAGCATCGATGATCCAGAGAAAGCGTTAACCAACAAAGCGCCGGTTGGTCTGGAGTGTTGGTTAACTAGTCCGGACCGGTGAACGACTCCCGGCTCGCTACCGCGGCAACACAACCCGTACGAGACACACACCGGATCTCCGGTGAATGGGCGTCACTTTTCCCCGCACCACTCTACCGTGGATTCTCCACACACCACGTTTCCGGTGGAGTGACATCCTCCTCGCCGTGAACGGCGAGGCTTCCCACGCATAGGGAATGCCAGTTAGTCGTTGCTGATAGAGGGTTTTGACTCTTCGTAGGCCGTGAGCGTCATCTGCGCTGGTACGCTCGTCTCACGGTGAGTTGTAGCCGTGTCACTACGGCTCCCATCCCGAGGCGAGTCATCGCGTTCCGCCTTGTCAATCGATATGGCTGACCGCGCCACGCGTTAATGCGCCCGTTACGGCGGGCTTGATGCGCTATTCAGTCGATCCAGATCATCGTCCTCGTATGCTGCTCGCCACATCGCGTGAACTGCGCGGGTCACAAGTGAGACCTCGGTCACATCAGAAGTTGAGACTGGCCATCTCAATGCATACGCTTCTTGACCCAATCCTCAGTCGAGATGGTCACACAATCGGATCGAATGAACACCTCTACACAAAATCAAAAATAGCAGTCTAAAATGGATTATCTTGTGTCCTCAGGCGGGAAGTGCCAAAGAGCACTTTCGCGCACGACCGTAACCCAGCCGTCTTTCATCACTCTTGCCCACTATGACTTCCAGCTATTGCTCGGATACGATAACAATCCTCTATCCGAGAGCGTCCTTAATCGAAATAGGAACTCTCGTTCCCGAGGCGTCTCCGGCGTTTTACACCGTCAAGTGTCCCTGTTAGGGATTCGACGACCTATTTTGGTCGGACATAACTCTTAATCCCAAACGATCGAATAGACGCATCAATGAACCGCACCGAGGCAACGCGAATTGTTGAGCAGATCCAGAACGTAGTAAGCGAGGCCGTGATTACCGACGACGAATTCCTTCGAACTATTCTGACAGGAGTTCTGGCCGATGGTCATGTGCTAATCGAGGACGTTCCCGGTACTGGGAAAACGCTGACTGCGCGGAGTCTAGCTTCGGCGCTTGGACTCTCGTTCAACCGGATTCAGTTCACCCCCGACTTGCTTCCGGGCGATATCACGGGCAGCCACATCTATAATGAAAACGTCGGCGAGTTCGAGTTCAACTCCGGGCCCATCTTCGCGAACGTCGTGCTGGCCGACGAAATAAACCGAGCTCCACCGAAGACGCAGGCCGCCTTGCTCGAAGCGATGGGTGAAAAACAGGTCACCGTCGACGACGAGACTCGCCAGCTCCCGGAGCCGTTTTTCGTGATTGCAACCCAAAATCCGATCGAACAGGAAGGGACGTTTCCACTCCCTGAAGCCCAACGGGACCGGTTTACCATCAAGACTGAGATGGGGTATCCGACTCGCGACGGCGAACTCGAACTGATCGACCGACGGGCAGATCGGACGACATCGGCACCGAAAGCCGAGCGTGTCGTTGCGGATCTCTCCGTCACGGCGCTCCGAGATGTGGTCGAGCAGGTCGAGGTTGCGACCGAACTCCGCGAATACATCGTCGACCTCGGTCGTGCCACCCGTGAGGACTCCCAGGTTGCGGTTGGCGTGTCACCGCGCGGCATCCAACGGCTGTTTGAGGCCGCTCGGGCACGAGCAGTCATCGATGGACGGGAGTATCTGGTCCCCGACGACGTGCGCGCAGTCGTCCACCCGGTTTTCGATCACCGGATCGTGCTCACGTCGGAGGCGTCTATTAGCGGCCACTCGAAAGCACAAGTCGTGACTGAGGTGTGTTCATCAGTCGAGGTGCCCGCAATGCCGAAACAGTAGTCTATAGCGCTGAAGGAGCGACGAAGGTACGCCCGGCGCTATCTGCTCTTGAGCCCGAAGATCAGCGCAAAGAGCCCCACAATGGAAACCACCGCAGCGACGGGCGCGATACGCTCCGGCGGCGATGCGATCCCCTCCGCGAGAAGCAGTCCCGCGACTGCGACCGCTATCCCGAGCGTTGCAACGAGCAGTGACCCACTCAGGTGGACGAGTTCTGCCTGACGGGTCGGCGTATGTCGGCCGAGTTCCTGCCCGAGCGAGACGGCGTTCGCGGTGAGATCCCACACAACGAAACTGCTCGCAATCCCGACGAACCCGATGAGCGGACTCCCACCGTTGAGGAGACTTCCCACCGCGACGACAAATACTCCCACACTCAGGAGTGCGCCACCGTCGGCGTACTCCGGTAACAGCAGATACTCGACCACGAGCAGCCCGAGGTAGAGCACGACCGGTGTCGCACCTGCGATCACCACCACGGCGACGACGAGTGTGGCTGGACTGTACTGGCGCAGCAGTGGCTCGACTGTCGGACGGTACCCGGCGAGGGGCCCTGTGACGGCGGTGTTCACGATGTCGGGGGCGAACCGGAGTGCCGCGACGACGAGTACGAGGCTGCCGACGAACGGGGTCGCTCGGAGGGCGATTCGACTGGGAGTCACCCCCGCGAATCGCTTCGTTGCCCCTCCGAGAACGATGGCGGCGACACCCAAGAGGATCGCCCCGAGTAGTGCTCCCCGAAGGACACTCATCGTTGCGATTCCCGACAGGATTCGGAGCCCCGTGTCTAGGTCGGGTCCCAACCCCTGGATCGGGTCGAGCAATCCCACACCGACCGGGCCGACGATAATCAGGAGTTGCAGCCTGTAGAGTGCCGACTGTACCCGGCTCAAGCGGTCGGACACCCGGTCGCGGTGCGTCGACGGAACCAACTCCGCGATCGGGAGGTATCTCATCCCGAGCCGTACAGCCGTGACGGCGACAACCGCCAGCATCCATGCAACGGCAAGCCCGAGATAGTTTATGGGCTCGCTCCCGGCCCGTCCAAGCAACACATCGACCGTGATGCCGATCACCTCGCTCACACCGAAGGGATCGAAGAGATCGATGAGCGCCAGGCCCGCAAGCGCGTGCCCCGGGAGGCCGAGCGTGGCTATACCGAACCCAATCGTCCGGGTAAAATCGCGGACACGGATCGAGTCCCGCCCAACAACGGACACACCGCCGAACGCGATGCCGGCCCCACCGACCAGGAGTACCGTCCCGACGATCCCCGGCTGTCGAAGGAGGGCTGCGGACGCCTCCAACGCCAGTATGTCGGCCCGAATCGACCGAAATGTCAGTGCGACGCACCCGAGAAGCAGCAGTCCCGAAACGAACACGAGGACGCCGGCACAGAGTCGACTGAGGATTCGGTGCTTTGATGCGGTAGTTAACAGTAAGGACCCCCCCGTAGCGAGTCCGGCAAGTGCGGCAACCCCGGCGACAGCGAGGCCGCTCGCCCCGATGAGCCCGGCAGTCACACCGATCGCGATCGAGACGCCGAGGATCACGCTCGTGCGCGGCGGGCGCCAATTGTTCTCGTCAAACATCTCGGATCGAGGCTGACCGTGTTTCGAGGTGGCAGAATCCTTCGACATAGGGATCAGAGGCGCGTGATCGCGTTTTCGAGTGCGTTCTGAAGCGGTTCTGCGGGGTCCCAGTCGACGGGCGTAGCGCCCGTGGTCCGAATCTGACGTAGCCTGACCGAGCGTTCCAGCGCCTGGAGCCTTGCCCCGGGTCCCGTCCGGTGAGTGACGTCCGGACTGACGAACGTCACATCGTGGCTCGCCATCCGGAGCCGTCGGACGAGGTCGACGAGGTGATCGTCGGTTGCCGTCGAGATCACAATCACGGATGTTCCGGACGAGAGCCGCTGGATGAACCGTTTCGCGACAGCCGCACCACCATCGGCGGTGGCCGCCGTCGACGACGTGGCGGCGGTGTCTCCCGGACCGGGCTCGCCCGATCGAAACACCCGCTCCCGGAACAGCCCGTAGAGCTCGTCGACTCTCGCGGCCGCATCGGAGCCCGTCCCAGGCGCTACCCACGCCCAGCCCCCTCTAAGACGCTGTACCCCGGCGCTGACTCCCTGGGTGTCGACACCGACACCCGCGATCCCGACCTCGTGCCCGGCGGTTATCAGCTCGTTACTTATGGCATAGCCTGCATACGCGGCGAGTTCGACACCGTCCGGATGCCCCGCGTGCGACGCTATTCGCATCTCGTCCCGTACGTCCAGCACCACCATCACGGTCGTTGTCCGCTGCTCGTTGAACTCGACGGTAGTGAGGTCCCCGGTCTTGGCGTATCGCCGCCAATCGATCCGGTTTATGCCGTCGCCGCTTCGGTACTCCCTGAGGGTATGAAACTCCAACCCCTGCCCGGCGGTCGCCGTCGTGTGTTCGCCGGTACGGAACGTGTTCCCGATAGTTAGCGGGAGCGATGCGGTAATGAGACAGGAGAATCCGGTGGTCCCGCCCGCCGGAATCCGCATCGTTCGGCGGCGACCCCCACTCACCGTCCGCAGCCGAACGTACGGGTTGCCGAACGCATGATCGCCCTGCATCGCAACGACGGTATACTCGATCTCCGCTTCGGCGTCCGGCCGAAGGGAGAGGGCCGCCCGCGGCGACCCCTCGACGACTGTTAGCTCGTCGGGGACCGCATCGACAACACGGAGATCCGTCAGGACGATCGAGTGTTCGTTGCGCACCGTGAGCGTGACATCGACGCGCTCACCCGGTCGCGGTACGGAACTGGACAGTTCCCGTTCGACCACGATCTCCGGCGTGTCGGGTAGCCGGTTTACCGACGCGACCGTGACATACGCCAACGGGATACTCGCGGCCAGTATGACGGCCGGCAGACCGAATACGATCCCCGTCGCCCCGAGAAATGCCGCGGCGATCAATCCGATCTCCCACCGATAGATGCGTTCGACGGTCATCTACCGATCATCGCCCCCATCGTCGGCATCCGCAAGTACCTTCGTAGACCGCTCGACAACCCGTTCGAACATCGCTTCGGGTATCAACCACACACGGAGCCGATCTAGGAGCGACAGCGAGTCGGGATGGTCCGGGTCCAAGAAGGACCTCACGGCCGCATCCGTCGTCCACTCACTGCTATCAGCCGCAGGTCCGCCAGAGGCGCTCCGGGACTCCTCGAGTGCGTCTGCGGTGGCGATCAATCGCCTCCGGACCGCTCGAGGGCTCCTGGAGAATGCGGATTCGTCCACGAGATCCTGATCGACATCGAACACGCTAAATAGATCGTCGCGGTTTCCGTAGGATCGGCGTGCCTCTGCAACGGTGCTCTCGAACTCAGACCCGACAACCGATTCTGCACCCTCCTGGGGGTGTTCGGGAGCGGTGGACCGAAGCGCATCGAATTCGTCCGGCGATATCGAGACGGCGTGTGATTCTGCCTGCGGCTCCGTCCTCTCGATAGCGTCTGTGTCGGTTCCGCCGGCCCCTGTGGATGCGGAGGCTTCGGACTCGGGGTCCGGCTGGGTGTCGGTCGGGCTGCTGAACGTCAGGACGTCCCGGCCGAGCACTGAGATGCTCTCGGAAGCGTCCCCGGCGTGGTCGGTGCTCTCCAGGCGGGTGTCCTCGTCGCTCTCCCCCGCGTCAATTCGGTCGCCAGCACTCGTTAATTCAGCGCCGTCCGCCCCACCCGACTCCTCACGAACCAGGGAGAGCCACCCTCGTGAAAACACCATCCACGTCGCATAGACCGCCAGCAACCCGGCAATCGCCGGTTGCACCGGCTGCCGTGTGAGGGTTCTCTCCGCGCCGGGTGGGAGCGACGCAAGAATCTGGGTAGGAGCAACGATTGCGACCGTCGTCAGCACGATGGCCGTCACCCCAATAACGAAGCCGATACCTCGGCGCCAACTCACGAGTCGTCGTCCTCCGTTTCCGCGCGTACAGCGCGCTTGATTCTTTCGAGCGCGTCCTGTGCCCCGGCGACGCTGTCTTGGGCGGATCGATCCCCGTACTCAACCTCCCTGAACGAGTCCGTGAGCAGTTTTACAGCCTCGGGTGGGAGGCCGTCGGACTCGATCGCTCGGCGCGATATCTGCCCCGGCGTCTTCGTTCGCCACCGCCTCACGGAGACGTACCCGAGGAACTCGCGCCACGCTTCCCGAACCGTGAGCCGCGATTCGGCTTCCTCGCTCTCCTCCCGTGTTGTTCCGGGTGCGGCGGCATCCCCATCTGTGGTGGTCGACTCGGCGGACTCGAACAGCCGTCGTAGCCAGCCGAGACACAGCACTACCGACCGCTTCGGATTCCGGATCACCGTACTGACGCTCCGTATCATCCTCGTGACCCACGTCGCGATTCGACTGAGGCTCCGCCGGATCCGGCCGGCGACCGCCGACGATCGCCGTCGGGCCCGCCGCACCCACTGGGCGAGGAGCTGCGGTATCGCAGTCACGTCCTTCCGGAGCCGTCGGGCGATACCTGCTATCCACCGAACGAAGTCATCGACCCGCGACGAGAAACTGACGATCCCGCCGAACAGGCGTTGGGTTAACCGCACTACGGCGGTGAGCGCGGCCGTCAGCACCCCTCGGGTCGTCCGATCGCTCCGGCGCCCTCGCCTCGCTACGGCACCGACCACAAGCAGGCCGACCGCGACGGTGCCGAGCAGGACTGCTACTGGATTGCCGGCCGCCGTGCTGACGCGCTGGCCGTATCCGACGGCGGTGACGGTGACCCCGTACGTCGGCGGCAACGTCGCGTTCAGGGTACCGCCGGGACTCGTCTCGCCCACGGGGCGCCCGTTAAGCCGAATTTCCACCCCACCGGCGGGCTCGTCTTCAAGTCTACTCTGGACGGTGACGCCGGTCCACGGAAACGGCAACACCGATTCCGGGGTGGCCCGGACCGCGAGTTCTCGTAGTTCGAGCCTCCGGGTCCCCTCCGCGATTCCCTTCGTGGCGGTTACGGTGACGTTTCCCGTGGTCCCCGGGAACTGCCCCGCGACAGTGCCGCTGGTCGTCGTGCGTCCCAACACTCCGTCCCCAATCGTAACGGTCGCGTTTGCGACGCTGGTCCCCCGAGCAGTTACCGTCACTGCCGCGTTCCCACGAGAATAAAAGTCGCCGGCCACGGACACGTTCAATTGCGTTAGTAACGTGAGTTCGCGTGCGCCGGTGACCGCCCCTCGTGTCACTTGAATCTGCGTCTGCTCAACGTCCGCTGGAAGCGTGATCTTCGCTTGCCCAGACTGATTCGTCTCGCCCGCGGGCGACCCTCCGACGCTGAGTGTCGCGCCGGGGATCGGGGTCCCATTGATAATCGCCGTCACGACGACCGGTGAGTTAGGGATCGGCGGGTTGGCTACGTCGACTGTCGCGTTCGTTTCCACCTCGTACGTGTCGACGTCCGAGGGGGCTGGATCGGTTGCCGGCGAATCCAGGGCGCCGACCGACGGCTCTCGGATATCGAAGTACACACTCCTCGCAACCGGTGGTGCCCCTCCGAGCGACTGTGCATCCTGTCCGGTCGCCACAGTCACGTTCAACGCTTCGGCGTAGGGCACGGTCCCGACTACGGTGCCGTCGAGCGCTGTGTCACCCACAGCGTCCCCGTTGAATCGGACTGTGACGCCCTCAACCGGCTCGCCAGCCCGTGTCACCGTGACCTGTACGTCGGTCCCGGGGACGAGTTCCGTACGGTTGAGTTCAGTCTCGAGCGGCGGTATCGCCCCGTTCTCCGATTGGTCTTCGTCATCGGGCTCTGGTGTCTCGTCGTCCGATCCGGATTCTTCCGGCGACTGGCCATCCGATCCGGATTCTTCCGACGACTGGTCATCCGATCCGGATTCTTCCGGCGACTGGCCATCCGATCCGGATTCTTCCGACGA
>Ga0102936_1000999_pt1 | contig 11258 bp, 12 predicted proteins | sample SalPon2_A_H2O_MG_FD_78502 | JGI IMG/M metagenome (GOLD analysis project Ga0102936, IMG submission 78502) | Salt pond water microbial communities from South San Francisco under conditions of wetland restoration - Salt Pond MetaG R2_A_H2O_MG | ecosystem: Environmental > Aquatic > Non-marine Saline...
GCCTCGGCGTCGTCGACGAACAGTGTGGCGTTGTCGAAAGAGTGCATCCCGTTTCGCGGGCCGGATTCAAGGGCAGTGAGGAGGTCTTCGATGTCGGCCCGCGCAACGGCATGCACTCCTTTGATAACGCCACGCTGTTCGTCGACGACGAGGACGCCCGCATCAACGACGCCGACCTCTACGACATCGCCCCGACCATTCTAGACCTCATGGACCACGACTACGACCGCACCGAGTTCGACGGCTCTAGCCTCGTATAGTACTTTTTCCGCCTCGGGTGCGCTTCGCGCACCACTCGGCGCAAAAATCTACGCTAAAAAGGGCCGGAAGACGCGCCTTCGGCGCGCTTCCGGTGAAACCGCTCGCCAGCGGCGAGCGGTATGCTTCGTTAGCGGTCCTGCCCTTTCCCGGGTCGTTCACGGCGCTTCGCGCCGTTAGCTCGGGAAGCCTTCGGTCTCCCGGTGTGGCACGGAGGCCACTCCCGGCCGGGAGTCCGCTCCGTCGGACGACTCGGAAGGGGAGGGCTGTGGGCCACAGTGTCGGGTGAGCATACGGCGGCCTGCGGCCGCCGTTTCACCGGAATCGAGGTCAAAGACCTCGATTTCGGTCTTTTCATCGACGTTTTTTAAGTAGTGGTGCCCGCAGGCCGCGAAGCGGCCGAGGACACCCGACGCAAAAAAAGGTCGGTATAAAAGGGACTATCTATATCAGGGAATCGAGGTCGTCGCTCGTGAACTCCTCGGGGTCGGACTGCTGGCCTTGGGACTTGGCGGCTTCCTTGGCTTTGTCCATGAACTGATTCACTCGGTCGGAGCGTTCGACGCCCGAGAGGACGACCAGCGAGGCGACTTTGTCCGACCCCAGCGGGAAGTCGCCGCCCCGTACTTCCATGCTGCCGGTCTGGTCTTCGACCCAGCGGCGAGCGCGTTCGACGCCTTTGCGAGAGAGGCGGTCGGGGTCGCCGGCGACCACGAGGAGAGCGGATTCGGCTTCGACGGCGTTTGGGAGGCTCATACCGGTCAGCAAGGCGTTGCGGGTGACGCTGGTGATGGTATTGACGTTCTCGGAGGGGTCTTCTGCGGCGGGGGCGCTGGCGTAGCCGATAGCGGAGATACCGCCGCCGCGCAAGGTGTTGATGATTTCCGAGGAGTCGACGACGCTCTCACCGACGCCTTCGACGGCCTCGCCGGAGGCGAGCAAGAGGCCGATACGTTGGGCGATAGCGTCGTTGATGCGATTGTACCCTTCTCCGACACTGTCGCCGGTGCCGCGCCACGCGTCGTTGTCGACGAGGAGGGTCGAGTCGGCTTCGCGGATGCCGGTCTTGAGCGAGCGGCCGGCGTTGACCTGATAGAGGCCGCCTTCGTCGTTCCCGGGGAGGATGCCGAGAAGGTAGACGGGCATCTCGTAGATGCGCTGGAGTTCGTGGACGAGCATCGGCGCGCCGCCCGAACCGGTGCCGCCACCCAGTCCGGCGACGACGACGACGGCTTCGGCCTCGGTGGTGATGCGGCCGTCCATGTTGTCCAACACCTCGGTGGCGTTCTCCTGCATTATCTGTGCGCCCAGTTCGTTGTCCCCGCCGACGCCGTGGCCCTTCACTCGGTCTTGGCCGATGAGGGTCGTGTCGATGTCGAGGTTCTGTAGGTCCGCTCTCGCGGAGTTGACCGCGAGGGCTCCGCGGACGGCGTCGAAGCCCATGTCGTAGTCGAACTTCGCGAGGGCCTGTGTTACCTTACCCCCCGCTTGGCCGACACCAATCAGGACGACTTTCATACAAAAAGACTAAGCCGGCGAACTAATCAACGTTACCCCATTTTGCTGAGCCAGCAACTGGGGTCGATCACTCGATAGTGAGCGTGTAGATGCGCTTGCGCGCGTCCGAGAACGAAAAGCGCGAGCCGACAGCGTTCACGTCTTCGAGTCGCGTTAGCGCGTAGCGCACGGTCCGGGGCGGTAACAGCGTCTCCTCGGCCAGTTGACTCTGGGTGAGACTCCCGTTGTACTCCAGTACCTTCGCGACGAGTTTCGCGCTGGGCGGCAGGTCCGCGACGGCGTCCCACCCGGCTGACTCGTCCTCGGCGTGTTGTATCTCGGATGCGCTCATGTACACTCCCCTATCGGATACAGGGTAATAATATTTCTTGTTCTATCTCATGCACTGTGGGAATCTTCCGGCAATATCTCGGTACCCGTCCGAACGTTTACGGTGTGAACCGACCGTTAGTCGGTGTGGACGAAATCGAGGCCCGGACCGTCATCCACGTGCCACCCGAGCGACTGTACGAGTTCCTGCTAGACTTCCCGGGGTACGCACGGTACTCGGAGTACATCGACCGGGTGACACAGGACGGCGACGGGACGCCGGGGACGCGCTACGGATTGCACTTCTCGTGGTGGAAGCTCACGTATACGGCCCGTTCGGAGGTGACTGACGTCTCGCCGCCCGGACGTATCGACTGGCGTATTATCAAAGACATCGACGCCGACGGCTACTGGGGGATAACGCCGGTCGAGCCGCCCGACGGCGTCGAGGCAGCGACGGAGGTGGTCCTCCACATCGAGTTCGACGCCGAGTCGGCATCGGCGAGCGCAATCGACCTGCCCAGACTGGTCTCGATGTCGTGGGTCATCGACAGAGTGAAACCGCTCGTCAGGCAGGAAGCGACCAGAATCGTCAGGCGGGTGGTCGACGATATCGAAGGGCAGCGCCGCGACGCCGACGTGGAGATACGGACTGGCTGACTACTCGGGCGTCTCGTAGTCGCCGCCGTAGCGCATGAACACGTACGCCAGCCCGAGCGTGGCAATCATCACGACAGAGGTTGCGACGCCGAGCGTCTTCGCGCTGTTTGGCACCTCCGGCGGGCCGGAACTGCCGGCCCCGCCGCCGGTGCTGACCGTCGGGTAATCCGTGCCGACGACGACGGCCCCCTTCATGTTGAGACTCTGGTGGGGTGAGCAGTAGTAGTTGTAGACACCGTCCGACTCGAAGGTGTGTTCGTAGTTGATGCCCGAACTGGTGACGGCGTTGCCCGAATCGAGCGGGCCGTCGCCCTGCGAGACGACGTTGTGGCCGCCGCCCTCGCCCGTCCACTCGAACTCGACCGTCGCGCCGTTGTCGACGTGGACCGCCGCCGGGCCGAAGCCGTAGGCCCCGCCGTTGGCTTCGACACCGACTTCGACCGTGACCGTGTCTTGCCCTCTGGCGTCGACGACGCTGTCTGGCCCGGAGAAGTTACCTACTGGGTCGAGGTAGCCGCCGAAGTCCGGCGGACCGGCACTACCGCCGCCACCGCCACCACCGCCCGACTCGGTTCCGCTCTCGGTTCCGGTCGCGGTTTCGTTGCCGGTGGGTGTCGCGGTGCCGGTTGCGGTTCCAGTCGGCGTCCCGGTGGCCGTGCCTTCCTGTGCGGCCGCGCTGCCGGTGGCGGCCCCGACAGCGGTCGCCCCCGTGGCGGTCCGCATGAACGCCCGACGAGATACGTCCCTACTACCGTCTGTCATACACCGCTCTATGGAGGGCCCTGTCCTGAATATGTCGGTTTCCAATCGGTCCACCTGACCGTTTCCCGGCCCCTTTTCAGCGACGAGAGCGAAGTGAGCGTGATGTCTCAACAGGATACACCCGATAGCGTCCCGCGTGCGAGCGGGATGCCGATGCTCGGCCTCGGTACGTGGCAGAACGACGACCCGAGCGAGTGTACCGCCAGCGTCGAGACGGCGCTCGAAATGGGGTACCGACACGTCGATACCGCCCAAGCCTACGGCAACGAGGACGCCGTCGGTGCGGGTCTCGCGGCGGCCGACGTGGCCCGCGACGATATCTTCCTCGCGACGAAGGTCTGGAACGCGAATCTGGCGGCCGACGACGTACATTCGACGACCGAACAGAGTCTCGACGACCTCGGCGTCGACGCGGTGGACCTCATGTACGTCCACTGGCCGGCGGGCGCGTACGACGCCGAGGAGACCCTCGGTGCCTTCGACGAACTGTACGAGCAGGGGCTGATTCACAACGTCGGCGTCTCGAACTTCGAACCGCATCACGTCGAAGAGGCGATGGAGATTCTCGACGCGCCGCTGTTCGCGAATCAGGTCGAGATGCACCCGTTCCTCCCGCAGGAGGAACTCCGCGCACACGCCGAGAAACACGACTACGAGCTGGTCGCGTACTCGCCGCTGGCCCGCGGCGACGTCTTCGAGAGCGACGTGCTGACCGACATCGCGGCCGACCACGACGCCAGCGCCGCACAGGTCAGTATCGCGTGGCTAAACGAGAAGGGCGTCACCGCTATTCCGAAGGCGACGGGCCGCGACCACATCGCGGACAACTGGGCGAGTCGAGACCTCGAACTCAGCGACGCCGAAATCGCGCGCATCGACGATATCGACCGTGAAAGCCGGAAAGTCGACCCGGACTTCGGTCCGGACGCGTGGGACTAACTGCGACAGTCCATACCGCTTGGGTCTCGGGTTCGTCCGGGTACTGCCGTAGCCTGAAACTTTTAACGCGGGGCCGGCGAACGTCAGTGTATGTCAGTCGGGAGCGAGGGAATCGTCGGGGGAATCCGAATCGACCTTGTCCGGATGCACGAGACGTGGATGGAGTTGGTCTACCCCCGACAGCGCGGGGCCAGTGACACCGTGTTGGGGCGGTGGACGCCGGACTCACAGCTCGGGATGGTGCTGTATCGGGCGTGGTCGGTACTGGGCGTCCCGATTATCGCGCTCGTCTACCCGTTGGTGTTACTCGGCGCGATAATTCGGTTTCAGACCCGCCGCATCGGTCGCACCGCGACGAGCATCGGCTTACTCGGCGTCGTCGTCCTCTCCGTGCTCGTCTGGGGCGGACTGGCCGCACTGGCCCGCTTCCAACTCGATTTGATAGCCGGGGGCTTTCTCGCCATCGCGTTGGCCGGCGGTGTCGCCACGCTGTCGGCGGCGCTGGCGCTCGGTTCCCACGCCGTCGACGGCCGGGCGACGACGGTTGGACTCGCCTATCCGTTCGCCATGACCGCGCTCTTTCTCCCGCCCGTCGTCGCGGCGCTGTTCTCGAAGACGCTCGCTGCCATCGTTCTTCCCAACAGTACCGCGCTCGCCCGGTGGCTGCTGGCGAATCTCTTGGCACCCATCGGGCTGGCGGAGCTGTTCTCCCGCACGTTCGAACTCGAAGGTATCGGCTACGTCGTGATGTGGCTCGCCATCTCCTTCCCCGTCGGGTGGGCACTCGGTCTGCTGGTCACGCTGGCTGATATCGTCCGCCCGACGGAGTAAAGAAACGGGGTTGCGCCTCGCATCATAACGGTCGGATGCCACGGAACTAGACGCACTGAAGACGGCTGGGGCCTTTCTGGTCCTGTTCGGCGTCCTCGTCGTCGGGACGCTCATGAGCCCGATGCAGATTGGCACCGTCATCATGGTCCTCGGTGGACTGCTCGTGTTCGGCGCGGTGACGCTGCTGTTCGGCGTCAAACACGGCGAGTACCGCGCGTCACACTGAGAGGTCGGCCGGTCGAACCACTCGTTTTTCCGGGGCGTCACCGTCGAGAGCCACGGCCACATCACTCGCCGCTTCGTCCCCGAACCGGACCGTCGCGCCCGCCTGCATCGGCGCGAGCACGCCCGCCGCGAACGCGGCGGCCGTCGTAACCGGCGCGCGAAGGGCCATCGTCGTCTCCTCGTCGACGTCGTACTCGTCGACGACCCGCTCGCTCGCGGCCAGCAGCTCCCCGTGCGTGTACGTCCCCTCGGCGTCGGCCACGGCGGGGTCGTCGGGCGCGCGTTCGCCCGGCGGCTGGAGCGGGTTCTCGCTCCACAGTTCCCGCTCGAACTGTGCGACGGTCGGGTCGTCGCTCGGGCCGCCGTAGGCCAACGCCTTCGTCCCCGGCGCGAGGTCGTAGCGGTCCAGCCACGCCACGGGCGCGACAAGCGCCGTCGCGTCGACGGAGTCGCCGGGATGTAACTGCGCGACAGCGCCGTCAAGCGTGGCCGCGAGGACGGCGAGCAAGCCGTCGGGCGCATCTCGCAGATAGCCCGGCTCGTCCTCGTCGGTCGGGTTCTTCGGGCCGACGACGACGGCCACCGCCATCCCCTCGCGGACGCCGTAGTGACGCATGAGGTTGCCGCCTTTCCAGACGTTCGTACAGAAGTCTCGGTAGCTGTAGGGGGCCGACCGTTCGGGCGAGGAAAAGAGGACGCATTCGCGCTTGCGCCCCGTTGCGACGAGGTCACTCAGTACCTGCATGGCTCTCCCTTGGAAGCGGACGGACAAAAGCGGGCCGAGACTGGCGTCCGATAGCAAACGCGGTTCCGGGCTACAGCGAGTTCTTCAGTTTCTCGAAGAAGCCCTCGTCGACGTCTACCTCCTCGCCACCGGCTTCGGCGAACTGTTTGAGCGCTTCCTTCTGTTCGCTGTTGAGGCTGTCGGGCGTGACGACCTGCACCTGCACGTAGAGGTCGCCGTTGCCGCGCCGACGGAGACGGGGCATTCCCTTGCCTTCGAGTCTGAACACCTCCCCGCTCTGGGTGCCACTCGGCACGTCGACGGACACCTCGCCGGCGAGTGTCGGCACGGTGATGGAGTCACCGAAGACGGCCTGCGGGAAAGAGATAGCGTGTTGGTAGGAGAGGTCGTCACCGTCGCGGTCGAAGTCCGTGTGGTCCCGAATCGAGATGTCGACCAGCAAGTCGCCGTTGGGGCCGCCGTTCTCGCCGGGCGCGCCCTCCCGTTCCATCTGAATAGTCTGCCCGTCCGAGATACCCGCCGGAATCTCGACTTCCAGCGTCGCCTCGTTGCGGACGGTCCCCTCGCCACGGCACGTACTACAGGTCTCGTCGTAGAGGGTCCCCTCGCCCTCACAGCGCCGGCAGGCCGCGGTCTGTTGGACCCGGCCCATCGGCGTCTGCTGGACCCGCGTCGTCTGGCCTTGACCGTTGCACTCCGGACAGGTCTGTGAGTCGGCGTCGGGCGGGTGCCCGGCCCCGTCACAGTCGTCACAGGTCTCGGGGCGCGTGATGGTCAACTGCTTGGTCACGCCGGTGTAGGCCTCGTCGAGGTCGATGGCCAGTCGCGTCTGGAGGTCCTGGCCCTGCCGTCGGCGCGACCCCCCACGGCCGCCGCGGCCGCCGCCGCCGAAGAACTGGTCGAAGATGTCCTGCATGTCGAAGCCGCCGGCCCCACCGCCGCCGAAGGGGTCGCCGCCCATCCCACCGCGGCCGCCACCGCCGCCGGCCCCGCCACGCTTCTCGGCTTGCTCGAAGCGGTCGTGGCCCATCTGGTCGTACAGCTGGCGCTTCTCCTCGTCCATGAGCACCTCCTTTGCCTTCTTGGCCTGCTTGAACTTCTCCTCGGCGTCCGGGTCGTCGCTCACGTCGGGGTGGTACTCGCGGGCCTTCTCACGGTAGGCCTCCTGTATCTCCTCCTCGGAGGCGTCCCGTGAGACGCCCAATATATCGTAGAAATCTCGGCTCATTCGTTGTGTGTCCCGTACATGGTTGAGACACTTCAAAAGAACGGGTCAGGGACGACGGGGGTCGACAGCACCGTCGACGGCGAGTTGGAGCACTCGCCTGCGGCCCGTCCGGTTCCATACACGCTCCACTCGCGGAATGTTTATCCACCGGGCACCTGTAGATACTGTACCACAACGGGGCCACTTCGGTGCCGGCAACGCTCCCGTGGACCGCCGCCCCCACCTCTACCCGTCGAGTCGGCCCGGTCGCGCCCCGTCCATACCCAATGGGACTCCACAGCACACACTCTGACGGAACAGCGATACAGACTCCCCTCCGGTCCAACAGTATCGCGCTACCCGTTGCCCGTCCTCGGCCCGCGACAGACCCACGTTTGACGGTGACTCGATGAGCGGTGTCCGGCCCCTACTGCTCGGCGCAGTCGTCGTTTGCGGTCTCGTGCTCGTCGGCGCTGCTGCGGGCACCACTGCCGGTATCACGGCGTCGCCCGGCCACGCGGCGGACACGGCTGCAAGCGCCTCGCAGGCGTCGGCAACACAGGCGAGCGGCGATAGACTCGAACCGAACGACGGCCGAGAGCGCGCGACTTCCCTCGAAGGCGGCGGGTCGTACGACGGCCTCAGCATCCACACGCGCGACGACCAAGACTACTTCGCCGTCGACGTCGACGCCGGTGCTATCGTCGAAGTCGAGACGACATTTTCACACGCTGGCGGCGACCTCGACGTGCGACTGGTGGACGAGTCGGGCTCGACGCTCGCCGGTTCCATCTCCGTCTCCGACGACGAGGCGTTCACCCACGCCGTCGAGACCGACGGGACCTACTACGTCGTCGTCTACGGCTACAGCGGCGCGCAAAACGACTACGATATCTCCGTCGACGTGGCCGAGGCAAGCGAGTTCGGCGATAGATTCGAACCGAACGACGACCCGGCCAACGCGACCGAACTCGACGGTGGGTCCGCGGACGACCTCGGCATCGACACCGCGGACGACGAGGACTACTTCGCCGTCGACGCCGATTCGGGCGACCTCGTGACCGCCGAGACGATGTTCGCACACCGCGACGGCGACATCGACATGGAAATCCTGAGCCCGTCGGGTGAGGTGGTGGCTCGCTCGCTCTCGATAACCGACGACGAGCGCGTCGACCACGTGGCCGAGACGAACGGCACGTACTACGTCGTCGTCTACGGCTACGACGGCGCGACCAACGACTACGACGTCGCGCTCAACGCGGGCACCTTCGAGGACGGCGGCGACCGACTCGAACCGAACAACGACCGCGCCAGCGCGACGCCGCTGGGCAGCGGCGACACCTATGACGACCGCAACATCTCGGCCTCCATCGACGAGGACTACTTCGCTGTCGAGACTGCGGCCGACGGCACCGTCACCGCCGAAATCGAGTTCTCGCACGCCGAGAGCGACCTCGACATGGCACTGCTGAACGCCGCGGATGAGCGGGTCGCCGTCTCCCAGTCCGTCGCGGACGCCGAGCGAATCGAGCACACCGCCGAGGACACCGGGACCTACTACGTCGTCGTCTACCCCTTCGCCGGACAACCAGCCGACTACGATATCTCTGTCACCACGTCGGGCACGAGCGGCAACGTCGCCCCGGCCGCGGTCGCTGAAGCCTCGCCGCCAGCGGTGTACGACGGCGAATCTCTCACCTTCTTCGGTGGGAACACCTCCGACGGCGACGCCATCGACCGCTACGCGTGGGACTTCGACGGCGATGGAACGACCGACGCCACTGGCCAATCGGTCACCCACACCTTCGACAGTCCCGGCGGCTACGACGTGGTGCTGACCGTCACCGACGCCGACGGCGCGACCGATACGGACACCGTCGCCGTCTCCTCGAAGACCCCGACAACTGCTCCGAGCGGGACGGCGACCGCGACGGCCTCACCGGCTGTGAGGAAGCCGACATCGGCACCGACCCGACCGACCCCGACACCGACGGCGACGGCTTCCCCGACGGCGCGGAGGTCAACCGCCCCGAGCTGCTGCCCGACGCCGACCCGCTGCACTTCGACCTCTACGTCGAAGTCGATTACATCGACACGAACCCGATGAGCGAGCACGACTACGAGCGCGTCCGCGAGGGCCTCGATAGCGAGCACTTCAGCAACCCCGACGGCGAGACGGGGATGACCCTCCACGTCGTCGAGGACGAGGCAGTCAGCCGCGCGCCCGACGCGAACAACCCCGAGGCCTACCGACGACTCTACCAGAACGACACCTACGCCTGTGCAGGCTACCACTACGCGATGGTCACGGAGAACCAGCCGTGGGCCACCGCCCTCGGCGTCGGCCAACCCGGCAGTTTCATCATCACCGACAACTCCACTGGCGATACGTTCATGCACGAACTGGGCCACTCGCTCGGCCTCGGCTACCGCGGCTCGGGCGGCGAACTCCACGGCACCTACGAGTACACGTGGCACCAGTACGCCAGCGTGATGAACTACGCCTTCCCGCCAATCTTCCCCCTGACCTTCTCCGACGGCACCGAGTCCGACATCGCCCACGACGACTGGGGCTACCTCAACGAGTCCGCGTACACGCCCGGTTGGGAGGGCGACTGCTAGTTACTGAGTTTTTGTTCTCTGCTGAGGCATCCGGTTCTGGTGCAACCGATTGAAAGAACCAGAAAGCCCCCCGAGTGTAGCACGCCGGGGCGTTCTGGCTGTTCACCGGACGCACTCACCAATCGCAGACAACAACTAGTGACCGGGGGGCTTATTTCGGAGCCGTTAGACAGTTCAGTCAATGAGGGCGAGGCCGGATTCCCGTGGTGTCGTGACCGTCGAGCGCGTCGCGGTGTGGCTACTGGCGATACTGGCAATCGCGGGACTGGCAGCACTGGTGGTCGGTCCCGGTGCGGACTATCGAACGGCGGCCCCGTCGGTCGATATCGAGGGCAGTTACACCGCGACGAGCGGCGTCGTCACACTGACCCACGACGGCGGCGACGAACTCACCGCCCGCAGCACGACCCGACTCGCGGTGTACGTCACCGACGCCGATACGAACGCGACGACGCGGCTGACGTGGGCCAACGGCTCGACGCTACCGCTCTCCGAGGGCGCGACGTTCGCCGTCGACGACCCGCGGGTCGACAGCAACGGCGACCAGAACTTCCTCGACGGCGACGGCTCCGTTGGCTTCTCACTGGCGGACGAGGACACCGTCGAGGTAGTTTGGACCGGTCGACTCATCGGTGCGCCCGGCGAGCGGTCGACGGCTTTTTACACCGATACCGTCGGCAACATGACGAACTGAGCCCCGGACGCGGAAGGGCTAAAGGCCAAAATCCACTAGTCGTCGCATGCACGCCCCACAGTCCGACTACGGGCGATTGGAGCGCTTCGAGACGGCAAAGCGCTTCGTTCGGCAGTGCTACGACGAACTCGACCGGCCAGACGACGCCGACTCGCGCATCGAGGAGGTCTGGCGGGCTATTGGCCGGCGGGACCACTACGACCACACCGCCGCCGAACTCGAACACGGCGCGCGGATGGCGTGGCGCAACAGCAACCGCTGTATCGGCCGGCACTTCTGGGACAGCCTCGAAGTGCTCGACTACCGCGACGCCACGACCGCCGAAGGCATCTTCGACGCGCTCTGTCACCACGTCGAGTACGCCACCAACGACGGCAACGTCCGGCCGGTGGTGTCGGTGTTCCCGCCGGCCGTCAGTGGCGACCCGCGGGTCCGCATCTGGAACTACCAACTCATCCGCTACGCCGGCTACGACACCGGCGACCGAA
>Ga0102936_1001000_pt1 | contig 11257 bp, 14 predicted proteins | sample SalPon2_A_H2O_MG_FD_78502 | JGI IMG/M metagenome (GOLD analysis project Ga0102936, IMG submission 78502) | Salt pond water microbial communities from South San Francisco under conditions of wetland restoration - Salt Pond MetaG R2_A_H2O_MG | ecosystem: Environmental > Aquatic > Non-marine Saline...
CGAACGTGCGCTTGAGCACTTTCTTCGACCCGGCTGCGAAGAAGCGCTGGTTTATCTGTGGGACCACCGTCACGCCGAAGGCGATGCTGACCGCCGTCGAGACGATGTACTGTGGCGTGTAGAGCCCGCCGCCAAGCCCGAGGAAGTCGGGTTCGGTGCCCGCCAGCGCGGCGGTCGCCTCGCCCGCACCGCCGACGGCCGAGAGGACCCACGCGACCGCGACCCAGACCAGCGAGAGCATGAACAGGCCCTGGAGCGTGTCGGTCCAGGCGACCCCGCGCATGCCCGAGAGCGCGACGTACAGCACCATGAACAGCGTGATACCGCCCGCCCCGACCCAGAACGGGACGGCGCCGCCGGTGAGGCCGACGATGGCCTGGCCCGCGCCTTTCTGCTGTAACATTACGTACGGGAACAGCCAGAAGAGGCTGACAGCGGCGACGACGACCCGGAGTGGTGTGGAGCCGAATCGGTCGCCCAGCATCTCTCCCAGCGTCACGTAGCCGTGGCGCTTGCCGACCAGCCACTGTTTGTACCCCAGGACGTACCAGAGGACGGCGAAGATGATGCCGTCCATCAGCCCCATGACGAGTATCCACTCGGGACCGGCGCTGTAGGCGAGGTTCGGGCCGCCGAAGAACGTAAAAGCCGACAGCAGCGTCGCGAAGGTGGTAAACAGCAGGACGACCGTGCCGAGGGTGCGGCTCGCGAGATAGTAGTCCTCGGCGGTGCGGTCGGTCAGCCGGTAGGCGAGGGCGCCGACCGCGAGCGCGACGACCATGTAACCGCCGACGATGCCCAGCTGTAATGCCGTGTCAGCCACGCGACTCCACCTCCTCGATGCCCAGGCCCCAGTCAGTGCGTGTGAAGACGGCGAAGACGACGCTGGCGAGGGCCATCCAGCCGACGTGCCACCACAGCCACACCGGGAGGCCAAAGGCAGTCCCGGAATCGCCCCAGAGGAACCACGGCACGGCCAGCGCCATCAGCACCAGCGCGACGACTGCCCAGGCGAGGATTCGAGCGGCGGTCATTCTGTTACCCGCTAGACACCGCCGCTACTAATGGGTGATGTTTCTTCACGCAGTTATTTTGAAGAACTATTCTCTTCAGAAATCACGGCAGGTCGGTGTCGCGGTCCTCCCCCGAGTGGGCTCGCACCCACAGCTCGCCGATGCGCGAGAGCTTCGTCCGGTAGGACTTGCCGTGTTCCTCCTGTTCGATGTACCCCTTCCCGCCCGGTCCCAGCCGGTCGACGTTGTAGATGACCTTCGAGCGGAACGAATCGGTGTACTCCTCGCCCATGTCCCGGGCCAGCGCCTGGGCCAGTTCGGAGACGGACTCGAACTCGCCGTGTTCGCCCAGGGTAAACAGGATGACCTCCTCGAAGGGTTTGACGTTCGAGAAGGAGGCGACCGGGAGCTCGACGACGTGGGAGCCGTCTATCTCCTTGGCGCCGATGGTCGTCCCGCGCTCGTCGAACTCGTCGAGCAGGGCGAGCGCGGCCGAGAGCCGCTCGTCGACGCGGTCGTCGACGCCCTCGCCGTCCTGGAGGGCCTCGAGCAGGGCCACCTGCTTGCGCAGTTCCTCCGCGAGTTCGGTCTCCAGGTACTTCTCGGGGACCGTGTAGTAGGTGTGGATGCGCTCGCGGTCGCCCTCGCGTTCGACCATGATGGAGTGGGAGGCGGTCGCGAAGGCGAAGGAGACCGTTCGGGGCATCGCCGAGACGTTGACCCACACCTCGCTGCCCGAGTCGAGTTCGGCGTTGATGAGCGCGAAGGCCTGCTCGAAGGCCTCGTCGTAGTCGTAGACGTCGGCCACGACGACGCGCTCGGTCTCGGCGCCGAGCAGGTTCTGATAGTCCTTCTCCAGTTTCTCCGCGAGGTTGCGCGAGTACTCGACGTTGGCCTCGGACCCGACCGCCCCCTCAAGCAGGATGACGCGGTCCACGTCGAGTTGCTCGCGCACCAGCGGCGCGATGAGCCGGTCGTAGTCGAAGCCGACCGGGACGATGTGGGTCTGCATAGCCGGGACAACGGGACGGTGTTTGAATAAAACACCAGTTTCTGGACCGCCGATACGCACATCACTCCGAGCCGTCATCAACGGACGAGGTGTGCGAATAGACCCGAGTCCGGCCGGGTGGTCGGTTTTCGGATGGGTTACGGTCTCTTCGACGACGGCTGTCGTCAGTTGCTGGTCGTTCGTCGCTTCTCGAGCCGCCGTCTGTTTCGCCGTTCCGTCTCTGTCTCCCGTCGTAATGACAAGGGGTAGCGGTGGGGTCGTACGGCTACCTGAACACGTACGCTGAACCGCCACCGCTGAGGTCGCCGTCCCCGTTCGGGTCCTCGTCGCCGACGGCCCCGATGAGGGCAGTCCCACCCCGGTCGGCCAGTGCGGTTGCGAAGCCGAACCCATCGTTTTTGTCGCCGTCATCGGCAGCGAGCTTCGCCCGCTGGCTCCAGGTCGAGCCGTTCCCGGTAAACACATACGCCGATCCTGCACGCTCTCCGTTGGGGTCCTCGTCAGGATCGGCCCCTGCCAGAGCAAGCCCGCCGTCGGACGAGAGCGCCACGCTGTGAGCAAACTGGTCGTTTTGGTCGCCGTCGTCGGCAGCGATTTTCGCCTGCTCGCTCCAGTTCGCTCCCTCGCCGGTGTACACATACGCCGATCCCGCTTTCTCGCCGTTGGGTTCCCCATCCACGAACGCCCCGATCAGTGCGGTCGTCCCGTCGTCGTCGATCGCCAGCGAGCTCCCGAATCCCGTACGCTCGTCGCCCTCGTCTGCCGCCAGTTTCGACCGCTGTTCCCACGCCCCCTCGTTTCGGGTGAACACGTACACCGCGTCCGTCTGGGAACACCCGACGAGAGCGGTCGGTGTGTCACCGGAGATCGCGACTGACCACCCGAACAGGTCACCGGCCTCACCGTCGTTCGCAGCGAGCTTCGCCTCCTGCTCCCACGATTCGCCGCTGCGGCTGAAGACGTAGGCCGAGCCGGCACCGGTGCCGAACCGGTTCTCGCCGTTGGGATCTTCGTCGCCGTCGGCTCCGACAAGCGCCGTCTCGCCGTCGCCGGTCAGCGCGACCGCGCGGCCGAACTTGTCGTTTTCGTCGCCGTCGCCGGCAACGAGCTTCGACTGCTGTCGCCAGCCGTCGTCAGTCCGGCTCAAGACGTACGCCGCCCCGGTTCCGGAGTCCGCAAGGAAGGCGCCGACGAGCGCCGTCTCCCCGCCGTCGGACAGCGCTACCGAGGACCCGAAATAGTCCCCCTCAGCACCGTCCTCCGGCGTGAATTTTGACTGCTGTGACCAGTCCCCGTCGCTCCGAGTGAACGTATACACCGCCCCACCGCCCGGCCCGTCTGGCTCCTCCTCTCCCGACGCGGTAACGATCGCAGTCCCCCCGTCGGCTGTCAGTGCGACCGACCCGCCGAACCCGTCGTTGCTGTCACCGTCGTCGGCGGCGAGCTTCGCCTGCTGTGTGTCGGGCGGCGAAACGGTCTCAGTCGCCGACTCTTCCGGCCCGGAACTGGTCGCCGTCTCGTCGGCGTCGTCTTGGCCGGTCTCATTGCACCCGGCAAGGAGGGTGATACCGCTCGCGCCTGCCAGTTTCAGCATCTGACGTCGGTCCCAACTCATGGGCCGTGTTCGACTGTGCCTGAACAAAAAAGCTGGGGGCCACTGTATCGACCGGCGGGAGATGTCTGCTTCGAGTCTCGGCCGCCCGGACTGAGTGGGACTACCGACCCTGCTTGGCTCGTACGAATAAAACTGTCACGTCGATGGCTCCCGGCTCAGCTCTCCGCCGCGTCGGCGACCCAGCCGGGGTCCCGCCCCGTCCGACTGAGCAGGTCCGCTCGACACGCCGGACAGTAGTCGGGCGTCACGCTGACACTCCGTGGCACGTAGACCGCCCCGTCACACTCCACGCACGCGTCCTCGACGACGGTCGTACAGTCGACACAGAGGTTGAAGTCGTCGACTGTCAGCTCGCGCAGGGGTTCGAGTTGTTTGTCCAGGAGATACTCGTCGATGGCCGCCTGACAGTTCTGGCACGGTTGCATGACTATCCATCGTGACCCATGTGACCACGTAACAAGTAGTTATCGCACACGTCAGAATATGTGGCTACCTGTGGCGTTCACCGACAGTCGTCGTGGACGATGTCGCCCTGGCTGTTCGGCCCCCGGGACTGGCCCGGGACGATTGGCTCGCCACAGAAGGCGCATTCGAGCTGGTGGGCCTGTTCCGACCCCGTGTCGCCGGACACACCGGTGTCCACGTCGGCATCGTCGGTCGCCGCCGCGCCCGCGTCGTCGGTCTCGTCGAACTCGATGTCGACTTCCTCGCTCGTCCCGGTCGTATCCACGTCCAGGGCGTCGTTGACGCCGCAGTAGCCGGTGGTGGCGTTGAAGCCGAAACCCAGCGCGCCGACGCCCGCGAGGAGCCCGCGCACGCGCTTGCCGCCCCGCAGCCACCGGACAGCGGCGATACTCAGCACGACCGTCAGGAGTAGTCGAACGAGGCGGTCACGGCCGCCGACGTTTCGGTTGTCGTCCATATCCGAACGTCGGCCCGGACGCCCTTGTAGCTTGCCGGCCTCGCTCCCCGAACACGTTCTGACAGTCGTTCCGGAGGACGTCCCGGACCCAGCCCCGTCGGTCCGGTCGGCCGGGTGGCAGCTCCGTCGCCGGCGATTCGCTCGTGAACACCACGGGGCACCGTAGCGAACAGGTGGGCAGGTTATTTGGGCCGTCGCCACGTACGGAACCTATAGGCAGCGACCCGTCGGACCGTTTTCGACGGGTCGGACAGCAACCAATGGACGAGACAGCGAAGTACCTGATACACGCGGAGATAACCGCCGCCGGCGTCGTCGAACGCAGCGACGTCGTCGGGGCGGTGTTCGGCCAGACGGAGGGGCTGCTCGGCGACGAGCTTGACCTCCGGGACCTGCAGGACTCGAAGAAGGTCGGGCGCATCGACGTCGAGATACGCTCCGAGGGCGGCAACTCCTACGGGGAGCTCACCGTCGGGAGCGGGCTGGACAAGGTCGAGACGGCTATCCTCGCGGCCGCCCTCGAGACCATCGAGCAGGTCGGCCCCTGCAGCGCCGAGCTCGTCGTCACCGACATCGAGGACATCCGCAGCGCCAAGCGCCGGGCGGTCGTCGAGCGGGCGACGGAGCTGCTCGCCGACTTCGACGCCGACGCGGTCCGGACCGAGGACATCGTCGAGACGGTCCGCCAGCGCTCCCGCGTCGAGGATATCACCACCTACGAGGGACTGCCGGCCGGCCCGCGCGTCGCGGATTCGGACGCCATCGTCGTCGTCGAGGGGCGGGCCGACGTCCTCCAGCTGCTGAAACACGGCGTCAAGAACGCTATCGCCGTCGAGGGAACCGATGTTCCCGACGCCGTCGCGGGGCTGACACGGGACCGCACCGTCACGGCCTTCCTCGACGGCGACCGCGGGGGCGACCTCATCCTCGAAGAGCTCGCCCAGGTGGGCGACATCGACTACGTCGCCGTCGCGCCGCGTGGCCGCTCGGTCGAGGACCTCCCGCGGGCGGCCGTCGTGTCCGCGCTGCGCGAGAAGGTCCCCTACGATGCGGTCGCCGACGCCGACAGCCCCGAGGCCGCCCTCGACGCCGGCGGCGAGGAGTCGGTCGCGCTCCAGCCCGGGGGCGGTGAGGGCGACGGGGCGGCCGCCGTCGCGAGCGTCGACACCGACGCGACGGCGGGGACGGCAACGGCCGGGAGCCACCCGGAGACCGCGTCGGAGTCGGACGCCGAGGCGGCGGAGACAGCCGAAGCGAGCGCCGACACGGAGGCCGAGGGGGCCACGGGGGGGCCCACCGTCCTCTCGGACCACATCGACGCCGTCATCGGTGGCGACAGTGAGGGTGTCCGGCTGCTCGACGCCGACCTCTCGGTCCTCGCGGAGGGCGAGGCCGCCGACGCGGTGTCGCTCGTCGCCGACTGCGAGCCGGCCCCCCAGACGGTCGTCCTCGACGACACCTGCTCGCAGAAGGTGCTGGACGTCGCCGCCCAGCGCGGCGTCGAGGTGGTCGTCGCCACCGGCGACGGCGAGTACGTCAAACAGCCCACGAGCGTGCAGGTCCGGACGGTTTAGAGCGCCAGGGTCAGCAACACCCCGTCGCCGCCGTCGTCGTAGTGTCCGGGCAGGTCCGCCTCGACGTCGAATCCGAACCCGTCGTAGAACGACCGCACGCGGTCGTCCTCCGCACGGGCGGTGAGCCGCACCGTCTCGAAGCCGTTCTCACGCAGCTCCGCTATGAGGGTCGAGAGCAACGCCGAGCCGTGCCCCTGTCCCTGCAGCCCGGGCGCGACGGCGAGTTCGGCGACGTAGGCGACGGGATGGTCCGGGACCGTCAGCCCGTACCCGATGGGTCCCTCGCCCTCGTCGGCGACGAGCACGCGGGGCGCGCCGTCGATGGCGACGTCGAGCAGCTCGGGCCAGGGGTCGTCGAGGGCGGCCGACTGGATGGCCCGCAGGCGGGACTCGTCGGCCGGACGGGCGGGCCGAATCATACGAGACTGACCGCGAGCGCGAGCCCGACGCCGGTCAGGGCCGCCGCCAGCGTCGCCAGGGTGTTGACGCCCTGGTTGCCGACGACGGTGCCCTCGACGGTGGCGCCGAGCACGCTGTCGACGGTCATGCCGACGAAGCCACAGGTGAGGATGAGCGCCGCGCCGACCGGGCCGACGACCTCCAGCGTGGCGGCGGCGATACCGGCGATGATGCCGGCGCCGACGAGCCCGGCGACGATACCCTGCCAGGTGACGCCGCCGTCGGTGCCCGGTTCGACCCGCTCGAAGGTCGTGATGAGCCGCGGGTTGTCGTAGAGGCCGCCGAACTCGCTGGAGAACGTGTCGGTCATCGCGGCGGCGACGGCGCCGGCGAACGCGTACAGAAAGAGCGTCGGGTCGACGGTGATGTGGGTCGGGCTGGCCGCCCACAGCACCACCGCGACCAGCGCGACGATGGAGTTGGCGAGCACGTTCCCGCTGCCGCGGGCGCCCTCGTTTGCCTCGGCGATGCCGCGGTCCTGTTTGGCCTCGTACTGGTACTTCGTCGAGAGCCCGCCCAGCCCGAAGAAGGTGATGAGCATCGCGAACCAGCCGTACCCCCCGAGGACGATGGTGAGCAAGGAGAGGAGGACGCCGGTCAGCATCCCCGGCAGCGAGGCGGTATCGAGCGCGTAGGCGACGTAGCCCAACACCGCGGAGACCCCGAGCGCGATGAACACCCGCGTCGTTCCCGCCCCGGGGTCGAGTTCGACGAGCAGCCACAGCAGTAACCCAACGGAGAGCACGACCAGCGGGTCGTCCCGTTCGAACAGCACCGAGCGAAACAAGGCGGCGACGAGCGCGCCGGTGCCCGCCAGGAAGAGCGCCGTCGCGGGCGCGACGCTCCCGGCGCCCATCCGCGCCGCGATGACGGCGGCGCCCGTGCCACAGGCGAAGCCGGTGACGACGAAGCCGGCCGTCGCGACCACCTCGTCGCTGTGGAGCCGGTGGGCGACGCGCTGGCCGAGGTTGCCGTAGGCGACGATGACGACCGTGGCGACGAACACCCAGACGGGCAGGCCGAACTGTATCGCGATGAAGGCCAGACTCGCCGCCGCCAGCGCGAACGCAGCGAGCCCGTAGAGCCGGCCGTCCTCGTAGTCGCCCGGCCGCGCGAAGATATCGAACATCGGCGTGTCGGGACCGATGGCGAACATGGCGAAGAAGGCGACCACGAGAAAGGGCGCGGTCGCGGCGACAGTCGCGACGGCGGGGGAGGCGAGGCCAGCGGCCACCGGCACGGCGAAGGCCAGCGTGCCGACCGCGGCGAACGCGCCCGCCCGTCGGACTGTCGTTGTCACGTGCCGCCGGTATCCCCGAGAGGCACTTACCCTTTCCGAACTTCCCGCTGGGGATAGTTGCTGTTGGTCCTGTGACTGGCTGCGTGGGTCGGTGGAACGCTCCGGCAGGAGTGTGGGACGGCCAAGCAGTGACCGACAACGACGCTGTTTACGGCCAGGAAAGTCCCGCTCAAGCCGCTCGGTCAACCACCACTGGGTGGGACTGAAAGGGGCGGCTCGGGGGTCTCTGGCTGTACGCATCGCTCTCTCCGGTAGGGACGTCGCCCACAATCGCACCCTTTGCTAGGACCGTGAGCTTTAGGCGCGGCGTGGCTGTAGCCGGGAGCGTGGGTCTGTACGAACGGTATCTCGGGCTCCGACTGCGCCGGAGCGACGCCGACCTTCCGGAGACGGTCGCACTGGTCATCACCGAACGGGACCTGTTGACCGAGGGCGCCTACACCACCCTGGAGCGCTTTTTCGAGTGGGCGGTTCGGTACGGCGTCGAGACCATCGTGGTCTACGTCAGCGTCCTGGACGAAGAAGTCGTGCCGACGCTGCGCCGGGAGCTGTCGGACCTGCGCGCGCCGACGACCGTCGCCGTCCGCGGCCCGGGAGACCAGCGGGCGGCCGACGCCCCGATACAGATCTCCATCGGGCTGGGCGGCCAGTCCGAGTTCGCGACGGCGGTCCGGAAACTCGCCGAGCGCGTCGACAGCGGCGACCTGGCGCCGGCCGATATCGACGAGGCGGCCGTCGAGGAGCATCTCGTCTTCCCGACCGCGCCGGACCTGGTCATCAAGACCGGCGCCGAGCGGCTCTCGGATTTCATGATCTGGCAGTCCGTCTATTCGGAACTGTACTTCACCGACGTGAACTGGCAGAACTTCCGCCAGCGCGACTACCTGCGGGCGCTGCGTGACTATCAGGAACGGCAGCGACGATTCGGTCAGTAACGGGGCGCCGTGTACCGAGCGACTCAATCTGCCGCCGGTTCGATGTCGTCCTCGACGGCCGCTCGCTCCTTGCTCGGCAGGGCGTCGCGGAACCGGCCCAGCACGGCGCGGGCCTGGGGGAGGTCGGCGTCCTCGACGGCCTGGACCAGCGACATCGCGCGTCGCGCTCGCGTCGCACGCCACGACTCCTCGCGGTTCTGGTAGGTGCGGATGGCTCGGAGGAAGTCTATCTTCCGGAACTCGGGCCAGTACGGCGTACAGAAGAACGTCGCGGCCTCGTTGCCGTTGGCGTGCCACGGGAGGAAGTTCGAGGTGCGCTCGTCGCCGCCGGTCCGGACGATGAGGTCGACGTCGCAGGTCGGTCCCTCGTAGAGACAGCGCTCGACGGTGTCGGCGTCGATGTCCTCGGGAGCGAGCTCGCCGGCCTCGACGGCTTCGGCCACGTCGCGGGCCGCACCCAGCAGCTCGGCCCGGCCGCCGTAGGCCAGCGCGATGTTGAGGTTGAGGCGGTCGTACTGTGCGGTCCGGGACTCGGCGTAGTCGATGGCGTCCCGAACCCGCTCGGGAAGCATCTCCGCCTCGCCGATGGCGCGAATGCAGACCTCGGCCTCGTGGACGCGGTCGGCGTCCGCGAAGTTGCGGAGCTTCTCCTCGACGAGGTCGAAGATGTACTCGCGCTGCTCCTCGGGTCGGTCGAAGTTCTCGGTCGAGAACGTGTACAGCGTCACCTCGTCGATGCCGAGGTCGTCACACCAGTGGAGCATCGCTTCGGTCGTCTCGGCGCCCTCGCTGTGGCCCTGTGTCGTCTCGACGCCCTGTTTGCGAGCGTACCGTCGGTTGCCGTCCATGATGACAGCAACGTGGCTCGGTGTCCCCGACAGCTCGCGACGTAGCAGCCGCTCGTACGCTGCGTACCCCCACCGCTCTAACCGCTCTCGCATCACCTGTAGCATATCAACGAGCCGATAAGGGGTTTGTGGCTCGGCCTCGGCCGTGCCAACCGCCCGCATAGATTTATAAGGCGCGGGGGAGAACCAACGAACGCAATGGCGACCGGTACGGTAGACTTCTTCAACGACACGGGCGGTTACGGTTTCATCGACACAGCGGACTCCGACGAGGACGTCTTCTTCCACATGGAGGACATCGAAGGGCCTGACCTCGAGGAGGGGCAGGAAGTCGAGTTCGAGATAGAACAGGCGGACAAGGGTCCGCGGGCGAAGAACCTCACGAGGCTATAACAATGGCGACAGGCACGGTCGATTTCTTCAACGACACCGGCGGGTACGGATTCATAGACACGGAAGACGCCGACGAGGACGTCTTCTTCCACATGGAAGATGTCGGGGGTCCCGACCTCGAGGAGGGGCAGGAGGTCGAGTTCGACATCGTCCAGGCCGACAAGGGACCACGCGCCGAGAACGTGACACGGCTGTAGCGGCGAGCGCCGAGACGCGGGGCGCTCCACGCCCCACCAATCCGAAGCCCATTAGAACGTCCCCGGCAGAGCCACTGGTATGAGCGACGGCGAGGCACTCGACGAGGACCTCTATCGGCGGACCAAGCAGCTACTCGAACCCGGCGAGATACAGCTCAACGGCGCGGTGGTCCACACGGAGTACGACAACAGCGAGGAGATAGAGATGATGCAGGCGACCATCGACGTCGGCGAGCTGATAGCGGAGGGGTACGGGATGGACCCGACCGACACGTTCGTCTACTCGGGCAGCGACGACCCGCAGTTCTCCTCGAACCAGCACCAGGGGCTCACGCTCGACGACGAGGAGTTCGTCTGGGAGTGCCAGCAGCTCCTTCGAAACGGCTCGTTCGACCTCGTCTTCTACTACGAGGCCAGCGCCGACCACGACGGGATTCTGTCCGCTATCGAGGACGAAGGGTTCGCCGTCACCGGCGTTCGCGGGGACTGAGTCGGACTGTTGTAGCGAGGGGCCGACCGCGGGGAGACGCCTCGGTACTGCGAGCTGGGAACGGAGCGACCCGCGAGCGGGCGGCGCCACCGACTGTCAGAGCCGTTCCTGGCAGTTGTGACAGTAGGTGTAGTCGGGACCGTTGGCCGCACCGCAGATGCCACAGCGTCTCGCCTCGACGGCGGCCTGCCGGAAGTAGGCGTTCAGCTGGCCCGTGTCGCGGCCGGCGCGCTGGCCGCTGAACTGCTCGACGAGCGTGTCGTGTCGGGCGTAGTCCATGAGCCGGAACATGACGACGAAAAAGAGCGGCGCACCCACCAGGATACAGCCGTAGACGAACAGCCGAAACGCGAGCTCCCCGGTGGTGATGACCATGCGACTCGTAGGGCCGCCAGCGTGGTAAATTTTGCAGGCGTCGCTCCCGCGCCGTTTTTATTCGCCGAGTCCTGACCACCAGCTATGACTGACGAGCTCGGGCGGGTAGACCGTGCGATTCTCA
>Ga0102936_1001002_pt1 | contig 11245 bp, 14 predicted proteins | sample SalPon2_A_H2O_MG_FD_78502 | JGI IMG/M metagenome (GOLD analysis project Ga0102936, IMG submission 78502) | Salt pond water microbial communities from South San Francisco under conditions of wetland restoration - Salt Pond MetaG R2_A_H2O_MG | ecosystem: Environmental > Aquatic > Non-marine Saline...
GCCTGCGTGGATCGAAGACGTACAGACCGAGGCACTCCGCGTGTTCGATGAGTCGCGGTCGCCCGAAGCTGTCTGTGACGTGCTCCGCCGGCGGCTTCGACAGCTGCGAGAGCGCGAGGTGGACCCCAGTGGACTCGTCATCGACAACCGAGTGTCGAAGGACGTGGACGAGTACTCGATGGAGACGCTCACCGTGGCAGCGCTGAAACGTGCCCGGATCGAGGGTACTGGGTTGGCGCCGGGACAGACCGTTCGGTACGTCGTCGTCGACGCAGACGCACGCGGCGCCGCACGCGTCCGGCTTGAGTACGAGGACCTCGACCGATACGACACCGCGTGGTACGAGGACGCCGCCGTGCGTGCCGTCGAGAGCGTGCTCGCGCCGGTTGGGTGGCGAGGGGGTGAGATCCGGCAGTACCTCAGCGGGACGAGCGACGAGACGTTGGCCGGCTTCGTGACAGAATAGTCGTTGTTTTTGATCCGGACCTGTGAATGTGAATTATCCCCACGGGTCGGGATAAAGCTCAGAGAGCATCGCCTGTTTTGACCCAATGGCACCTTTCATGTGGATCGGGACATCCCCCTCCGAAAACTCTGCGAAGATATGGAGACAGGATCCGCAAACATTCAAGGCCGAATTTTCTTCATCCATTCCAAGCGGGAAGTTTATTGCTAACTCGGTGATCAAATTCTCCTCCTCATGAGCGCTTACAGCGTTGAACACGGCAAGTCGTTCGGCATGAATACTCTGGTGACGATCTCGTGTTTCAACGACAGACCCAGTATAGATATTACCGTCTTCGGCCCCGACTGCTGCGCCAAGACCGGGGAAGTCTCGCGGTGAGACAGAACAGCTGACTGCCTCCGATGCTGCTTCGATAACCTCCTCACTAACCTCGGACATATGGCTCGGGTTGGGTAGCGAGTGGATAAACCTTGTCTCAAAGTTGACGCTCTCGCTTTTAGGTAGGAATTGCACCTCTCTTGAGGAGCGCTCGTAGTAGGCCAACGTGACCCCCAGCAGTCCAGTGCCACTCGACAGTCACGTCGATCACGGGGGAGTACTGAAGGCGACTCACCTAGTACTCTCGAAACTCCGCTATCGCAACGAGATGCCGCGTTTTGGACACTCCACTGTCAGTGACGCGCCACCGAGGCGACCGAATCAACGTCAAGGGGGAAACTCGCCGTCGACGGTGTCGGCGACGTGCCCAGAACACCGGTACGAGGGACGGTCAATGATCTACAGCGAGCCCCTCTTTGCCGGCAGAAAGCGTTACAGTGAAACTCTGACGACGCCGTTGTCGGCGATCGCACGGATGGGACCGTACATGACGGGCAGTCGCGGTCGTGTGGTCGAGCCGAGTGTTTCAACACGGTGAGCGACGCGTGGACGGGGTAGAGCGTGCCCTCGATACAGACCCCAACTGTTTAAGACGGATCCGGAAGAAGGATCGCATGGTTGTAGGTGGAGACGCCCTACTTGGCGCGCTCCACTACCTCACCCCGACGAGCCGCGCGACCAGCATGACGATCTCCGCCGCCATCCTGATCGCCCGCAGCACGTCGAGGGCGTGCGGAGACTCGTCGTCCCCGTCTGACTTGTCGCCGTCGTCGCCGTCATCGTTGTCACTCATTGAGAGGCGACCAACGAGGAACAGGAACGAGCGGTGGTTGTAGGCGGAGACGCCCTGTTCCTCGTAAGATGGGATAGGGCAGTATCGCCTAAAAAGGCACCCGATCGGACCGGCACGGAAACCCGCATATAGCGAAACTGGTAGATAGCTACCTGTCGTCAAACTCGTCTTCACGCCACTCGCCTGTGAGCGGGTGGTCATAGTCATCTGGTGCGAATCGCCCTGTCCGCATGACCCAGTGCGAGCCGTTCGCTTCGAGCGCGTCCTCGTGGGCAAGCGCGTCATCGAGAAGTTCGGCGACTGCGTCGGTGTCGAGGTTATCGGCGTCGCCGGCGAGTTCACGAATTTCCCGCCGAGAGGCGCCGGGATGGGCAGCGATCAGGTCAAGGAGAAGCTCGTACTCAGTCGGCGGCATTTCGACCTGCTTCGAACGCCTGCGTCCGGCGCATCTCTAAGACGTGCCGCGTCCCGGCGCCACCGTCGAGCGGCGCCATGACCAGTAGACCCGGCGCAGCGTGACACGGGACTCCGTCGCCGACGTGAAAGCCCGTCCCGGTCGTCGGCACTTGTACGCGGTACCCATTCCCCGAGTGCTGAATCCGGGTGTTGATCCCGCAGTGGATCGACGCCGTCTCCGTGGCTGCGAGCGCGACAAGTTCGGCACGGTCGGCCATTGGCACGCGGTCGGTATCCCGATCAATTACGAGCAGTAAATCGTCGAACCCGTATGCGACGACATCGGCGCGGTGCGTCGTGTCGCCGTCGGCGCCCTCCTCGACGAGCCCGGCGCTGCGAGCGGGTTTGGTTACTTGTAGCGCGAGGCCGTCGCCCGTGTTTGTCAGTTGATTCGGCATCTACTCGGTCACCTCTCGTGCACGCGCCCAGATCCACGCGTCGTCGTGGTCGTCGAGGACGCTCGAGTCAAACCCACAGAGATCGCGGAGGTAGTGCGTCCAGAACTCCCTGTCGAACGACTCAGGCACATTATCAACGGCCTCGGCGTCGCCAAAGCGATCTTGATGCGTCGCCGGCGGCGGAACGGCAGTCATTTGTCGACCTCTTCCACCATCGCGATCGTTCCGAGCGTCGGGTACTCCCACCGGACGATCTCGACGCCCTCGACGTACTGGATCCCAGCGTGCAGCGTGGGCGTTCCCCAGCCGTCATCCGTCTCGACCACACCAATTTCGCCCAGATCCGTCGCATGTCGATCCGGTTTGAGGTCAACCTCGGGTGCCTCGAAAAGTGTTTCAGCTGCGTCGCCAGTTGTGTCGTCCATGTGTAGTCACCTGCGTGCGGCGAGTCTCGCTGTGCGTGTAAGTTACTATAATATAGTAACGTAAAACCATGCCGATGCCCATGCGTGTACCTAGTACCGAACCAGTAGTGCAAGAGATGTGCGGGATAGAACACGTCGCGCTCACCGACGGCCTCGCGGATGGGGACATGCCGGGTAGGATCGCCGGGTGCAGTCGTTCCGACCGTGCGACCCGCTGAGTGGTCAGCGCCCATCGACCTCACCACCAACAGTGTGGGACGTGTAGGGGTTGTGCTCGCATACACGATCGTCCGTCGTCAGTCGCTAAAAACCCGGTCGCGACAACTCGTGACCGATCTACGTGTCGAACGATGCTTCGCGACCGAGCCGATCGGGCGTGAACGAGAGACCACGGTCAGCGTAGTAGAGCGCGAGGTTTGCTTCAAGATCCGTGATCAGATAGTGATCGAGCACGTCACGGAGACCCTCGACGGCAACGCTGTCGCCGGCGGCAACGGCTCGAAGCCACTCCGGGCCGAGTTCCTCACCGAATCGTGAGTTGTCGACCGGCGCGCCGTTCCAGACTGTTTTCGGGATCGGGTAGTCGTAGGCGTCGAGACACTCTTCCAGCGAGGGCCACTTATCGTTCGGACCACACGCCGCCTGCCGGTCGGCGAACACATCGACGTGCGGGCCTCTAACGTGGATATCCGGCGTCTTCAGATCAACATCGAAGTCTGCGCTCCGCTTGAACAGAAAGTCCATGTCGAAGCCGATGCCGTTGTAGCTCACAAGCGTGTCAGCGTCGATTTCGTCGATCGTCTCGAACGCCTGTTTGACAAGCTCGCCCTCATCGTCAGCCCCCTCGCGGACGAACGTCTGATACTCAGCGTCACTCGCCGGAGCTTCGTACGGATGGCTACCGACGCCGATCGCGACCGTCTCGCCCGTCGTCGGATCGAAGTCAGTGGTTTCGATATCGAATGTCACGAGTCGATCGCATGGATCGGGTTCTGCGTCGTACTTCATGCGCTCCGGAGAATCACCCGACTATATATGAATGTTCGGTGAGACAAGCTTTCTTTTTAAGTGAGATGTTATACACAGATCAGTCTTCTTGACTTCTGTCCGGACATGCCCAGACACTTGCTACATATTTGTGGCAAAACATCGATTTTCTGACTGATATTAAGCCAGATTCATTCTCGTGCGCAGATCGAGGCCGGCTCAGGTCACGCCGATTTACACGCCTCGACGACAAGCTCGGGGGCGTCGACGAGTTGGTTCACCGTGTGGGCTCCCTTCCCCTTCCCGCGCCCCTTTCGGTCCTGCTCGATTAGCGAGAGGAACGCCAGTTCGGAGAGCAGATCTCGGACGCGACGGATCTTGAGCGGGTCTGTCCCTTCGCGTTCACAGACGACCTCGTACGCGGAGTACAATCTGTGAAGCACGGGCTTTCTCCTCGATGTTCTATAAAGGAGGAATATCCTGAATTTGACTCCGAGACAATTCTCACAGTCCAACTTCACGCATTGTGGACGGTACCACACACACCCCGGGTGTCGAGTGTAAATTGTCTACGGTGGCTGTCTGATCCCTACTGACTGTTGGTTAGAATATACAGAAATGCGATTAACACAGATGTACATACTGTGAACAGCTAAGACGAAGATTCTGTGATGGGTATTATTCAGCTCACTATCCGTCGAGAGATCTCATCTTATTCTCCTTGCACCCACTTATAAAAGAGATATTCTCAGTGTCTATAATAGTTCAAAGCTGCTTGTACTGTCTGAATCTATCTGCATAATCGCCTATATAATAAAATATATAAATATGTTTTAGATAGTAGTAGTAGAACTACCACAAAGCGAGGTCTAAAGAGTTCTTCTTCGGGAAAACACCATCTAACGGTACCAAGTGCACCGTAGACTACCAAGTAACAGCCTACCGCCTCATCAGTTTACACTCGACACCCGGGGTGTGTGTCTTCGAGAACGTAGCTTCCTCGACAACCAAAGATATCGAGAAGCTACCGGCGTTACACTCGACACCCGGAGGGGTACTCGATATTTCTTCTTCCTGAAATTCGCTCTGCTATTTCAATCTTCTAGACTCTACTAACCGTGTATTCCAGCATTTACACTCGACGGGTGGTGTGTGATGAAGACATAGTTTTATATACTACACCGACCGTCGTGTGTAATATGAGGCGGACGCTCCGAGGTCAACTACTCATATGAGTAACGAGAAACAGAGTTCTCTCGACTCAATTTGGGAAAGCGAGGACTCAGTTTTTGCGGACAAAGAGCTCCTCGACATTGAACATATACCAAACGAAGAACGGATTATTGGTCGTGAGGATGAAATATCTAACCTTGCCAACAGTATTCATCCCGCGATCAGGGGTGGAAAGCCTAGAAATACGCTGATCTACGGAAAGACAGGGACCGGAAAAAGTCTCGTTGCCAAGCACGTTACTCAAAGTGCTGAAAACTTCGCTCACGAGCAGGGTACGAGACTCGATCGCGCATACATCGATTGTACTCAAGCAACGACAGAGACACAGGTGGTTATCAAACTCGGTCGAACGTTCAACCAACCAGATGAAACAAATATCTCTGTACCACTCTCTGGGTTATCGACGAATGCATACTACGATCGTCTTTGGCAGATTCTCGATACCCTCCACGATGTCGTCATCATCATTCTCGATGAAGTCGACAAACTTCAGGAGAACAACGTGCTAATGCAACTCTCCCGAGCTGGGGAAGCTGGTAAGATCGATTCGTGTAAGGTCGGCATCCTCGCGATCAGCAACAAAATCTCGTTTAAGGATTCCTTGGATGAGCGAGTCCTAAGTAGTCTCCAAGAGCGTGAGTTCATCTTCCCTCCCTACGATGCAAACCAGCTCCGCGAAATTATGCGTCATCGTCAAGATGCATTTCGCGAAGGCGTCCTCACCGATGACGTGATTCCTCTTGCGGCTGCGTTTGCTGCACAGGAACATGGTGACGCCCGAAAAGCACTGGATATTCTTCGAAACGCAGGTGAGCTTGCGAAAGACGATGACAGCGATGTTGTCCGAGAAGAACATGTCCGTAATGCGCGAGAGAAAGCAGATATCGATCGATTCTCAAAGCTGCTTCAAGACCAGCCAACGCAATCGAAAGCAGCAGTGTATGCTCTTTCATTGATCGCAGACGGGAGTAAACAGGAAGAATTCCCTACTCGCGAAATCTATGAACGATATGAGCAACTCACTGAATCACTGGATATTGACCCTCTCTCACAAAGAAGGATGTCTGATCGCTTGAACGAACAGGCCTTTCTCGATATCCTTGGTGTCACAGATCGAGTTGGCCGTGGTCGTGGGAAGGGGATGACCAATTTCTATTACCTTCTTGAGGAACCTGAAGTCGTACAAAGTGCTATTGAATCTGATCAGCGGTTCTCTCCGGATGTGTAATTCACGGTTTTACACTCGACAGTCGGGGTGTTTCACTCTGTTTCTCGGATTGACGTATTCTACGAATTCTCAAATAACGTCTGTACGGTATGATACGCAGGTTAACGCCAATTTACACTCGACACCCGGGGTGATCCGTCCATTCTGTTTTGACCGCATGGCTGTCATTTCGCTGACTGGCTTATCTGAGAGGCAATCGACCTGCAGTCTTCATTGGCACGCGAGGATGACTCCAACTAATCGAATTTCATCTCGGACACGGGGAATGTGAACCGCCTTGGCGTCAAGCCCCGAGGCACTCGCCTTGCTCATCTGTAGATATCAATATCCGGTTAGCTCCCCGTTCTACTCGTCAGGATTGACCGGTGATTTATACTTGGACTTGACTTGGTCTCCATCCCGCCACTGCCAGTAGTAGTAGCGATTGTCGTTGATTTTCTTGATCGTGATCGTCGCTTTTGCAGGGGTGTCATCAGGGAGATCATCTGGTCGCTCCTCCGCTTCGTCTTGGTCTGGCTCCTCCTCGAGGTATGTCTCGCGTTCCTTGAGTTCGGCTAGCTCCTCGGCGTACGTGGCAACGTCACGGAGTTGCTCAGGAGTCGATTTGTTAAGCGTGTCGACCAGCTCTGCCGGGAGGCTTGTCGGTGGGATCGGTTGGTGATCGGACATCGGCTGCTCTTGTGTCGCTCTTATGTAGAAACGTGGAAAGACGCAGTAGAGCGGCTGTAGTGTGTTTCCTCGGTAAAGTGAATTCTGCCGAGACAGGCCGCCAAACAGCACCTCAAGCACATAACTCTTATTAGCGATCAGACGTTTTCCGCAGCTCTACACAAGAGCGTCTTGTGTTAACCAACAGAGAGCGCAATTCATAGTTTTGTTGGTTAAGACGGTGAAGTCCGTTTTCGTATCTACTTCGTAGACGACGCGCCTTCGGTTACGTTGTCCGTGGCCGGTGTTTCCTCTCGGTCCACTAGAGGATTGTTGCCACACAGATGCATCAGAGGTTGATCTCGGAACAGAGCTCACCGACAAATCTGCTCTATTGAATACGCTGAGAACGTGGGATCCTCTCCAGTTGTGACTGTAAGAACAGTATCCTGATTGGCTTCTCAATCTTCGTTGTCGTGTTGAATAGCGATCGAACCGGCTGATATCACGGAGTAGGAAGGCGAGTTGAGCTCCTCGCGATAACTCACTTGTCGAGTTCCGGCGCGTCCTCTAGAAAGCACTCAATTGATTCTTCGATGAGCAAATCCGGAGGCTGCTCTCGGGCCTGAGCTACATGTGTGAGCGCCTCGTACTGTCCACCAGAGATGTTAATAGCGACCTCTTGATCCTCGGCACTGAGTTGCTCTTCAATAGCCACGGCAACGAACTCGCCAACGGAGTCATGCTGGTCGCTCGTGTTGACAATGGATGAGATGATCTTGTGTAGCCTCATCGGGAGAGTGATGATTGCTGGCTGACCTGCCACGGTGACAGTTGGCTCTGAAGCTGTCCCATCTATATACGTCTTAATCGTTCCCCGAATCACTGAATCCAACACCTCCTCAGGAGCCTGTTCTCGTGTGCGGAGTATCCACTGTGTGGAGCGCAACAGTCTGACTTCCACTGAGGAGGTCTCGACGTTATCCTCTGCGAGGTCGAACCGCAGGTCGGGCGTTACGACCTCATTCGGCTCCCTGAGTTCGGTTAATACGTTATCCAAACTCAGGTTCCTGAGAGACGGCCATTCGATGATGATTCGTTCTGTGGACTTATCGACATCTTCGTTACGAATGTCTCGAGCGCGGTATCCGTGTTTGTATTTTGTGACCTGAAACGAAACTGTAGATCCTATCTCTACGGAATCTGATTCAATATGATCGGGGGAGTACGGGAATGTATGTCCAGTATGCGCGCGGAGACGTCCATGCCCCGTCGATCTTGTCGAAATCACGACGCCAAGTGCACGACCGTACTCGTCAAGGTCGATCTCACGAACATCGTCGAACGCATTGACTCGCCGTCTTTGCTCTGGAGAGAGCTCACCGCTAGGATCTTTAATAACTGAGTATGGGTCTCCACTCGGCGTGTTCGGATGATAATGGTAGTAGTAGAGGACATCCGGTGAGACAGCGAGGAAGTCATCGACTTGACTTGGGCCGAACCGATCTCCTGTCGTGTGCCAGTCTGTTTCCTCTGGCGCAATCGTGATCGACTGGGCGTCGCTCGTCCCCGGTCGGATCTCGACAAACATGCTTGCAGCTACGTGTAATTCCTCGAGCGGCTCGAAGTGATGGACTACCCACGGAATTCCGGTCGTCTCAAACGAGTATACTGGAACGCCTCGAGAACTGACTTGAAACCGATTCGGCTGAATCGGATGATGTGTCGCGTGCTGATTTACTGACTTGACGATCCCGTCTGGATCCGGAGCGTCCACAACACGGTTGAGAGTTGTTTTGTATTCCTCCCCTGAGTTGCTCCATTTCTGAATGACTGCGCGGGACTGCTGACTGATGACTGACTCTATATCTGGCCGCTCGGTCGTTTCCACAGCATCGGATTTGGACGTACCTTTCGGTGAGTCACCGTCGTCCACAAGAAACGCCTTCACACGTTCCTTCTCCTTCGTCGAGAGTTTGTCGGATGAAAGGGCTGACTCCACTTGATCGCGGTCAGGAGAGACCTCAGTTCCGGATCTGTTTGTATATACGTCCCCGCTGTCGCACAACGGGTGTAACAGCGGCCAGACGATCGTCTCGCTGTCTTCGTAGCCAAGTTCAGTGAGTAGTCCTTCAGCCTGCGCACTGAGCTGCATCGTTAGGAAGGTTCCATCGATATTCGAGCGGATATAATATCCAGAACCATCTGCGTACTTCCGAAAAGTGGGCACTATCACTATTATATGTAAGCGTACGTATAATTGTTACTCTGACTGAACGCCAGAGACAACTCTACTTTAACATGATCACTAATTTAAGTTTATTATTAAATAAGAGAGATTTCACGATAAGTAGTATCCTCGACACGTCTGCTATCGTCGTTGTCGGCGACACGCCATGGATGACTTCAATATTGAAACTCTTCGAGAAGAATTTGATACGACGGTTTATAATGTCTCGACAGTATCGGCAGCTCAAGAGAAACTTCGACAGACGGTCGTTGACTGCGTTGTTACAGAGTATAGTCTCGCTGAAACCACTGGAATCGATCTTGTTCGCCGCATCCACGATACTTCGACTACGCTACCGGTGATTTGGGACAGCCGACGGCAACGAACGACTCGCCAGTGAGGCTATCGAAACCGGTGTTACTGATTATCTTATTGTCACTAACCCGTTAGAAGACACTGTCGACGACGCTCTACGACGAACTGAGCAGGTACTCCGGACAGCTTACCGCTCAGCAACACAGCGCGAGCGTGCGCGACAGTTCAACGCTATCTTTTACGACACCAGATCGCTTCTGTAAATAGTCGAATATGGCACCCTATAGTTCCCCTAATGCATTCGGACTAATCTAGCACTTCGTCCAAAATTATGCAGGTAACCTCCTCCGTGGAGTTTCCAGTATACACACCAGCCACCCGAGGGACGTGAGTCATTGCTTCCAACACTCTTCCTCGCTGGCGGTCTATCTGGACACGGCGAGATTCGTCTACTGGGGCCTTCGTCATTGTGGCTAGACCCGGTGTGTCGGAAGCCTCGTCGGCCACATAGTACATCTGGTGTGTGTAGATCTCGTCCTCGTCTGTTGGATGTTCGACGTCGACGTGGAAAGTGGTAGTACCCTCGGGGCCGGGGATTTCTGGGGTGTGTCTGACCGTAATTTTCCAGTCCGGTGCGTCCTCTGTGCAGATCGTCTCCTCTATTGCGGACTCAAAGATGCTCACGAGTCCCTGTCCCTCAAATTCCGACAGCTCCCAGATAGCGTGCTCTGAATCAGCCTCGGGTTCGATATCGAGAATGTCGGCAAGTTTTCGTATCTCTGCACGGTCAGTATCCTCGGAGAGAACAAACTCCTTGAGCTTGGCCATCATTTCCTCAGTGATTTCTGCATCCTCGACTTCGAGTTCGCCGTCGAAACCCTCGCCAGACGGCTCGTTTTCACCAGTTTTGAGTAATCCCACGTCGTACATCGCCCACTGTAGTTGCGAGGGAATTTGGGGGCCGCGCTCCTTGTTGACAATGCCGGGCTCGTAGTCGAGTCGGTCGAAGAGTTGCTTACCGAGATCGTTCACTCGCATCGTGTAGTTGCTGCCACTGGTGCCACCGCGGAGGAAGTAGCCGGTCTTTTCGTTGGAGTCAGCATACTCATAGAGCCGTGCCATCTGTCGTGTATTCCGTTACTTGACCGGAATTTCATCCTTTCGTAAGCGACCGAGCAGCCACACGCTGGGATTATCCAATACAAGGAGTCAGTCATGCTTGTCTTCCAATAGCCCCCTTGATCTCCTATGTGTGATTGGCCTGCTATTTAGCCGTGTTATCTCCGGAAGGTGATCCTCTCGCGGACCCACACACCCCCTCGGTCCCGATGTATAGAGTACAGGTGGGGGCACCTCTTGATGCGTCTATCACAGTTCTTCGTCCAAGACCGGTGTTAGTTGTTCGTGGAACTCTGCCAGCCGATCGACGGCCCACTCTTTGAGCGCCTCGTCCTCCAGAGCGTCATCCAGTCGGCCGACCTCACGTTTGACATAGAGGCGCGTGTACCCACTGGTTCCGTACTCCTCGGAGAGGATCTCCTCAGGAACATCCAGCGGACGGTCTTCGATCGCTGACAGCATCGTCTCGAGCATCTCCTCGTTTTGTGTGGAATCGTCGAACTGGAAGTTCAGCACGACGTGGAACTCCTTGTCGCCGGGCTTGCCCTTGAAGTGCCACACGAACTCGA
>Ga0102936_1001003_pt1 | contig 11241 bp, 13 predicted proteins | sample SalPon2_A_H2O_MG_FD_78502 | JGI IMG/M metagenome (GOLD analysis project Ga0102936, IMG submission 78502) | Salt pond water microbial communities from South San Francisco under conditions of wetland restoration - Salt Pond MetaG R2_A_H2O_MG | ecosystem: Environmental > Aquatic > Non-marine Saline...
CGCTGTTCGTCGTCTCGGTGCTGGTCTACTTCGCGGCCGACCGACTCCGTGTCATCGAGATCGGGGGGACACATTGGCCGGGCGAACCGTGGCTGCGGGCAATTCGGTCGGGGTAGGCAGTGTTTAATTGTAGTCTCGCCAGCGGTAGCCACACTCTTTGCATTTGAAAAACCGCGTTGGTGGCTCGTCGGCCGCGCCGGTCTGTTTGATCGTATACCACGCCTCGCCGTGGCCGCACTCCTTGCAGACGACATCGTTGGCGGTCGGCTTCCCCTCGAACTCTGCGCCTTCTTCGGTTTCGATGAGTTCGTCGCCGCTCTGGGACTCGGTCGACGTGAACTGCGCGGCGCGCTCTTTGTCCTGTTCGGCGGTCGTCCCGCAGTCCTCGTTGGAACAGACCATCACGCCGTCTTCGGAGCGCATCATCGAGCCGCAGTCGTCGCAGAATTGCATACCCGCCCTTGGGGTTCCGGCAGTTAATCACCGTCGTTCAGGATCGTGCGGTCGGGGCCGGTGTCAGTGACCACCGGGCAGTTCCGCACGCGGAACCGGCCGTCCTTGAGGACCTCGACGATCTCGGTGCCAGCGTGGCCGCAACTCACGTTCGGCGGCTCGCTGAAAAAGGGACACTGCTGGCAGTAGGCTCGTTTGTCGACGAGCGTTTCGGTGGCGTCGCTTGCCTGATCGGCGGTCGATCCGGCTGTCGCCGCGGAGCCGAGCGACGATTCGACAGGCTCCGTATCGGCTAGGTCGGCCGCCTCGGCGTCGACAGAAGCAGCGGCCTCGCTAACGTTTGAGGCGGCGGCCTCGCTACCATCCGAGGTCGTCTCGTCGCTGTTGAACGATTCGGCCTCAGCCTCGGTACCGGCCAGCTCGTCCCAGAGTGCTTCCCCGTCGACCGCCGAGACATCCATTTCGTCGAACACCTCGTCGGCGTCGGGTGCATCTTCGGTGTTCAGCACCTGATCGTCGACCGTTGCCTGCTCACGCTCGCCGAACGCTTCGGTGGGCGAGTCGTCTGTCGGCTCGGGGTCGGTAACCGACTCGGATCCCACAGGGTCGGGCTCGATTGGATCGGATCCCACAGGGTCGGGCTCGATTGGATCGGATTCGACAGGGTCGGACTCAACCGGATCGGTGTCGACGAACTCCTCGACCTCGATTGGATCGGCGTCGACGAACTCCTCGACTTCCTCCCAGAGATCCTTGGCCGACTCCTCATCCTCGTCGCGTCCACTCATTGGTCGGTCCGATGGGTATGATCGTTGTCGACTGACTGTGCGTCACTCCCGTTGGCCTCGAACGGCTGTTCGGTCGTTTCCCCGGCTTCGAGTGCCGGTCGGTCGGCGATCGTGAGCCACGCCGATTTGAAGAACATCGATCCCGGCTCGATCCCGTCGAATGCACTCCGACAGTGGGGGCAGGCGGGCTCAACGAGCAACCCCAGCTGGACCGTCTCGTTGCAGTTGTCACACCGGGCCTTCTCGATCTCCTCGCGGGCCGCCGTTTCGAGGAGTTCGGCGAGCGCGGTCTGATGGGTGATGTGGCTCTCGACCCGTTTCAGTCGCCGTCGCAGGTCGATGACCGCACCGGCGAGCCGGTCGGCCTTCGTTTCGAGCGTCTCGATCGACCCTGTCGCCGAGTCGAGGTCGCCTTCGGCCGCATCGAGGCGGTCCTCGATCATCTCGTCGAGCGACGCGAGCTCCGTCTCAACCTCGTCGATCGATACCCGAAGCTCCTCGGTCGACTCCCCGCCGAGCGTGTCGACCTCGCCTTCGAGCGCCGAGAGCCGGTCGTCGAGTTCTGCATGCCCGTGGTTGGCTGGCGCGCGCGAACGGGCCTCCTTGACCACGTCGACGATCCGTGATCGGAGGTCCTTGACGTGGTCGTCGAGTTCGGCTTCGAGTTCCTCGATCCGGTCGGACTCGGGGGCAGGGTCACTTTCGAGCGCCTCGATGCGGGCTTCGAGCTCCGAGAGTGTCGTCTCTAAGGCCTCGTTTTCGTCGGCGTCCTCCGTGAGCAGTCGGTAGGATGCAACCGCACGAGCAAGCACCGTCTCTCGGCTGTCTCCTGTCTCGGCTGTCCGATCGGCAACCCACTTCTCGATCCCCGACGGAAGTGGTGCCGGATCTCCCTGCTCACTCGCCATTGATATCCTCCTATCAGCCCTCAAACTTAAATATCCACCATAAATGATTGGACACTATTTCCGGTCCCGAGAACACGTTCGGCGCTGGGAGCGACTGGATACCGAAATCGGCCGCCGCTATCGGATCTTCCGGACGTTACTGAGGTCGTAGCCGCCTTCGTGGATCTCGCTTTCGAACTGGACGATATCCTCCTGTTCGAGCCGCGAGAGAACCCCACGGAACTGTTTAACGACCATTACACGAGCCCGTTTCGAGCCGCCGGTCTCCCACGAGAAGTTGATCGTCCCGCCGGCGGCATCCGAGAGTTGGCCGAGTCGTGTCGGCGTCAGCGTCTCCTCGCTGGCCAACACGAGGATCAGCCCACCCCACTGGGCAGCGGCCCGTTTGAGCCCCCGGAGCAGCATCGGGATGTCTTGCCACTCCAGATCGTTCCCTAGTGCACTCAGCAGGTCGGTGATCGCATCGAAGACGACCAGGTTACCAGAGGCGTGTTCGGTGAGGTAGTCGCCGAGGACGCTGAGAACGTTCTCGCGGTTGCCACCGCCGCTGAGATCCGAGAGATCGGTCGTCCGACCGAGATACCAGTCCTGTGGAATCCGGCTGGACTGGAAGTATTCGACCGACAGATCCTGATAGTTGATGTGGTCGATGGCGTCGTCGACGATGTCGTCGGACATCGTATACCGGAGCTCCTGTTCGAGCGTTTCCTTCGAAGAGGTAAACGAGACGTAGTGGACTTCGGGCGGCAAAATCGCCCCCTCCGGAAGCTCGCCGTAGTGGAGGTCGAACAGGTCGTCGTTCGTGTGGGCCAGCGCGTTCATCGCCGCGCTCGTGTAGACGAACTCTCGGGCTCCCGCCCCTGCCTCGCCCGACAGCAGCACGACGCTCCCGGGCGGCGCACCTCCCCCTAGCAGCGAATCGAGCCGCGAGATACCGAACGGAATATCCTGCATACTGGCCAGTATCCGGGCCGCTCCTTAGCCGTTACGCCGACCCTACTCCGGTAGTCGACGCCTACTGCCGACGCTAGCCGCTTGCTACTCCGGTCGACGCTCCCCGTCGACGCTGGCTCCATGATTCCGCCCGTTGGCGATCACGACCTCGCCGTTGAGTCCGGCGTCGGCGAGTGCGGCCTTCCCGGCGCTCCGAGCGGCGGCTGCGTTCTCCGCGTCGGTGACCCCATAGACAGCCGGTCCCCACGAGGACTGTCCGGCCCCGTAGACGGCCGACTCCGCGGCCAGCGCGCCGACGAGTTCGCCCACTGGCGGCCGGTAGACGCCGCCCTGCTCGTCGGCGTACCACGTGCCGTTGAGCCGTCCGATCTCGGCGACAGCGCTCCCGAACCGGTCGGCGTTGCCGTTCGCGATTGCGGGCAGCACACGACGGTTGATCAGCCCGGCGATCCGGTCGGCGGGGTCGGGGTCGGCCCGCTCGACGACCCCGCGGATGCTCTTCTCTTCGGTCTCGCCGCTCCGGCCGGGAACGGCATCGGGGAGGACGACCAGAAACCGCCAGTCGTCGGGAATCCGGTGGCGGGCCGCGACCGGTGGGACCGTCCACGCACCGTCGACCGGTCGGTCGGTCGTGAACCGCGCGGTCGGGTGGCCGCCGTCGAGGACGAACCCGCCGCCCTCGAAGGTGGCGACGCCGATCCCCGACCGTCCCCCGCGGCCGAGTTTGGGTGCGAGCGTCCGGACGTCGGCCCCTCGGTCGTAGGCACCGCCGACGGCGGCAGCGACCGCAAGCGCCAGCTGGGTGCCGCTGCCGAGGCCGACGTGCTGTGGGAGGGGGTCGGTGATAGTGACTGATGCACCCGGCACGTCTAACAGTTCACAGACGGTCTCGACAGTTCGTTCGCACCGCTGCGGAGCGTCGATCCCGTCAGCAGGCTCGGCCCGAACCGAGAGCCGTGGGCGGTCGAGTGCGACGCCAAGGGCCCCGTAGAGCCGTTCGTGGGCCAACGAGAGATTGCCGAAGCCGAAATGCAGCCGCGATCCAACGTCGACCCTCGTCATACCCACCCGTTCGAACCCCGCCGGTATTCGGGTTTCGACGGTGGCAACGATGGCCCACTCGCTGCAGGCTTTTTATGTCGACGTACCAACCGATCCGTATGGACTCCCTGCTGATCTATGGCGCGTACGGATACACGGGCGAACTCGTCTCCCGGGCGGCCGTCGACCGTGGGTTCGACCCCATCCTGGCCGGACGCGACCCCGACCGCCTCCACCCGCTCGGAACCGAACTCGACTGTCGAAGCCGTGCGTTCGGTCTGACTGGCGGTATCGAAGCCCAGCTTTCGGGGGTCGACGCGATGCTCAACTGCGCCGGACCGTTCGAGGAAACTGCCGAGCCGTTCGTCGAGGCCTGTCTGAACCGGGGCGTCGACTATCTCGACATCACGGGTGAACTCCCGGTTTTCGAGCGACTCGCCCGCCGAGATACCGAGGCCAGCGACGCCGGCGTCACGCTCATGCCCGGCGTCGGCTACGACGTGGTGCCGACAGACTCGCTGGCTGCCCACCTCCACGAGCGGCTTCCCGAGGCGACACACCTCTCGTTGGCACTCTCGGCGTCGGGCTCGCTCTCCGGTGGGACGCTCAAGACCCTCATAAATGGGCTCAGATCGGGGAGCGCCGTACGCGAGGCCGGCCAACTCCGAGCGATTCCCACGGCGTCCAAACAGCGGGTCGTCGACTTCGGGGCGGGCACCGAGACGGTGATGACGATCCCGTGGGGCGATCTCTCGACGGCCTACCGGACCACCGGCATCCCCAACATCGCGGTCTACGTGGCGGTCCCGGATGCGGTTCGACACGCACTCCTGGTCGCCCGGCCCTTCGAGGGCGTGCTGGCGACCGAATCCGCCCAGCGACTGTTAAAACGACTCGTCGACCGGTTCGTCGACGGGCCGAGTGAGGCTGCCCGAGCGAAAAACGAGACGGTCATTTGGGGCGAAGCATGGAGCGAGGAAACCGGCGAGACCGTCCTGTCGATCCTCCGGACGCCCGATACCTACGCGCTGACTGTCGAGGCCGCGTTGGCCTGCGCCGAGCGTGTCACTGCCGGTGAGGCTCCCGATGGCTTTGCCACCCCTGCAGGTGCGTTCGGTGCCGATCTCGTCGTTGAACTGCCGGGCGTGACTCGGCAGGACCGGTGAGTCGCGGGCCTCGGCCGATCATCCCACCGGTCTACTTTCACGGAGCGTGATCGTTTCTTCGTCGGAGTCGACGGTGGTGACGATGGTGATCCAGCCGTTGTTCTCGTCGACTGCGTAGGCCTCGCTCAACGAGAGGTCGACGCGCCTGGTCGAGGTGTGGGCGTCGCCGGCAGCGAGCGTGCCGATCTCCTCGGTTCCCTCCCAGACGAGCTCCTCGGTACTGTTCTCGCCAGCGAAGATACTGGTGGAGACGGTCACCGATTCGGCCGGTTCGTCCCGCGTGTTCCCGACGGTCGCGGTCACGTCTCGACAAGTCTCGCCGCAGTCGTCGATTTCGTCGACGGTGAACGTGAACGGTGGTTCTTCCGTTGCCGCTTGGTCGTCGGTCGTCTCGGCGCTGCTCTCGGCGGACGGCTCGCTTCCGGGGACTGGACCAACGCCGGTATACATGGCTGCGCCAAGTCCGCCGACCACCAGCACCGCGACGAGCAGTCCACTGGCGAGCAGCTGTTGATTCATCGCCGGGTCGACCCCCGTGGCTGTTGTCGATGGCTCGCCGATGTCGTATGCATCAAAAAATTGGTGTATGTCATTGGTATGAACACCGGTGTGGTGTTGATCGTGGGACTGTGTGGTCGGGCGCTAGGCGTTGGATCCCCCAGCGTTCTCGGGTGTCTGTTCGGCCGGCGCGGCGGCACCGACTGCCGTCGCCCCGCCGATCAGGAACAGCGCTGCAACCGTCATCGTGATGAATTGTCCTGCGTTCATCGCAGCTGAGCCACGGCCTCACTGCCCGATAAGAGGGGTCAGCCGTCTCCTCGAATACAGACGCTTTGACCCCGATTTACGCCGAATTATGCCGATTTTTGGGGAGTTGCTGACGGTTTGTGGCGATAGTGTGTGGTGTGGCTCGCTCCACATGATTGTAGTGGCCGGTTGGTTCGGCGCGCGGTCGACACCGGCCATACGGCCACGACGCTTTTTCATCTCGGCTTGGTGCTGCTTCTGTGCGCCAGCTACAGGTCCTCGTCGACTACATCCGTCAGGAGGCGTGGACCGATAGCGGTCGGGCGTGGCTGTTTTCGGCACTCATCGCGGCTGGTGGGTTTCTCCCGGAGACGCTTGCCATCACCAGCCTCGATCTGATCAGCGTCCGGCTCTCGCCCGGTGTGCTGTCAGCAGCTATCGGCCTCGCTGCAGGGGCTGCTGCCGCGTTCGGTCTGACGACCAGTGGGCCGACCTCACTGATCGGCGTGATGATCGCCGCCGCGCCGATCCCCGCAGTGGCCACCAGTGGAATCGCTATTGTCTGCAGCGAGCCGCGAGTCGCGGTCGGTTCGTTCCTGCTGTTGGTCGTTGGTCTCGTCGGGCGTAACCGCACCGAATGCGACGAACGGTACTATGTCGAACGCGACGAACACCACAGCCAACGGCACGAATACTACTGCACCGAACGGGTCGACAACAATCACAGCGACCGCGTCGACGCCGTCCGGTCTCCTCGGAGCTGCATCGCTGACGTATCGACCCGAGACAGGCCGCTGGTAGATCCTGTCTACCGACAGTAGTCACTGACTACTGTGCCAGCGTGTGAACACGAGACAGCCCTCAACCCCATCGAAACCGTTTTGACGAAACCTTGCGGACAGTCAGTATGCCGACGGAACCCGACACGGGATACGACCCCACACTGGGGCGGAAGTTCATTTTTGTAACGGGAGGTGTAATGTCCGGGCTCGGAAAGGGGATTACAGCTGCGAGTACGGGCCGACTGCTGGCCAACGCCGGCTTCGACGTAACCGCGGTCAAGGTCGACCCTTATTTAAACGTCGACGCCGGGACCATGAACCCATACGAGCACGGTGAGGTCTACGTTCTCAAGGACGGCGGCGAGGTCGACCTCGATCTGGGGAACTACGAACGGTTCCTCGGCATCGATATGACCTCCGATCACAACGTCACCACGGGTAAAACGTATCAGAGCGTAATCGAGGCCGAGCGCGCGGGCGACTACCTCGGCAAGACCGTTCAGATCATCCCCCACGTCACCGACGACATCAAGCGGCGCATCCGTGAGGCCGCCGAAGGGACGGATGTCTGTATCGTCGAGATCGGCGGCACTGTCGGCGACATCGAGTCGATGCCGTTCCTCGAATCCTTGCGGCAGTTCGCCAGCGAGGAGGCCGACGAGGACCTGCTCTTCATGCACGTGACCCTCGTCCCCGACTCGATGAACGGCGAGCAGAAAACCAAACCCACCCAACACAGCGTCAAGGAACTCCGATCTATCGGTCTGCAGCCAGATATTCTCGTTGGGCGGAACGAAGAGCCCCTCGAAGAGGGAACCAAGACCAAAATCGCCCGTTTCTGTGATGTCTCGACCGACGCGGTCTTTTCGAACCCGGACGTCGACGACATCTACAAGGTCCCGCTGATGGTCGAAGACGAAGGCCTCGACGAGTACGTGATGCAACGGCTCGGCATTGCGGAGGGCGCACTGCCGAAAGCCGAACGCTCCCAGCGCTGGCGAGAACTGGTCACCCGCGACCGCGAGGGGGCTGTCGAGATCGCCCTCGTCGGCAAGTACGGGTTGGAAGACGCTTATATGTCGATCCACGAGGCTCTCAAGCATGCCGGGATCGAACAGGAAGTCGACGTCGACGTCCTGTGGGTCGGTTCCGACGAGATGCACGACGACCACCGCGAACGGCTCCGCCGGGCCGACGGGATCATCGTCCCCGGTGGCTTCGGCTCCCGTGGCACCGACGGTAAAATCGAGGCCGTCCGGTATGCCCGCGAGAACGACGTTCCCTTCCTCGGGCTCTGTCTCGGCTTCCAGATGGCGGTCATCGAGCAGGCCCGCAACGTCCTCGGTTTGAAAGCGGCACACTCAGCCGAAATCGACGAGGAGACACCCCATCCCGTCATCGACATCCTCCCCGAACAGAAAGATATCGACGACATGGGCGGGACGATGCGGCTCGGGGCCCACGAGACGCAGATCGAGCCCGGCACGCTGGCCGAGGCGATCTACGAGGCCGACGCCTGTACCGAGCGCCACCGCCACCGCTACGAGGTCAACCCCAACTACATCGACCAGCTCGAATCCGAGAGTATGACGTTCTCCGGCACGGCGGGTCGACGGATGGAGATCCTCGAACTGGAAGGCCATCCCTTCTTCGTCGGCACGCAGTTCCACCCCGAGTTCCGCTCCCGGCCCGACCGCGCGAGCCCCCCGTTCGTCGGCTTCCTGAAGGCCGTTATCGACCGCAACGAATCCGAAACCCAAACCACAGCCGAAGACGAGGTTACGGTTTAAATGGTAAACCCCACTGAATTCATCGACGAGGCAGTCGAATCGATATCCGAACAGATCGGCGACGACAACGCGATTATCGCCCTGTCGGGCGGCGTCGACTCTTCGGTCGCCGCCACCCTCGCCTATCGGGCGGTCGGCGACCAGCTAACGCCGGTCTATGTCGACACCGGCCTGATGCGCAAAGGCGAGACCGACCAGATCCGCGGGACCTTCGCGTTCATGGAGAGTTTGGAGATCGTCGACGCCCGCGAGCGCTTCCTTGAGGCGCTGGCTGGCGTCACCGACCCAGAGGAAAAGCGCAAGGTCATCGGCGAGCAGTTCATCCGGGAGTTCGAACGCGAGGCCAAAGAGACCGACGCCAAGCAGCTCGTGCAGGGAACGATCTACCCCGACCGCATCGAGTCGGAGGGCAACATCAAGTCCCACCACAACGTCGGGGGCCTTCCCGACGTAGTCGACTTCGAAGGGATCGTCGAACCCGTCCGCGACCTCTACAAGGACGAAGTCCGGGAGGTCGCCCGCGAACTCGAACTCGAAGAGATCATCTCCGAGCGAATGCCGTTCCCTGGCCCCGGCCTCGCGGTCCGCATTATCGGCGAAATCACCCCAGAGAAGGTCGAGGTGGCCCGCGAATCCTGTCACGTCGTCGAAGAGGAACTCGAAGAGTACGAGCCATGGCAGGCTTTCGCCGCTGTTATTGGCAAAGCCACGGGTGTCAAGGGTGACAACCGGGTCCACGGCTGGGTCGTCGCAGTGCGATCCGTCGAGAGCCGCGACGGCATGACCGCCCGCGCCCAAGAGATCGACTGGCAGACCCTCCAGCGCATCCAGAGCCGGATCACCGGCGAAAACGAGAACGTCGCCCGCGTCGTCTACGACGTCACACACAAGCCGCCAGCGACCATCGAATACGAGTAATGGACCAAGCCGCAATCGTCGCCGGACCCGATCCCGAAGGCGTCGGTGACGCACTGGAAACCGAGGGGCTGGCCGTGAGTCGAATCGCCGATGTCGTCTCCGGGGAGACGCTTCGGGAGGCCGGAGTCGACGACACCGACCTGTTGGTGTTGACCGACGTGGCCGAGGCGACCGGGATTTCGGTCGCCAAAGACCGCAACCCCGAGGTGCGGGCGGTCGTCTACAGCCGCGACTCGCTGCCGGAGTTTGCCAAGGGACAGGCCGATCTGGCCGTCGACCCCGCGCTGCTGGCTGCCGACGTGGTGGCCGAGGAACTGGCTGCCGGAACCTAGTCGGCGCTGAGTGGTTTTTTGTGAAGTCGTCGAACGCGCCAGCGAAGCGCGCGGTCGATCTGACGATGGCGTTCGTCCGGCTACCCACCGACGGTCGCAACGATTGCAGCAGATTTTGCTGGGGAAGCTCTATAGTAGTTAAAACCGTCGACGTTTTCGGTGGTAATCCGGCGCAAATCGGCTCCACTACTGTTCTGATTGATGTACTATCCATCAGGACGATAGATCGCAATGAACAGACGTCCGATCACGCTGCTCGTCCTGATGGGCTGTTTGCTCATGGCGGTTCCTGCCATGGCAACGACCGTCGGGGCACAGACAGTAGACGACGGCACGACGAACGAAACGAACACGACGAACGAAACGAACACGACGAACGACACCGCCTTCGCGTTCGACGCGGCCTTCGACAACGAGACGGTGACCGTCTCGGTTACGTCGAACGGCACGGTCGTCGAGAACGCGACGGTCGCGGTCAACGGTAGCGATGTGGACTCCACTGACGCAGACGGTACCCTCCAGTTCCCCCTTGAGAACCGATCAGCAGTCGAGATTGCAGTGACAGTCGACGGGACCACCCAGACGACCATCTACAACATGGTCGACGGTGCACTCGTCGAACAGACCGACGAGGTAGTCGAAGAAGAACCGATTCCCGAGGAGGCCGCCGAGCAGGTCTCAACAATCCAGCGGCTGATCTCGGCGTTCCGTAACGGCGAGTTCGAGAAACTCGGTCCGATCGTCTCGGAAGCCGCCGGTCGCGGGCCGCCGGCCGACGTTGGCAACGGCTCCGATAACGCGCCGGAAAACCCGGGCAACGCTCCGGAGAACGCTGGCAACGGACAGGGCAACGCTCCGGAGAACGCTGGCAACGGTCCCGGTAACGCGCCGGAAGACGCGGGCAACCGACAGGACAGTGCGAGTAACGGACAGGACGGCGCGGGTAACGGACAGGGAAATAGCGGATCCAACGGAGGCTCGCACCGCGGCGGCAACGGCGGTCAGGACAACGGCGGTACCAGTAACGGTGGCGGCCAGGGCAATGGCGGCCAAGGTAACGGGCAAGCCGCTGGCGGCCGATAGATAGCGATTCGGTCGAACGCAGTCACGAACACCCATCTGCGGATACTCGGACCGGGACCTACCCATCATCGGGCAGTCGGAACAGGCACCCCACGGTTCGGTATCGCCCTGGTATCGGTCGACCACACTCTTTTGACATGCTCCGGAGACCCGTTTCGGCGAATCGGGGCAATCACCTCCCGGAGCCAAACAGCTAAGTGGATGACACACGTTATCACGATACAGTATGGCCTCAGCACAGAACACTGACGACGAGTTGTTCGACGAGTTCCTTTCGGC
>Ga0102936_1001005_pt1 | contig 11211 bp, 11 predicted proteins | sample SalPon2_A_H2O_MG_FD_78502 | JGI IMG/M metagenome (GOLD analysis project Ga0102936, IMG submission 78502) | Salt pond water microbial communities from South San Francisco under conditions of wetland restoration - Salt Pond MetaG R2_A_H2O_MG | ecosystem: Environmental > Aquatic > Non-marine Saline...
CGGAGAATGCGAATGCGCCTGGAGCCAACCGCATTCGCATTCTCCGGGCGCTCGACGAACGGCCTCGCAACGCCAACCAACTGGCCGGGGACCTCGACCTGGACTACAAGACGGTTCGCCACCACCTCGATGTCCTCGAAGAGAACGACATCCTCACCGACAGCGGCGACGACTACGGGGCAGTGTATCTGCCGACGGACCGGGTCCGCAACTACTGGGACACGGTCGAGCAAATCATGGAGGCAGCACAGTGACTATGGCCGAATTTGGGAAAGAGTATACAAGTTACAACAGGATAGAGTGGAGCAATGGCAGGCTGGATTGATGTCGCCCGTGTGGCCGTCAGCCTCAACATCCTCCTCTTACTGGCGTTGCTGTCCGTCTGGGGACGCAACTACCTCGACATACGCTCGAAGCACACGCTGGGACTGCTCGTCTTCGGCGTCTTGCTGCTCGGCGAGAACGTGTCGGGCCTGTATTTCTACTGGCTTGACCCGGTCCGGTCGGTGTGGTTCAGGAACAACATGGCGACGCCGGCCTGGCAGGCGACCGTTCTGTTGCACGTGCTGGAAGCTATCGCTCTGGCCGTGCTGGCGTGGGTCACGTGGGATTGACGCGGTGACGGAGTGGCCTTTTTTCGTGTGTTCGTGACGTCATACTGGTCGCTGTACCAAACTGACGGAATTCGCTACCCCGGGGTGGCGACTACCTGTCCGAACGTACAGCCACCAGTATCAGTCTCACTGTCCGGTGAAAATCCGGCGCAAATTGGGTGACAGTCCGGCCCCAGTTCGGTAAATCCATTTTAAATAGGCTCTGGAGGTGATGGTATGCGGAAACGCATCCTCACAGCGTTGATAGCCCTCACCGTAGTGACCTCCGGACTCGCCGGCGTCACGGCGGCCGAGACCAGTACAGCCACCCAACCACAGCAGGCCAACGGCGCGAGTGTGTCCTTTTCGAACCAGACGACCGGCGGTGACACGGTCACCGTCGACTCGGTGACGGTGCCCGACGGCGGGTACGTCACCATCCACGACACGACGCTGAACAACGACACGCTCGGAAGCGTCGCCGGCACGTCGGCGTATCTCTCACCGGGCACACACGACAACGTGACGGTCTCGCTGACCGACCCGGTAAGCACGGGCACGTACTCGGCGATGGCGCACCAGGAGACCGACGGCGACCGGACCTACGAGTTCGTCGCCTCGAACGGCGAGACCGACGGCCCGTACACGACCGACGGCAGCGCCGTCCTCGACAGCGCCACCGTCACCGACTCGGCCAGCGTCTCGATGGCCGACCAGCCGACGAACGGTGACACCGTCGTCGTCGACCGCGTCGTCCTCTCGGCGGGCGGGTTCGTCACCATCCACGACGCCTCCGTCACCGAGGGCGACACCTTCGACAGCATCCGGGGCACCTCCGCGTACCTCGACGCGGGCGTTCACGAGGACGTCCGGGTGAGCCTCGACGACCCCGTCGAGAACGACACGACGCTGGTCCCGATGGCCCACCAGGACACCGACGGTGACGGGGCCTACACCTTCGAGGAGAGCAACGGTAGTGCGGACGGCCCGTACACGACCGGTAGCGGCGGCGCGGTCATCGATACGGCGTCGGTGACCCTCGCTGAGAACGCCTCCGTGTCGCTGGCGAACCAGTCGACGGGCGGCAACCACGTCGTGGTGGAGTCGGTCTACGTCCCCGACGGCGGGTTCGTGACCGTCCACGACGCGACGCTGCTGGACGGCGACACCTTCGACAGCGTGCGTGGCACGTCCGCGTATCTCGAACCCGGCTACCACACGGACGTGACTGTCACGCTCGATGCGCCCGTCGAGAACGACTCGACGCTCATCGCGATGCCCCACCAGGACTCCGACGATGACGAGAGCTTCGATTTCCTCACCAGCAACGGGAGCGACGACGGCCCCTACACCGCAAACGGTAGCGCCGTGACCGATAGTGGCGAACTCACCGTCTCCGCCTCGGTGACGCTCCCGGACCAGCCCTCCAGCGGGACCGCCGTGGTCGTCGACCGCGTGGACCTCTCGGAGGGCGGGTTCGTGACGATTCACGACGCGACCGTCCTCGACGGCGACACCTTCAACAGCGTGGTCGGCACCTCCGAGTACCTCGAAGCGGGTGTCCACGAGGATGTCACGGTGACGCTTGACGAGCGCCTGACCAGCGGACAGACGCTCATCGCGATGCCCCACCAGGACACCGACGGTGACCGGAACTACACTTTCGTCGAGAGCAACGGGAGTGCTGACGGTCCCTACACCGACGACGGTAGCGCCGTCGTCGACCCGGCTGACGTCACCATCGAGGCCAGCATCGGCTTCGAGGGCCAGTCGACCAACGGGTCGACCGTGACTGTCAGCGAGGTGACGCTGCAGGACGGCGGCTTCGTGACGGTCCACGACGCGACTGTCCTCGACGGCGACGTCTTCGAGAGCATCCGCGGCACCTCGGCGTACCTCGGTCCGGGGACCCACGAGAACGTCACGGTGACCCTCGAGGACCCCCTCACCGAGAACGCGACGCTGATTCCGATGGCCCACCGAGACACTGACGGTGACGAGACCTACACGTTCGAGGAGAGCGGCGGCGCTGCCGACGGTGCGTACGTCGGTGACGGCGGCGGCGCAGTCGTCGCCCCCGCTGTGGTGACCTACGAGAACACGGATATGGACGAGCAGATGACCGAATCCACGGAGCAACTGACCGGCACGGACACCGGTACCGGGACGCCCACGTCCGGTGGCTCCGGTCCCGGCTTCACCGCCGTGGCCGCGCTGCTCGCGGTCGTCGCCGCGGCCCTGCTGGCGGCCCGCACGCGGTAGTCCACGGCAGGCCGAGGCCCTCGTGTCGTGCGATTCGGTACCACGACTACCAATAGCTTTTTATACTTTTCGAACTAACTATAGGTAAGAGCAAACGTCAAAAGGTGTTTCAAGATTACGGAATCGGAAACATCGGACACCCCTATCATGAGTGAATCCAGAGTACACAACAACATCAGCGAACGAACGCGAGAGCGCGAGACCACAGAGGAGACGACCGAACAGGCGGACGTCTGTCCCGAGTGTGGCGGCAACGTCACCACGGACGCCGAACACGGCGAGACAGTCTGTGAGGACTGTGGGCTCGTCGTCGAGGAAGACGAGATAGACCGCGGTCCCGAGTGGCGAGCCTTCGACTCCGCCGAGCGCGACCAGAAGTCCCGGGTCGGCGCGCCCACGACGAACATGATGCACGACAAGGGTCTCTCGACGAACATCGGCTGGCAGAACAAGGACGCCTACGGGCGGTCGCTCTCCAGCGAGCAGCGCCAGAAGATGCAGCGCCTGCGCACGTGGAACGAGCGGTTCCGCACCCGCGACTCCAAGGAGCGCAACCTCAAGCAGGCCCTGGGCGAGATAGACCGCATGGCCTCCGCGCTGGGCCTGCCCCAGAGCGTCCGCGAGACGGCGAGTGTCATCTACCGCCGCGCCCTGGGTGAGGACCTCCTGCCGGGCCGGTCCATCGAGGGCGTGGCGACGGCGGCGCTGTACGCCTCCGCCCGGATGGCCGGCAGCCCGCGGTCCCTCGACGAGATGGCCGTGGTCTCCCGGGTCGATAAGATGGAGCTTACCCGGACGTACCGCTACGTCGTCCGGGAGCTCAACCTCGAGGTCCAGCCCGCCGACCCCGAGCAGTACCTCCCCCGGTTCGTCTCCGACCTCGACCTGAGCGACGAGACCGAGCGACGCGCCCGCGAACTCATCGAACGGGCCCGCAACGCCGGCCTGCTCTCGGGGAAGTCCCCGGTCGGACTCGCGGCCGCCGCCGTCTACGCGGCCGCCCTGCTCACCAACGACAAGGTGACCCAGAGCGAGGTCAGCGACGTGGCCAACATCTCCGAGGTCACCATCCGGAACCGGTACAAGGAGCTGCTCGAAGCCGACGATATGCCGGCGTAGGCACCGACGGAATCTTTTTTACATTACCGGTTCGTGGTAACAGTGCACATGGAAGAAACATACGTCCGGCTCCTCTGTCCCGAATGTTCCAAAGACTGGGAGTCGACGCCCACGGAACTCCCCGCTCACGACACCGTCTTTCACTGCCCTAACTGTCACGCGAGCCGGCGGCTGGCCGAGTTCACACGGACGGACCACGACCTCCGGACGCTGAAAGGACTCCAGTAATCAGTCCTCGCTGGGCGTCGCCGACCGCGCGCCACAGGCCTCACAGCGAAGCAACGTCGCCCCGCCCTCCGTCTCCAGGCGGGTGTCGGGCAGGCCACACTCGGGACACCGCACGAACGACTCGACGTAGTCGTCGATAGCGCTCCCGACCCGGCCCGCGTCGAACTCGCCCGTTATCCGTGCGCGGCCGCTCTCGTCGATGTGACCGCTGGTCCCGACGTCCCGCTGGAGGAACTGCAACACGTGGTCGGGGTCGCGGTCGAGTCGGTCACACACCGTCTGGAAGTTCTCGACGACGGTGGCGCTCCCCTCCTGTCGCACTGCGGGCTCGGGGACTTCGAGACGCTCGTCCGTGTCAGTGACATCCGACGTCTCGCTCGCCGCTCTGTCGAGCATATCGTCGTAGTCCATATGCGATGGTCGGGGAGCGCTCACTAAAATCTTACAGCGGGCGAGAGTAGTTCCCAGCCGGGTGGCGATTTCGGGAGGTAGTGGACTTGTTCCTCACGTTCTATCATGTCGTGGAAGTGTGTTAACTAGCGTCAGGGTAGTACTATAACCCTCCGGTTTCTAGCAGGGAGTGACCATGAAGAAGCAGGAGCTTATTCACCTTCACGGCCTGCTTGCACAAGTACAGAACCACTACGAAGCGGAGTCGGGGTCCGAAGTAGACCACGACGAATACGCCGAACTCGGTGTCAAGCCGACATCGATCCACAAGTCGAAGACAGACCACAAGGCCGCTGTTTTTGCCATCGCGAAGGGTATCACGTCCGAGATGAAAACCGAAGAGAAAGAGCCGGTTTCTGCCGCCGCAGACTGAGATAGGATTTCTCCACCACTCGCAGTATCCAGTCGCTACTGCCGCTAGTCCTCGATGAGGTCCTCGAACTCCGGGAGTATGTCGTCGTCGGCTTCGTCGCTCGGTTCATCGCTCGACTCCGACTCCTCGTCGGGCAGTTGCTCTATCTCGACGATGTCGAGTGGGATGTTCTGGAGGCGCTGTCCGATCTCTTTTCTGGCGATGCGGGACGCGTGCTCGTTGCGCTCCACGTTGAAGACAGTCATCTCCAGCTCCAGCGCGACGAGGCTCTCGTCGGCCGCGATAAAGGCCGGTTCGAGCGCCTCGTCACAGTGTGGACAGTGTCGCTCACCCATGTTTATCTCGACGTAGTTCAGATCTGGGTTGAGCATCTCGCCGGTCTTCGAGATGGCGATTCGGACGGCCTCGTCGGCCGTCCCCACGTCGTAGACTGGGACAGCAGCCTCGACGACAACTCTACAGTCCATGACCGTATGTTCACTCGCCAATACTAAGAAGGTTCGCCCGGTTGACTATTCGGTTTCCGGGCGGCGGGCACCGGGTCGGCCCGGTGATTCCCAGAACGTCAGGGAGATGGATTCGCTCCCGAGGATTGCGAACCCGGCGAAGACGGTGAGAAAGCCCAGCCCCGCGAGCGGGGAGATGGTCTCACCGAGGAGGGCCCAGCCCCCCAGCGTCGAGACCACCGGCACGGCGTAGAACACGAGGTTCGCGTGGGTCGCGCCGACGGCACCTAACAGCCCGAAGTAGGCGACGTAGGCGACGGCCCCCGCGAAGACACCGACGTAGCCGAGCGCGAGCAGCGCCGGCAGGCCCCACTGGACCGCCCCGACGGACTCACCCGCGCCCAGGCTCAGGCCGTGACAGAGTGCTGCACCGACCGGCAGCCCCCACGCCGTCCGGACGGTGCTGTCGACGGTGGTGTCACTCCAGCGGACGAGGACGCTCCCCAGCGCGCCGGTGACGGCGCCCGCAAACAGGAGGAGCTTTCCGATTCCGCCGCTCGTGAACATCGCCGGGTCGGGGTTGACGACCAGTGCCACTCCAAGGAGGCCGACGGCGAGACCGACGCCGCCCCGGAGTGACAGCCGCTCGTCGGAGAGGAGCAGGGCGGCGAAGACCGGCGTCAGGATAGGGTTCAGGCTGAAGAGGATAGCGCCCACGGCGCTCGTGGCGTCGGCCTGCCCGACGAACAGAAGTGCGTTCGTCAGCCCGAGGGCTACGACCCCGGTCGCGAGGATGCCGGCCACGTCGCCGCGGGTCCGGGGACGTAGCTCCGCGGGCGACCGCGTGTACACCGTGTAGGAAAGGAGGACGACGGCCGCGACGTCGTACCGCAGCGCCACGAACAGCAGCGGGGGGAAGTGCGCGAGCCCGGCTTTCGTCGCGACGAAGGTGCCGCCAAAGAGGACACTCACGAGGGCCCCGAGCGCGAGTGCGTTACGTGACACCACGATTATGCGACCTCCACGAAACGGGGCGACGGGAGAGACAGAGACCGGAGAGAACCGGCGGAAGGGGACAGGTCCATCGTAACTACGGGTAGCTGTTCCGGGGATATAGGTCCGTTCAGAAATCCTTACACGTCGGCCGAAATCGACGGCCCCCGGGGCTGATTTCACGGTGTGAAATCCTTTCACGACACGAAAGACGTTTTATACCGGGCCGGCGACCGACCGGTATGGAAGCGACACTCGAAGAGATAGAGTTCCTGGCGCTCTCGCCCAACCGGGTCGAGGTGCTCGAGTGTCTCGCCGACGGCCGTCAGACACGGTCGGACCTGGCCGAGGTGACCGGCGCCTCCCAGGCCACCCTCGGCCGGATACTCGGTGACTTCGAGGACCGCGAGTGGGTCACGCGGGCCGACGGGGCCTACGTCGCGACCGCCACCGGGCGGCTGGTGGCAGACGGGTTCCGGGACCTCCTCGACGTGATGGCGGCGGAACGGGAGCTGCGGGACGTGGTCGCGTACCTGCCCACCGACGCGCTGGATTTCGACCTCCGGAAGCTGGCGGACGCGAACGTCGTCACGCCGACAGAGACGCGGCCGAACGCGCCGATACAGCGGCTCCTGACGCTCGTTCGCGAGGCCGAGAGCGTGACCGCCTTCTCCCACGCGCTCAACGACCAGATACTCGGCGTCGTCACCGACCGGCTCGACGACCAGGAGTTCGAGGCGGTGCTCACCCGGGACGCCGTCGACTCGCTGACCGAGGACGAACGGCTCCGTACCCGACTGCGCACCGTCCTCGATTCGGCGTCGGCCGGCGTCCGGGTGGCCGACGAGGAGATACCGCTCGCGGTCACGATAGCCGACGACGTGGTCAACATCCTCGTACGGGACGACCGGGGCGTCGTCCAGGCATCGCTCGACACGGCAGACCCCGCCGTCAGGGAGTGGGCGGAGCGCCGCTACGAACACTACCGGGTGCAGTCGACGCCGCTCTCGTCGGCGTAGTCACCTGACGCGCCAGAGGTCGTCGTTGGGGAGAAACCGGCCGAGTTCGGCCTCCTGCCGGTAGTCGGTCGCCAGCAGCGCGGTCAGCGCGGCCACCAGCGCGTCCTCGTCCTCGTCGGTCCAGTCGGCCGGGTCCTTGATCGGGTAGACCAGCCAGCCGCTCCCGCGGACCTCCGTGGCGTGGAGGTCGTCCATCACAACCTCGTCGGTCGGTTCGGCGGTCATGTTCTCGAAGACGTGTCGCGTCGCTCGCTCGCCGACGGGAAACAGCACGTGGGAGGTTATCGCCCGGACCTCGGTGTCGAACAGGGGCTCGTGGTCGGCGTAGTCCGCCTCGGTCGGGTCGCGGTCACCGCACATGAACAGATATGAGAGGTAGGTGCTCTCTACCGTCGGCGGCGTGCCGGCCTCGGCGAGCAGACCGCCGTCGACGAGCGCGCCCTGGAGTCGCTCGGCGGCCGCGAGTCCGGTAAACGGGATGCCCGACTCGCTCCCCCCGTGGACGCGGGGGTTGTCGCCGATGACGTGGAAGTCCGCGTTGGCGTCACCGTATCCCGGGACGAACGGCTCACACGGCGCCTCGAAGCCAAAGGGGTTGTGCAGCGTTGCCGTGATGTTCTTCACGGACGGTGTGAGGAGCGAGGTGCTCAAAACTTCGACGGTTTGTGCAATCTGTCCGGGAAGCCACCGGCTGTCAGTGAGATTGGTGTGCTTACTCACGCCAGGCGGCCGGCGTCGGAGGCCGGCAGTAGACGGACCCGGGCAACGCTTTTCTCACATGGCACCCACGCAAGGGACATGACCTGGTCCCAGTGCGGTGATAGCCCGTGAGTCACGAGGACCGAATCGAGGACCTCCGCGAACGCAAGGCGGCCGCCGAGCGCGGCGGCGGGGAGGAGCGGATCGAGGCCCAGCACGAGAAGGGGAAACTCACCGCGCGCGAGCGCATCGACTACTTCCTCGACGACGACAGCTTCGTCGAGATAGACGCCTTGCGGGAACACCGCTCGACGAACTTCGACATGGACGAAAAGCGCGCCCCCGGCGACGGCGTCGTCGTCGGCTACGGCCAGGTAAACGGCGAGCGCGTCTACGTCTTCGCCCACGACTTCACCGTCTTCGGGGGGTCGCTGGGGGAGGCCTTCGCGGGGAAGGTCTGCAAGGTGATGGACAAGGCCATCGAGAACGGTTCGCCCATCGTCGGGCTGAACGACTCGGCGGGCGCGCGAATCCAGGAGGGTATCGACTCGCTCGCGGGCTATGCCGACATCTTCCACCGGAACCAGCAGGCCAGCGGCGTCGTCCCCCAGATATCGGCCATCATGGGACCGTGTGCCGGCGGGGCGGTCTACTCGCCTGCCATCACCGACTTTGTCTACATGGTCGAGGAGACCAGCCACATGTTCATCACCGGCCCGGACGTCATCGAGACGGTCACCGGCGAGGAGGTCGGCTTCGACGAACTCGGTGGGGCGAACACTCACGCCACCGAATCCGGGGTGGCGGACTTCACGGCCGCCGACGAGAAAGCGGCGCTCGACGATATCCGCTACCTGCTGTCCTATCTCCCGGCGAACAACGTCGCCGGCCCGCCCCGCGTCGAGCCGTGGGACGACCCCGACCGCCGGGACGAGAGCCTGACCGAGACGGTGCCCGACGCCCCACAGAAGCCCTACGACATGACCGAGGTCATCGGCGGGGTTCTCGACGAGGACTCCTTTTTCGAGGTCGGCGAGGGCTTCGCCCGCAACATCGTCACCGGCTTCGCCCGGCTCGACGGCCACTCGGTCGGTGTCGTCGGTAACCAGCCGCGAGTCAACGCCGGCACCCTCGACATCGACGCCTCGAAGAAGGGCGCTCGCTTCGTCCGCTTCTGTGACGCGTTCAACATCCCCATCCTCACGTTCGTCGACGTGCCCGGGTTCATGCCCGGCAAGGACCAGGAGAAAAACGGTATCATCACCCACGGCGCGAAGCTCCTCTACGCCTACAGCGAGGCCACCGTCCCCCTGCTGACGGTCATCACCCGCAAGGCCTACGGCGGTGCCTACGACGTCATGGCCTCGAAACACATCGGCGCCGACGTCAACTACGCCTGGCCGATGGCCGAAATCGCCGTGATGGGGCCACAGGGGGCGGTGAACGTCCTCTACAGCGACGAACTGGCAGACGCCGACGACGTCGAGGCCCGCCGCCAGGAGCTCATCGACGAGTACCGGGACGCCTTCGCCAACCCCTACACCGCCGCCGAGCGGGGCTTCGTCGACGACGTGCTGGAGCCGGCCGACACCAGACCGCGGCTCGTCTCGGACCTCGACCTGTTGCGAGGGAAACGGAAAGACCAACCAGACCGGAAACACGGCAACATCCCGCTGTAAGTTCTGGTCCGATACAGCTACCCTCCGCTATAGGTTCTGGTCCGATACAGCTACCCTCGACGGACAGTGCTGTTGCTGTTGTTCCGCCTAGTTTTATGAGGAGAGTCTTGGTATGAGCGAGTATGTTTGATAAGGTGCTCGTCGCCAACCGCGGGGAAATCGCGGTACGCGTCATGCGCGCTTGCGACGAGTTGGGCATCGGAACGGTCGCGGTCTACTCCGAGGCGGACAAACACTCCGGCCACGTGCGCTACGCCGACGAAGCCTACAACGTCGGGCCGGCCAGAGCGGCCGACTCGTACCTCGACCAGGAGGCGATTATCGAGGCGGCACAGCAGGCCGGTGCCGACGCCATCCACCCCGGCTACGGTTTCCTCGCCGAGAACGCCGACTTCGCCCGCAAGGTGGAGGCCGCGGAGGGGGTCAAGTGGATCGGCCCGGCGGGCGACGCCATGGAGAAACTGGGCGAGAAAACGAAGGCCCGCAACATCATGCGGGACGCCGACGTGCCAATCGTCCCCGGGACGACAGACCCCGTCGACGACCCCGAGGAGGTCGTCGAGTTCGGGGAGGAGAACGGTTTCCCCGTCGCCATCAAGGCCGAGGGCGGCGGCGGCGGCCGCGGGATGAAAATCGTCCACAGCGCCGACGAGGCCGAGGAACAGCTCGAATCGGCCAAACGCGAGGGCGAGGCGTACTTCTCGAACGACTCCGTCTATCTCGAACGCTACCTGGAGAACCCCCGTCACATCGAGGTCCAGATTATCGCCGACCACGACGGCAACGTCCGTCACCTGGGCGAGCGGGACTGCTCGCTCCAGCGCCGTCACCAGAAGGTCATCGAAGAGGGGCCCTCGGCCGCCCTCTCGGACGAACTCAGGGAGCAGATCGGCGAGGCCGCCCGCCGCGGTGTCCGCGCCGCCGACTACTACAACGCCGGCACCGTCGAGTTCCTCGTCGAGGAGGACCCCGAGCGGGGTCCCGACGAAGTGCTTGGTCCCGACGCGAACTTCTATTTCCTCGAAGTGAACACGCGCATCCAGGTCGAGCACTGCGTCACCGAGGAGATAACCGGTATCGACATCGTCAAGTGGCAGATACGGGTCGCCCAGGACGAACTGCTATCCTTCGAGCAGGACGACGTCGAGATAGAGGGCCACGCGATGGAGTTCCGTATCAACGCAGAGAACGCGGCGAAGGACTTCGCACCGGCACAGAGCGGCGAACTGGAGGTGTACGACCCGCCGGGCGGCATCGGTGTCCGGATGGACGACGCACTGCGCCAGGGCGACGAGCTGGTCACCGACTACGACTCGATGATAGCGAAGCTCATCGTCTACGGCGCCGACC
>Ga0102936_1001007_pt1 | contig 11204 bp, 9 predicted proteins | sample SalPon2_A_H2O_MG_FD_78502 | JGI IMG/M metagenome (GOLD analysis project Ga0102936, IMG submission 78502) | Salt pond water microbial communities from South San Francisco under conditions of wetland restoration - Salt Pond MetaG R2_A_H2O_MG | ecosystem: Environmental > Aquatic > Non-marine Saline...
CCACTACGGGAAACCCGAGCGCGTCGGCGGGGCGGTCCGCAAGGTCGTCGGCGCGATCGAGATGGGGTACGGCGTGCTCGCCGTCGCCGGCGACGACCGCGTCGAGTTCGTCGACAACGCGGTCTCGAACCGAGTCCCCGCCGAAGACGGGCAGGGTGTGTACGCGCTCCTCCTCGACCCGCAGGGCGGCATCGAGACGGACATGTACGTGTACAACGCCGGCGAGCGGCTGCTCGTCTTCCTCCCGCCGGAGCGCGCCGACGCGGTCGCCGACGACTGGTCGGAGAAGGTGTTCATCCAGGACGTCGAGATAGCGGACGTCTCCGAAGAGTTCGGCGTGTTCGGGGTCCACGGTCCCAAATCCACCGAAAAGATCGCCTCCGTGCTCGGCGGCCCCGGCGCGCCAGAGGAACCCCTCTCTTTCGTCCGCGGGTCGATGGTCGACGCCGGCGTCACCGTGATCGCCACCGACTCGCCGCTCGGCGAGGAGGGGTACGAGGTGATCTGCGCGGCCGAGGACGCCGAGGACGTGTTCGACACCCTGCTCACCCGCGGCCTCAACGCCGCCCCGTTCGGCTACCGGACGTGGGACGCGCTCACCGCGGAGGCCGGGACTCCGCTCTTCGAGTACGAACTGGAGGGGACGGTGCCGAACGTGCTCGGTCTGCGGAACGCCCTCGACTTCGAGAAGGGATGTTACGTCGGACAGGAGGTCGTCTCTCGCGTCGAGAACCAGGGACGGCCGAGCCGTCGACTCGTCGGCCTCACGCTCGACGGACTCGCCGACGCGGTCGCCGAGGTCGACGGTGACGCCGACCCCGAAGGGTACGACGCGCTCCTGCCGACGCCCGGTGCGGCCGTGTTCGCCGGCGACGAGGCGGTCGGCGAGGTGACCCGCGCCGCGGTCGGCCCCGCCTCCGGCGACCCCATCGCGCTCGCGCTCGTCGGCTTCGACGCCGACCTCGACGGTGCCACCGTGCGCGTCGACGGCGACGAGGCCGCGGCGTCCCGCGTCGACCTCCCGTTCGTCGACGGGAGCGCGCGCTCCGCGCGGCTGCCGGCGTACCCGAGCGACGAGTAACGTCGCGGTCGCTTTGCGGTCGGCGCGTGCCTCCGAGCGCCCCTGGGCGCGAGGAGCACGCGCGAGGGAGTCGGTCGTCCGGAGCGACGCGGAGGGCGACCGACGAGGCTGGGGAGGCGTGAGGTGCGGTCGGACGGGAGTTCGGCAGACCTCACTCGGAATCAAACAGAATACAGAGCTGTCTAGCCAACAGTCACCGATGCTCGTCGATCCACTCACACCACGCGTGGAAGTCGTCGGCTCCGCACTGGTCGGCAATCGACTGCAGCGTTCCGGTCGGGATTTCGTCTTCTGACGCCATAGGAACAGTCACAATTCGGACTTCGTCCGTGTCTGGTGATTCATACCGCATTTTCAGGTGACTACCGACACGACCGACACGCTTGTACCCGAAGTCGTGGAGGACAGACGCAATCTCGCGCCCGGAGAAGTTCGTCCGGACCATTCACCGCATAAATTCGGGAATCTCCTTGTCACCGGGCTCCGTCTCTTCGAGGCCCCACTCTTCGAGGTCCGCATCAGTGACGGGCTCGCCGCCGCCTTCGTGAAGTTCGATCGCCTCAGCAAGCATCCGGAGAGCTTCGGCCTTCGTCTCGCCGAAAGAGGCGACACCGGTCTCGATGTCTCTTGCAGTGATCGAGCCGTCATCTTCGTGAATGAACTCAACGCCCTCCCCGTTGGGTGCGTCGCGTGTCGCACTCGCCATACCCTTCCTTCGCAGACCGCTCGAATAAGCGTTCTGTCGGATGCGGCAAAGGGAGTACAAGAGGTCGGGCGCACAAATCGACACCGCTCAGTAGGTGGGTTCCGTGATGGGTCGTTCGCTCGCCATTTCTGCAGTTGAAATAGCGTTACTAACTACCCAGTCGCAGCGTACGTCCGCCTACAGCACGAACTGCACCGCGGAGTACACGCCGAACCCCAGCGCGAGCGACCCGACGAGCGACGCGACCCACGCGAACACCGTGTACCCCATCTTCGCCCGGCTCACGCCGGCGTCGCCGGCCGCGTAGCCGGCACCGACGATCGCCGAGACGATGATCTCGTTGAACGAGACGGGGATGCCGAACGCGACGGCGGTCTGCGCGATCGCGAACGAGGGGATGAGCGCCGAGATCGACCGACGCGGCCCCATCGAGGCGTAGTCCTGCGCGAGCGCCTTGATCATCCGCGGCGCGCCGGTCCACGACCCCGCGAGCAGCCCGACGCCCCCGCCGACGAGGAGCGCCCACAGCGGCACGCCGACGTCGCTGAAGATCGGGACGAGCGGCCCGATCGCGAGCCCGACCTGTGATCCGCCCGCCGAAAAGGCCACCAGTCCCCCCATCGCGAGCAGGAAGCGGCGCTGTGCGCCCTCGCGGTCGCGCCCGAGGTCCGCGTACACCGCGAGGGCGACGAGCGCGGCCACGGCGAGCGTGACCGCCCCGATCCCGATCCGTGCGCCGACGCCGAGACCGGGACCGAGCGCCGAGGCGATCGACGCCTGTTCGCCCTCGGGACCGAGGACCGCGAAGCCGACGTTGGCGACGAGCGCGCCGACGACCCCCGCCAGCCCGGCGGTGAGCGGCCGTTCCGGGAGCGCGTCACCGATCAGGGTGCGGGCGACGCCGTACGCGACGCCGCCGCCGACGAACGGCGTGAGCACCCACAGCGTGAGTATCTCCGCGTACTTCGGCCACGCGGGATCGCCGCCCATCGCGAGCCCGACGCCGACGACCGCGCCCGTCACGGTGAACGCGGTCGCGATCGGATATCCCGCGAACACGCCGATCGCGACGAGGATCGCGGCGGTGACGAGCGCGACGATGGCCGCGCCGGCCGTGAGCGTGACGCCGCCGATCAGTTCCGTGCCGACCGCCTCGGTCACGTTCGCCCCCTGCAACACCGCGCCGAGCAGCCCGAGGACCCCGACGACGAGCCCCGCGCGCATCACCGAGATAGCGTTCGCGCCGACGGCGGGCGCGAATGGGGTCGATCCGGACGAGCCCGCGCCGATGGACCACGCCATGAAGAGGCTGGCGGCGGCGGCGACGCCGAGCGTGGCGACGGTGGCGACGACCATCTCAGTTCTGGCCGTCCTCGTACCCCTCTCGGAGTCCGGCCACGGTGCGTCGCACGAGGAGGAACCCGAAGAAGAGCAGTCCCAGCAGTCCGACGAGGATGATGACGAACAACGGTTCGACCGGTAGCATACCCTCGAATCCGTCGGCACGGGGTTAGGCGTTTCGGGCGACGCGAGCGGACCGACGTGGCTGGGGAGAGGAGAGACCGGCCCACGAAGCACGTGACTAAAACGTCGGTTTGTGCTTAAACCACGTATAAGCTACCGCCGGCCTAACTCGGAGATGCGACCCCCCGCTTCGGCCCTCCCCCCACCACACCCGAATCCGGTGGACACCCGGCGATCGACGCTCTCTGTTCCCCCGAACTCGCCGCCGATCCGAACCCTCGACGGTGCGCGTCACCGTCGATATCCTCCCCTGCCTGCCGGCGGGTTCCCCGTGTCCACGCGGATCCGGTCCGCCGAGGCGCTCGGCGAGCGCGACGCTCGCCGGGTTCCAGTGCAGGGGTCGCTCGTGTGCGACACCCGTACTGAATCGTAACCACTGTGTGTCCCGCCGCTGTGTTTCTGGCACTGCTGTCCAGACACGGGTTGTGATAGTAACAGCAATCGGCAAAAATGGCCAAAAATATAAACCAGCGACGCGCGAAACCCAAACGGTATGTCTTCCAAAGAAACCAGACGGCGGTTCCTCGAAGCGACAGGCGTAGCCGGCATCGCGGCGCTCGCCGGCTGTAGCGGGAACGGCGGCGACGGCGGCGACGGCTCGGACGGCTCCGACGGAAGCGACGGTGGCGACGGCTCGGACGGCTCCGACGGAATGGACGACGGGTCCGACGGGTCCGACGGCGGCGATTCGAGCACCCGCCTGAGCTGGCACGCCGGCGGGACGGGCGGCACGTACTACCCGCTCTCGAACGAGATCAAGACGATAGTTGAGGAGAACACTGACTTCTCGCTGAACGTCCAGTCAACGGGTGCGAGCGTCGAGAACGTCGGCAGCCTCGCCGACGGCTCCGCCGACTTCGCGCTGATCCAGAACGACGTCGCCTACTTCGCGAAGAACGGCACCGGTATCGAGGCGTTCCAGGACAACGCCATCGACAGCCTCCAGGGCGTCGCGACGCTGTACCCCGAGACGATCACCCTCGTCACCCTGGCTGACTCCGGCATCGAGAGCCTAAGCGATCTCAGCGGCGCGACGATCAACACCGGCGACCTCGGTTCCGGGACGCAGGTCAACGCGAACCAGATCCTCGAGGCCGTCGGGATCACCGACTACAACGAGCAGAACGCCGGCTTCTCGCAGGCGTCCGAACAGCTCGCGAACGGCGACATCGACGCGGCGTTCGTCGTCGGCGGCTGGCCGGTCGGCGCTATCGAGGACCTCGCGAACACCAACGACGTCAACATCGTCCCGATCGCGGGCGACAACCGCGAGGCCATCAAGGACGCTGCCTCGTGGTTCGCCGACGACACCATCCCCGGCGGCACCTACACCGGCGTCGACGAAGCCGTCGAGACCGTCGCGGTGCAGGCGATGATCGCCACGCACTCCGGCGTGGACGCCGACACCGTCGAGACGGTCACCGCGGCCATCTTCGACAACCTCGACGACCTGACGATCAAGACGGACTTCATCACCGTCGACAGCGCACAGGACGGGATGTCCATCGAACTCAACGAGGGCGCGGCGACGTACTTCGACGCCTGATCGGCACGGAGTTCGGCGCTCGATCACCGCTCGATCGAGGCCTGCACACCGCCCCCGGACCGCGTCTCGGTTCACGAGACGCGGCGCACTCGCATCGCGTTCGATGCCGCAGCATTCACTACCGTACCCCGAGTAGATACACGTGGTGACACGTCACACACTCCCACGAAATCGCCTCGCCCAAGCGCTGGCGGTGACAGCGATCGCGCTGCTCGTTGGGGCCGCCGGCGTCGCCGTCGCGGGAGCGACCGGACCGGTGCTCGTCGTCGAGGACATCGAGACGGGTGAACACTACATTACCCAACCCGTCGACGACGGGACCACGGTCGCGCTGGAGTACACCCACAGCGTCGAGAAGACGCCCGTGTACGACGAGTACCGCGTCGAGGACGACACCCTCGTGAACATGCGCATGGAGTTCGAGTCGTACGGCTGGGGGCTCCCGTCGCGGGTGAACGTGACGAACGTCAACGGGACCTTCGTCTACGATCCGTCGGAGCCGATCACCACCCTCGAAGAGCTGTCCGTTTCGCCGGGCCGGATCGCGAACCACACCCTGATCGTCGCGGACCAACAGTATGACTTGGTTGCGGAGACGAACGCCACCGACGTTCGCATTCACATCGAGCATCGGACGCTGACGGACGTACTCATATGAGCACAAACGACACTCACTCCGACGGAGGCGAGGAGATTTCAAGAGAGGAGGCCGAGGAACTCATCGACGAGATCGAGCGCCGGCGGTCGCTACAGGGGCTCGCCGCGCTCGTCGTCGCCGTGATCGGCATCTCCTTTTCGCTCTTCCAGTTGGCGCTCGCGGCCCGCAGTTTCACGTTCTCGATCTCGGTCCCTCTCGTCGGGGCCGTGAACGTCTCCCTCCAACTGCTCCAAGCGAACGCGATCCACGTCGCCTTCGCGCTGGTGCTCACGTTCCTGATGTTTCCGGCCACGATGGGTGAGGGCGCGTTCTCGCGCCGCCTCGGCCGCGCCGCGGACGCCGTCACCGGCCGGCTCGGGCGATCGAATCCGGTCGCACGAATCGTCGAGGCGGTTCGCGGCGCGGTCCGCTGGGCGTTCGTCGATCCGAACCGCAGCCGGGTCACGCCCTTCGACGTGGCCTGTATGGCCGTCGCGGCCCTCTCAGCGTTCTACTTCCTGACGGAGTTCTCCGAGATCCAGAACATGCGCGTGTTCGGGATCGATTCGGGGCGACCGGTCACGGCCGTCTACCCCCTCCTGGAACCGATCCTCGGCGGAGTGCCGTTCGTCAGCGAGTACTCGTACGCGATGCTCCTCGGCGTCCTCGGCGTCCTCCTCGTGTTAGAGGCCACCCGCCGGACGCTCGGGCTCCCCCTCATGATCATCGTCGGCTCGTTCATCGTCTACGCCCGGTGGGGGTACCTGATCAGCACCGGGACGCCGTTCCTCGGCCTGCTCGCCATCCCGGAGCTGACGTGGCCCGACATCGTCCAGAACCTCTGGTACAACACGGAAAACGGCGTGTTCGGCATCCCGGTCACCGTCTCCGTCAGCTTCATTTATATCTTCATCCTGTTCGGCTCGTTCTTGGAGATGAGCGGCGCGGGCCAGTGGTTCATCGACTTGGCGTACGCCGCCACCGGCAAGCGAAAGGGCGGTCCCGCGAAGGCGAGCATCCTCGCGAGCGGCTTCATGGGGACGATCTCCGGTTCGTCCATCGCGAACACGGTCACCACGGGCGCGTTCACGATCCCGCTGATGAAGCGCTCGGGATACTCGCCGGAGTTCTCCGGTGCGGTCGAGTCGTCGGCCTCCTCGGGCGGCCAGATCCTCCCGCCGGTGATGGGGGCCGCGGCCTTTTTGATGGTCCAGTACACCGCCACGCCGTTCCGCGAGATCATCATCCTGGCGACGATCCCGGCGATCGTCTTCTTCTTCGGCGTCTGGGTGATGGTTCACCTCAAGGCCGTACAGGAGGGGATCGGCGGCATAGAGGACCCGGACGCCGCGACGCTCGGCGAACACCTCACACGCGGGTGGTTCTACCTCGTTCCGATCGTCCTGCTGCTCTACTACCTCATCGGCGCGCGGCTCTCGGTCTCGCGGTCCGCGTGGTTCACGCTCGTCGCCCTGGTTGCGCTCATCTCGTTCATCGCGGCGTACAGCGACGAGACGCGCGCGTTCCTCTTCGGTGCGACCGCGGTCGTCTTCGGAGCCGAGGTGGCGAGCTACGTCGTGGCCGGCGTTCCGATCACCGGGCTCGTCGGAGGTACCGCGGGCACCGGCGTCGGCGTCGCGGAGGCGGTCTCGATCGTCGGTCCCCGGATCGGCTGGTACGCCATGCTCGCCAGCGTCGTGACGATGCTCGTGTACGCGGACGTGCAGTCTGCGATCCTCGATCTCAATCCCACGGTGCAGGACGCGGCCGAGTCGGCCGGCTCGACCGCCGGCCGCGACCTCGGCGACAACCAGCTGTTCCGGGTCGGGACGTTCGTGGTAAAATCGATGGAGGAGGGCGCGCGCACGGCGGTCCCCGTCGTCATCGCCGTCGCCGCCGCCGGGATCATCCCCGGCGTCATCAGCGTCTCCGGGCTCGGGCCGAACCTCACCTCCCTGCTCCTCGCCCTCTCGGGCGGCTCGATCGTCGTCATGCTGCTCGTGACGGCCGTCGCGAGCATCATTCTCGGCATGGGAATGCCGACGACGGTGACGTACATCATCCTGATATCGATGCTCGCGACCCCGCTCGTCGAGTTCGGAATCCCGCTTCTGGCGGCGCACCTGTTCATCCTCTACTTCGGCGTCATCGCCGACATCACGCCCCCGGTCGCCGTCGCCGCCTACGCCGCGAGCGGCGTCGCGAAGTCCGACCCGTTCGAGACGGGCGTGAAGGCGTTCTCGCTCTCTCTCAACAAGGCGATCGTCCCCTTCGCGTTCGTGCTCGCCCCGGGGATCGTCCTGCTCCGCCGGAAGGAGAACGCCGCCGAACTCGGCATCCGTGAGCAGTACCGCGTGGTCAACTTCGCCGACCTCGCCGAACTGTCCTACTCCGTCCCGGAGATCCTGATCCCGGTCGCCGGCGTCTTCCTCGGTGTCATCGCGCTCGGCGCGACGGTCATCGGGACGCTATACACCGACGTCAACCGCGCCGAGCGCGTCGCCTTCGCGCTCAGTTCGCTGCTGCTCATGGCCCCGGGACTCCTCTCCGCGTCCGTGTTCGACCTCCTCGGTCTGGCCGGCGTGACGGTGTCCGTGAACGCGCTCCTGCTCGACCTGACGCTGCGCGGCGTCGGTCTCGTCCTGTTCGCCGCGTTCGCCGTGAAGAACCGTCGCGAGAGCGGTCCCCGGACGGAGCAGTCGCCGGCCGAGACGGCGGCCTGACCGCTCTGCGACCGGTTTTCAGGGAACCCAACTCAGAGCGTGAACCGCTCGAACGTCTCGCCGTCGGGCGTGACGAGTCGTCCCGCGAGGCGCGCGTCTCCGTCCGCCTCTTCGACAGGCTCCAGCTCCGCGTGTGCCGGACGGTTCCCCCGCGGCTGGGCGTGACTCCCCGGGTTCAAGAGCGGGAGGCCGCCCGAGTCGTCGAACCGCGGGCGGTGGCTGTGGCCGCAGATCACGGCGTCGGCGTCGCGGCCGCGGCCGAGCATGACGAGGCCGGTGTCGCCGCTGCGGTGGCGGTGGGTGACCGCGAAGCGGACGCCGGCGTACTCGACCGTCCGGACTTCGGGGAGCCGCTCGCGGATCCCCGCGTCGTCGTTGTTGCCGTACACGCCGCGAAGCGTCCCCGCGGCCGACTCGAACGCGTCGAGGACGGACTCGCGGTAGAAGTCGCCGACGTGGATCACCACTTCGGCCTCGCGAACCGCCGCAAGCGTCCGGCCGCGGAGCTTCGACTCCTCGCGTGCGTGCGTGTCGGAGACGACGACGAGCATACCAGTCGTCGTCGCGCGCCGGATATAAAACGCGTCCCCGAGGGCGCGGCTCGCGGGGAGCACGCGTCGCACGCGTCACGCTTTTTCAGGTCGGCCGCCTACCCGTTCCCGTGACAGACGACAGCGACGCACCCGACGCTCACGACGACCCCGTCACGCGCGGCGGCCGCCTCGACGCCGACGTTCGACGCGCGGCCGCGGCGGCGGCCGACGGCGACCTCGTGGTCTACCCGACGGAGACCGTGTACGGACTCGGCGGCGACGCGCTCGACCCCGACGCGGTCGGGAGGGTGTTCGAACTCAAGCGCCGCGACCGGGGGAACCCCCTCTCGCTCGGCGTCGCGAGCGTCGACGCCGCGCTGCGGTACACCCGGCCGACGGAGCTCGCCGTCGACTTCGCCCGCGCGTTCCTCCCGGGGCCGGTGACGGTCGTCGTCGAGCGCGACGACGCGGTCCCGGACGCGCTCACAGCCGGCCGCGACCGCGTCGGGATCCGGGTGCCGGACCATCCGGTCGCCCGCGACCTCCTCGATTCCGCCGGTCCGCTCACCGCGACGAGCGCCAACGTCTCCGGGGCCGGCAGCGTCACGCGCCCCGCCGACCTCGACGACCGAATTCGCGAGGGCGTCGCCGCGGTCGTCGACGACGGCGAGACGCCCGGCACGGAGAGCACCGTGGTCGACCCGGACGCGGGGAGGATCCACCGCCGCGGCGCGATGGCCGGCGCTATCGAGGCGTGGCTCGACGACCCGCCGGTAGAAGAGTAGTCTGGCTACGCGGCTTAGACCGCGAGTTCGCCCTTCTCACTCAGGACGTCGACGTCGGCCGCGTCGACGGAGTCGACGTCGAGCCAGTGGGGGACGTACTCCCGTTTGTCGTAGGCCTCGCGCTCGTCTTCGGTGCCGACGGTACACCAGAGCTGGGGCTCGTCCGGGCCGTGCCAGCCGCCCTGCACGTTGATGCCGAAGCAGACCAGTTCCTCCCCGTCGTACTCGATCACCGCGTCCCGCCGGATGCCGGGGTCGCCGCGAATGATGAGGTGTTGCATGCCCCGACGTTGGCAGGTTCCGGGCTTAATCGCTTCGGTACGGCGGATCGGTGGACGACCGCGAGGGCCGCCTCCGTCTGCCGCGCTCACCCGGAGTAGTAGTACTCGCCGTCGCGCTTCTGCTTGCTGTCGAGTTGCGACCCCGGCTTGTTGATCCGGGGGCGACCCGTCCGCTCGTCGCGACGGAACGTGATGTCCAGGTCCGCGAGGAACTCGTTCATCCCGTCGCGCATCTCTTGGGGCGGCGACGCCCGGCCGCGTTCGGCCGGCTCGCCGTCGAACACCATCAGCCGGTCGGCCAGCAGATCGATCATGTAGATGTCGTGGTCGATCACCATCACCGTCGCGTCGTGGTTCTCGGCGTACCGGCGGATCGCGGTCGTCGCCCGTACGCGCTGTTCGACGTCGAGGTGCGCGGAAGGCTCGTCGAGCAGGTAGAGGTCGGCGTCGTCGGAGAGACACGCCGCGATGGCGACGCGCTGACGCTCGCCGCCAGACAGGTCCGCGAGGTTCTGTTCCATCACGCGGTCGAGCTGGAGCGGCTGGGCGATCTCCGTGTTCCAGTACGACGAGCCGAACTGGTCCGTGATCGAGGAGAGGAACGCGTCGACGCGCATCGGCTGGTCGATGTCGATATACTGCGGCTTGTACGAGATGTCGAGCGCGAAATCGAGCGTGCCCGAGTCGGGCTCCAGATCGCCCGTGAACAGCTTCGCGAGCGTCGACTTTCCGATCCCGTTCGGGCCGACGACGCCGAGCACTTCCGACCGGTTGATCTCGCCGCCCTCGACGTGGAGTTCGAACTCGCCGTCGCCGTAGGACTTCGACAGGTCCGGGTACTCCACCAGCGTCTGGCTGCGCGAGGCGACGCGCGGCGCGTGCTCCTCGAAGGTGATAGCGGAGGGGCGGATCCGCATGTTCTCGTTGTCGAGATACCCTTTCAGGTACTCGTTTATCCCGTTTCGGACCGACTTGGGGTCGGTGACGACACCGTACGCACCGGGCTCACCGTACGCGACGTGGAGGGTGTCGGCGAGCAGATCCAAGATGGCCAGGTCGTGTTCGACCACGAGCATCGAGCGCTCGGCCGCGTCGTCGTCCGCGAGCTCGCGGATGAGCCGAGCGACGATCATCCGCTGACCGATGTCTAAGTAGGGCGTGATCTCGTCGAGGAAGTAGAAGTCGGCGTCACGCGCGAGACACGCCGCGATCGCGACGCGCTGGAGTTCGCCGCCGGAGATGGAGTCGATGTCTTGGTCCATCACCGGCCGGATGTTCAGCCGGTCGACGAGGTCGTCGAGCGCGCCGCGCTCGTCGGTGCGCTCCAACAGCTCGCGGGTGTTCCCGTCGAACTGGTTCGGTATCTGGTCGACGTACTGCGGCTTGCG
>Ga0102936_1001008_pt1 | contig 11188 bp, 8 predicted proteins | sample SalPon2_A_H2O_MG_FD_78502 | JGI IMG/M metagenome (GOLD analysis project Ga0102936, IMG submission 78502) | Salt pond water microbial communities from South San Francisco under conditions of wetland restoration - Salt Pond MetaG R2_A_H2O_MG | ecosystem: Environmental > Aquatic > Non-marine Saline...
TCGTAGATCTTGGGTGTCATTAACATTATCCATTCCCGTGTTATATTCTCTTATCTTGTTACCATCAATCCAGAGTTCTTTGGATCCGTCCGAATTTCTAACTGCAAGGATATGTTTCCACGTGTCGGTACCTGCATTACCTGCGAATGTTTGTTCCCATCCTCCGTTTTCGACAGTTAACTGTGCAATAGATCCATTTCTCTCCTTGAACATCCATCCGTCATCGCCGTCGCCCCCGTACTTGTCAAGGAATGCCTGATCACCTTCATTGTCTGGGTATTTTACCCATGTAGAAACGGTGAATCCTCCAGTTCCAAACTGTAAGCTTTGGTCGTTAGGAGTTTGTAAGTAATTAGATCCATTTAGTGATAGTACTTTACCTCCATTATCAAATTGGTAGCTTACATTTCCTCCTCGTGATGTAGCAGTATTATTATTTCGAGATTGGTCTTCCACCTGTTGTCCATCATTGTCATAGGTGTAGAGGAGTTCAAGGTTAGATTCAGGGATATTTAGTCCTGTGTCTTCAACAGTAACATTTTGAGTGTGAGTATCTGTCTGTCCCCATTGGTCTTCAACAGTTAGAGTAACTGTGTATTGTCCAGCAGATCCGTAGTTGTTTGATGGATTTGCGTTTGTTGAAGTATTTCCATCTCCGAAATCCCATTGATAGCTAACAATATTTCCGTCAGGTTCGTTATGGGTTGTGAGATCATTAAACTCAATCACTTGAGTGTCTTCATTAGGGTTCGCAACTTCGAAGTCTGCGTTGGGCTCTCTTGTTTCTACGACAACTTCAACGGACTGAGATGTTGATTTCCCAAGCTCACCAGTCATAGTACCTTCTACATCATAGCGACCGGGTTCGTTCCATGTGTAGTCAAAGTTTTCACCGGTTACAGTGTTTCCATCGCCTAGAGTCCATTCTGTAGTATAATTTAGATTTTCAACGTGATAAGATTCTGTGGAGTCAAATACAACGGGGTCTGATATGTATGTTGTCATAGTATCTGTAAGATTCATATCATTATCATTTGCGTAGGCATTGAATACAACCCCACGGTTAATGACATTCACTGTAAATCTGTCTGTATCTGTGTTTTCTTCAGGAGTTGAGTCTTGAACTGTAAGAACAATAGTCTGTTCTCCTTCAGACGGGAACTGATAGTCTTGAACAGAGTCGTCAGATGGACGAGTACAAGTTTCGAATTTAGCATCCTGACAGATGTTCTGATCTGTATCTTCTCCTTCAATACTGAATTCATAGGATAAATTAGTTCCATCTGGATCTGAGGACTCTTTCCCTGAGAATCTCGAAAGATCAGAGACATTTATTTCTTGACCCTCTTCAAGTGGAGAAGTAAGAACAGCAGTAGGATCTGAGTAACCAACATCAACAACTTTTGTCACTTCGTCCGTGAATCCGGTATTTGTATCAGTTCCAGTTAATGTAATTGTATATGTTCCTGTTTCATTGTAAGAATGTGTTACAGAAGACGCATCAGTATATTGAGTACCATCTCCCAGTTCCCATGTGAGGCTGTCTGCGTTGTATAAATCACGAGAATCTTCGGCGGAGAAGTTAAATGTTGTACCAGTTGTCCCCGAAGATGGTCCTGAAATTCTGAGGTCAAACGGATCATTTTGAACGTCAACGTTCATTCTAGCGGTATCTGTATTTCCGAGTTCATTCTCTACTGTTACTTCAACGACAGTATCCCCAGCATCTGAGAATGTATGATTTACTGTTGATGAATTACTAACTCTGTCAGAAGAGCCGTCACCGAAGCTAAACCGATATTCGTTAATCGATCCGACTTCGCTGTAGGAGTCTGAAGCGTCAATAGTTACCGATGTTTCATTAGCGATAGGTTGAGAAGTACTTACATCAATAAAGGCATTCACTTGAGGATCACCAACTTGAACTGTTCTTGTGTCAGTGTCTGTGTTTCCATCAGAGTCTGTAACTGTGAGTTGTACGTCGTAGTTTCCGGGATCGGTGAATAAATATGTTTGAGAAAGACCTGTTTTAATGCTATATGTAGACTCTCCAACTACTTCCCATTCGTAAGACAACTCACTATTATCCTTGTTTGGATCTGGGTGTGTTGAATTTTCACCACTAAATAGAACTGTTTCTCCCGCATTTCGAGAGATATCTGGGAGCGTCTTTGCATCTGGATCGATTGTTCCAGATTCGATAGTTACAGAGTCTGTATCCTTCTTTCCATCTTCATCTGTAACTGTTAATACAACGTCAAACGAACCTTTTGAATTAATCGGAATGGAGATGTTTTCCCCGGAGAATGTTCCGAGCCCATCTGTAGTCCATTCGTATGAGACAATATCGCTTCCCGTTGTACCGAAGGATTTACTGGCACTTATATTAATCGTGTCTCCAGAAGGATCTGCGATATAGTCGCCCCCTATATAATCAGAACTAGATCTATCTATCTGAGCTATCGGGTCAGCATCAATATTTGTTCCCACGAAGATTGATTCAGCAGGAATTGATTCCGTACCTGACGACTGATATCTGTATTCTTGTGGATCATCACGTGTAATTACTGTTCCAATATAATCTGTTTCGCTTGGATTCAAGCTAATTGTAACAAAGTCAACAATAGATCCGTTTTCATTCAGTTCAACTCGCTGTTCTCCAAATGAAGACCCTCGATTAGTTACTTTCCACCCAACAACATACTGTTGGTTTCGAGCGAATTGATTTTCGGGTGTAATTCCGTTCCAGTTAGATTCTGTTAGTCCGGCAGATCGGAATTGACTCCATTCTTCATATGTTGTAATTTTCTGTTCTTCTACAACAATATCAGAAGATGCCGTAGACACAGCCGATGCTGAGGAAATTACTTGCGTGAAGTAAATTTCTGCTTCTGCCTGTGGATCATTGTTATACGATTCTAGTACAAGGTTAATTTGCTTCGAAGATCGAATGTATTCGGCTTCTTCTTGACTGAGTGTAATGTATTGTGATCGTCTATCTGAAACATTTGCAAGCTTGTATGATGTATTGTCGTCTATCTCTTCACCTGTTGAATCGACAAGACGTACAGTTACACTATCCATACTACTGCTTGGAATAATATAATTAAATTGTAATTGATAGTATTCTGTGTCAGGCACATTCTGTACCGACATACCCGTTCGTAAGTCTCCATCGCCGTCTGCTCTAAGAGTCATTCCCTCATTTTCAGGCGAACGAGAATCATTAAAGTCTAGAATTCGACCAAGAGTGTCTTGGTCATATTGATTATTTGATTGTGAAAGTGGAGGAATGTCATCGGAGAAGTTTGCGACTGAGGTTGGGCCATCGTCTGTAAATGAACTGAACGACTTGGTAACTTCTTCATTTTCACCCTCTGGCGAAATATTTCCAGATCCAACTGAACTAGAGTATGGAAGGACTGTAATGTCTGAAATATTTTGTGGTCCAACGGCTCTACTTGTGTCTACAATTTGTAATGCTCCAGTTTCTCTAAATCCAATTGGTGTCCCACTAGCTGAAGAATAGAACTTTAGTTCGACAGTATATTCTTTTCGTTCTCCGGGTTCAAGTTCGTAATCTACTGTATTGGCTGCTGAATCTGGCATTACTTCAATAGATGATCCTCCAGATGCAAAGAGGAAATCTAGAGATCCAGATTGTACTGTATCACTAGTATTTTGGAGGAGGAATTGAATTTCAAGTGTCCCTGTATCTGAAATTTCAGTTGTTGATAGTTCATAATCAGGAATCAATACATCTCGATCATCATTCAGATACACGAGTTCTTGTTGGTCTGCTGATGCCGTTGCCGAGGTAAAGGCAATTATACCCGAAAAAGATACGAGTAATAGGATAACGGCAACAGCCATTTTTTCAGTGTTGAGTCTCATTATATATAGTATGCATGTTAAATCTTAAGTAATTTGAGGAAAACGGAAGGGGTTTAGACGAGTTTGAGAGAAGTTATGAAATAGTCAAGATCGGTATTTACACAATTTCTTCGAGAGACTTGTCGGAGTTAGATCCCTCATCTTTTTCTTCGTCTTGGAAGAGTTGTCCAAGAAGTTTCATCTGCTCTTGGTATCTGTTTCGGATAGTGACTTCTGTGACATTTGAGACTTCAGCAACTTCTCGCTGTGTCACATCTTTATCACAGAGTCTTGCGGCGGCATAAATTGCTGCTGCGGCGAATCCTGTGGGGCTCTTTCCAGAGAGTAGGTCTACTTCCTTACAGACATCAATGATGTATTTTGCCTTCTTCTTTACTTCTTCGTCAAGACCAAGTTCGGAACAGAATCGGCTGACGTATTGAGCAGGGTCTACAGGCTTGATCTGAAGTCCAAGTTCCTGTTCAATGTACAGGTAGGTACGGCTGATCTCTTTTCGTTCGACACGAGAGGCGCTCTCAATTTCTTCAAGGCTTCGGGGAACACCTTCAATACGGCAGGCTGCATAGAGGCAAGCGGAAGCTACGCCTTCAATGGAACGACCTCTAATAAGGTCTTCGTCAAGAGCCCGTCGATAGGTAACTGAGGCAACTTCTCGGATATTTTGCTTTAGACCAAGCGCACTTGCCATTCTGTCAATTTCAGAAAGGGCAAACTGTAGGTTTCGTTCTGTTGCGTCCTTTGTTCTGATTCGCTGTTGCCATTCTCGAAGACGAGACATTTGGGCTCTCTTTGACGCACTGATAGATCGACCATAGGCGTCCTTATTCTTCCAATCAATGGTGGTTGTAAGTCCCTTATCATGCATCGTTTCGGTGATTGGCGCACCGACACGACTCTTTGACTGCTGTTCACCATCGTTGAACGCTCTCCATTCAGGGCCGTGATCGATCTTATCGGCTTCGACAACAATTCCACACTCTTCACAGACTCTTTCTGCGTGTGTTTCATCTGTAATTACTCGCCCGTCACACTCTGGATCTGGGCATTGTAGTTGCCCCTGCTCCGTCTCCTTTTCATCAGACTCCTCGGTCTCTTCTGATCTCGTTCGGGTTCTCTCTGAAGGCATCTATTATATAAATGTAAGCCAAGTACTTAAAGGTTTGGTCTTGGCTCGCTATATAAAAGCATCTCTTATATATACGATGCTTTAAATACACAAATATATGCCTTTATATACCTTAAATTATTGCGAATGCCGAAACCATTGACATAATCATCAAGATAGCAAAAAACGCCGCTATCAACTTTTGCTGAAGGGAGACATCATCATTAGTTTTTGAAGCCATATATAATACAACAATATACATTCTTAATAAGCTTTGTGGAACAAAATAGTGAAGTGAACGATGTACATATTTCGTATTTCCTCATACGAAAGTATTTAAAATAGTTCGTCATATTGTTAATATATGACTACAGTCTCGCTGGTAACAATTGGGGGGATCTCAGTACTTCTTATGGGGCTTTCAGCAGTATTATACAAACTATACCTTTCAACGGTTCACGATAATTATTCACAGTACCCGCATATTCCTTACTCGAACATCTTAGAACTTGGAATTCTTACACTATTTTTTGTTGGACTGACAGTTCCTGTTTCATACTATCTTCCCGTAGAAGAGTACCCCGTGTACATTTTAGTTCCATTACTCATTGTTCTGTTTGTGTTGATTGTCGTTCCCGCACACTCAGGGCTCCTTCGAAAGAAAGAAAAAATTGTTACACAACATGCAAAACAAGAAACACCCGAAACTGTTGAAGTAGATAGTAACCTCAAAGACGCACGTGACGGTATTCTTGAAGATAACTAACGGAAATTTTCAACAGAGATTAGTTCTAATAATATAACGACATTATAGTAAACTATATTGTTACGATATTAGTTCAAGGAGGACTGATAGCCTTTAGACGTGTGAGAGTGTCAGCTTCTCCTTCGGGACGGAATCGCTGGAATGACGGAATTCGTAATGCCTCGTCAAATCCATCAAACTGGATCTCAACAACTCTTCCGATATACTCATCTTTATTTTCCCACATTTCTTTTGCGAGTTCTTCATCAAGACCCGTTCCAACATATCCTACCGAGACTCCATCCGCTGTCTCTAGTTCCATCCGACCAGTACTTTGAGCTTTATTCCCAGACCCTTCTTCAATAGTTTTAATTAGTAAGTCTACAGTTTCCATTCGATTCTTAATCTTCTGCCAGTTTCGAGATCGCTTAAATACGTATGGTTCAGACATTTTCTTAACCATTATTCCTTCTTCGTTCGTCTCACTAGCGAGTCTCTTTGCTTGTTCTAGATCCGTATATGTTTCCGCTTCAAAAACATATGGAGACGAAACGTCTGAAAGTGCATCTGATAGCTTAGTTAGTCGTGTTCTCTGTGACTGTGTAGAGTAATCTTCACCATCATAATAGATAAGATCAAAGAACTTGAATTGGAACGAATAATCAACGTCTTTCGTTCCGTTATCTCTTCGTAGGGCACCAGTCTTTGTGAATTCTAACTCTTCACCCGTCTCTGGATCAATTGCAACAATCTCACAGTCTAAAATGAACGAGGTATCGGGCCATTCGATTTGTGACAGTTCATGAATACTCTCTGTATAGTCATTGAACGACCGTGTATGTGCGAGAAGTTCTCCGTCTTCCGTTCGATGAACAAGAATTCTATTTCCATCGAACTTTATCTGAGCCACATAGTCTTCATCATCAGAATTCATTAAGTCAGTCGCCGTCGTACCACTAGATAACTTCTTTGCCAGCATTGGCGAAAACATTTCTCCGGGTCGTGGTGACTCAAATAGTTCATCAGAATAATACCGACTAACAAAGTCTTCTGTTTTCGGATTCAACCCTCGAAGACGAAACACCTCTGAGAGAGAATCTGCAACTTGCTCACCGAAAGCTCGCTGAACAGATTTACCTCGAACACCCGGCGAATAATCTGAGGGGTTGACACTCATTATAACCAGCGGAGGATAATACTGAGCAAATAACTCCGTAATTTCACGAATTAGTTCATCACCTGAAACGTTTTTAATCTGTGTAATATCTTCATAAAATTCTGCTAGATCTTGTTCACCATATACTGATTCATCTGATTCTGTCTGGAATGCTTGTAATGATGCGGTTCCCGATTCGCTTGATGAAACAGAGTCTCCCAGCGAATAAACCGTCATTAACGATTCTGTAAGAGTACCATTCTCTGAAGCTAGATCTTTTAGCTGATCCTCGGTTAGTGGAACTTGAGACTCATTGACAGCCCTACGAATGGTCTTCTTATTAACACCAAGATTATCAAGATCTCCCGTGAGAAGATTTACTACAGGAACTCGTAACTCTTGATTCTCCAGTCCGTCAACAAATGTAAAGACTTCGTTTCTCTGTGTACTTGACGAAGAAATGTCCTCTACAGATTGAACAAAATTCCAAAATTCCTTGGTCTTCATTGTATGTTAAAACAGTACACCAACAGCCTTAAAAGTTGCTATTTCGTCACTAGTATGTTCTGCGGTCAAAAAGGGTGTGAAGATTCAATTACACTAGTGGGAAGTTGATCCTTTGAAATATACACTTCATACAACTGATCAGTAGGAATGTGTGTTGGTGAATTTATAACTTGAGCAGAGTCCCAATATGACTCAATACTCTTCTGAAGTTTTTCTTTCGAAACACCCTCATAAGCCGTAAAATGGTCGTGTAGTTCGCCTAAAAACAATTCTTCCGCAATATCAAAGGGTATACCAACTAATGGTTCTGAAGTTTATGAAAATATCTCTTCAGCGGAACACACAAGACAGGTGTCTCGTTCAAGTGGCGGTGTCTCTGGCTCGTAATTATAAAACCAGATACTCGGACTACGTGGAGGATATTTTGATTCTGGCCGGAATTCATCTAAAAGAAAATTGACGATTTTAAAATATTCTCCTGATAGTTTAAATCCTGCATTCTGTGAGGGGATATACATATTATCTGCTGTAGAGGGTGTTGCGGTTTGGGATTCACTAGATTTGAATCCATTTGACCGTATTTTTGATGCAGATCGTGAAAACGCTTCGTGATATAGGTACTTGGACATATAGGTAGTCTATCTAAAACCACTCTAGCCACACATAAGACGATTTCGAACTCTTGTTATTTAAATAAATTGAAATTAGGCGAAACACTTATAACCTCTAGCAAAAACATATAGGTAACACATGACACATAAAGTCGAACGACAAGCCAGATCTCTTGCTAACAGTGAGGAATGCATCGATCGATTTGAAACTGTCTACACTGAAGGAAAACAAGAATCGTTAGATTATGTGTCACACCTAGAATATGTTATAAATAAATTAACGAACGAATTTATTACTCATAACGACGAACTTACTATTGAACCAGATTCGGGTGAAACGTTATTCAAAGCAATATTTCAAAGACAAATTTCAGAACAATTTCAACGAACTCGTGAAATTAGTGTAGACTAGCTTTGTTCTAATTTTCAGAAAAACGATTCTGGATCAAGTGGTTGGTTTTCCGTTTCATATAGTGAGACAACTCCGTCATTTCCATTGTGTTCAATATAGTCAATTCCAGAGTGGTCCCACCGAACAAGATCCTGTAAACATTCTCTAGTTAATCTGAGACGATAAATATCAAACAGTTCTTCTTTTACAAGACCATCATCCCCAACAAAGCTTTCTAATTCTTTTTTCGTAATTCCATTACTTCCAACCATAACCTCTGTAGTCTCTACAGACTGGTCCTGTAGTATCGGAGAGATGTTAATTAGCTCCATTATCTCTCTGTTAGAGTTTATAGCTAATATATTTTGTGGTACGTTCTTGGAAATAACTTAGAATGATCGAGGTGGCTGTTCTGTGTCTGTAGACCAATACAGTCGGACATTATACCAGCTAGCGGTATCTTTATCTTCAATTACTGCCCACCATGATGCAGAAGAACTACCTGTATTTCGGTCATCGACAACTTTCTGAGCAAGATACATAGCCAGATCTTCTAAATCCGAATTATCTTCAGACGTGTGTCGGTGCTGGAACCAATCCGTTTAAATATTTTCTTTATCAATAGCAAATCCAGTATATCCATATCGTCCATTCTCAGTTGTAATAAGCTCGACTCCACCAAGGTATCGAGGATTATCTTCTGACACAAGTGACCCTTCGGCAAAATGGGTACAAAGCCTCTGTGAAAGTCCGTCATATGTTTCACTCTCAGGGAAATATCTGAGAGTATCTACAATATGAATATCTTCTGGATCGACTACTGTTGAATCAGACATATTCTATACTATTTCATACAATGACTATAAACATTATGATTTGACTTCCTAAACACAAGATATTTATATTACATCTCAACAAATAAAACGTATATGGGTACTCTTCTAGAAGAGTTATGTTCTGGAATTTCAACATCAACGGGGACTCCTGCGGAGAACATTGTAGAACCAACGATTGAATTTTTTCTTTCTCCATCTAGTGAAGGTACATATATAACGTATCAAGACACAGTTGGTGACGTACACAGAGTTAAAATTTCAAATCTGGATAATTCAAACAAACTCCTTACACGTATTTCACAGAAAATTTCAATATGTATGTCAAACGTTTCGTTACCACTCAATTGTACACCAATAAATATTTCTGTGGACCCTTCCCAAAAGAAACTGTCGTTTTCATTAGAATTTCATATACCTCCTTCGATTTGTCGTTCTCTTGTTTCACTAAGCTATCAAATACTAGATCCTTTTATTCGCAACTATTCTTCAACTTCACTCACAAGAACTCAAATTGTATTTACAGATAAACAGGTGAATGCTATTCAATTTAGACTATTGACAGATAATACGCAACTTTTTAATAATCCCCTACAACTGTCTTCCTATCTGTCTTTGATTGTAAAGAACGAAATAACAAACGAATCTATCCAAATAAATACTACTCCTTATAATCCGAGTGATTGGATTGGTTCTGATAGAGAAAATTCGCTATATCGATTAACATATGGTATTATGGGATCTACTGTACCAACAATAACTAAAGTAGTCACTCAATCAGTAGAAGTGGTCTTGAGTGGATTCTCTGTTTCTAAAAAACAGTATGAGCTTATTTGTCAATCAGTAGATGTTGCACCGGGAATATCTTCAGGCATACTTCAATCAAAATTGGTTTGTTATTATGAGGTATAATACCCTGTTAGATTCACAACTGTTTTCGTTTTTTCTTTAGTTGCCTCACACGCTCTTGGAGTCGAAGGTTGTAGATTTTTTCTCCATTGGTTGGATCGACATCAAACTGTTCAAGAATATCTTCGCCAGTAATTTCATCTTGAACCTCTAGGGCTGCTTGAAGATGCCGACGAACAGTATCCACGTCTACTCGAACTGATGAGGGTATACGACCCTTTCCATCCGCAATCCCAAGCGTAATAAATGTCTCTAAGGTGAACTCTGATTCTCCGAGTTGATTAGCTGTGTCTAATAGCGTAGCTTCTCGTAGTTCGGGTGTATTCCAAAATCTCATATGGTGTCTTGCCGCCGCTTTCATAATATGTTTTCTTGGGTGGCCTATTTGGAGTCTGTTAGCAAAGTCTTCGGCAACAGTAGGTCCGTTTTTTGTGTGCTTGGGATGATTTGGAAGATCGGACAAGTCAGTATGTAATTTTCCAAGATCGTGTCCAAGAGCGGCCCATAACACATACTCGTCGTTAGGTCTCATCTTTTTAGCTTCCATAAGCACTCTCATTGTGTGTTCATAGACAGATCCTTCCTGATGATACTCTGGTGGTCCTGCCGGAATAGTCTGTAGCTTCGAGAGGGTAGGAAACACGTGTTGTAAAGAATCTAACTCATCAAGAACATCGAAGAATCTTCGAGGGTCACTTGATAGCTGAAAATTCTTTGAAAGTATCTGTCCAAGTCGTTGGTTATGTACGGATGTAACCATCGAAGACATTGTTCGGCAGACTTGTTTTGTATCTTTTGCAATTGTGAATTCAGGGTATCGTCCAGCAAAGAGTGCTACCCTAAGAATATGAAACGGCTGATTGGTGAATTGGTCACTTACATGGCGTAACACTCCGTTCTCAAGATCCTCTTTTCCGCCAAATGGATCGATTAGTTCTCCAGTAGAAACATTCTTAGCCATTGCATTGATAGTGAGATCTCTCCGTGCAAGATCGTCTTCAATTGTTTCTGCTACTGTTCCATCACTAGATTGAGCA
>Ga0102936_1001012_pt1 | contig 11172 bp, 9 predicted proteins | sample SalPon2_A_H2O_MG_FD_78502 | JGI IMG/M metagenome (GOLD analysis project Ga0102936, IMG submission 78502) | Salt pond water microbial communities from South San Francisco under conditions of wetland restoration - Salt Pond MetaG R2_A_H2O_MG | ecosystem: Environmental > Aquatic > Non-marine Saline...
CACATGCGGTACAAACTCGAGTCGCGCGTCGACTTCTACAGCGAGGTCGTGCCGAACGGGAAACACTCGTTTACCGGCGAGCGGTTCGACCCCCTTCCGAAGGTCGACGACGTCGAGCACTACGACGGCACCGTTCAGGCCGCGGTGCGCGGCGACGACGACCGGGATCGCCCGCTGCGACTGATAAACTGGAAGCCGCGGACGCAGGGGATGCACCGCACCCAGAACAGCGCGTGGCTCCGCGAGACGCGCCCGGAGAACCCGGTGTGGATCAACCCGCGAGACGCCGAGGAGCGCGGGATCGAGAACGGCGACGAGATCGTTCTCGACGCCGGACGCGAGACCGTCGACGCGGTCGCGATGGTCACGGGCGGCATCCGCCCCGGCGTCGTCGGCGCGATGTGGGGTTGGGGACGGACCGGCGACGGCGCGACGGCGGAGACGATCGACGGCGAGACGCGGCCGGCGGTCGAGGCCGACGGCCACAGCGACTACCAGTTCGACGAGCCGATGACCGAGGAAGCGGGGTACGCGAAGGGGCGCGACGCTGGCTTCGCGATCAACCACGTCCAGCCGCTCGACGCGGAGCTCGGGGACACCGGTCTCTCGGACCTCGTCGGCGGGAGCAACGCGCAGTACGACGCCTTCGTCGACGTGGAGCGGCGGTGATCTGAGATGTCCGCGCATACGAACGATACGGACGACGCAAACGACCCGGACGGAGCGGCGCTGGCGGCGGCTCGCGCTCGTCTGTACGGACTGCTGGCAGCGGCGTTCGACGGCGAGACGGAGACGATCGCCGAAGCGTTCGAGCGGGACGCGTTCACCGCCGTCGCCGACGCGCTCCCGATCGACGGCGAGCAGGCGGTCCCGCGCGGAGACGACCACGACGCCGACTCCCTCGCCCTCGGATACGACACCCTGTTCGTCGTCCCCGGGAGCCACTACGTCCCGCCGTTCGCGTCCGCCCACGCGGCCGAGCCGAGCGAGGAGTTCGAGTCGGACTCGCGGTACCACACCGCCGGCGAGGCCGGTGAACTCCTCGGCGACCCGGCCGCCGACATGTCGCAGTTGTACGCCGCCGCGGGGTTTTCACCGCAGCGAGGCGACGGTATCCCCGACCACGTGGCCGCGTGCTTCGAGTTCATGCGCGCGCTGTGTGAGCGCGAGGCGACACTCCTCGAAGACGGCGGCGACGAGCCGACCGTCGACGCCGTATGCGATCTCCAAGCGCAGACGCTCTCCCGGTTGGGATGGCTCGACCGGTTCGACGAAGCGGTCGCAGAACAGGACGCGGTCGAAGGCGTCTTCGCCGGGATTACTCGGCTCGCACGGACGTTCGCCGCGTGGGACGCCAGCGAGGTCGCAGTACAGTCAGACGACCGTCCGTCGGAAACCGAACACGCGTAGCCGACTCACTAATGACATCCACAGACATCACCGATTCAGACCTCCGCGACCGCCTCCGTACCGTCACCGATCCCGCGCTCGACGCGGACATCGTCAGCGCCGGGCTCGTCACCGACAGCACCGTCGACGACGGGACCGCATCGATCGAACTCGCGCTCGGCGCGCCGCACGCGCCGGAGGAAGCCACGATCGCAGACCGCGTTCGTGAGGTGGTCGAGGAGGCGGGGCTCGACCCGCGCCTCTCCGCGACGGTGCCGCGTCTCGACGCCGGAGAATCCTCGGTACTGCCCGGGGTGAAAAACGTGATCGCCGTCGCCTCCGGGAAGGGCGGGGTCGGAAAGAGCACCGTGGCCGTCAACCTCGCCGCCGGGTTGGCGGACCGGGGAGCGAACGTCGGGGTGTTCGACGCCGACGTGTACGGACCGAACGTCCCGCAGATGCTCGGCGTCGACGAGGATCCCGACGTGGCGACCGTCGACGGTGACGACCAGATCGAACCGCCGACCGCTCACGGGGTCGAGCTGATGAGCGTCGGGTTGCTGATCGACGAGGACGACCCCGTCGTCTGGCGTGGTCCCGTCGCACAGAACACGCTCACCGACCTCTTCGGTGACGTTTCGTGGGGGCCTCTCGATTACCTCGTCGTCGATCTCCCGCCGGGCACCGGCGACGTCCAGTTGACGGTGCTCCAAAACCTCCCCGTCACGGGAACGGTCGTCGTCACGACGCCACAGTCCGTCGCGGTAGATGACACCCGTCGCGGCGTGCAGATGTTCGGGGAGTACCGGGCCAACGTGCTCGGCGTCGTCGAGAACATGAGCGGGTTCGTCTGTCCCAGCTGCGGAGACACACACGACGTCTTCGGGGAAGACGGCGGCCGCGCGCTCGCCGAGGAGGTCAACGTGCCGTATCTCGGCTCGCTGCCGCTCGATCCGGCGATCCGAACGGGCGCGGACGACGGCGAACCGATCGTGTCTCGTGACGACGGTACGACGGCCGCGGCGTTTCGGGACCTGACGGACACCGTCGCGAACAACGTCGGCGTCCTGCGCCGTCGCGCTCGCCAACGGACCGCCGCCGACGGTGGGTAGCGCTCAGGCGTCGGCCTCGTCGACGACGGTCCACGCGGAGGTGTCGGCGAGCGTCCGCAGGGCCGGGTCCGCCTCCGCGGCGATCGCCCCGTAGAACCGCGTGCGCCCCACCGGCGTGTGGACCCTGAGAACGACGGTGTCGCGAGTGACGTCGAAGGCCGAAAGCTCCCAGTTTCTGGACTCGGCGCGCCACCGCCCGATTCGCGTCGTGTCGGGGTCACGAACCGTGCGCGATCCGAGCTCCCAGCTCATCCGGGTGAGGTGGTCGAGATCGAACGGTATCACCGCGGGAAGCGTCACCGTTTCGTGACTGTCCCCGGGGTTGTCACAAACTGCCATGCGTGTTTTACTCGCATCCGTCAGTAAAAATCGATCCGTTTCCGGCGAGCGGGAGAAAAAACGAACGCAGAGCAGACGAAAGCCGAAACGAAGACCCTACTCCGTCTCGTCGGGATCTGGGGTGGACGAGTCGGGCGTGACGCCGGTGTCTGCCGGGGTCTCGGGGTCGTCGATCAGATCGGTGGACCGCGCACCGCCCCCGAACAGCCGGGCGAGGAGACCGCGGTCGCTGCGCTTCTCGGCGAGCAGCACGGAGCACTCGACCTCGCCGAGCACCTGTAAGACGAGCGAACCGCGGACCAGCCGCGAGAGCAGTCCCTTCTCCGTCGCGCCGACGATGAGCATCGTGGCGTCGCGAGCGGCCCGCTCGATGCTCGTCTCCACGTCGCCGGACTCGATGCGCAGCGTCGCGTCCGCGAGGTCATGTTCCTCGGCCCACGCCGAGAGGAACCGCCGACCTTCCGCCTCGTCGTCGGCGACGTGCAACAGGGTGACCTCGCCGTCGAACTCCAACTGGAGCATCCGCGCCACCGCCGCGGAGAGATCGGAAGCAGGGCCGCCGGCGGTCGGCACCAAGATCCGCGAGGGGTCGAAGCCGCGGTCGCGGAACACGAGGAAGTCGGAGGGGAGCGAGTACGCCAGTTCGTCGATCGCGGACTCGGCGCGACCGGGCGCGCCGTGGGAGTCCTCGCCCCAGCCCATCACGGTGAGGTCTGCACCGTACGTGCGGGCGGCGTCGAACACTTCCTCGAACACGCGGTGAGAGAGCACCACGTGCGTCTCGACGTCGACATCGAACGTCTCCGCGTCCTCTTTCGCGCAGTCGAGCAAGTCGTGGGCGGCGTCGTGCGCGCCGCGGTCCCGGGCGGCTTCGAGCGAGGTCTGGTCGGGAACGTTCGCGATGTTGACCGCGACGACCGTCCCGTTCCGCTGCTTGGCGATGGCCGACGCCAGCGTGATCAAGTGCTCTTCGGTCGCGGGGTTCGCGAGCGGCACCATCACGCGGTAGTCGCCGCCGCTCGGCTGGACGGACGTGGCCGCGGAGACCGCTTGCTCCGGCAGTTCGTCGGAGCGGTCGAGGATCCACGTCCCCAACACGCCGCGAGCCTCGACCTTGTCGCGGGCGTACACGAGATACCAGAGGATAGCGAAGACGACGAGCCCGAAGGAGATCAGGATGATCGTCGGATCGATGTACACGATCAGCGCGAACGACGATACGGTTCCAATTATCGGGACGGCCGGATAGAAGGGGACCTCGAAGTCGGGGTCGTACCCCTCGACCTCGGACTCGCGCATCACGATGAGCGCGAGGTTGAGCAGGCCGTACACGATGAGGTGCAGCACGGACCCCATCGTCGACAGGGATTCGACGCCGCCGGCGACGAGGAAGACGAGGATGAGCGCACCGGTGAGCCCGATCGATTTGTACGGGGTCCCGAACCGGTCGTGGATCTCGTTGAGCGTCGGGGTGACGATCTTCTCGCGGCCCATCGCGAAGTTGATCCGCGACGACGAGAGGATCGAGGCGTTCGCCGAGGAGGCGGTCGCGAGCAGCCCGCCGATCAGTAACATTCCAGCGCCGACCGCCCCGAGCGAGTAGCCGAACACCTCGTAGTTACCGAACAGGAGGCGCGCGGCGTCGACGACCGCGGTCTCGTTGTTCGCGACCAGCTCGTTGGGCACCGCGGCGAGCAGCACGACGAGGAATAAAGCGTACACGACGGTGACGATCACGACCGAGCCAAGCACCGCGAGCGGGAGGTTTCGGCCGGGATTCTTGATCTCCTCTGCGACCGACGTGATCTGCACGAATCCCAGGTACGACACGAAGATTATCCCGGTGACGGGCAGCACCTCGCTCGTCGTTCCCGGCGGCGCGATCGGCCGCAGCGACTCCATGTCGGCGTTCAACAGGCCGACGACGGTAAAGACCGCGAGGATACCCAGAAGCGACATGACGATGACGATCTGGAGGCCGCCGGTCTCTTTCGCGCCGAAGTAGTTGACCGCGATGAACAACAGCGCGCCGGCGAGCCCGATCACCTGTGCGGCCTCTAACGTCACCGGCCCGAGCCCGACGGGACCGAGCCCGACGAGCGCGTTGACGTACTCGCCGAAGCCGTACATGTAGAAGGCGGAGGCGAAGGCAAGCCCGAGCCAATTGGCCCAGCCGGCAACGGAGCCGAACAGGGGTCCGAGCGCGCGGTTGACGTAGAAGTACGCCCCGCCGGACTTCGGCATCGCCGTGCCGAGTTCCGACGCGGAGAGCGCGGTGAAAAGCGCGATAATCCCGCCGAGCACGAACGTGAGCGCCGCGAGCGGGCCGGCGCGAGCGACCGCGGTTCCGGGGAGCACGAAGATCCCCGCGCCGATCATCGTCCCGATCCCGATCGTGAGCGCCGCGAGCGGGCCGAGGTCCTTCGCGAGTTCCTCGTCGCCGCTCACGGTGGGCCACCTCGAACGGTGGGGGCCACCACTTGGGCGGTTGTAACTCTCCGTGCGTGTATCATACCCTGTTTCTCTCCTCTGTTCGTATAAACCCGGCTACTTTCCGCAGCGTGGTCGAGGGGTCCGTGACGCGGAAGCGGTTCGGGGCGAGGCGGTCGAAAGGGCGACCCACGGGGTCCAGAGATACCACAAGGAACATACCCGCACGCGTCCCCGTACCGATCATCAGGTGGATCCCGTGACCAAGAAACGCGAATACCGCGACGACTACGACGATAAGACGCTTTTCATCCCCGGGCCGACCGAGGTCCGTGAGGACGTGATCGAGGCGATGGCACAGCCGATGTTCGGCCACCGAATGGACCGGATGACCGATCTCTACACAACCATCGTCGAGGACACGAAAGAGTTCCTCGGCACCGACCACGAGGTCGTCATCCTCACCGCCTCCGGCACCGAATTCTGGGAGGCGTCGACGCTCAACCTCGTCGACGAGAACATATTAGTGCCGACCTGCGGCAGCTTCAGCGAGCGCCACGCCAACGTCGCAGAGCGGCTCGGCAAGGACGTCGACCGGCTGGAATACGAGTGGGGCGAGGCGGTAAAGCCCGAGGACATCCGCGAGACGCTCGAATCGTCGGAAAAAGAGTACGACGTGGTCGCGACCGTGATGAACGAGTCCTCGACGGGCGTTCGCAACCCGATCGAGGAGATCGGCGACGTGGTCGCGGAGTACCCGGACACGTACTTCGTCGTCGACGCGGTCTCGGCGCTCGGCGGCGACTACGTCGACATCGACGAACACAACATCGACGTGATCTTCGCGTCGACCCAGAAGGCGTTCGCAATGCCGCCGGGGCTCGCGGTCTGTGTCGTCAGCGACGACGCCTACGACCGCGAGGTCGAGAAGGAGACCTCCTCGTGGTACGGCGGCTTCCGCCGGACGATCGACTACTACGACCGGAAGGGACAGACCCACTCGACGCCCGCGATCCCGATCATGTTAGCGTATCGCAAGCAGATGAAACACATGTTGGAGGAGGGTCACGCCGCCCGCGACGAGCGCCACCGCGAGATGATGGCGTACGTCCACGACTGGGCCGGCGAGCACTTCGCGATGTTCCCCGAGGAAGGCTACGAGTCACAGACGGTCGCCTGCATCGAGAACACGCAGGGAATAGACGTCGCCGCCACGATCGAGGAAGTGAGCGAGGAGTACGACATGGCCTTCTCGAACGGGTACGGCTCACAGCTCGGCGAGGAGACGTTCCGGATCGGCCACATGGGTGAACACACCGTCGAGAGCGTCAAAGAGCTGACCGACGCTATCGAAGACGTCGCCGGGCTCTAGCGAGGCGAGGACGCGACCCGGTTCGTTTTCTTACTCTGCTCCGAGCAACTCGACGAGGAGCGCGTTCTGTGCGTGCATCCGGTTTTCGGCCTGATCCCACACCAGCGCGCGGTCGGATTCGAGGACGTCGTCCGTGATCTCCTCGCCGCGGTGGGCGGGCAGACAGTGCATCACTTTCGCGTCGGTCCCCGCGAGGAGATCCGCGTTCACCTGGAAGCCGTCGAACGCCGCCAGCTTCTCGTCGCGCTCGTCCTCCTGTCCCATCGAGATCCAGACGTCGGTGTAGACGATGTCCGCGCCGTCGATGGCCGTCGCGGGATCGGTGGTCGGCTCCACGTCCGCGCCGAACGCGGCCGCCCGGTCGAAGACGGCGGGATCCATGCCGTAGTCGGCGGGCGTCGCGACCGCGACGTCGAGCCCGGCCATCGCCGCGCCGACGACGAACGACTGCCCGACGTTGTTGCCGTCGCCGACCCACGCGACCGTGGCGTCCGAGCCGACGGTCTCGCGGATCGTCAGGAGATCGGCGAGCGTCTGACAGGGGTGTGCCTCGTCGGTGAGCCCGTTGATCACGGGACAGTCCGCGTTCTCGGCGAGCACCTCGACGTCAGCGTGGTCGAAGAGTCTGGCCATCACTCCGTCGACGTACCGGCCGAGCACGCGCGCGGTGTCGCGCAGCGGCTCGCCGTGGCCGAGCTGGATGTCGTCGGGGCCGAGGAACATCGCGTGGCCACCCAGTCTGGTCATCCCCGTCTCGAAGGAGACGCGGGTCCGGGTCGAGGGCTTCTCGAAGATCATCCCGAGCGTCGCGTCCGCCAGTCGGGGATCGGTCTCGCCCGCCTTCATCGCGGCCGCGCGGTCGAGCAGGGCGTCCAGTTCGGCGGGCGTCACGTCGTCGATGTCGAGGAAGTCGTCGGTAGCGAGTGGCATCGTTCGATTGTGTGGTGTGGTAGCGTGGTTTCAGTTGGGAACGACAGTCGAGCGCAGAGGTCCGGCGGCGAGACGCTACAGTCGCTTGCGACAGACCTCGGTCAGGACGGTTACGGCGCGGTCCAACTCGGGGAGCGGGAGCCGCTCGTCCGGGGCGTGGTCAAGGTCGGAGTTCCCGGGGCCGTACGTGACCATCGGGCAGTCCCACGCGGCCGCAAAGAGGTTCATGTCGCTCGTGCCGGTCTTTCGCAGCAGCCGAACGTCGCCGTCGGCCGATCGGATCGCGACGCGGAACGCCCGCGCGAGATCCGTCCGCGGGCTCTCCATGACGGGCGGCATCGGGTCACCCCAGTGGACCGACCCGGTCGACAGCTCCGCCTCGGCGAGTTCGTGGATCTCGTCGACGGGGCGGGAGGGCGGAACCCGGAGTTGTACGTCCATCGTCGTCTCCACGGCGAGCCCGTCGTCGCTTAATCCGCCGTCGATCGAGATGGGCTTGGTGGTCACCTGGTCGAACACCGCGGTGTCGGAGTCATCCGGGGTGAAGGCCTCTTCGACGCCGTGCCACCAGTCGATCGCGTGCTGGATCGCGTTCGGCTCCGGCCGCGAGGAGTGGCCCGACTCGCTCGTGTTCACGTACGTCCCTTCGAGCAGTCCGCGGTAGCCGAGCGTGATCCCCTGCCAGCCCGACGGCTCGCCGTTGACCACCGCCTCGGGCGCGTCGCGGTCGTCGATGAGGTGACGCGCGCCGCCGGAGTCGACCTCCTCGCGGACGACGCCCGCGAAGGAGACCCCGGTCTTCACCGCCGCGACCGCCATCGTGACGAGCGGCCCCGTCGCGTCGACCGCCCCGCGACCCCACAACACGGGATCGCCGGGGTCGCCGACCCGAACGGCGGACGGCTCGGGGAGTTCGCCCTCTGGCGGGGCGGGCCGCACCTCGACCGGAATGTCGCCCGGAACCGTGTCGACGTGCGAGGTGAGGAGCACGGCGTCGTTCGCCGGCGCGCGGACGTTACCGGCGTCGTCGATCCACGCCTCCCGACCGTTGGCCGTAAAGAAGTCGACGAGCCGCTCCGCGGCGCGCTCCTCCTCGCCCGAGGGCGAGGGGATAGACACCATGTCGTACAGGAGCTTCCGTGCGGGAGTGGTACAGGCCGCGGGGTAGCCGCCGCCGGCGACGATGTCGTCGGAAGAGCGCGTCGTCTCCTCGCCCGACTCGTCGCTCTCGCGCTCTGTGCCGGCCGCCATCAGCCGATCACCTCGGCGATGGCGTCGACGACCCGATCGGCGTGCTCGCGCTCGATCGTGAGCGGCGGGAGCAGCCGCAATACGGTGCGGCCCGCGGGCAGCGCGAGTATCTGGTGATTCATGGCCAGATCGCGAAGCAAGCGGTTCGAGCCGCGCTTCACCTCGATACCGACCATCAGCCCGTCGCCGCGGACGTCCCGGATGTCGTCGCCGAGGCGGTCTTCGATCTCGCCGCGCAGGTACGTTCCCACGTCGTCGGCGTGCGCCGAGAGGTCCTCGCGTTCGATCACGTCGAGGGTCGCCCCCGCGGCGGCCGAGACGACCGGGCCGCCGGAGAACGTCGATCCGTGGTTTCCGGCGTCCTCGGCGATCCAGTCGCGACACAGCGTCGCGCCGATCGGAAGCCCGCTGCCGAGCCCCTTCGCGGTCGTGAGCACGTCGGGCACCACGTCGTGGCGCTCCGCCGCCCACAGCGATCCGGTGCGGCCGAGCCCGGTCTGGATCTCGTCTACGATCATCGCCGCACCCGAGGTCGCCGTCGCGACGCGGACCGCCTGCAGGTACTCGGTGTCGACGGGATTGATCCCGCCCTCGCCCTGGAGCGGTTCGAGGATGACCGCGGCGGTCTCATCGTCGACGGCCTCGCGCATCGCCTCTGTGTCCCCGTACTCGACGAACTCCACGCCGCCCGCGAGCGGCTCGAACCCCTTCTTGTACTTGTCTTTCCAGGTGGTCGCGAGCGCGCCCATCGTCCGGCCGTGGAACCCCTGCGTGGTCGCGACGATCTTCTCGCGGCCCGTGGCGTGCCGGGCGAACTTCAGCGCGGCCTCGTTGGCCTCCGTCCCGGAGTTACAGAGCCAGACGTTATCGACGTCACCGGGACCCGCCTCGGAGAGCTGCTCGTACAGTGCCGTCCGCGCCGCGTGCGGGTACGACGCCTGCACGTACATCAGCTCCTCTATCTGGCTCGTCGCGGCGTCGACGACCTCGGGGTGGCAGTGCCCGACCGGCGTGCACGCGTAACTCGCGCCGAAGTCGAGGTACTCGGTCCCGTTGGTGTCGGTGAGGTACACACCGTCGCCGGCGGCGATCTCGATCGGCTTCTCGGAGAAGACGAACCCGCTCATGCGGTCTCGCCCTCCGTTTCGGTCGATGCGTCGTCGGTTTCAGCGTCGTCGTCGGTTCCGGCGTCGTCGTCGTCACCGAGCGCCGAGCGCTCGAGCGTCGTCCCCGCGCCGCCGAGGGCGGCGACGATGGGATCGCCGGCGTTGGCGTCGGCAACGACGACGCGACCGGAGCCGCCCGAGAGCGCTTCCTTGGCCGCCATCACCTTCTTTCCCATGAACCCCTCGGCGGCGGCTTCGACCGCGCCGAGGTCGTCCGGCGTCGCCGCCGACTCGATCAGCGTGTCGGGGTCGTCGGGATCGGCGTAGACACCCGCCACGTCGGTCAGGAGGACGAGGTCGGCAGAGAGCGCACCGGCGACCGCCGCCGCAGCGCGGTCCGCGTCCGTGTTGACCGGGGTGACGCCGCCGTCGCTCTCTTTGCCCTCCATCGGCGGCGAGACGACGGGGGTGTAGCCGTCGGCGAGCAGCCCTTCGAGGAGGTCGGCGTTCACCGACTCGATCTTCCCGGAGTGTTCGCCCCGCTTGATCTTCTTTTTGCCGTCCTCGACCACGCGAACCGCCGACTTGCGCGGCCCCGAGAGGAGCCCGCCGTCGACGCCCGAGAGGCCGACCGCGTCGACGCCCGCCTCGCGGAACAGCGCCGTCAACTCGGTGTTGAGCTTCCCGGCCATCGCCATCGTGAACGCCTCCATCGTCTCGGCATCCGTGAACCGGCCGGTAACGCCGGAGGCCGACTCGACGTACTCGGGCTCCATCCCGAGCCGCTCGATGACCTCGTCGACGACCGTCGAGCCGCCGTGGACGACGACGACCTCGCGGCCGTCGGCGGCGAGCGCCGCCACGTCGCCGACCGCGCCGGCAGGATCGACCGCCTTCGCGCCGCCGATCTTGACGACGACGGGGGGATCGTCGCGCTCGGGGTGATCGCTTGCGTTCGCGTCCCCGCTCATGGCGATCCCACCGGGTGTAACCCCTCGAACTCCAAGCCGGCGTCCTCAGGGAGGTCTAAAGCGACGTTCGCCGCGTGGACCGCCTGACCGGCGGAGCCTTTCATCATGTTGTCGATAGCGGAGAAGACGACGACGCGCCGGTTGCCCGGGTCGAGTTCGAAGCCGACCTCGCCGTAGTTCGTGCCGGCGACCGCCTTCGGCTCGGGGTAGCGGTAGACGCCGCCCCCGCCGGAGACGATCCGCATGAACCGCTCGTCGGCGTACGCGTCGCG
>Ga0102936_1001019_pt1 | contig 11138 bp, 10 predicted proteins | sample SalPon2_A_H2O_MG_FD_78502 | JGI IMG/M metagenome (GOLD analysis project Ga0102936, IMG submission 78502) | Salt pond water microbial communities from South San Francisco under conditions of wetland restoration - Salt Pond MetaG R2_A_H2O_MG | ecosystem: Environmental > Aquatic > Non-marine Saline...
ACCGCGTCGGCGTGAGCGTCAAGCGCGTGGAAACGACCCTCGACGACGACCCCCGACACACGCTCCGACTGGCCGATGGCGACGCCGTGAGCGCCGACTACCTGATCCTCGCGGACGGCCCCCAGCGAACCGTCACCAACCGCGTGCTCGACCCCCTCCTCCCCTTCCCCGTCACCGACCACCTCGGGACGACGACGGCCAACCACATCGCGTATCAGGAGCACCGTCGCCTCCCCGCCGAGGTGGCCGAGGACCTCCGCGGCGCCATCACGTTCTGGTGGGGGTACATCCCCGGCCACACCGCCTACCCATGGATCTTCCCGAACGACGACGACGTGGCTCGGGTCGGACTGACGATGCCCATCGGGCTCGACCTGTCGTCGGTCCCCAACCGCGACGCTTACCCGCTCCTTCGCCCCGACGACGAGACGGTGCCGGGCGGGAGCGAGTATCTCCGGCGCCTCCTCGAACGCGAGTACGGCGACAGGTACGACGTGCCGGGGGACTTCCCCCTCGTCGAGGACCGCGCCAAGTCGAAGGGGACGGAAACCTACCCCATCTCGTCGACCCGACCGGTCGACTCGCCGGTCGAGGCGGGCATCGCCGTCGTCGGCGGCGCGATGGGCACCACCTCGGCGTTTCACGAGGGTGGCGACCACACGGCCGTCCGGACCGGACGGATCGCGGGCGAACTGGCTGGGGCTGGCGACCTCTCGGGCTACAACAGCGCCTGGAAGGCCGCCATCGGCGACGAGATTCTGCGCAACGTCACGATGGCCGACATGGTTCGGGACTACGGGCCGGACGACTGGGACCGTATCTTCCGGACCGCTCGCAAGATGCTGGCCGACGCGGAGGGCTACGGCATGTTCGAGAAGCGGTTCGCCGCCGGCTGGGACGCCATGAAGCTCCTCGTCAGCTACCGGTGGAACAAGCGTCGCAACCGGGATTTCGTGAGCATCCACGAGTCGGACTACGTCTACTGATCGTCGCCGTTCTTCGCGGCCGCCGTCCGCAAGGCGTTAACCCCTCTGGGTCGTAGGTTCGCCTGCGTGCCTTTAGTCCCCGCCCGAGCATACCCGTCAGGGCGCGATGACCGCGCGGAGAACCCGGGCACGTGACATGGGTGATTCCACCGTGGATCACCGACCGCGGAACCGGTGACGGTGACCCGACGGCCAAACTGACCGACGGGACGCCGGATCGTCTTCGGACGATCGAACACGTGTCGCCGTCGCACGCAGCCGGCGGCCGCCCGGCACGAGGGTTAGCCAGCCGACACGGCACGCCGCCAGGGATGAGGCTGGACGTTAGTGTTCCGGGCGTACATTTATACATCCTATTAGACACATTTACGAATGATATACATAACAACATCTGTGGCCTCTAGTTGAGATAACTTGTTCCGCAGTCAGCCTGCGTTCAGGCATATTTTGGGAAATGATCTATGATGACGGGTGTCGGAGCGCTGTCTTTGGGTCATGTTTTGATGCCTATGCTGTAGAGGGCGCGTATTCGTTGCATTCGGTAACCTCACATTCATCTGGACAGGCTCGACGGGATAATCCCGAACAGAGAAATAATAGATTGTGGACACTATGGCTTCGCTTCAAAGACCAAGCTGGTCGGTGTCTCGGCCGCCCGGCTGAAGTGAGTAAAACCACCCTCGGTGACGACTTCCCGCGTCTGTTCCTCTCCTGCCTGGGCACCGAGACCGTAGCCGACCTCCTGGCTGAGCGAATTCGGCGTACAAGCCACTGTCGAGATCGAGTACGCGAGGCGGCCAAACGGGGTGAGGTTGTCTTCGACTCGGTCTTCGGCATAGGGTTCGACGATCATCCACGTGCCCTCCTCGGCGAGCGTCTCTCGGACGTGGGCCGCCACCCCGACTGGATCGCCCATGTCGTGGAAACAGTTGAACATTGTAACGAGGTCGTAGTCGGCCCCGTTGTACTCTGATGCGGTTGCGACCTCGAAGTCGACGCGGTCGGCAACATCTGCTTTTTCCGCGCGCTCGCGCGCTACCGCTATCGAGTCCTCGTGGTAGTCAATGCCGACTACCGTCGAGTTGGGGTACGCTTCGGCCATGCGGATCGTCGGTGCGCCGTGTCCACAGCCCACGTCGGCGGTCCGTCCGCCCGCTTTCAGCTTCTCATCGACCCCGTCGAGCGCCTCGATCCAGTCGATCAGATAGGCCCCATAGGATGGCCCGAAGAAGCGTTCGGTGCCGTGAAATACGTCCTCACCATGTTCGTGCCAGCCAATGCCCTCACCCGTTCGAAAGGCTTCGCGGAGTTCGGGTTTGATCTGGGCCGCCGATGCGACCAGCTGGAACGCGCCAGGCATGAACACAGGGCTCTCCTCGTTGGCTAATACATAAGCCTGTTCCGGGGTGAGATCGTAGCGGTCGGTCTCAGGGTTGTAGGTGACGTATCCGCCGGCGGCCTGTGAGCGCAGCCATTCGCGTACGTAGCGTTCTGTGGTATTCGTTTTCTCAGCCAACTCGTCGGACGTAAGCGGCTCAGCCTCGTCCAGTGCCGTATAGAGACCAAGTTCGTCGCCGATGACTGCCAGCGAGGCATGAACCGTCGCACCGAGGTCAACGAGTGACGTCTCCACGAGTTCGGTCAGTTTCTGTTCGTTGATCTGGCTCTCGTCCGCTTTGGTTTCTGTTGCCATGGCCAGTCGTTATACGATTTGCAGGTGTTCACTGCGGAGTTCTTCGTCCGTGTAGTCCTTCCCGTGGACCTCACGTATGTGGGTTTTCGCTAATTCGAGCGCCTCGTCTTCGTTTTCCGATTGAATGATGAATCGGCAATCGGCTGCTTTGGCTTCGCAATCGAGCCTGTGAGCCTGTGTCACTTCTTTCACCTCAAGATACATCATCGACGGCTATGGAAATAAACGTAATTAGAACAACATTTCTATCGGGACTTCGATTGAACTCGTTTTCTATAACTAAGTCATCACACTGGCCGAGTTTGATAGGTCATCAGTTCGGGCCCTCTCGGCATCCATCGACACGCTCTGGCATCCCCTCAAGTCCGAGTGGTGTGTTACCACGGAAAGGGTCTTTACCGACATTCACCTGGTTACCGTATGGACCCCCCTGCCCCAAACGAGACTGAACGACCGGACCCGTCAAAGGCAAATGAGGCGTTCACGATCCTCTCGGACGAGACCAGGCTCAAAGTATTACAGGCCCTCTGGGAAGCCCACGATCCAGCGGACGAGACGCCGATGCGGTTTGCCCAACTCCGTGAACGTATCGGCGTCGAGGATCCTGGCCGCCTCAACTATCACTTGAATAAGCTCCTGGGGCACTTCGTGCGGCGGACAGACGACGGATACGAGCTCATGGATGCGGGAAAACGAATCGTCAGAATACTTCTTTCCGGGACTGCCATCGACGACCCGGAGATCGAGCCAGTGGCGGTCGATATCTCGTGTTGGTATTGTGGCGGACAACCTGAGTGGAGTTATCGGGAGGGGTGGCGCTACTTAGAATGTACCAACTGCGACGCGCGGTGTGTCGAGTCGTTCCCGCCTGGCGTGATCAGCAAGACCGAATTCCCACCGTCGGGATTGCGGGGTCGGACGCCGAACGAGATCAACGAGGCGGATCGAATTTGGGGTGCTCATCGACGAGCGTCGGTAATGGATGGCGTTTGCCCTGAGTGTGCGGGTGAGATGCCCGTCACCTCGGTCGAAATCTGCGAGGATCACCAGCCGGATTGGGACGAGTACCAGTATTGCGAGGGTTGTGGGTCGATCTTCTGGATGCTCGTCTCTCACGTTTGCGAGGGGTGTAAATACCGGTGGCGGATGCCGACGTTGTTCTACCCGTCAAGACACCCGGCAGTGGTCGCGTTCTATTACGACCACGGCAATGAGTTCGACCTCGCTACATACGAACAACGCGAGCTGCTCCTCCGCTTTGAGGAAGAACTCCTATCGGAGGACCCTCTTCGCATCTGCATCTCGATTCCGTTGGGGGACGAAGTGCTACGGCTCACGTACGATGATCAGATGGAAGTAGTGGATGTGGATCGGCGAGAGTGAAAGTATGAATCCAGTGACCGATTACCGGTTTCTCGGTGAGTCGTCCTCGAATGCATGATTCGGGCACACCCAAACATACTGACTGTGATAGTACTGATGAATGCACCCTGTGTCTTGGACGCTACTCTTGACAAAATATACGAATGAGTGGTGGCTGATAGTTACTACCGTCTCTACAGAGATTGATTCACTACTCGACCACTTATCAATAGAATGGGCTTTTTTCGGGACAAGATACTGCGTTGATCTTTGACTTTGAACGGTACTTTTCCCTGTTCACTTTCACCGGGCCTACTAGTAGATTCTCGCCCGGTAGTGTTCCGGGCGCACACTACGACTCGTTACGAGCCCCGCTTCGACGAACGCTCTCAGTCGCCCTGAGAGAACGTTCGGCGATGTGCCCGTCGCCGCTTCGAGTTCAATGAATCGAAGCGGACGCTGCGCGGAGAAGAGGGCGTAGAACATCGGTATCGCGTGTGTCCCGGTGAGTGAATCGAGAAACGAACCGCCCGTCTCGTGCAGCATCTTGGGCCTCTCGTCGATAGGCCGCACGCCGTCGGGCGGGTCCCAGTACGCCACCACCGCCGTGTCCGAGTCCAGTCGTGCAGGATGACGGCCGAGGACCGTCCGCGAACCCAACCGATATACCGGTACGTCCGGTACGGTGTCTATCCATGAATCATCGAGCCGCGGAGTCGATATCGGTGCGGACGGACGCGACGGGTCGAGGACTCGAACGTGTCCGGGCGGAGGTACGATAACATGCCGTGGGGAGTGAACACGGAGTTCACCGAGGACGAGGGGCCGGAAGTGGAGATCGACGAGGAGGGAGAGAAGGTCGACCGAAGCGAGGATGGCTCGGAAACCACGCTGGATTTCGACATCGACGACGCGCTTTCGAACCTGGACTGAGCGGAATCCGTGGCCGTTGCGCGCGGTGATGGCGCCATCCGGGCAGTCTTCTACCCGTCGGTCGGCGGACTACGCGGGGATTTCACCGAGTTGCTCCATGAGCGAGGCCACGTCGCTCACGTGCCACATCTCGACGACGCGCCCATCCTCGACGCGGTCGATGAAGAGTCCGGAGAACTCGACCGACTTCCCGGTCGGTTCGACCCCGAGGGAGGGAATCTCGCCCTCGTGGGTGCCGGTGAGCGTCCAGTGACCACAGATCACGCCGTCGCCCATGAACACCGGGTCGAACGCGAGTTCGAAGTCGGGAAACATCTCGGCGACCGACTCGGCCCAAGCCTTGTACTCCGCCCGCCCGTGCAGGTCCTCGTCTCCGATCATGTGCCCGACGAACGCCTCGGCCATGAATTCGTCGGCGAGGGCCACGTTCCGCTCGTTCCAGAACTCGTCGATCTGTTCCGCGATGCGCGCGAGGGTGTCTTGATCGGTCACGTGTCGTCACCACTCGAACGATAATTAGTGTTGGATATCTAACTTTTGGTCGTCCCCGCCGAGTGAGAACGGGCGGCCGCACACTGCCGACAGTATCAGTCGTCCGCGTCGGCCGTCGTCGCCTGCGGGATCGTCACGCCCGGCAGTCCGGCTTCGATCTCCTCGCGGCGGTCCTCGAACGGTCCGGGAAGGACGAGTCGGCCGCCAAGGTCGTCGAGGGGTTCGTCGCTCGTATACCCCGGATCGCTCGTGGCGAGTTCGAACAGGACGCCGCCGTGTTCCCGGAAGTAGACCGAGCGGAACCAGTGGCGGTCGATCTGCTGGGTGGGGTTCAATCCCCGCGCCCGGGCGGCGCGCCGCATCGACTCCTGATCCGCGTCGGTCGGCGTCTGGAACGCGACGTGGTGGACCGTCCCGTGTCCCTGCCGGCCGCCCTCGACGGTGGGAAGCACGTCGACGTACGCCCCGACGGGGCCGGCGGCGGCGAAGCGGGTTCGCTCGTCGCCGGGCGTATCGCCCGGCGACTCCTCCGTTCCAACCTCCTCGAACCCCATCGTCCGGAGCAGTTCCGTCGTCGGTTCGGGGTCGGCCAGCCAGAGGGTCACGGAGTGGAAGCCCCGAATCGCCGCGTCCTCGGGCACGAACTCGGTCCACGGGACCGTCGGATCGTCGGCCGGAATATCGACTTCGACGAGTTCGACCGGGAGGTTGTCGGGGTCGCGGAACGGCAACACCGTCTCCCCGAATCGCTCGATCCGGTCGCCGTACGAGACGCCGTGCTCGTCGAATCGGTCCTCCCAGTAGTCGAGGCTCCCCTCGGGGACGCGGAAGGAGGTCCGGGACACCTGCCCACTTCCCACCTTACCCTGCGGGAGGTCCGACCACGGGAAGAAGGTCATGCTCGTCCCGGGCGTCCCCTCCGCGTCCGCGAAGAAGAAGTGGTAGGTGCCCGGGTCGTCCTGGTTGATCGAGCGCTTGACCAGACGGAGGCCGAGCGTCTCGACCCAGAAATCGAGATTTCGCTGCGGGTCGCCGGCGATACAGGTAACGTGGTGGATGCCCGGCGTGGGCGTCGAATCTGCCATACGTCGACTACGTGCCGGACGAACTTGAATAGCCGCTGACGTGGGTGTTACCGGGTGACGCCGGCGTCGCTACGAGGAGTCACGCCCGCCGACGAGCGCCTGCTGGAGGACGTGTCCCAGAAAGCCCACACCAGGAACGGCAAAGACCGAGACGTGGACCCACGCCTCGTAGGTCACGCCGGACGGTTTCGTCGCGAGGAAGACGCCGTAGAGGGCCAGCATGATGCCGACCCAGACGAATGTGATGACGAGGAAGGGGACGGCGTTGCGAACGGCGTCGGTGACGGATCGACGGAGGCTCGGTGCCATACGCGATGGTACAGTCGGAAGGGGGTAAAGGTGCGCATCCGAATGAGATGGTCGTCGTTGCTGTCCACGGATCCCCGTAGTGACGGTCCGGCGCGAATCCGTGATTCCCCCCTCACCGCTCGACGACGCGAACGGCCGTCCCGGGCTCCATCCGGGTCGTCATGCCGAGTCGACGGGGCGGGTCGTCGGCGTCGTCGTCGTCGGGCCACGCGAGGTGGTAGTCGCGGCCGACCGTCGCGAGGGCGAGCTGTGCTTCGATCAGCGCGAACTGCCGGCCGATGCAGGTTCGGGGACCGCCGCCGAAGGGGACGTACGCGAAGTCGGGGAGGCGTTCGCGGAGGTCGGTCGCCCACCGCTTGGGGCGGAAAGCGACGGGGTCGTCGTAGAACCGCGGGTCGCGGTGCACCCGGTCGACGGTGAGCCAGGTCGTCGCTCCCTCGGGGATGCGGTAGCCGTCGACGACCACGTCGGTCGTCGTCTCGCGGGGGATGGTGTACACCGGCGGGAAGAGCCGCAGGGTTTCGGTGACGACGCGCTCGGTCACGTCGAGGGCGTCGAGGTCGGCGACCGTCGGCGGACCGTCGAGGGCGTCGACCTCGGCGTGGAAGCGCTCCCGCACCTCGGGGTGGCGGGCGAGCGCGTAGAACGCGAAGGCGATGGCCGTCGCGGTGGTGTCGTGGCCGGCGAAGATCATCGTCACCACCTGGTCCCGGAGGCGGTCGTCGGTCAGTGCCTCGCTCTCGACGCCCGACTCGCGGAGGGCGACGAGCAGCGTGAGGAGGTCGTCGGCCTCGCTCGGATCGGCGGGTGGATCGTCGGCCGCGGCGTCGAGCAGTCGGCTGGCGACCGATTGGAGCCGTCGTTTCCCGCGCTTGAACCGCCGACGCGCCGGCGTCGGCACCCACGTCGGGAGCGGGTACGAGGTGGGCGCGAACCAGTGCTGGAGGCGGTCGGCGGCGGTGCGAATCTCCGTGTCGCCGTCGACGGCGAGTTCCCGCCCGAACAGGGTCGCAAAGAGGACGTCGAGGGTCAGGTCGCTCGTCTCGGCCGCGAGGTCGATCCGGGTGCCCGGCTGCCAGTGGTCGCGCCGCCGTCTGATCGCGTCGGCCATGCCATCGGCGTAGTCGCGGAGGCTGTCCCGAGAAAACAGCGGCTGGAGTACGTCGCGCTGTCGGCGCCAGGTATCCCCTTCGACGGCCACGAGGCCGCCCTCGAACGCGATGCGGAAGTCCTCGGACTTGCGAAAGCGGTCCCGGTCGTTCAGGAGGACGCGCTCGAAGTAGTCCGGGTGGCCGAGGTGGTAGACGTCGCCCGGGCCGAGGAGTTTGATCCGAATCAGGTCGTGATCGGCCATCGCTCGCTTGCGGAAGCCGAACACGTCGCGCATGGAGTGAAGGGTGTGAAACAGGGGATGGCCGGCACTCGACGGGTACGGCGGGAGCGGTGCCGCCCGCCCTCGCTCGGCGTCGCCCGATCCATCGATGCCGGCGCGCTCCTCGGTCATGTCTCCGCCATGCAGTTTCTGACAGTTAGCTCTTCGGTCGCGGGCGGTCGATTTGACCACAAAAGCAGAGCCGTTGATACGGGGTATCGTAAGTCAGTACCGATGGTTCGGCGAGACGGTCCGGCGAGCCACCGGTGAACAGTTACAATAATCCGTATGGATCGAGACGGGGCGAACGGGCCGATGGAGTACAACGCGACATCGCTGTGGGTGAGTCGGATCGTCGACTGGGGGCGGGGGTACGTCGACCGACCGCTTCTCGTGGCGTTTCTGACCATGGGGTGGATTCCGGTCGTCTGCTCGGTCGTCGCGCTCGATCCATCCGAAGCCTCGACGGCGTTTATCGTCGGGCAGGCGCTCGCCTGTCTGATGGTGGTGCCCGCGCCCTTCGACGTGTGGTACTACGACGAACGCCTCCTGCCGCAGTTTTTCGACGACATCGAACTCATCACGGCCGCGGAGAGCCACGACGCGCTCGATCGGCTGGCGAAACGATACGACACGTACTACGCCAAGTACTGGTGGGTGAGCACGCTGGTCTGGGTCGTGCTCGTTCTCACCGTGTTCGTCGTCGGCCAGGACTACTTCCGGGCACAGGGGATCGACACCCTCGTCGAACGGGGCGCGTATCTCGGCTTCTTCTGTTACTGGCTCCTGTTCGCCGGCCTGCGATCCCACGGGGGAGTGATAACGGTCTTCGTGATCCGCGCGTTCGCGGAGGAGGTGGCACTCGACGTGGATCCCCTCCACCCCGACGGCCTCGGCGGCCTCAGCACCGTCGGCACGTTCGCTATCCGCATGACCGTCATCACCTCACTGGGGTCGCTCGCGCTCCCGCTCTCCTTCCAGATCGCCGGCCATATCGCGTACGAGGAGGTCGTCTACGTCGGCGTCGCGCTGTTCGTCCTGCTGGTCGCGCTCAACTTCCTCTATCCGACGTACAAGGTGAACCGCCGGGCACAGGACCTGCGCGAGAGGATGCTCGACAACCACCGCGAGCGCATCCGCAAACTCGAGGAGCGACTCGCGTTGCTGACGGAGGGTGAGGCGGACCTGCCGGACGACGACCTCGCCGAGACGAACGACGAACTGCTGGAACTGGAGATTCGCCGCGCCAGACGCGAGTACGAGGACTATCAGAGCGTCCAGCTCTACCCCCTCTCGATCGGGATCATCACCCGACTGGCCAGTTCGATCCTGCTTCCAGTCTGCTTCATCCTGTTCGAACTGTTCATCACCGGGTCGCTGTGACGAACTGTAAAATACATTATCTTTCGTGACGTATAGGCGTCGATGAACGCCTCCAGCGAACTCCTCTCGACGATCAAGACCATCGACACGCCGCTCAAGCTGCTGGCGTTCGTCGTCGTCGTCTTCGCCGTCGTCGGTGGTGTGGTACTCCCCACTTCGAGCGTCTTGGTCCAACTGACTACCATCGTCTCGCTGGGGTTGATCGTCGTCATCTCCCTCGTTGTCGTCTACTCGAAGTGGGACCTCGCGACGACGCAGGTCGACCCGATTCTCGGTCCCGAACACCTTCCGCTCCACCCGATGGACGTCCGGACGTTGCGAACGGGACAGTGGTACTGTGAGTGGACGGCACGGAACGTTCACGACGACCTGAAGCCGTACGCAGACGACACGGTGACGATCATCGACGTCGACCGGACGACGGGCGTGGTCCGTGGGTACGGCACGCCGGTGTACGAGAACGCCGACGGCTATCAGGTGAACGGACGGGTCTCGAAGAAGGGGTACGCGCACCTCTACTACAAGAGCGGGTGGCCACACGCGGAGAAGATGGGGATGATCATCCTCAAATTCGACTTCCAGCAGGGGACAGCGCAAGGCTGGTGGCTCGGTGGCCTTCGGGAAACCGGCTTCCTCATCAGCGGGGGCGTCACGTGGACGAAAGACGCCGTCTACGAGGGCGAGTGGGAGAACCGGTACCACTCGTTCGACTACTACGACCTGCCGACGATGACGGCCGGCGTGGGCGACTCAGATACCCCGAATCCAGTCGACGGTGCCGAGGGTTTCGAAGATCATCCACGCGATGAAGGCCGCGTAGAGACCGAGGAGGGCGTAGGCCTCGAGATTGGTGAGTTCGAGGTGGGTCCGCGTGACGACGACGAAGACGATGGTGGCGAAGGCGAGAAATCCCATCAGGGGGATGGCGACGAGGAAGTCGACGGTCGCCGACCCCGCGAGGACGACGCCGACGGGGATGGCGACGAGGAGGTTGAACGTGTTGCTACCGAGGACGTTGGTGAGGCTAGTCACGTCGTCGTCGTCCGCGGCCGCGCGGACGCTGACGAAGGCGTCCGGGAGGCTCGTCGCCGCGGCGATGACGGTTAATCCCCACAGGAACGGCGGCGTGCCGAACGCGACACCGAAGTCGAGGGCGGCGCTGACGATGCCCTCGACGCCGACGGCGATGATGGCGAGCGAGAGGACGAGTCGCCCCCACTCGCGGCCCAGATCGATGTCGGGCGGGGGGCTCGGGGCGTGGTCGCGGGTGTCCTGGTACTGGAGGAAGACGTAGACGCCGTAGGTGACGAGGGGGAGAAGCGCGAGCGTGGGGGTGAGGATCGCCGCCTCGTTCGTCCCGCCGGGGACGTACGTCGCCCCGAGGGCGAAGGTGAGAAACAGGACGAGGACGCTGATGATATAGAACTGGGCGTCCTTGTGGACGATGTCGCGGGTGGCTTCGAGTTCCTCGCTGGCGATCGCGGAGACGGCGGGGATGACGAGCAGGTTGAAGATGGCGGAGC
>Ga0102936_1001020_pt1 | contig 11130 bp, 9 predicted proteins | sample SalPon2_A_H2O_MG_FD_78502 | JGI IMG/M metagenome (GOLD analysis project Ga0102936, IMG submission 78502) | Salt pond water microbial communities from South San Francisco under conditions of wetland restoration - Salt Pond MetaG R2_A_H2O_MG | ecosystem: Environmental > Aquatic > Non-marine Saline...
CTCGAATAGCGCCGTCTCCAAGGCCTGCTGGACGCCGGTGCCCTCGAAGGAGGTGACGAACTCTCGAATCTGTTCGAGGCCCGCTGCCTTCTCTTCGGGGAGATCCGCCTGCACTTCGAAATCAGTGTCACCGGGGCGGTAGTCGAGGACGTCCTGTTCGGCGCCGTTCTTGAGCGCTTTCTCTGCGTGGGCCGAGACGGGGACGAAGGTGAGATGTTCGTAGTCCGGGTCCGAGGTGACTGACTCCCAGTTTTCCTGTGCGGCCTCGGTGTCCATCTTGTTTGCCGCGATCACCATCGGCTTGGTGCGAATGCGGATCTCGCGAGCGAGGTCGAAGCGGTCGTCCTCGTCCCACGCGTCAGGGTCGAGTTCGAGGTCGAGCGAGAGGACGACCTGCTTGATCTCGTCTTCGCTGATCTTGAACGCCGACATCTGCTCTGCGAGGTCGGCCTCGATATCCTTGTCCTCCCCGTGATAGCCCGAGCGGTAGCGCTCGATACCCTTCTCCAGCACGTCGAGATACCACATGTCGAGTTCGTTCTCCAGAAAGTCGATGTCTTCTCGGGGGTCGTGGTCCTCGGTCGGTTCCCCCTCTAGGTCCGTCTCACCGGTGAAGTCGACGACGTGGATGAGCACGTCAGCTTCGTTCAGGTCCGAGAGGAACTGGTTGCCGAGCCCCTTACCCTCGTGGGCACCTGGGACCAGCCCGGCCACGTCGACCAGTTTCGTCGGGACGAACCGAACGCCGTCGTCGCAGTAGCCGTGGTTGGGGGTACAGCTGTGTTCGAACTCCGGAGCCGCGCAGTCGACGCGGACGTAGGCCTCGCCCATCGAGGGATCGATAGTCGTGAACGGATACGCGCCCTCGGGCACATCGTTCATCGTCGCCGCGTTGAAGAAGGTGGACTTACCGACGGAGGGCTTGCCGACGAGTCCGATCTTGTAGCTCATTGGGGGCTAGAGCGTAAAGAGGGGCTAAAGCGTTGTCAAAGGGAGCGAGAGAGTGTGAGAGTCCCACACAGGAACTTCGTTACCATATATAACATTACTTTTATACACTGTTATTATATCTTTAATTATAGACCTACAGCGCAGGGAGCTGCTGGCCGCGATCGGCACCGCAAGTGTCGGAAGCACTGCGGGCTGTGGCGGCGAGTGGCATGGTCGCTGTGGCGCTGAGGACGGAGTGGACCCCAGCGAGTCCCCACCGAACCGCCTCTACGCCGAGAACGGCGGCTTCGGCTCCAAATTCGGGGCGACTGTCGCTGTGTCCGGCGACGGGACCACCGGACTCGTCGCCGCGCCGAATCACGACATTGAGCCCGATACACCTGTGGGGTACGCGTACCTATTCGATCTCACCGGTGACGGGTGGCGTACGGAGGCCGCGCTCGCTCCACCGGACCCTCATATATTCGGGGGATTCGGAGATTCGGCCGACCTCTCGGTGGACGGGGACACAGCACTTATTGGTGAATCGTCAAGCGTCGAGGTTCGGGGATTGACACACGTCTTCGCGCGGAACGATAGCGGGTGGAGCCACGAGACGACCCTGGAAACGGCGAGCGGCGTTCGCCGCTTCGGGTCCATGGTCGCACTCTCGGGGGACGGCACGACGGCTATCGTCGGGAGTACAGGCGAGCAGACGGTAGATATACATCAACGGAACGACAGTCGCTGGCGCCACGAGCGGACAGTTTCGGTGGCGGACAGAGGATCGGTCAATGGGACGGGCACAGAATCGTCAGGCTGGTCGACCGTTGGCGGAGTGGCCGTCGACGAAGCGGGGACGACGGCACTTGTCCTCGCGTCTCCGTCCGAGGAGCAGGCGGGTGAGGGTCGGTGGGCTGTTCTTGTCTTTGACCGGACTCGGGAGGGGTGGCAACAGGCGACTGTACTCACACTACCGTCTGACCAGCCCGGCGATCGGTTCGGGACCGCAGTCGAACTCTCCGCCTCGGGGACCACCGCTGTCGTGGCCTGGCGTGTACAGTCACAGGGGTCGTCTGACGCGATCAGGACCATTCTGGTGTTCGACCGCGGCACGGACGGCTGGTCGCTACAGGGGCGGTTCACCGCTGAGATCCCGGAAGCGCAGGCCGGACCGTCGTTCGACGTGACCCGAAACGGTAAAACAGTACTCGTCAGCGGTGACAATCCGGGAGACTGGGCTGAGTCGAAGACCCCACAAGCCCAGTCGCAAGGGGCCCCCTCGTACAGTGTAGCGCTTTACCATCGCAAGGACGGGGAGTGGACCCGCAGGCAGTCTCTGGAGCCCGGTTTCGCAACACGGAGCTTCGGCTCCCCTGTGGCGCTTGCGTCGAACGGAACGAGGGCGCTGATCGGCGCTCCCTACGACGAGGGGCTTTCGTGTGATGCGGCCGGCACGGCCTACGTCTTCGATATCGACGGGTAGCCTGCCGGCCTGCTGAACAGCCATTACCCATTATAAATGAGATAGTGTAATCTTAAAGCTAGTAGCAACCAGGGAACGACAGCTGTTCGAGAACTCGGAGACCGGTGCCCGCCGGAGCGTCCTGTTTGCCATCACCGTCGCGACGGGGGCGCTGTGTCTCGCGTCGGCGACCTCTGTCGTCGTCAGCGGCGCCAGTCCCGCCGTTGCAGTGCTGTTGGGCGTGCTGGGTATCGGCGTCCTCGTGTTCGGCGGCTATCTCCAGCAGGGCCAGTTCTAAGGGCTGGTCGGCGACGATGAGTTCCTGTGGCAACAGGATTAGGGACTACTCCCCGATACGTTCGCGGGCCGCGGCCACGACCAGCGGCAGCGTGATCGTGGCGTCGGCGTAGACGGAGACGTTGCGGGCGTCTTTCTCCAACTTCCCCCACGAACGGGCCTCGTCCAGCGTCGCACCCGAGAGCCCGCCGGTGTTGGCGGGATCCATCGTCAACTGGACGGCGTAATCATATGCGTCGGGGGACACGAGCATCGTCTGGAGAACGTAGTTCTTCGGGACGCCGCCACCGACGACCAGCGCGCCGGCGCTGTCGGCCTCGTAGGCGATATCCGTAATCGAGGTCATGTCGGCCAGCGCGTCGACAGTGAAGTCGCTCGTCTGGGAGTACATCCACGCCTGCAGACCGAGCACGGAGTCCTGGAAGGCGGGACAGTAGACGGGAACGTCGTTTTCGTAGGCGGCGGCGAGCACCCCAGCGTCCTCAGCCACATCCTCCGCCTCGTTGACCTCGCTGTTGGCCCGGCCGAGTTCCTCGGTCATTCGCTGGATTGAGACCGCGCCTTCGTCTTCGAGGACAGTGAAGACCTCCTCGCGGAGGTGGCTCTCGAACAGCGCGAAGTGCTCCTGTGGGAGGTAGACGTTGTAGATGCGGTCGACGCCCTCGTCCCGGAGGTTCTCGTCGTGTTCGCGCTCGGTGTGACCCTCGGCGGTGACCTCGCCGTGGTGGTGTTTGCCGCCGATGGCTTCGATGGTGTCGTGAGTGCAGTTCGCGCCCGTCGTGACGAGCACGTCGACGTGGCCGTCCCGGATGAGCTCGCTGACGATGGCCCGCATCCCCGTGGGTACCATCGCGCCGGCCAGTCCGACGAAGGTGGTCACGTCGTCGTCCAACATCTCGGCGTAGATGTCGACGGCCTCGTGGAGGTCGGCGGCGCCGATGCCGGCCTCGCCGTAGCTGTCGGCCAGTTCGCCGACAGTCATCCCAGCGCGAGCCTCCGCGTGGCCGATCGGGTCGTGGCAGAACGTCTCTCGGTCCTCGTGGTCGCTCATTGGTCTCCGCTGGTCGGCGCGACGGCTTCAACCTCGTGGTTCGCGAGCGCTCCGGCACACCGAAAGGCCGTTGCGTGCCGCCGCTCTCATTCCGGCAATGGCTGCTACCCGCGGCTCGTCGGCTCTCGACGAGGCGACCTGTGAGCGGCTCGAGCAAGACGTGACGACCATCGCGGATCGGGACCCCCTCGCCGTCCGGGCGCCCGCCACCGGCGAGGTGCTCGGGTCGGTCCCGGCCTGCCGGCCCGATGACGTCGCCACTGCCGTCGACCGCGCGCGGACAGCACAGTCCGAGTGGGCCGACCGGCCCATCGCGGAGCGGGCCGAGACGCTCCATCGGTTCGCGGACCTCGTTCGAGCAACTCGGAGCGAGCTGCTCGATATCGTCCAGCTGGAGGCCGGGAAAGCCCGCTTCGACGCGCTCACCGAGGTGCTCGACGTTATTCTCACCGCGGACTACTACGCCCGACGGGGGCCTACCCACCTCGCCCCATCGGGCCGGGACGCCGTGATACCGCTGCTGACGCGGGCCGTCGAGCATCGCGACCCCGTCGGCGTCGTCGGACTCATCGAACCGTGGAACTACCCCCTGACACTGGCCGTCTCGGATATGCTTCCGGCGCTACTTGCGGGCAACGGCGCAGTGCTCAAGCCAGCGGAGGCAACGCCGTTCTGTGCCCTCCGGGCCCGGGAGCTGCTCGTCGAAGCCGGCGTCCCGGGCGGGCTCGTCCAGGTCGTCACCGGCGACGGGGCACAGCTCGGCGAGCCGCTCGTGTCGGGCGTGGACTACGTCACGTTCACGGGGAGCACGGCGACGGGCCGGACGGTGGCCTCACTGGCCGGGGAGCACCTCGTCGACGCCTCGCTGGAGCTCGGTGGCAAGAACGGCGCCGTCGTCCTCCCCGACGCGGACCTCGGGGCGGCCGTGCGGGGACTGGGTCACGGGAGCTTCGCCAACGCCGGCCAGCTGTGTATCGCTATCGAGCGCATCTACGTCCACGAAGCGGTGTACGAGGCCTTCCGCGAGCGGTTCGTGGCGGCCACCGAAGCGCTCGATCTGGGCTGTGCACTGGATTTCGGTCCGGACGTGGGGTCGCTCGTCGGCTCCGACCAGCTGGCGACGGTCGAGCGCCACGTCGCCGACGCCCGCGAGCGCGGAGCGACGGTCGAGACCGGCGGGCGCCATCGACCGGACATCGGCCCGTCGTTCTACGAGCCGACCGTCCTCACCGACCTCCCCGCGGACGCCACCGCGGCCTGCGAGGAGACGTTCGGCCCGGTCGTCTCACTGACCCCGGTCGAGAGTGTCGACGCCGCCGTCGACCGCATCAACGACACCGACTACGGGCTCCACGCGAGCGTCTGGACCGGCGACGCGGACCGCGGTGAGGACGTCGCTCGGGAGCTCGACACGGGGACAGTCTGTATCAACGACGCCTACACGACGGCGTGGGCTGCGACGGACGCGCCGATGGGCGGGGTCGGCGACTCGGGTATCGGCCGCCGCCACGGCGCCGAGGGCATCCTGAAGTACACCGAGGCCCAGACGGTCGCGACGGCGCGGAGCCACCCCCTCGTCCCGATCCCGGGGGTGCCAGACTGGCTGACAGCCGCCGCCACAACGCAGGGTATCCGCGCACTACGCCGGCTCCGCAGGCTCTCGCCGTTCGGTCGGCGATGAGCCGAGCAATGCGAGCAGCGCCCCATCCGACCGGTGATCCGATGGCGGTGTGTTCACGCCAGAGTCAGCGCTGCCCCACAGCAGTCCGAACGGTAGCGGTCACGCTCGCGGACCAGCTTGCAGTCACGGTAGCGCCGCGCGACTAGCTCGCCGCAGCGCTCGCAGACGAGCACGTACGTCGCGTCCGCGAAGGCCTGACAGTGCACGTCGGTATCCAGCTCGGCCGCGCGCTCCCGGAACGCCGCGCCGTGGTCAGTCGTCCCGTCGCGCTGGTACTGCTCGAGGTGAATCACTTCGTGGCGCAGCGTCGCCTCCCACTCGTCCCGGTCGAACGCCTCGAACGCCTCGCGAGTGAGCGAGAGGGTACACGGTAGCGGCCGGCCGTTGGCCCCCTCGACAGACTCCCAGTCGTAGGAGTCGCCCACGGTTGCGTCGGGCAGTTTCGGTCGTTTGACCGCCGCTGCCCGGCGCTTGGCTCGGTGGGAGACCGCCCATTCGACGAGGTCGAAGCGCACGTCGACGCCACGCTCCCGGCGGACCTCGCGACAGTAGCTACGAGACCAGGCGACGAGGTCGGCGTCGGTCTCGACGGCAGCGTACTCGACGTCGCCGGCCATCACAGCCCGGTGGGGCAGTCGATGTACGTCGTGTCCAGCCCCCACGACTCGAGTTGTTCGGCCAGCGCCCGGACCCCGAACGTCTCGGTGGCGTAATGGCCCGCGAGCACGACGCTGATGCTGGCCTCTCGGGCCTCGTGGTAGGCCTGCTGTTTCCCTTCGCCGGTGATCAGAACATCGGCGCCCGCGTCGACCGCTTCGTCGAGCCAGTCGACACCGCTGCCGGTGACGATGGCCACGTCTTCTACGGTTTCGGGGCCGAAAGCGAGCGTCTGCACCGACTGCCCACCCGTGTCGAGTTCGTCTTCGAGGTCGTCGACGAGTGCATCAAGCGAGCGGCCCCCGACCAGTCGCCCGCGCTGGCCGATCCACTCCCCGCCCAGACTGCCGAACGGCGCGCGATTGTCGAGGTCAAGCAGGTCCGCCAGCCCGGCGGCGTTTCCCAGCTCTGGGTGGCCGTCCAGCGGTAGATGCGAGACGTACAGCGCGAGATCGTGCTCGACCAGCGGTGCGATGCGACGGTAGTTGCTGTCCGTGACCCGCTCGATGGAGCCCCAGACGAGGCCGTGGTGTGTCACCAGAAGGTCGGCACCGGCCTCGCTGGCCCGTTCGATCGTCTCGACGGCGGCGTCGACGGCGACCGCGACGGTCTCGACCTCGCGATCGGCCGGACCGACCTGGAGCCCGTTCGGGCTGGCGTCGACATCTGCATACGCGTCTGTGTCGAGCTTCTCGTCGAGTCGACTGGCGATGTCGCCTGCGTACATACGGGGGCCTTCGACGTGGGGGGTGGTAGGTTTTCGGCCCGATGTGTGAGTGGCCCGCACACGCTCTCGAAACGTGCATCTGAACCGAGCGATGCTGGATTCACTCGAAGGACGACATCGACAGCGGACGATAGCGCTTTTGGGTTCGCCCCCAGTGTCCCCGCATATGACAGACTACGACGCACACTGCGACGAGCACAAGGCAGTCAACGGCAGGCATTACCTCTCTTTTACCGTCGAGAACGCGTCGGAGCTACCCGACGAGTTCGAGCTACAGCCCTCGCCCCTGGAGTACGAACGGCTCAAGGAACACTCGACCGGCGCGGACGGCGTCGGGCAGGTCCCCGTGGTGTACGACGACGGCTGGGCGGTCGACTGGGACACGCTGGAGACGGCGTCGGACGACTGACGGCGACCGCCTTCCGGAACGGGAGTCCCGCCAGTCACTCGTCGGTGGCCTGCGAGGCAGACCCCGCCGTCGCGGTCCGGTTGTACTCGTAGACACCGACCCCGTGGTTGCGGTACACCCGGATGAACTGGTCGCTGGTCCGAAGCGAGTCGTGGAGCGCCGGCGAGATCGTCGTGCCGGTGCGGCCGGACATGAACCCGCCGTAGGGGACGTAGACGTAGTCGGTCTCCGCCGCGAACTCGTGGTCGACGAGCGTCGCGTCCACACAGGCGGCGTTCCAGCAGTTCCGGAGGTTGTACTGGGCCGACTCGTGTCTGCTGAAGGTGTCCTGGCCCGACCACTCGGTGCCGTACTTCACGATGACCGAGGTGCGATTCGCCAGATGCGGGAACCACTCGCTGGCACCGCCGATGACGGCGACCTGTGCGTCGGCGGCAGTCTCGTTTTCGATCCACGCCATCGCTGTCCGGTCCTCGGCGTCGGCGTACACCGGCAGCGGACTGTACGGGCTCGTCCCCGACGCGGCAGCCATATTCTGGACCACGAACGGGCCGACGAGAAGCAGGAAAAAGGCGACAGCGATCGCCTGCCGCACGGACACATCGGGCAGGTCGAGGCTGGACGGAAGGGCCGGCAGGTCGATACTGGACGGGCGCTGGAGACGGGAGAACCAGCTCGCCGAGCGGTCCCGCGAGTCGATATCCAGTTCCGTCAACAGCGACAGCGCGAGCATGAACCCGATCGCGCCCAGCGGCGCGACGAACAGTATCCCGAGCCGACCGTGGGGCGGCACCAGCAAGACAATCGGTGCGGCCAGCCAGGCAGGCTGTTGCCACTCACCACGGGCGACCAGCGACGCGGTTCCCACGACCGCGAACACGGCCGGCCAGTTCAGGACGTCGCCGCCGTCCCAGAACCACGCCACGAGTCCCTGCAGGTCCGAGAGACTGTTGTTGAACGAGCCCTGGGAGCCTGCGCCGGCGAAGAAGATATCCACGCCGTGGTTTGAGACGACGGTGAGCCACCACGGACTGGCGATGAGGAGCCCGCCGACGGCGACGCCGGCCCCGGTTGCGAGTCCCCGCGGCGAGCGGTCCCAGATTAGCCACGCGGCGGCGACGCCCGCCCCCGCCGCCGCGGCGTGGACGGGATGAGTCAAAACCACAAGCCCCCAGCCCAGCGTCGCGATGGCGAGCGCCTGCCGACCCCCGCCGTTCGCGAAGTACTGGTAGGCCCCCAACATCGCGACCACCATGCAGAGAAATCCCAGTCCCCGCACGAAACCGCTCGCACCGAGGAGGTAGACGTTCAGCGAGACGTGCGTGCCGGTGATGATGCCGGCTATAACTCCGGTCCCGGGGCTATCGGTGAGTACCACCGTGAGGTGATACATCGCCGCGACGATGCCCAGAAGGACGGCCGGCGCTCCGAATCGGAGGAGCTGAACGCCGTCGACACCCAGATCCAGGAAGAACGCCATCACGTAGAACCCCAGCGGCGGGTAGGCGAAGGGGATGCCCTCGGTGGTGAAGCCGTGAATCGTCGTCGGTAGCGTCCCGGAGTCGGCGACCGTCGCTGCCATCTCCAGAAAGAGCCCGCCAAGGAGCGCCGGGAACTCGTGGCTCCAGAGATAGGCGACCTGAACGAACGCGGAGAGAACGAGTGCCAGCAGTAGAAACCCCCTGTACCGGTTCAATCGCATATACTTCCGGCAGTGTGAGCGGACCCATAATATTGTTGATCCCGGGAAGTCACCGCAAAGCCGAAAAGGGCCTCCGAGTCCCGCGAACGAGAAACGACCGGCTATCAGTTCACAGAGTAGAGTGCTCGTGACGTACCACCGACAAAGATTCCGTCCGGAGTCGTTGCGATCGGGTTTACACGTTCGACAACACCTCCACTCCCTGCGTAAGCATCCGATTCAAACACCGGAGTTCCCTCTGGGCGAGCGTACGCATAGAGAATCCCCTCCCCATCACTGAGCCAGAGGGATCTCCCTGACACGGCGGTATATGACGGGCGCGTGACTGTACGCTGGCGCCACCTGACGTTGCCGTTTGCTATGTCGATAGCGTACACGTGACCTTCACGTGTGGCAAAAAAACAGTGTGCCATCGTCCACTGTTGCCGGCAGTTCTACGCCGTCGAGAATCTCCGTCTCCCAACGCGGCTGAGCGGAATTTGGCTCCAGTGCAGAGACCTCCAGATACTGCACACGATATATGCTCGACTCATCTGAGACAACTGAACCTGCATTCGGGTTGGGGTGATGGGTCAGAATGGTACCAATTGCCGTATCACGGCACTGTCTAGTTCTGGATGACCTCAGCTGGTGTTTTGCCGTCAAGTGCTTGATTGGGTCGTTCGTGGTTGTAGTGGTGTCTGAAGCGTCGTAGCCATTGTTTCGCGCTGGATTGACTGCCCCGCCAAAACGTGTGAAAGCGGTCGATTCGCATGGTCACAGTTTGGAACCACTTTTCGATGTGGTTCCGGATTCGGTAGTCGAGCCGACCGCTCAAATCGTGTCGAGAGAGGGCAGTCAGATAGCCGCCACCATCGACGAGAAACTCTGTATCAGCGACATCGTGGTTCTCCGTAAGCCGATGCAGGAACGCCGCTGCGGGGTCAGTCCCGCGGCGGCTGAACACGTCCACTTCAAGCAGCAACTTCGAATCTGTGTCGACAGCGGCGTAGAGCCACTTCTTTTCGCCGTCAACCTCGATTTGTTTCTCGTCGACCGTGACCCGCGACGGCGACGCCGTCGGCGGGTCGCTTTGTGCTTCGGACAGTGTATGAACCCAGTTCCAAACTGCTCCGTGAGAACGTTCGACACCCAACAGCTCTAAGATAGCGACCGTCTCCCTGATCGACAGCCCTGCAGCGTGGAGACGTACCCCAAATCGCCGGATGGGTGTCGGGGTGCGCTCGTTCTCCCAAACGTCTTGGCTGTCCTCATCTAATGTCTCGCTGAGGAGGTCTGCGAGTTGCATGAGCACTTCTCGCTACGACCTCCTCGTTTCTCAAACTCGCTCAACTAGACAGTGCCGGCGCTTTTGATGTGCCATCGCTTGGACACCAGTATCCGCTTGGGTTGCATCCGCCACCGCCCCGAAGGGGCGTGTAGCCGTCTTCAATGAACTCCCAATCATCAAACGGCTCTCCATCGTTGTAGCCAACGCCAAATGGGCCATTATAGTTCATCACACTATTGTACGTATCAGAAGAATACTTTTGGCTATCGATACCATCGAATGCACCAGCCCCTAGTCCAAGCATGTGGCCAAACTCGTGCATAAACAAATAATTCATCCAAGCGCCCGGACTGTTCGCCCCGATCACTCCACGGCCGTAGCTAGCGGTACCACCGCCTTTCTCTGTCTCTGCAACCATATAATGATACCCCGATGAGCGGTAATCGCGGTATTGGTCGGAAACAGATCCTCCGACTGACACTGAGTCAAAATCGGCAGTTACGCTATCAGGGATATCGTCGTCAATAACAATGTGAAGATCGATGCCCGTTGAGCCGTCAGGGTTCTCCACAGGGGCTTCCGCGTACGTGTCTTCAGCAGCTGTGAGTGCGTCAGCGATTGCCGAGCCACTGCTGTGTCCACTGTGATCAATCTCAACAAAGATGTCTTGATGGAGTGGATCAGCATCGGCGAGCGGACCGGAACTAGCAGCCTCTTCACCGTCTGTCAGTCCATCTCCGTCGGTGTCTGCTTTTGTCGGGTCCGTCCCGAGGGTTTCTTCCTCACAATTGGTGAGACCGTCATCGTCTGTGTCGGTGGTATCGCAGACCTCAATCGTCACCGCCTCTGTGTCGCTTCCGCCGTCGCCATCAGTCACCGTCACCGTCACGTTGTAGCTGCCGGTACTGTTGTAGGTGTGAGAGAGAGTCTCACCGCTGGCC
>Ga0102936_1001021_pt1 | contig 11126 bp, 9 predicted proteins | sample SalPon2_A_H2O_MG_FD_78502 | JGI IMG/M metagenome (GOLD analysis project Ga0102936, IMG submission 78502) | Salt pond water microbial communities from South San Francisco under conditions of wetland restoration - Salt Pond MetaG R2_A_H2O_MG | ecosystem: Environmental > Aquatic > Non-marine Saline...
CGGCCTCGGCCAGCGACTCGGCGTCTTCAAGTTGCCCTTCAAGTGTCTCGACCCGCTCGCGAGCCGCGTCGAGTTCGGTCTCCAGCTCCACGACTCGCTCGCGGTCGTCCGCGATGGATTCGACGTGCGGGGACTCGGCGACGTCCTGTCCGCACTCGGGACATTTCCCGTCCTCCAGTAGCGCCTCGGCCTCCCGCAGTGACTCCCGTTCGCTCGCCAGCTTCGTCTCCAGTTCCGTCACGCGCTGTCGGGCGTCTTCGAGGTCCGAAGCGACCGAGTCACGGTGGGCTGGGGCGTTCTGGCGGTCGACGTCGCTCTCGGCCAATCGCGCTTCGAGCGACTCGATCAGCTCGTCTTTCTCGTCGAGTTTCGCGCGCAGGTCGTTGATGTTCTCGCGAGCGTCCGCGAGGTCGGCTTCCAGGTCGGCCGCCTCCTCACGTTTGGCTTCGGCTCGCGATTCGAGGTCGTCGGCCTCCGATGCCAGCGAGTCGGCCTCGCTGCTGTGTTTCTGGGCCTCGACGCTCTGGGTCTTGATGCGGGACTGGAGCTCCTCGGCCTGCTCGCCGAGGTTGTCGATGCGGGCGTCGACACGTTGTCGGTCGGGCTCAGCGAGGGCAGTCTCGGCAATTTTCTCGTCGCGTTCCGTCGTTAGTTCCTCCCGCTCGGCTTGTAACGTCGAGATGCGCTCTTTGAGTGATTCGCGTTCACGCTCCGTCTCCGTGATCTCGCTCTCCAGGGCCTCGATATCGCCGGTCAGGTCCGAGAGCTGCTCGCGGCGCTCCTCGTACTCGGCGAGGACCGCCGTCGCCTGCTCCAGGGTCTCGGCGGCCGTCTCGCGCTGGCCCTCGATACGCTCGATTTCCGCAGTCGTCTCGGAGAGTTCGGTCTCCAGCGCGTTCAGGCGCTCGTGGAGTCCTTTTTCCTCTTTGGCCGCAATCTGGTCGTCGAGCTGGTCGAGGCGGCTCTGTTTGTCGTCTCGTACCCGCTTGACACCGACCCGAGCGTCGCTTGCGCGCTCCCGGTACGCCTCCAGTTTGCCGAGCTGCAGGAGATCGTCGAGCATGTCCTGTCGGTCGCTCGCCGAGGCGTTGATGAGCTTGTTCACCTCGCCCTGGCGGACGTACGCACAGTTGACGAATGCCTCGCTGTCCATCCGCAACAGCTCGGTGACCCGCCGGCGGACCGCCCGCGCCCCCTCGAAGGTGTCGTCCGGCGTCTCCAGGACGCACTTGGCGGTCGTCGCGCGCTCGCCGGTGTTGCGCACGCGCCGGGTGAGGTGGTACTCCCCGCCCGCGTGGGCGAACCACAGTTCGACCGTACAGTCGTCTGCACCGATGGTGACCACGTCCTCTAAGTTCTCGTCGATGGCCTTCGAGCCGTAGAGGGTGAAGAAGCAGGCCTCTAGCAGCGAGGACTTCCCGCTGCCGTTGAGGCCGTGGATGACCGTCACGCCGGGGTCGAAGGTGAGGTCGGCGTCGTCGTAACACTTGAACGACTCCATCGCGATTCGCTGAAACCGCATCAGCGACACCTCACAGGAACTCCTCCAGCGACTGGTCCTCGCCGTACGCGGCAGCGTCGGCCCCCGCCGCATCCGTATCCGAGCCAGCGGCTGCCGACTCCTCGTCCGCGTCGCCGCCGTCGGTCTCGGCGGCGACGGCAGTGGCCTCGTCGGTGGCGGCCCCCTCGCCGCTCGCCGAGGAATCGGCGGCGCCGTCCAGCGCCTCTGGGTCCTCCTCGACCAATTCGCGCACCCGGTCTTCGACCGTCTCGGCGACGTTCGCGTCGGCGACCTTCGAAGCCCGGACAGTCTCGTCGATGTCGCGCGCGGCCCCGCTCAACCCGAGTTCCCGAACGCGCTCGACGACGGCGTCGTCGGGGTCGGCGAAGCTCACGCTGGTCTCGCGCTCGTCGGCCGCGAGTTCCCGGTGGTCGGTCACGCGGGCGACGAGTGCGCCGTCGTCGAGGGCGTACTCCTCGATGCTCGCGGGGGCGATGGGCTCGCCGTCGCCGTCGATGCTGACGATGACGACGGCGTCGGCCAGGTCGTACTGCCCGACCTGGCTGCGGACTCGTTCGATGCCCTCCTCGGCGTCGAGTTCCACGTCGACGAAGACGAACTCCCGGGTGTCGAGGCCGCGCCGGGTGATGCGCACTTCGTCGTCGACGGTAACGATGTTGTAGCCGCGGTCCTCGCGTTCGCTGGCGCTCGCGCGCTCGGTCGACCCGCAGTAGGTGACCCACGCCTCGTCGACGACCTGCTTGCCGGGCTTGTGGTTGTCCCCGAGCAACAGGGCGTCGAAGTCGACCGAAGACCGCGCCAGTACCTCGCTCGCGTCCCAGTCACCGTAGTCGAACGGCTGAAACAGCCCGTGGGTGACCAGTGCCGCGTGGTCGGCGTCGTGAGCGGCGAAGTCGTAGTCGAGGCCGTCCCGTTTCGACCGAGGGACGAAGTCCAGCCCATAGAAGGCCGTGTTGTCCACGACGGTCGGTTCGTCGTCGAGGCGGATCGCCAGACCCAGCGAGGCGTAGAGATCGAGCCACTGCGCGTCCCGTTTCGCTTCGTGATTACCTACGACGGCCAGAAACGGTATATCAGCCGAAGCGAGCTCTTCGAGCACGTCCAACGTACCCATAATATCCGACAGGGTCGGCCGACGATCGTGGAACAGGTCCCCGGCGTGGACCACCGCATCCACGTCGTCGTCGACGGCGTCCCGGACCACGGCCCGGAACGCCGCGAGGAAGTCCTGCCGGCGCTCGGGCACGTGGTACTGCTGGTACCCGATGTGGGTATCGCCGGTGTGAATCACCCGTGTCATCTGTGCGAGCGTATGCCAGCCGCTCCTAAAGCGGTGTCGCCACCGCGGCGGAAGTGAACGATCACCCCTCGACAGATTCTGCGGCCGCAACCCGAAACCGCTCGAACGTCGCGAGCGCTGTGCGGCCGTCCTCGGCTAGCCCACTGACCTCACGTTCGGCCTCCGTGACCGCTTCCTCCAGTCGGTCCAGCCCGCCCGACTCGACGAACTCGGCGGCCGCCTCGATCTCCTCGGTCGCCGCCTGCGCCCGCTTGATCACAGCCCGGTAGTCAGCCGACGCGTCGGCACGCTCCGGAGCCGCCTGAGACGCTGTCCCGTCTGGTCCCCACTCGAACACGTCGCCCGGTTCTCGGCCCGCATCGCTCACGGGCTGTTGCGCTTTCGGGTCGCTGCGCTCCCCGTTCGCGTCCGAGGGGGGCACGCTGTTCGCCACTTGTTCTCCCCGTTCGCGTCCGAGGAGGTCACGCTGTTCGCCGCTCGCTGTTTCCGTCCGCCCGTCCGACGGCGCTTCGCCTTGCTCGCCCTCGGCGAGCACTGCCAGCGCCGCCTTCACCTGTTCGCTCTCGGTCACAGGGTCGGTGGGTTCGGTATCACAAAAGAACCTTCGGCCGAACGTTCAAGTATGGTAACGGGAGCACGACCGCCCATGACCGACGTTGAGACACTCGAAGAACGGGTGGACACAGTCGAACGCGCCATCACCGACGGCGACCACGAGTTCCCGGCTGTAAACGACCTCGCAGAACTGACCGATCGGATCGAGGCCCTCGAAGGACGGGTCGATGAGCTGAACGACCGCGCCGACGAACTGGCGGCTGCGACGCAGGCGCTCAGGGGATACGTCGGCAACGTCCGCTCGGTCAACGAGCGCGTTGAGGGGCGAGCCGACGCGGCACTGGCGGCCACCGAACGGTTGGAGCGGCGCCTCGACGCAGCCACCGACACATCCCGACCGGCCGAGGAGACCGAACCGGAACCGTATGGCGACACCGAACCGCGCGAGACCGACCATATCGAAAGAGGAGGACAGCAGTCCGCCGCGGTCGATAGCGAGGGGACAGCGCGAACCGACAGCGATGAGACGAGTGCGTCGACGACCGACTCGCGCGACCCCGGCGTGCTCGAACAGGTACGGTCGCTCCTGTGATACTCCGCGTCGTTCTGGCGGTGGTGCTGACCACCACACTGCTGGCCGCCGCTGCCCCGGCGATGGCAGACGCCGGCGCGAGCAGGGCCGACAGCGCCATGCACCGCCAGCTCGGGGCACTGGCCGCCGACCTCGAAACGATGGTCGAGACGGACGACCCGACAGCGGGCCACGGCGCCCGCCACGTCGCCAAAGTCCGACTGCCCGACCGGTCGCTGACCAGCGCCGCCGTCACCCGGCTGCGGTTCCACAGCCGCGAGGGCGTCGCACTGGCCGCCTGGCGAGTCGGAAACGGCACCAGACACAGCAGCAAGCGCCTCGCTGGCGTGCCGGTGCGTGCCGTCGGTGGTGGGGTGGTGACACTCCGCGAGCCGGGCACCCACCGGCTCGCGTTCGAACTGCGGTCGCGGGCCGGTGCGGTCGTGCTGACAGTGAAACGACTGGGCGGTGAGACCGATGCGTGAGTGGTTCACAGACAGTGATCCCGAACCGGACTGCCGCTGTCGGACCGAGTTCGAGCGCACGACGTTGGCAGTCGACGCCGCTGACTGCCCCGGGGACGGCCGCCTGGGCGAGGCCCCCGACTGTCTGGCGACCGTCGTCGAAGCGCTGGGTCGGGGCGGCGTCGAGAGCGTCGCCACCACCACCGACGGCGTCGAACGGGCGTATCTCGACGCCGACGCGGCCCTGCTGGTGGCGGCCGGGCGCTTCGCCGCGCGGGTCGAAGCCACCGACGAGCGCCTGGCCGAGCGCGCTCGACGGGACCCGCTGGCCGCCGCGACCGAGGCGACCGGTCGGGCGGGCCACGTCGCTGACCTGGCGGCCGAGACCGGTCTCGCGGTCGCTGCGGAAGGCGTCGCCGCCGGGCGGGCGCTCGACCCGTACGTCGGCCCGACGGTGAGCGACGCCCGTATCGCCGCCACACCCCCGGATGCGGCCACGCTCGGGGACCGACAGACAGTCGAGACGGGCGCGATCGTCCGCCGGTACGAGACGCCGTCCGAAGAACTCGACAGCTACCATATCCGTCCGCAGGAACACGAGTTCGACGCGGCGACGACGGCGGCGCTGTCCGACGCCGTCGCGCGGCTTGCGACACCGACCGACGACCCGGTATCCCCCGAGGAAGCCGCCGAACGCGTGGCCGACGACGGCCAGACGGCGACCCGGATAGCGAGCGCGCTTCGGAAACACACCGAGGGGCTCGGTATCTTCGAAGACATCTTCGCCGATCCGCGCGTCTCGGACGTGTTCGCAACGGCCCCCGTGGACGAAACTCGACTCCGGGTGCGCGCCGACGGCGAGACGCTCCGGACGAACGTCCGGCTGACCGAGCGGGGCGTTCGCACCCTCGCGTCGACGTTCCGTCGCACCAGCGGTCGGGCGTTCTCACGGGCGAGTCCGACGCTGGACGCGACGACAACCGTCGCCGGCCGTCAGGTCCGCGTCGCCGGCGTTACCGAGCCCGTCAGCGACGGCGTCGGCTTCGCATTTCGGGGTCACGACGCGGACTCGTTTCAGCTCGCGGACCTCGTCGATAACGGGAGCGTGCCGCCGCGGGTCGCCGGCCTGCTGTCGGTCGCCGTTTCCCGCGGCGCGGCATGTCTCGTCGCCGGACCGCGGGGGGCCGGGAAGACGACGACGCTCGGGGCGCTCCTCTGGGAGCTGCCCCGAACCGTCCGCACGGTCGTCATCGAAGACACCCCCGAACTCCCAGTCTCGGCGCTGCAGTCGGCCGGCCGGGACGTCCAGCCGCTGCGGACCGCCAGCGGTGACGGTCCCTCGATCGATGCGACGGCCGCACTACGGACTGCGCTCCGGCTCGGTGATGGCGCCCTCGTCGTCGGCGAAGTTCGGGGCGAGGAAGCGGGCGTCCTCTACGAGGCGATGCGCGTCGGCGGCGGCGACAGCGCGGTGCTGGGAACCATCCACGGTACCGGCGGCGAGAGTGTGCGAGAGCGGCTCGTCTCGGACCTCGGCGTCCCCGAGAGCGCCTTCGCGGCGACGGACCTCGTCGTGACGCTCGACCCGCCGACCGCCGAGGGTGGCCGCGGCATCGCCGCAGTCGAGGAGGTTCACGAGCGCCAGGACGGTGTCGGCTTCGAGCCGCTGTTCGTGCGTGATGGGCCCACAGCGACGGGCACCGGTCGCATCGATCGGGGAGCCAGCCACCTCGTCGAGTCGCTGTCACACGCCGGCGAGTCTTACGCCAGCGTCCGGGAGCGTATCAGCGACCGTACGGCGGAACTCAAACAGCCGTCCCCGGTGGCAGGTACCGCAGATCCATGACCCAGACAGCCGAGTCGAACGGAAACAGCGACACGGACAAACTGCTCGGCGGGCTGGTCACGGTACCAGACGGGTACGGGCGGGCCTGCCGGCTGCTGGGTCTGTCGACGGCTCCCGAAGTGGTGCTCGCGGGCAGCTATGCGGCCGCCATCGCTGTCTGGTTCCTCGGTGTCGGCGCTCTCTCCGTCGGCTCGGGGACCGTCGCCCTCGTCGTCGGCGCCGGCAGTGCAGTGGGGGCCGTCGGGACCGCACTGGCCGGGCGATACGGTGTCGTCCTGGCGGCCCAGGCCAGACGCATCCGCGCGCTGGGCGCCGCACCGTCGGTCGTAGCGACGCTAGTGCTGGGGATGACGCTGTGGCCCAGCGCCGAGCGAGCGGCGGCCTTCACAGCGGACGCGGGCGACGGGCTGCTGGCCGAAAGCCTCGATGTACACCGACGACGAGCAGATCGGACGCCCCGTAGCGGGCTGAACGCCTTCGGCCGGGAGTGGGGCGCCGAGTTCCCGGCGCTGGCGGAGGCGCTCACTCGCATCGAGCGGGCAGCGGTAGTGACCCGGGAAGAGCGGGCCGAACTCCTCGACGGGGCCCGTCACGGGATACTCCAGGGAACACGTGACGAGATGGCCGCCTTCGCTGCAGATCTCCGGGCCCCCGCGACGGCGCTGTACGCCTTCGGCGTCCTGCTCCCGCTCGCGATGATCGCACTCCTCCCTGCGGTCGGTGCGGCCGGTGTGCCCGTCTCGTTGCCGCTGCTCGTCGTGACCTACGGAATTGTGCTCCCCGGTGGACTGGTCGTCGCGAGCGCGTGGCTGCTGGCGGGCCGCCCGGTCGCTTTCCCGCCGGCACCCGTCCCGCGGAGCCACCCCGACATTTCGACCGGGGCGACGACGGCGCTCGGAACCGGCGCAGCAGTCGCTGTCTGCGCCTGGCTGGGCGGGCGAGTCGTGCTCCCGGTGTGGGCCCCGCCGATAGCGGCGCTGGGGCTGGGGGCCGGCTCAGCGCTTGTCGTCTACTACCGGCCGGTCACGGCGGTGCGTGCCCACGTCAGCGCCGTTGAGGACGGGCTGCCGGCGGCGCTCTCGGCTATTGGCCGCCGGGTCGAGCGTGGCGAGTCCGTCGAGGCCGCCTTCGACGCTGCGGTCGACGCTGCCCCCGAGCCCCTCGCGTCCGTACTAGCGGAAACTGTCGAGCGACAGAGTACGCTAGGGGTCGACATCGAGACGGCGTTCTGTGGTAAGCACGGCACCCTGTCAACGCTTCCGAGCCCGCGGCTCCGACGGGCCGCCGTCCTGCTTGGCGCGGCCGCCGACATCGGCCCCCCGGCCGGCGAGACCATCGCGACGATGGGCGACCATCTGGACGAACTCGCGGCGGTCGAACGAGAGACCCGACGACAGCTCTCGCAGGTCACCGGGACGCTGTCGAACACCGCCGCCATCTTCGGACCGCTCGTCGGCGGAGCGACCGTCGCTATGTCGGCGACGATGGGGAGTGGGGGGCCTATCGAATCGGTGTCGGCGGCGTCGCTCGGCCCGGTCGTGGGCTGGTACTGTCTCGTGCTCGCGGTCGTACTGACGGCGCTGTCGACGGGCTTGCACCGCGGCCTCGACCGCGCACTTGTGGGCTATCGCGTCGGGCTGGCGTTGTGTTCCGCGGCGACGGTGTACTGCACCGCGGTGATAACGACCGGTGCCCTCGTGTGATACTTTATATCCGAAGCCGGGGCCAGCCCGGCCCATGTTCGACACCAACGTCGACACGGTGTCCGTCTGGGTGGCCGTCGGGATGGTGAGCGTCGCTGTCCTCGGCGTCGTTGCGCAGTTACCCACGTCGGCACCACCGGACGGCGCAGCTACGGCGACGATGATAGACGAGGTGGCAACCAGTCCGCCGGGGTCGGTCGCCACTCGCGAGCTACACGCCACCGAATGGTCGCTGACGGAGCGACAGCTTGGTCTTCGCTCCTCGGGTGGCACCGTCCACGAGACGCTGTTGCAGCCGGTCGTCCCTGCGCTGACCGGCCGCCTGGTACACGTCCTCGACGGGGACCGGCCGGCAGCGGTGTTCGACTCGCCCGGCGCGTTCAGACGGGTAACCGAGCGCGCACAGACCGACCGCGAGGAGTGGCGGCCGGCGCCGGATCGCCTGACAATCAAACGCGTCACCTGGGGAGGGGTCGATGTCACACTCGTCGGATAGAGCGGCCACCGAGCCGCTGGCGGCGCTCGTCGCAGTTGTCGCCGTCAGCTCGGGGCTCGCCCTGTACGCCGGCGTTCTCGATGACACGCTCGCCGACGCCACCGGCGACCGGGACGTGGCAGGACCCACCGCCGACGCCGTCGAGCGACGGGTGACCACTGGCGGGGTGGTCGACCCGGAGCGGGTCTCCGACGCACTGGCAGCCGTCCCCTCGGGGTACGAAGGCAACGTCACGTTGCGGGCCGAACGGCAGTGGTCCGCCGGGCCGGCGCCGCCGGCGAGCGCAGACACCGACGAACGGACAGTCAGCGTCGCGCTGGGACCGGCGACGGTCCGACGGGGGCGACTCACGGTGACGGTCTGGCGATGAGCCGGGCGACCAGCACCGTGGTCGACGTGAGCGTCTTCCTCCTGCTGGTCGGCGCCGCCGTCGCAGTCGTCGTCAACGGCGCCGCGGTCGAGCAAGCACGCACGGAAAACCCCGCCGCCGAGCGAACGGAACTGCTCGCGACGAGCACGGCGAGCATCGAGTACGCCCTGAGAGTGCCCGGTGACCCGCCAAACTGGACAGCTAACGCGACGGCGACACATATCCGTACCGCTCACGGAACGCTCGCCGGGCTCCTCGCCGAAGCGGCGATGAGCCGGGTCAGCTACGAGAGACACCGGCTCTCCCGAGCCGGGACCGGATTCGAGCGGGCGGTCGCAACGACCACGCGAAACCGCCTCCACGAGCGGGGGCGCCGAACCGCAGTGCGAGTGCGCTGGGACCCCTATCGCGGGGCGCCGCTCAACGCTACGATGTGGGTTGGCGAGCGCCCGCCGCCGTCGGCCGACGTGGACGCGGCGACCACGACAGTGCCGAGCCCAGCGCCGGCCGTCAGCCAGCGAGCCCAACGGGCGGCGTCACAGGGCGGCTACAGAGCGGTCGCGACAGTCGTAGCCGGCGCCGTCATCCAGGGGCTATTCCCGCCCAATCAGACCAAGCTCGCCCTTGACGGCGACTACCCCGCCGACCAGCTGATGGCCCAGCGCTATCGCCGGATGGGAGTGCTCACCCGTGCCGGACAGTTGTCGGTCACGTCTACGGCGGCGAGCGATCTGAACCGGCAACTGACAGCGGCGTTAGCGGCGCGTTTCGAGGACCACATGAGGGACCGGTTTCGCTCTCCCGAGGCCGCCGCAGACGCCGTTCGGACCGGGAGCGTCACCATCACCGTCAGGACGTGGGTGCCATGAGCCGTCAAATTTCGCTTGCCGAGGACCGCCGCGGCCGAGTGCCCTTCGCCGTGGTCGGCGTCCTGCTACTGGCGGCCAGCCTCGCGCTCGCCCCGACCTTGTCGACCGACCCGGTTCCCAGCGACACGGCGGTCGAACGGGCGCTGACGGAGGTGAGTGCCGCCAGCGCGACGGCCGTTCGCGACGGCGTGGGGACGGCCAGTCGGCGGGCCGCCACAGCACCCGTAGTCGAACCGGCCGATACGCCGGTCGGTCGCGCACTGCATGACGACCGGCCGTTCCGCGACAGCTTGCGGCTGCGCGTCTATATACGGGTCCGTGAGAACCTGCAGCGGCTCTCGGCCAGCAGCGAGCGGATCGACGCGACGGCGTCGCTCCCGGGGGTGGACGCGACGGATGAGTACGAGCAAGCCATCGAGCGCGTGCGTCTCGAACGCGCCGGTGACAACGACACGGCGCTTCGCGTGACCGTCGAAAATATCACGCTGACCGCCCGACGTGACGGCGAGGTCGTCGCTCGGCGGACGGTCAACCGGACCGTCGTCGTCCCGACGCCGGTGTTACACGTCCACGACCAGGTGGACACGTACGAGACGAGGGTGACGAACGGGCTGACAAAACCGGGGCTGAGCCAGCGCATGACCGCCCGGTTGTACCCCATCGCGTGGGCGCGCGGCTACGCGCAGTTCGGCGGCGCCCCCATCGAGAACGTCGTCGCAAACAGACACGTGAGCCTGGCGACCAACGGCGCCCTGCTCGGGGTCCAGCGGTCCGTGTTCGGCCGGAGTGACCCCGAAGGACGACAGGCACTGACGGAGGCGACAGCCGCTGTCGGCATCAACGATATCGTCGCCAGCAGTGACAGCCAACTCGCGAAAGACATACTGAGCCAGACAAGCTACCGGCCGGCAGGTCAGAACATCACGACCGGCGGCGAGGCCGCCACAGGGCCCGACGATTCACTCCGTATCGGGGTCAACAGGACAGCCGACGCCGCCTACCGACAGGTCGGATTACCCGACGATCTCAATGCCACCGCCAGGGACGCTTACACCGTCAGCGCGAAAGTCGTCACCGAGCGCGACCGTATCCGGGGCGGCCGGCCTGACCGTCCCGATCCGCCCGGTTCTGGTTGGACTGCTGGCAGGGACACCACCACATCGGACGCGCGCGTCGTCGGTACGTCCGATGTCGACGTGGCGGCTCCGAGCGGCTGGCACGTGCTCGGCCAGTTCGGACGGGTTGTCGAGATAACACACAGACGTAGCGTGACCTGGGTGAACGGCGGAATAACTACGGTCTCGAGAGCCAAGCGCACCGAGCGGGTTCGCGTTGATATTGCCGTCGTAGGCAGCTATCGGAACGCATCGGTGGCGCCGGTCCGTGGCATCGAAACGGCCTACGAGTCGGACGGGAGTCCGCTCGGGGGC
>Ga0102936_1001024_pt1 | contig 11101 bp, 12 predicted proteins | sample SalPon2_A_H2O_MG_FD_78502 | JGI IMG/M metagenome (GOLD analysis project Ga0102936, IMG submission 78502) | Salt pond water microbial communities from South San Francisco under conditions of wetland restoration - Salt Pond MetaG R2_A_H2O_MG | ecosystem: Environmental > Aquatic > Non-marine Saline...
CCTGCTGGAGCGTGGCCAGATTGACGTTCTCCATGACATCGATATAGCCCCAGCCCTTGTCCGCCCAGTCCTGTGTCTGGCCGGCGACTGCTGTCAGCGGGAGCTTCTCGGTGGCATCGGTCTGTTCGACCAGTTGATTCGCTGCCGTCTGATATTCGAGTGGATCGGCGAGCACATACTGGAGGTCATGCTCCTCGATGAGTGACTGGGCCTGTTCGATATCCTCTGGTGTCGGGCGGTCGTCGGGGGAGATGTTCGTCAACGTCTCGACACGGAACCCGTACCGCGATTCGAGATACTGGAAGGCGTTGTGGCCGGCCACAAACACCACGTCGCTGTCTGCGTCGCCGAGTGTGTCCGCAAACGACTGGTCAAGCTGGTCAAGCTGTGCCCGGTACTCGTCCCCGTTTGTGGCGTAGCTATCTGCGTTGTCGCTGTCGATATCGACCAGTCCGTTCTGCACGTTGGTGACAGCCTGTTTCAGCCGCACCGGATCGAGCCAGACGTGTGGGTCCTCTGCGCCGTGGTCGTGGCCATGGCCGCCGTCATGGGTCTCCGCACCGTGTTCATCCTCGCTGTGTTCACTCTCCCCAGAGTGGTCTTCTTCCGAATGCTCCTCAGAGTGTTCTTCCTCTGAATGCTCCTCAGAATGGTCTTCTTCCGAGTGTTCTTCCTCTGAGTGCTCATCAGAGTGGTCTTCTTTCGAATGCTCTCCCGAGTGTTCTTCCTCTGAGTGCTCATCACCGTTGTCACCCTCCTCAGAATGGTTTTCTTCGGAGTTTTTTTCCTCGGAGTGCTCATCAGAGTGGTCTTCTTCAGAGTGGCCATCGTGACCACCAAGCTTCTCGATGCCATCGGCAATATTAACTGCGGTCACCGGCGCGTCATCATCGCGCATACTGGCCACCATATCGTCGGCCCACGGCTGGAAGCCATCCATATAGACGAACAGGTCACTGTCGATGACCGTCGCCTGGGTATCGCCGCTAGGTTCCCAGCCATGACCGTGTGAGCCGAGCGGGACAAGTGTTTCAACAGCCCCGCTGTCACCGGCCACCGCCTCGGTGATATCGCCGAAAACGTGGAACGGGGCTGTGGCACGCACCGCAGGCGTTCCATCCGCATCGGCACCCGCTGCGCTTTGCTCGGCGTCCGAGCCGGTACAGCCGGCTAGCGACGCTGCTGTTGCCGCCCCGATACTCGTCGTCAGGAGTCGCCGTCGAGTGTATGATGCCATGTGTTGATAAGATAATCTAACTATTTAATAAAAATTGTGATTTCAAATTTTATTTTAATAACACTCTCCACGTTGAGGTCCACACGACAGCAACGGAGTGAGAGACTACTACAGTGGTGTGTCGATTGTCAGTTGCTGGTCGGCTGCTAACGAGGGCTCCCCATCACCGGGGAACTGGTTTGCGTACTCGTCCCACGAATCATCCATCTCGGTATCGGTGAGAACACACGCATCCAGCCCGTCGAGAATCGCGTCCGGATCGATGTCGCTCCCGATACAGACGAGTTTCGTCTCTCTGTCGCCCCACTGTGGATCCCAAGAGATGTCTGATCGCGAGTCGCGGTAGGCCTGCTGGCGGTCGTCAGGCAGCGACGCAACCCATCGGCCATTGACCCCGACCCGAACCTGCCGGCCGGCCTGACTCACATCCAGCGCATAGCGTTCACGCCCGGCGACCCAGCAGTGGCCCTTCAGCCGGACGAGCGACGCCGGGATCGATTCCAGCCAGCTGTGGAACCGTACTGGATGCAGCGGTCGGCTAGCCGCAAAGACGACCGAATCGATCCCAAAGGCCTCGGGTGGATGGACGTGGTCGTCGGCATCGTCATTGTGCGTGTGGTCGTGACCCGACTCTTTGCTCTCCATCTCCTCGGCGTGGCCATGCTCGTCTGTATCGGTTGCCGATTCTTGCTCGTCTGTATCAGTTGCCGATCCTGACTCCGTCCCCGTTACAGACTCGTGGGGTGGTGTCGACTGTTCGCCGCTTTCCGGGGGTGTGCCAGTATCGGCACCCAAGCTCTCACCGGCGAGTGCAGTCTGCCAGCGGGCCCTCATGTTTTCGGCATCGTCGGTGATTCGGCCGGTGGCAACGAGCCGTTCGGGCGAAACGTCGCCCTCGGTGGTCGGTACGACATCGACACCGGGGGTGAGCGTCCGTATAACACGCCTGACAGCCCGCCGTTCGGCCTGGGTCACGAGATCACACTTGTTAAGCACGATGAAATCCGCAGTTTCGACCTGTCTGGCCAGTAGCTCCGAGAGCGGTCGTCCTTCGTCTGTCGCCGTCAGCGACTCACCGGCAACAAAGGCGCGATGAAACTGGGCCGCATTGACCACCGTCACGACCGAATCCAACGAATAGAACGTGGAGGGCCGGGCCGGGGGAAGAAACCGCTCGGCGATGGGTACCGGGTCACTGATACCGGACGCCTCGATGACGAGCGCTTCGAACTCGGTATCGAGTGCCAACTCGGTGACCGCCTGCTCCAGCTCATCTTGCAGCCCACAGCAGATACAGCCGTTCGACAGTTCGGTCACGCCGCCATCAGCCATCGACAGCTCCGAGCCGTGCTCGATCAGCTCGGCATCGATGTTTACTGCGCCAACGTCGTTGACAACGACAGCGATATCTCGTTCGTCTCCACCGGTGGTCAACAGGTGATTCAGCAGCGTGGTTTTGCCGGCTCCAAGACCACCGCTGAGCACTGTCACCGGTCGCTGGGTGAGTGGCATCTCAGTCGTCGGCAATGGCTAACTCCGCTTGCTCATCGACGCCAAACGGATCGGGGTACTGTTCCCAGCTATCATCCATCTCGTCGTCTGTGAGCAGGGCAGCCTCAAGCCGCCCGACCAGGGTTTCCTCGTCGTACTCGCGGCCGATGAAGACGAGCTGGACGCCGCGATCACCCCACTGGTCGTCCCAGTCGTCTTTGATTCCCGGGCGCGCAGCGAAGTATCGCTCCTGTTGGTCTTTCGGGAGGGTCGCAATCCACTGGCCCTGCGGCCCGGCGCGAACCGATTGGCCAGCCTTGTCGAGTCCCATGGCCACGTCCTCGCGACCGGCCGACCAGAAAAAGCCCTTCGCACGAATGATCCCATCCGGAAGGTGGGTAAACAACGATTCGATCCGCGTTGGATGGAACGGCCGATCGGCCTCGAAAACAAACGAACTGACGCCGTGTTCCTCGGCGGCGGCCTCGTGGTGGTGGCCGCCCTGCAGCTCCTGTTTCCAACCGGCGGACTGGCTCGCGCGGTCGAAGTCGAAGCGGCCGGTGTCGAGAATCTGTTCGGGGGCGACTGCGCCGTGTTCGGTACGAATGATCTCGGCGCGGGGTTGCAGGGCACGGAGCACGTCTTCGATCTCCTCGAGTTCGTCGTCCGGCACGAGGTCGCACTTGTTCAACAACAGCACATCACAGAACTCGATTTGATCCATCAGTGCCTCCTCGGGGACGCGGTTGCCCTCGGGGTCGACCTCGTCGTCGGTGAGTGCCTCGCCGGAATCGAACGCCTGCCAGAAGCTGTGGGCGTCGACGACGCTGACCATCGTATCGAGTTCGTAGATACCGGTCGGATCGAACGAAGCGTCCTCGAAGCCGCGCGCGAACGTCTGTGCAACCGGGATCGGTTCGCTGATACCCGAGGACTCGACAAGGAGATACTCGAAATCCCGCTGGTCGGCCAGTTGCCCGACCTCGTCGAGCATATCGCCACGGAGGCGACAGCAGATACAGCCGTTCGAGAGCTCGATGACCTCCTCGTCGGCCTGTGAGAGTGCTGACTCCCGTTCGACGAGGTCGGCATCGATGTTGACCTCGCCCATGTCGTTGACGACGACCGCGGCGTTCAGTTCCTGCTCGGTGTTGAATACGTGGTTGAGCGTCGTTGTCTGGCCTGCACCGAGACTCCCGCTCAGGACGGTTACCGGGATTGGTGAGTTGTTGACTGCCATCATCAAGTTATTAATCTGTAAAGTTAAAATAGTAACTCTTGCTATCTACTATCTTTTATTTAATATATAGCCGGACGCGACGGGCAACCACACGGTCCTCCTCACTCGTAGGTCTCCTCGTGCTGTTCGAGCCCCTGCAGTTCGTCGATTTCAAGCTCCCAGCCCTGGAGTGAGTCGATGGCGTCGGATCGTTCGAACGCCTCCATGAACCAGCCGTTGTCGGTCAGCGTCTCGATGAACCGCTCCCAGTCGTCGTCCTCCTCGTGCACTCGGTTGACCGGGCCGGTAACTGCCACGCTTTGCCACTCGAACCGCCCCCGGATGTCCGTGATCAGCAGTCGAACGGTCGCGCCGTCGGAGATATGCGCCACCTTCGCGGAGTCTGCCCCCTGTTTCAGGAATCCAAAATAGAGACGCTCACCGTCGTAGCCAAACGAAACCGGAATGCTGTACGGCTCCCCGTCACCACACAGCGAGAGGATACCGTACCCCTGTGTCTCGAGTAAATCGTCGATATCATCGCTTGCCATCGGGATGCCGCTGAAATGAGCGTATGGATTGCTTGACATGGGGTCTCATCCGTACGCTACTACCCGGACGCTTACTACTCTTTTGTATGATTATCTACCATTTAATATTGTTACAAAAATAAAATATTGAATGCGTAAATAATCACCAGTTGCTATTTTCTGAGATTGATACGCCATATTTAGATTATAGTATTGCTATACAATGCAACACTATCTTTATCCGTGTCGGGGACGTTCTACCTGTATGGACCAAAACGTTGGTTCAGGAGATCAACTTTTCAGAACGACAGCCGGTGCGACCGCGGGGGTAGCGTCGATTGCGACCCTCGCCGGAGCGGTGTCGCTGCCGACAGTGCTTTCGCCCGTACTGGGGCTTGTCGCGATCATGATGCTCACGACGGCAACGGTCGGAACCTGCCCCGTCTACTCACTGTTGGGCGTCGACTCGTGTTCGCGGTCCTCCAGTCCGTCGTAAGCCGGCCTGACTTTTTTCTGATGTCCCAGCAGTCGTCGGGACGCCGCACAGTTCGTACGAACACCGCAAACAGATCGCCACGAGCGGCCGCTCTGTGTGGGAACTCCCGCTCACAGAAACCGACTGAGCCCGCTTTGCTGCCGGTCGATACCTTCGGGATCGGCGATCCACGGGCTTCGCTTCTCGCGGATCGCCGCCAGATCGACCGCAGGCGGCTCGTTCGGTTCGTGCCCCTGACAGGCCGTCCCGCAGTCGGTCGCGGGGTCGACAACGCGGTCGAAAAACGCACAGTACGGCCGGCCGTCGTCTGTCACGGCGGCGTGCTCGCAGGCTGGCAGGTCGTCGACTCGCCACCCCTTGCCGTAGGCGCGTTCGGCGATCCGCCGTCGTCGACACGCCTTCGCGTCGCTGTCGACGATGGCGATATCCGTCCGGAGCGGTTCGGTTTCTGTCGGCTCGACTCCCGGTTCGTCGGGAGACAGCGGCGTCGGCTCGCGGACGACCGTCCGCTCGCTACTGTCGGGATCGAATCGCCAGACGCCGACCGCCTCGGGCAGGCGGTTGAGATGTGCTCGCGTCACGTAGCTCTCGGTGGCGAGAATCACCTCGTCGAAGAGACCCAGCGCGATATCGATCCGAAGCTGGCGGTCCAGATCGCCCGGCTTCTCGAGATCGGGTTTGTTCTCGATGCCGACGAGCGAGTCAATCCAGTCGGGATACCGCATCGTTTGCCGAACGTATCGCCGGCCGTTGCGTCGTTCGACCTCGAACCACCCGCAGTCGACGGCGCGGTCGTCGACGCTCCGGGCGTGGTCGACGCTGCAGTCGAAGGCATCCCGCCAGTCGACGGCCGCGCCGGCTCCAACGTCGCTCTCGATGGCCAGCGGCGGGATCGTCCGGCTCGTGACCGCCGCGCGGTCGTCGAACCCGTCGTCTGGTCGGATGGCGCAGAGGTCCATGATCCGACTCCCGGGGTCGGCGACAGCCGCGCCGAGCTGGCGAGCGATCACCCAGTCGGTGGTCGCTTCGAGGTGGGCGGCCAGCGCCAGCTCGAACCGGAACTCCATGCGCCCGTTTCGAGAGCCGGGGGCAAAAGCCGGTCGCCGCGCCGTCCTCAGGACAGTCCCGAAATCCGTATGTCCGGGGGGTGCCAACGCCGGGTATGCGCCGGATCATGCGGAACGCGCTGTTGCTGACGGGCTTCGTTATCGTCGCGTTGCTGGCACTCGGGGCGGTCCCGAGCTATCTGGGCAGCGGCGAGGCCTACTACCTCGAGGTGACACCGACCGACGCCGACGGCGAGGTCGTCAACGTCACCGGGATCAGCGGCCAGCAGTACCCCTACCTGACCGAGGCGCTGACCGCTGCCGATGGTCGATCGGACGGCTACCAGCGCGCGCTCGACGGCGCCAAACAGTGGTTCGCCCACTCGCCGTTCGACGAGCGCGACGGGCTCGCACGACGCAACCCGGCGGCCGTGAGCGACGACGGCGACAGCATCCGCATCAGCTACGAGGGCGACCGCTACAGCGTGACCATCGCCAGCGACCAAGCAGACGGTGAGAGCCAGTGAGCGACGACGCGCCGGGCGATACCCACGACCTTGCGGCGCTGAACGATCCCGAGTGGCCGGTCGTCGAGTCGGTGACCGAGTACGAGACGAGTTGGTTCACCGGCGGCTACGATCTGGTCGAACAGCCCGACGGCTCGACGAAGCGGTACTACTGGGCCGAGTTGCCGCCCGCGACGGTGATCGTTGCGGTTACCGACGGGGAGCTGTTGTTCGTCGAGCAGTACCGGCCGACAGTTCGGGAGACACAGGCCGAACTGCCCGCCGGCATCGTCGAACCCGGCGAGTCGTTCTGCGAGGCCGCGGCCCGCGAACTCGAAGAGGAGGTTGGCTTTGCGCCCGGCGAAACCGAACTCCTGCAGGAGTTTTGGTGTTCGACAGGGCTGTTACGGCACCGGCGTGGGATCGTCCGTGCGACCAATCTCAGCGAGGCCGACCGGACGCTAGATTCGAACGAGTTTCTCGTCCCGAAGGCGGTGCCGGTCGAAGAAGCACTGTCGGTCGCTCGCTCGCAGCCGACGAACGATGCGACTATCGAGGGCGTGTTGCTGGCGAAAGAAAACGGAGTACTGCGGCGTTAGCCGTGGATGTGAACGGTCAGGACCGGGGTCTCCGAGTTGCGGACGACCTTCTCGGTGACACTCCCGACGAGCTGCCGTTCGACGCCGCTGCGGCCGTGGGTTCCCATGGCGATGAGGTCGGCACCGTTGTCCTCGGCGTAGCCGATGATCTCCTCGTGTGGGGTGCCCTCCAGACAGGCCGAGACCGTGTCACAGCCGGCGTCGGCGAGTTCGTCGGCGACGGCTGATGTGTATGCTTCCCCCTCTGCTTGCAGGACTTCGTGGACATCCACGCTCCCTTTTGCCATCCCGGATGTGCTCGCCGGCTCGGTCTGTCGCTTGAACATCCCGGTGCGCCAGTTGCCCTGCTCGTCCTGCTCGAGGGTCAGCGACGCATCACCGGCGTCGGGGGTGACCACGTAGAGGACGTGAATCGTCGCATCATACGTGTTTGCGAGGTCCTCGACGTGATCCATCACGGTTTCGGCCCCTTCGCTACCGTCAGTCGGATAGACGATGGTATCGTACATTGGAAATGCCTCCCCATAACACTACGAAAGATCATGATATAAGTGTGATGTTTCAGCAGACCTGCAAGCGTGTACGCCCGCCGAGAACAGCCACCAGACCGGCCGTGAAGTCCCGACACTGTTTAATATGACGCCACTGTAGGGCCGTTTGTAATGTCGGAAGTCTGCTCGACGTGTGGATTGCCAGATGAACTCTGCGTCTGCGAGGACGTCGCCAAGGAGTCCCAGCAGATCAACATCCGCATCGACGAGCGCCGCTACGGAAAGGAGGTAACGATCATCGAAGGGTTCGATCCAGGCGATGTGGATATGAGCAGTCTCTCCTCGGATCTCAAATCCAAGTTCGCCTGCGGGGGCACCATCGAGGACGACGCCATCGAACTCCAGGGCAACCATCAGGGTCGCGTCGAGGACTTCCTCCGCGACAAGGGGTTCACGGTCGCGTGAGCATCGGCTGACCGCCGACCACACGTGTTCGACGGACTGCGATGAAAACGACGGATAGCAACGCGTTCTCGATGATATCCTGACACAGCGATGGGGTGGTTCGAGACACTATCGCCGTCTGTGCGCTGTCAGTGGCGCGGTGCAGGGCTGGACACGAGCCGTGCTGCTGTCCTGAAGGGTTATGCGTATCGACGGCGTGATCTGGGTATGTCTGTCTGGCGCATCCTGATCGGCTGTCTGTTGCTCGCCGGGCTGGTTGGACCGGCTGCTGTCACAGCGGTCGGCGCAACTGGGCCGGACGGCACCACGGCACAGCCGGCAGCAACGGGGACGCAAGCGATAGCAACTGGGCCGGGGCCGGTTGCGACTGAGTTACAACCAGCAGCGGCCCAGCCGAAACCGGTTGCAACCGAGCCACAGCCACTGGTGGCCGAGCCGACACCGCTGGCGACAGACTCGCTCACACTGACGACGACGCTCCGTCGCACCCCCGACCGCGTCGGCGAAATCAGCGCGACAGTGGCCGTCGATATACCCGAACAGTTCACCGAACTGCAGATCACCGTCCCACCGAACGTGACGGTAACCGACACAGAGGGATTCAGTCAGTCGGCGGGCAGGAAATACGAATGGACCAAGGCGGGTGCGACGCCCTCGGTGACGTACCGTGTCGATGCGAACAAACGGGTTAAAACCGGGCAGCCCGGTATCGATGGGCAGTATCAGTTTGTCGACACCGAGTCGTGGGCGCTCGTTCGGGTCCCGCCACAGCCGAATGTTAGCGGGCGAATCACCACGCAGGAGGAGCCACCGGTCGTCCGCGAAACCCAGATCGCCGGCGCCGGGGTTGCCGGCGATACCATGGCCTTTCTCGGCGATTACCGATTACGAACACACACAGCCCACGGCCAGCAGTTTCGGCTCTTGATTCCCGATGCCGCCGACCTCGAGGCCGAGCCCGCTGCGATCTTCGAGAGCCTCGCTGCCGCCTCGGATCGCCTCCGCGTCGGCGACCGCGACGAAGATGTTTTCATGATCGCCGCGCCGACCGACGAGGTCGACTGGGCCGTTCGCGGGCTCCAGCTCGGCGATTCGGACTTCTGGGTCAGAGATACGGAGGAACTCGATACGCCGGCGAACAACTGGATCCACGAGTACGTCCACACCCGCCAAGAGTACGACGCGGCGACGAGTTTCGAGTGGTTCACCGAAGGGAGTGCAACCTACTACGGCGCGCTGTTGACGCTGGACCAGCAACGAATCGGTTTCGACCGCTTTCAACGGTTTATTGCGACGGGCGAAGACGAGCCGCAGGTCGAGGCCGTCCTCAGCGAGCCCGATACGTGGGAGAACTACGCGAACTACCGCAAGGGTGCGCTCATCGCCGGCGGGGTCGACCGACAGATCCGGCTGGCGAGCGACGGCGAAGCGAGTCTTTCCACGGTTTTTCGGGCAGTCAACAGCCACGACGGACCGGTCGACGCCGAAACGTTCGCCGGCTACGTCCAGCGCGTTGCCGACGAGCAAACCGGGAGCGAGGCCTTCAGGGCGACGACGACAGACAACCTCATTCCCATGTGGGACGCCGACGAGCACGCCACCGCCTTCGGCCAGCGGCCGGCGGCGTTCGACTACCGGTTCGCCGACGACGCGATCACCGTGACCGGCGACGATACACGCATCGCCAACGGCACGAACGTCACGCTCTCGGTCAACGACACGCTCACGATCGGGATGACCGTCGAAAACGTCGGCGGGACGGTCGGCGAGTACACGCTTGCCTTCCAGACCAACGATACCGAACTGACGAGAGACGGTCGCCTCGACCCCGGCGAGACGGCAACGCACCGGTTCGAACGGCGGTTCAGCGAGCCCGGCGTGTACCCCGTCGTGGTCGGCGGCGAGCGACTGACAGTCACCGTCGAACAGCCCGGGCTGGGCGGTGTATCGCTGCCGACCGATGGCGACATCGTCAGCGACATCGAGACACCGGGGTTCGGTGTCGTGTCGGCGCTGCTCGCGGTTGCGCTCGTCGCCGGACTGGGTCGCCGCCGCGGTTAGAATGGGGCCTCGGGACCCTCGTCGTCGGCGGGCTGGGCTGGGCTGTCGAGCGGTCCCTCCCAGCTGGTGAGCCCGCCGTCCATGCTCTCGACGCGGCTGTCGGTGGTGTCCTCGTGTGAGCCGATCAGCCGGGCGGCCTGCACGCTCGCCTTGCCGTGGGGACAGACCGTCACGATGCGGTCGGCGTCGGCGAGCTGGTCGACGCTGTCGGGCAGTTCCTCGAAGGGAATGTTCTCGCTGCCGGGGATGTGGCCGCGCTCGTAGGCCGTCGGCGAGCGAATGTCGACGATCCGCGGGGGGTCGTCGCTATCGCGGAGCGTGGCAACCTCGTCGGGGGTAACTTCGCCATCCATGGTCGCTGTGTGCCGAGCCGCGGTGATAAGTCCCGCGGCGTGGCGACGCGGTGGACCGACCTACGGCGGTCACGATACCTCGGCCGTCAGGGTCGGGGGATCTCGCGGTTGTCCTTGTAGTAGAAGACCAGCCCCCAGAGGATTGTCATCAGGAAGTAGACGAGGCCGAAGATCAGCCCCATGACGATGGCAAGGAGCAACCCGGTCCCCCAGGCGAGGTTCGCATACAGCATGACCAGAATCGCCAGAAAGACTGTGATGAGCACAAGGGCGATAGACGGCGACTGCGTTGCCGTGCGGACGGCGAGCAACACGCGTCGAATCCGTGGATCGGAGAGCGCGCTGATGAGTTGCTCCCGCACCATGGGCCAACCAACACAGGGGGTGAATAAATACTCGTTGGCTGCACGACAGCTAACGGTTCGATCAGTGGCGGCGTCCGACACACCGGCACCTGCTGGCTGTGTGCTCGGTCGCCACAGCGGGCAACACGTTTTCCCCCGGCCGCCCAACCATCCGGTATGGACGCCGCGCCGTTCGTCGTCGTCGGTGGCGACGCCGCCGGGTTGAGTGCCGCCAGCAAGTTCCGTCGGACCGCCCCCGACCG
>Ga0102936_1001026_pt1 | contig 11089 bp, 11 predicted proteins | sample SalPon2_A_H2O_MG_FD_78502 | JGI IMG/M metagenome (GOLD analysis project Ga0102936, IMG submission 78502) | Salt pond water microbial communities from South San Francisco under conditions of wetland restoration - Salt Pond MetaG R2_A_H2O_MG | ecosystem: Environmental > Aquatic > Non-marine Saline...
GCGCGTCGAGGACATCGACCTGCGCGTCTCGCGGGTCCGGACGTTCGACAACGAGCGGATCACGGTGCCGAACGGCGACCTCGCGAACAACGCCGTCACCAACCCGGTCGCGTACGAGACGCTCCGGCAGAAGTTCGTCTTCGGCATCGGGTACGACGACGACATCGCGCAGGCGACCGACATCATCGTCGAGAAGGCCGAGGCCCACGAGGACATCCTCGACGACCCGGGCGTCTCGGTCCGGCTCGTCGAGCTCGGCGACTCGGCCGTGGGGCTCCAGTCGCGCTGGTGGATCGCCGACCCCGACCGCGGCGACTTCGTCCGCGTACGCTCGGAGTACGTCACCGAGGTCAAGGAGGCGTTCGACGAGGCCGGCATCGACATGCCGTACGTCCACCGACAGCTCACCGGCAGCGTCGAGGTGCTGGAGTCGGTCGCGGACGACGACCAGTAACGCGACCTGAGGCGACGGAACGGGGCAGTCTGCGCCGACGGTCAATCGGTCGACGGCTCTTCTTCTCCCGGCGCGTCGCCGTCGGTCGCGTCCGGGCGGTACTGCCGGCTGACGGCCTGCCATCGGTTCGACCGGAACCGCGCGAGGTTGAGGCCGGCCGGCACCAGTTTCTCGGCGATCACCGCCACGTACAGCGCGACGACGCCCAGCGGCGTCACCAGCCCGAGCAGCGCGGCGGGGAGCGCCACGACGTACAGCCCGACCATCGACGCGAGGAACGGCCACCGGGTGTCGCCGGCGCCGCGCAGCGAGCCGGTCACGGAGCCGTCGATCCCGAGCGGCACCGCCGATATCGCGGCGACGACGACGAACGACGCGGTCGCCGCCACGGCCGCCGGTTCGTCGACGAACACGCGAGCGATGGGGTCGGCGGCGAGGACGACGGCCGCCGACGCGAGCACGTAGACGACCGCGGACAGCTTGATCACGTCGCGGCCGTACTCGGTCGCGAGCGACTCCTCGCCGGCGCCGAGCCGCTGGCCGACGAGCGTGCTCGCGGCGATCGAAAAGCCCCAGCTGAAGCTCCCCAACAGCCCCCGGACGCGCCGCCCCACTTCGAGGGCGGCGACGGTCGCGGAGCCGAACGAGGAGGCGATCCAGAGGAGGGGGAAGACGGCGACCCCCTCGGCCACCCGACGCCCGATCAGGGGCGCGGAGACGCGGAGGAGCTGGCGGACGAGGTCGCCGTCGAGCCACGGTCCCGCGCGCCCGACCGGGACCGGCGAGGCGCCGCGACCGAAGTACGACCGCCCGGTCATCCCCCACGAGAGCGCGACCCCGACGACGGCGATGGAGGCGGCGGTCCCGATACCCGCGCCGAGCACGCCGAGGCCGACGCCGAGCACGAGCCAGACGGTGAGCACGACGTTTAACAGGGCGCCGCCGGCGCGGAGCACCATCGGGGTGAACGTGTCGCCGACGCCGGCGTAGGTGCGGCTCGCGATCATGTTGAAGAACTCGAAGGCGAGCGCGGGCGCGGTGACGGCGAGGTAGACGCTCCCGGCCCGGAGCGCGGTCCCCTCGCCGCCGGCGAGCGCGATCAGCGGCTCGGCGAACGCGACGAAGGCCGCGATGATGGGCGCGACGAGCGCCAGCGCCACGAGCAGGGACGCCTTGACGACGAGCGCGGCGCGGGCGCCCTCGCCGCCGCCGTAGTTCTGCGAGACGAGCGACACCGTCCCGCCGGCGAGGCCGATGGAGACGAACTTCGCGAGCTGCCAGTAGGCGAACGCGAACGCCAGCCCGGCGACGGAGGGCGCGCCGAGCGCGATGCCGACGACGGCCAGGTCCACCGTGTTCTTCGACATGATCGCGAACCCGGTGACGATCCGGGGCCACGCCAGGTCGAGGGTCTCGGCGAGTCGGCTCCGGTCGATGACGCCCGCACGGTCGAGCGCGCCGGCCGTGGCGGCGCCGAGCCGAGAGAGCGCGCCGCGGAGTCGGAGGGCCGCCGCCCGGAGTCGTGATCGCATCACCCTCGGTTGGGACCGCGGCGGCTTGGGTCTGTTCACCTCGGCGGACCGTCGTCGCGGCCGCCTCGACGCGCCGGGTAGCGTTAAAAAAAAAGCTCCGCGTCAGTCCGCGGGGTCGCCGCCGCCCGAAAGCAACCCCCTCAGCGCGTCGCCGACTTCCACTCGCGGAGCCCGATCCGATCGCCGTTCAGGTCCTCGGCGGGCGCCTCGGTGGCCGCCCAGACGAACAGCGGCGCGACGCTCTCGGGGTCGCGGGCGCGCTCCATCCCGGTGAGGTCGGTCGCGACGAGCCCCGGGTCGACGACGCCGACGGTCGCGTCGAGGTCGGCGGCGAACCCGCGCGCGACCGCCTCGGCCGCCGCCTTCGACACCGCGTACGCGCCCATCCCGGCCTTCGACTCGTGGGCGACCGAGCCGGACGGGACGATCACTCGCGCGTCGTCGGCGAGGTGCGGGACCGCCTCGGCGACCGTCGCGAAGACGCCGCGGGCGTTGGTTCGCATGGTGTCGTCGTAGTCGGCGTACGAGAGGTCGTCGGTCGGGCTCTCGCCGGGACCGCCGTGGAAGACCGCGGCGTTCGCGAACACGACGTCGATCGGGCCGCCCTCGCGGGCGGCCCGCTGGAAGAACCCCTCGAGGTCGAACTCGTCGCGGACGTCGACGCGCTCGCCCCACGCGGCGCCGGCGGAGTCGCCCTCACCGGGCTCGCTCCCGGCGGACTCCGGTCCGTCGTCGTCCGCCGACCCCGACCCGCCGTCGTTGAGTTCCGCGACGGTCCGATCGACGGCGTCGCCGTCGCGTCCGGAGACCGCGACGAACGCCCCTCGGTCGACGAACGCCTCGGCGACCGCCCGCCCGATTCCGCTCGTTGCGCCGGTGATCGCGACGGTCAGATCCATGTGGAAATCGGTACGGGCGTCGGCGACTTAGGCGTACCCACTCGGCGCGTCTGGCCGGTATTTATACCGCCGCCGCCCGTACATTATCGTATGGAAGTGGCCCCGGACATCGACGCCGTGGCCGGCGAATCCGTCGTGGTTATCGGCGGCGGGTTCGGCGGTCTCTCGACAGCGTGTTACCTCGCGGACGCCGGCGCGGACGTGACCCTCTTGGAGAAGAACGAGCAGCTCGGCGGGCGCGCGAGCCGACTGGAAACGGACGGGTTCCGGTTCGACATGGGCCCCTCGTGGTACCTGATGCCGGACGTGTTCGAGCGCTTCTTCGGCCACTTCGGCCGGTCGCCCGAGGAGTTCTACGAGCTGGAGCGGCTCGACCCCCACTACCGCGTGTTCTGGAAGGACGGCGACAAGGTCGACGTGCTCCCCGACCGCGAGGAGAACAAGCGGCTGTTCGAGGAGTACGAGCCGGGCGCCGGCGAGGCGTTCGACGCGTACCTCGAGGAGTCGGAACGGACCTATAAGATCGGGATGGAGCACTTCGTGTACGAGGACCGCCCCCGCCTGCGCGACTACGTCGACAAGGACGTGCTCCGCTACTCCTGGGGCCTCTCGCTGCTGGGCAAGATGCAGGGACACGTCGAGGACTACTTCGACCACCCGAAGCTCCAGCAGCTGATGCAGTACACGCTGGTGTTCCTCGGCGGCTCGCCGTACAACACCCCGGCGCTGTACAACCTGATGAGCCACGTGGACTACAACATGGGCGTCTACTACCCCGAGGGCGGCATCGGCGCCGTCGTCGACGGCATCGTCGAGCTGGGCGAGGACCTCGGCGTGGAGTACGTCACCGACGCCGAGGTGACGGGGATCGAGGGGCGCCGCGGCGCGTTCGCGGTCGACACCGCCGACGGCGAGCGCTACCTCTCGGACCTGGTCGTCTCCGACGCCGACTACGCCCACACCGAACAGGAGCTGCTCCCGGCGCGTAAGCGGCAGTACACCGAGGAGTACTGGGAGTCGCGGACGTACGCCCCCTCCGCGTTCCTGCTGTACCTCGGCGTCGAGGGCGACGTGCCGAACCTCGAACACCACACGCTGGTGTTGCCGACCGACTGGGACGGCCACTTCTCGCAGATCTTCGACGACCCGTCGTGGCCGGACGACCCCGCCTACTACCTCTGCGTCCCCTCCGAGACCGACGACACGGTGGCGCCGGAGGGCCACAGCAACCTCTTCGCGCTGGTCCCCATCGCGGCCGGACTCGAGGACACGCCGGAGCTCCGCGAGTCGTACCGCGACCTCGTGCTGGACGACATCGCGGAGAACACCGGGACGGAGCTCCGCGACCGGATCGTCTTCGAGGAGACGTTCTGCGTCGACGACTTCGCCGACCGGTACAACAGCTACCAGGGGAGCGCGCTCGGGCTGGCGCACACGCTGCGGCAGACCTCCCTGCTCAGGCCCTCGCACGCCTCCGACGAGGTCGACGGCCTCTACTTCACGGGGTCGACGACGACGCCCGGCATCGGCGTTCCCATGTGTCTCATCAGCGGACAGCTGACGGCCGAGACGGTCTCGAAAACGACGTGAGCGACGCCGTGACCGACACAGCGACCGACGCGGACCGAGGGTCGATCGCCGGGGACCTCCGCTACCTGCTGGTGTTGTCGCGGCCGCGCTTCTGGCTGTACCTCGCCGGTCCCGTCGCGGTCGGGGTCACCTACGGCATCGGCGACGTGAGCGGGCTGTTCACGCCGACGACCGTCGCGCTGGCGGCGTACTTCCTCGTCCCCGCGAACGTCTTCCTCTACGGCGTCAACGACGCCTTCGACGCCGACATCGACGAGCTGAACCCGAAGAAAGAGGAGCGAGAGGCGCGCTGGCGCGGGAGCCGCCTCGTCGCCGTCGCGGTGCTCGGCTCCGCGCTCGCCGGGCTGGCCACCTTCGCGTTCACGCCGCGGGTCGCCTGGCCGTATCTCGTCGGCTTCCTCCTGCTGTCGGTCGGGTACAGCGCGCCGCCGGTGCGGTTCAAGACGACGCCGTTCCTCGACTCGGTCTCGAACGGCCTTTATATACTCCCCGGCGCGGCCGCGTACGCGACGGTCGCGGGGAGCCACCCGCCGCTCGCGGCGCTCGCGGGGGCGTGGCTCTGGACGATGGGGATGCACACGTTCTCCGCGATTCCGGACATCGAGCCGGACCGAGCCGCCGGGATCCGGACGACGGCGACAGTGCTCGGTGAGGGGCGGACGTACGCCTACTGCTTCGCCTGCTGGACCGCCGCCGCGGCCGCGTTCGCCGCGGTCGACCTCCGGCTCGGCGCGCTGCTCGGCGTCTACCCGGTCTTCGTCGCGTGGGTCGCCGCGTCGTCGGTGTCCGTCGACCGCGCCTACTGGTGGTTCCCGGCGCTCAACACCGCCGTCGGGACCCTGCTCGCGATGGGCGGTCTCTGGCGCGTCTACCCGATCACGGAGGTGCTCGCGTGAGCGACGAGTCCTCCGAGTCGGGGGCGGCCGCGGGGTCCGGGGCGCGCGCGTTCCGCGCGCGACTCCCCGACACCCGCCGCGGGACCGAGGCGCTGCTCGACCGGACCGTCCGCGAGAACCGGTTCACGATCTCCGTGCTGTTCCCGCTCATCGGCGCGCTCGCCCTGGTCGGCAGCGCGGAGGGGTGGGTGCCGGAGCCGCTCGCCTTCCACCCGTGGTTCGTGCTGTTCGGCGTGCTGGTGATGCGCTCGCCGCTCGTCGTGGGGGTGCTCCCGGCGATCGATCGGCGCGCGCTCGGGTGGATCGGCGTCCTGATCGCGTACACCTACGCCATCGAGCTGGTCGGCGTCGCCACGGGGTGGCCGTACGGCACCTTCGAGTACACCGTCGACCTCGGGCCGATGCTCGGCGGCGTACCGATGGCGCTCCCGGTCTTCTTCATCCCGCTCGTGGTCAACGCGTACCTCCTGTGTCTCCTCCTGCTGGGGTCGCGGGCGTCGAACGGGTGGCTCCGGCTGGCGTCGGTGATCGCCGCGGTCGTCGCGATGGACGTGGTGCTCGACCCCGGGGCGGTGTCGCTCGGATTCTGGAGCTTCGGCGGCGGGAGCTTCTACGGCGTCCCGCTCTCGAACTACGCCGGGTGGGTCGTGTCGGCGACGGTCGCGGTCGTCACGCTCGACCGGGCGTTCGCGGGGACGACCCTGCGCGACCGGCTGGTCGACTGCGACTTCATGCTCGACGACATGGTGAGCTTCGTGATCCTCTGGGGCGGGATCAACCTCTGGTACGGCAACCTCCTCCCGGTCGCCGTCGCCGCCGCGTTCGGCGCCGGCCTCGTCCGCGCGGACCGGTTCGACGCGCGGCTGTTCCTCCCGTGAACCGGGCGGACCCCGGACCGGGCGAGGCCGGTCCGGCGCCCGCGGGTCCAACCCGACATCCATTTTACGCGCTCGTCTCGTTCTCTCAGGCATGAGTGTTCAGCGGGTTCACACGTGGCGCGTCGAGGTGGGCGAATGAGCCGGTTGGCGATCGAATACGGCGCCCACGAGCGCGTTCGAGAGGTCGTCGATCGGCTGATCTACTGCGCGGAGCACGTCAGCGTCGAGTTCGACGGGTGGGAGGAGCCGCACGTCAAGGGTCCGGGGCTGTACTTCGCGGTCGTCGCCGACCGCGACTTCGGCGCGTACGCCGACCCGATGGGCGACAACCGGTGGCCCCGCGAGAGCTGCGCGTCGGTGTTCGACGAGGACGCGTTCGTCGACGCCGTCGGACCGGTGAGCGTCGGGCAGGACGGCGGTATCGTCGTCGCGGTCGACGGCGAGATCGAGGAACAGATGGTCCGCTTCCGGGACCTGGGGACCCGGAGCGGCGAGTCCGCCCTCGTCGACGACGTGAGCTACGAGCCGTGGATGGGGTCGCGCCACATGAGCGCGATCGAGACCTCGGTCCGCCCGGAGGTCGTGGCGACGGTGACCCTCAGCGAGGAGACGGGGCGCGTGAGCGTCTTCCGCGACGGCGAGGCGGAGTCGATGCGGCGCCAAGAGCTCGGCGGCGCGTGGCGCGCGGAGTAGGCGCCGGCCGGGCGAGAGCGCTCCGCCGACCGGGTTCTCGGGAGTCGGGCGCGATGCCCCATCGTTAATGGGCCGCCGGTCGAATCGACGCGTATGTACGACGACATCCTTGTCCCGACCGACGGCAGCGAGGCGGTCGACCGCGCGCTCGATCACGCGGTCCGACTGGCGAGCGACCACGACGCCGACGTCCACGCGCTGTACGTCGTCGACCAACGGATCGCGACCGCGAACTCCGGCGAGCTCCACGACGAGATCGTCGCCGACCTGGAGACGCAAGGCGAGGCCGCGGTCGCCGCGGTCGCCGAGCGCGCCGAGGAGGCGGGGCTCGACGCCGAGACGCACGTGGTCCGGGGGACGCCCGACACGGAGATCGTCTCGTACGCCGACGAGAACGGGATCGACGTGATCGTGATGAGTCCGGAGGGGAAGTCGCCGCGCGAGCGCATCCGGTCGCTCGGCAGCGTCTCCGACCGGGTCGCCGACGACGCGACCGTGCCGGTGTTCCTGATCAAGTGAGCCGCACGGAGCTCACCGTCCTCGGCTCCGGCAGCGCGATGCCGGTGCCCGAGCGCGCGCAGGCCGGGTACCTCCTCGACGACGGCGACCGGTCGCTCCTCGTCGACTGCGGCAGCGGCGTCCTCCAGCGACTCGCCGCCACCGACACCGGCTACGAGGGCGTCTCGACGGTCCTCCTCACGCATCACCACCTCGACCACGTCGCGGCGCTGCTCCCCCTGTTGAAGGCCCGGTGGCTGGCGGGCGCGGAGCACCTCGAAGTAGTCGGTCCCGCCGGGACCGAGTCGCTCGTCGACGGCCTCCTCGACGTGCACGACTACCTCGACGGGCGGGTCGACCTCGCGGTCCGAGAGGTGTCGGCGTCGCGCCAGTTCGCGGCGGCCGGGTTCGACGTCGCCGCGCGCGAGACCCGCCACTCGATGGACGGCCTCGCGTACCGGTTCTCGCCGCCGAGCGCCGACGTCGACGCCGCGGACGGCCCGCTCACGCTGTCGGGCGACACCGAGGCGTTCGCGGGGATGGCGTCGTTCGCCGACGGGAGCGACGTGCTCGTCCACGACTGCTCGTTCCCCGACGGCACCGACGTGTCGAACCACCCGAACCCCACCGAACTGGGCGCGTCGCTCGCGGGGGTCGACGTCGACGCCCTCCTGTTGTCGCACCTCTACCCGCACACGGGCGGACGAGAGCGCGAGATGGCGCGGAGCGTCCGCGAGGCGGGGTTCGACGGCGACGTCGAGGTCGCGAGCGACGGGCTTCGCGTCGGGTTCTGAACGACGGGCGCGTCGGGGCCCGAACGGCGACCGCCACCGGGAATCACCCCGGCGAACGTAACTGATGGTAGTTTCGCGCAGTCGCGATCGACCCGGATGTTTAAGCGATCTCACCCGCTCTCTTGTGCCATGACCGGGGCACTCGCGGACGATTTCGGACGAGAGGTGACGGGAGTTCGCGTCTCGCTCACCGACCGGTGTAACTTCGACTGCGTCTACTGCCACAACGAGGGGTTAGGCGACACGCGGGGCCCGATGGAACCGAGCGAGGACGAGATGAGCGCCGACGACGTGGTGCGGTTTCTGGAGGTCGTCGAGGGGTACGGCGTCGACTCGGTGAAGTTCACGGGCGGCGAGCCGATGCTCCGCCAAGACCTCGAGGAGATCATCGAGCGCGTCCCCGACTCGATGGAGGCGTCGATGACGACGAACGGGACGTTCCTCCCCGGGCGCGCCGAGGACCTGAAGGCGGCCGGACTCGACCGCGTGAACGTCTCGCAGGACGCGCTCGACCCCGACGACTTCGCGGAGGTGACGAAGTCGGGGGCGTACGAGCAGGTGTTGAAGGGCGTCAAGGCCGCTGTCGACGCCGGGCTCGACCCCGTGAAGCTCAACATGGTCGTGTTCACGCACACGGCCGGCTACGTCGAGGAGATGGTCGAGCACGTCGCCGAGAACGAGGGGCTCCAGCTCCAGCTCATCGAGTACATGCCCGAACTCACCGGCAAGCCGGAGTGGAACATCGACATCGGGCGCGTCCACGACTGGCTCGCCGAGAAGGCCGACCGGGTCGAGCACCGCGAGATGCACGACCGGAAGCGCTACTTCGTCGGCGCGGACGCCGACGGCGGGGGCGGCGGGATGGTCGAGATCGTCGACCCCGTCGAGAACGAGGAGTTCTGCGCGAACTGCGGCCGCGTCCGCGTCACCCACGAGGGGTACCTGAAGGGCTGTCTCAACCGCAACGACGACCTCCGGTCGATGGGCGAGATGACCCGCGAGGAGATAGCCGAGACGTTCGAGACCGTGGTGGCGAACCGCGTCCCCTACTACGGCGAGTACCTCATTGAGAACGACGAGGGCGACTACGAGATCAACGAGGAGTACCTCGGCACGCCGCCCGCGGCGGACTGATCGCCTCACACGACCGTCCGGGCTCGGCTCACGACGAGTCGCCGACGAGTGTCGCTCTGAACGCAGCCGCGGCCGCTCGGTCCTCGAACGTCACTCTGAACGCACCGCTCCACTCGCCGTCGACGATGGCGGCAGCCAGCGTCTCTTCGATCTCGAACTGCTCCCGCGTCTCGCCGTCGACGATCACGGCGATCACGGCGTCCGCGTAGCGTTCGGCCAGTTCGGCCGCCGCCGCTCGCTCCGCGACCACTTCGACCCCCGCCTCGGTCAACTGGAGCGGGACGGACGCCCGCCCGGTCTGACCCTCTTTCACCGGCCCCACGCGCTCGACGTGTCGGCTCTCGAAGAGCGGTCGCGTCTCGTCGATCGTCAGCGTGACGCGAACCGCGGCGTCGTCCGCGAGCGGGTCACCGGTCGAGTCCGACTCGGAGTCGGGCCCGGTCGATCCGAAGTCGCCGGAGAGACGCCTGGTCACGTCGTCCGGCAGGGCGTCGACACAGCCGGCGACGGCCACCGCGCCGGTGGCGCCGAGCGAGCCGAGGAGTTCGCGTCTGGAGGGCATACGCCGAACACGTCGATCGGGCGAAATCAAGTGTCTTGTGACAGCCGTTGTGAGCGCTTCGGCCGTCCGACTCCGGCCGGCGCTACCGCGTCTCGAAGTACACGGCCACGGCCACCATGCCGCCGGCCAGCGCCAGCGCGACCGGAACGATCGGCACGTCGTACCCGAGGTTCGCTCCGAAGACCATCACCTGAACGACGAGCAGCAGGAGCATCGCCAGCGAGCCGACGATCCGGTCGCCGACGTCGCTCCCGGCGACCTCGAACAGCACGCTCATGAACACGACGATGGCCGGCATCGCGGGGATCGCGACCGGTTTCGCGACGACGTTGTCCGGCTCGCCGGCGGCGTTCCAGTGGATCGCCATCTGGTCCGGGAGGGCGGCGTAGAGCGCGAATCCGAGGGCCAACAACGCGGCGGTGACGAGGGCGGCGACCGCCTTCTGGCGAGCGAGAAATCGCGCTGGAGGGCTCATTCCGGCCGAATACGCGACGGACGGATAAATACGTTATTCGAACCGCGGTCAGTGGTGGCGCTCGCAGAGAGCGAGCACGATGGGACTCCCGCGAGCGACCGAAGAGAGCGAGTGGGAGTACATCGTGCTCGTGAGTGACCGCCGGGAACGAACGAGCACGATGGGATTCGAACCGGAATCAGACGTGCTCGCTCGCTTACCGAGGTGCTCGCTCCGCTCGCACCTCGCACCGCTCGCTGCGCGCGACTGATAGGGTTCGAATCCCCTGCGTGCCGGTTCGCTCGTCGCTGTGCTCCTCGCTGTACGGGCACGATGGGATTCGAACCCACGACCATCGGATTAGAAGTCCGACGCTCTATCCAGGCTGAGCTACGTGCCCTCGCTTCGTTCTCTACCGCCCGATATAAAAAACGCCGACGGTTCGCGTCGGCGGCCGACGCCAACAGCAGACCTAAGTCCGGCACGGGACTACTCCGCGCCAATGAACGTCATCGGAACCGTCGGGCTCCCCGGAAGCGGGAAGGGAGAGGCGGCGAACGTGGCCGAGGCGGCCGACATCCCGGTCGTCGTGATGGGCGACGTGATCCGCGCGGAGTGCCGCCGCCGCGGGCTCGACCCGGCCGAACACCACGGGCGGATCGCGCAGGCGCTCCGCGAGGAGGAGGGCGACGACGCCATCGCCGC
>Ga0102936_1001027_pt1 | contig 11085 bp, 8 predicted proteins | sample SalPon2_A_H2O_MG_FD_78502 | JGI IMG/M metagenome (GOLD analysis project Ga0102936, IMG submission 78502) | Salt pond water microbial communities from South San Francisco under conditions of wetland restoration - Salt Pond MetaG R2_A_H2O_MG | ecosystem: Environmental > Aquatic > Non-marine Saline...
CTGGAGGCGATGGCGTGTGAGATTCCCGTCGTGACGACCGCCCTCCCGCAGTTAGAAGACGTGGTCGCCGGAGCCGGCTACACGGTCGAGGCGGGCGCTATCGAGGATTTCGTCGCGGCGATAGACCGACTCGTCGCCGACGAGGCGACGCGACGCGAGTTCGGCGCGACCGGCCGTCGGCGGGTCGTCGAGAACTACGCGTGGGAGGAGACGGTCGAGCTGACGACCGACCTGTACTACGAACTGCTCGACTGAGCCGTCGTGTTTTCGACCGCCAAGGGCTGTCGCGTCGCGCTCCAAAGGACACCCGTGCCGCCGGCGGTGTACACCTGATTAGCGGTCCCGACACGCTGTGACAGCCACGCTTCGGAGAGATACAACGTGTTCGAGTAGATGGCGCTGTCGGAGCCGGCGGTGAACTGCACCTTGTGGTCGGCCCACGCCGACCGATAGACGAAGTGGCCCGCCGGCAGCAGTATCCGGTCGTTCTCGACCGACGCCCGCCCGATATCGCCGACGCCCGCCCGCGACAGCATGAGCCGTCCCAACCAGAAGGCCGCCGTCGGCTCCTCGCTCGTGTCGACGAACGAGGCCGTCGCGAGCAGTGCGTCGTACTCCGCATCGGAGAACGAGGTCTGTGTCGTCGGCCGAGGGTCGAGGCCGTAGTAGTTGTCGGCGGTCACGAGCGGACCGACCGCCGCGATGACGACCAGCAGCGCCAAGACGACCCGGCCGCCGTCGGCCGCTCGGAACCGGTCGCGGAACTGGTAACAGCCGACGCCGACGACGAACGCGAACACGAACAGCCACGGCGCGCGGATGCGAATCAGCGATGGTATCGACAGCGGCGTCTCGAAGATGAGGACGGCTCCGAGGACGCCCGCCCACGCGAACGCCGCGTGGCCGGCGGACAGCCGCGTAGTCCGCAACAGCCCGACGAGGCCGAGTGAGAACACCGTGAGCAGGAGGACGCCGTAAAGGGCGTAGGGGCTGAGGAGCCACTCGGTCGCCACCGCCACCGACGAGGGTTGGGCCCCGACGCCGAAGGCTCTGGTCACACCCTGCGTGTACCCCCCGAGCGGACCGCCCTGTACGATAAGCCGCGCTGGCTCTACGAGTCGTTCGAAGAAGCCGGTCTGCCAGAGGCGAAAGCCGCTTACCGCCATGGCGACGGTCAGGAGCATCGCCGCCCGAGTCCGGAGGACCCGCGCCGGTGAGACTCGCGTGACGACCACGTACACGCCACCGACACAGAGCACGACGGGCAAAAAGAGGAGCTGTGTCAGGTGGTGGACGTACGCGATTGCGACCGCGACGAGGCCGAACCCGGCGACTGCGGGCCACTTGACTGCGTCCCGTTCGGCGATGGTCGCGAGGACGACGAGGACGACGAACAACACCGTCGCGAGCGACTGTGGAAACGCGTACGAGGCGTAAAACGAGAGGTCGTCGAGCACCGTCGCGCCGAACGCCGTCAGCAACGCCAGCGACGTGTTAGCGGTGAGTTTCGACGCGACCAGATAGACGGCGGGCACGACGACCAGAGACGTCCCGAACGTGACCAGCATGAGCCCGTCGTACGCGCTCACACCGGCGAGCGAGGAGACGGTGGCGGCGGCCAGATGCAACCCCGGGAACCACTGGTAGCTCGCGTAAGCAATCGCGTCGAGCGAGCCGCCCGCGAGAACGTCCTCGACCAGTCGCGAGTGCGTGACGACGTCACTGTGGCCGATGTACCGACCGGCAGTGAGATACTTCGCGAGCGGCGAGAGCGCGAACAGGACCGTCAACTGCGGGAGTATCTGTCTCGGCTCCGGCGACCCGACCAGTTGCCGAACGACGAGCGCGTAGCCGAATCCGAGGCCGATGGCGACGAACAGCGCCTCGTCGGTGAGTGCAACGAGGCCGATGGACACGGCGCTCACGGCGTACAGTTCCCGGCCGTATCCCCGTTCACTGGTGGTCCACTGGAAGATGTTTCCGCGGGGCTGTACCGCCCCGCTCAGGTCGTCACGCCGGTAGTAGATTGTCGCCCCACCGATGAGTCCCAAGAGCCCGTACAGCCCATAGACGACGAACCGCCCCGGCAGGTACAGGTACACCGTTGCCAGCGTGGCGACAGTCGCCCCGATAGCGAACGGGTAGAAGTACCGTCCGACGTCGTCGGTTGCGGTCCGAACGAGTGACTTTAGCATCGCTCGGGACTGAGACTGGGTAGTCAAAAGTTATACACTCGCTTCACCCGCCCGACTGCGACGGGGCCGCTGGGCAGGGTCCACAGCCGAACCCGTCCGTCACTGTCGGAGACACTGAATCCGGCGGGCCGTCAGTTCCGGCCGAGCCACGCCGCCGAATCGAGGTGCGTGTTCAGCGAGTGTCGGACGACGGAGAGAAACGAGGAGAGCAGGCCGGTCAGAACCAACAGCGCCGACAGCAGCGTCAGCTCCAACGAGACGGTCCCGCGGGCGAGGTAGTTCGAGAGCGTCCAGTGGGTGAGGCCAACGCCGGTCAGCACCAGACAGATACCCGGAATCCCGAGGGCGGCGACCGGTCGGTCGCGCTGGAGCGTCTTGCGAATCTTGTTGACGAGGGTCATCCCGTGTGTTATCGGGTTTCTGGTGCTTGGGTTTTCGACGTCGTACGAGATCGATATCGGCACTTCGACCGTGGTGAAGCCCTGCGCGTGTGCGACCGACAGGATATCGATGCTCGCGCTCATGCTGTCGTCCATGGCGTCGGTGTGAGCGGCAAGCGACGCGATGGCGGTGGCGTCGTACGACCGGAACCCGCTCTGTGGGTCCCGAATCCGATGACCGAACCCACCGATGCTGACGTTCGTCAGCAGCGTGATGACCCGGAGGCCGAACCGTCGGTACGACGGGATATCGGTAGTGCTGTCGTCGTCGAACCGGCTTCCGATGACGATTTCGGCCGTCGTCTCCCGCTGTTTCTCGACGATGCGTCGGACGTCGGCGGGGTCGTGTTGGCCGTCGGCGTCGAGGGTGACGAGGACGTCCACGTCGCGTTTGTCGGCCTCGACGAAGATGGTCTGTAACGTGTGCCCGTACCCACGATTGCGGTCGTGTTCGACGACGGTCGCGGCGGCCTCGCGTGCCCGGTCGGCCGTCCCGTCGGTGCTGCCGTCGTCGACGACCAGCACTTCGTCGGCGTAGTCGGCGGCTTCGGCGACGACCTCACCGACGGTCTCGCTCTCGTTGTAGGCCGGGATGCCGACGAGGACGCTGGTCGCCTCGGTGGCCTGCACGCCGTCGACGACCGAGTCCGGGCTAGCTTCGAACGCCGCTACCGACTCCTCGATGGCAACCGGGTCGTGACACGTGCCACAGAAGACGAGCCCCGGATGGCCGCGCTTGCGCACGAGGCTGTCGAGTTCGGCGGCGAGTTCGTCGTAGCTTCGGCCGTCGGTGTCGAGGCGCACGACGGTCGCGCCGAGTCGCTCGCCGATGCGGGCCGCGGTCCCGTGTTCGTCGGCGACTGCGACGTACACCGACAGCCCGCTATCGATGGCCCGAACGGCCGTCTGTGCGACCGCGGCGATTCGCTCGTCCGTCGCGACGAGCCCGATGGCCGGTCGCGCCTCGCCCGGCGGCGGGGCCGCTAGGGCGGCCCTGTCGCTCCCGCTGGCGTCGACTTTCGGACCGATGCGGCGGTAATGGTCGCGCGGGCCGTCCGAAACCAGCGTGACCGCCGAAACGCAGTCTTCGGGGTCCAGCGTCGGAGATTCGATGCGCAGCGTCGCCCTGATTGGCTCTGCGTCGGATATGGCGTTGACGAACACCAGTTTCCTGTCGTCTTTGAACTCCCAGTGACCGTCGTCGTGTGCGCTACACGTAATCGCAGAGCGGGGGATGGGCTCGGGCAGCGTCTCGACGAGTTGCACCTGTTCGGCGCTGTCGTCCGACGGGGTAATCCGATACGTCACCCGGACGACGTCGCCCGAGACGTTCATCGTCTTCGTGAGTTCGACCTTGTTGTCGATTCTGGCACTTCTCATGATGTCACCTCATCGCGTATTCGACGACCACCTCACGGTCGGTCGAGTAGCACGGGCGGCCAAGCTATCTGGCGGCCAGAAACAGTATAATAATAGTCCGTCTACCGGATAAAATAGACGACAAACGTCGTTGGGGTAACGCTCGAAAGAACTGTTATGATAGTGATATGCCGGCAGACACGAACCGACCGACAGCCGCGGGCTCTGCGCGACCCACGTACTCCGTTCTCGGTCCGTACTTGCGCGACTATCCCGACGGCGGCACAAATTTAATCCGTTATCTGACAAATCTTATGTGGCTGCTTATGACTCTCCGGGCGGTTTATTACTAAGGGAGTCTCCCGCTGATAGTCGCCCCAGCAGCATGGACATCACCGCTATCGGAGCGCATCCGGACGATATCGAAATCGGTGCGGGTGGGGCGCTCGCGCTCCATCGAGCACGGGGACACACGGTTCGGTTTCTCGTACTGACCCAAGGGGGGAAACTCTCAGCGCCGTCACAGCGAGCGGCCGAAGCGAGGGCGGCGGCGGACGTACTAGACGTCGGCGACGTGCGGTTCATGGGCTACGACGACACGCAAGTGCCGTACGACGACGACATCGTCGAACGAATCGACGACCACCTCACCGAGATGGGAACCGACCGCGTCTACATCCACACCGAGGAGGACACGCATCAGGACCACCGTCGTGCCGCGTTAGCCTCCATCGCGGCCGGCCGCAACACCGACGAAGTGTTGGCCTTCGAGTCGCCGTCGACGCGGTCGTCGTTCGACCCACAGTACTACATCTCCCTCTCGAAGGAGTTCCTCGAACGGAAGATAGAGGCGATTCGGACCCACGAGAGCCAACAGGAGAAGAAGTATCTGGAGGCCGAGGCGATGAAAGGGCTCGCGCGCTTTCGCGGTCGGCAGGCGAACACCCGCTACGCCGAGGCGTTCCAAGTCATCCGCATCAAGCAGACCCCGCCCGGACAGGTAGAGCTGACGCCCGAACTGCTCGACTGAGACGGGTTATTTTATCGCGAGCCAGCAGAGCCCCGCCGAAGTAACTGTTTAACTTAGGCCGGGTGAGCGGAGCATGCCGGTATGGACGAACCCACGCGTCGTCAGTTGCTTGGCGGTAGCGTTGCCCTGCTCGGGATGAGTGCTGGATGCCAGACACTGCTCGACGACGGCGACAGCGTCGCCCCCCAGCGGACGCCGGACGAGGCGATGCAGTTGCTAGAGGCGGCACAGGTACTCGTCGGGGACGACCCCGCCGGGAGACCGCTGATAAGCAACGGGAATCGGACCATCTACGTCGACCCGAACGACGGTGACGACGCGGCCGTCGGCACGGAAGCCGACCCGCTGGCGACGGTGCAGGCCGCGGTCCGAGAGGTGCCAATCTACCTCCGCCACCAGTACGTCATCGACCTCGCGACAGTCCCCGAGACCCCCGTCAGCTACGACGAGGACGTCCTCGTCCCGACGGTCATCGGCACCGGACAGGCCGGACAGGAGAGGGACGCCCCGAGCGGCGGCCCAATGATGAACCTTCTCATTCGAGGGGCCGAAGGCGACCCGTCGGCCGTCGAACTCGGCAGTGTCATGTTCGGCAACGCGGTCGGCACGTCGACGGTCCAACTCCTGTTCGCGACGGTGACGCGGGACAGCCCGTACGACGACGAGGCGTACGGCATCTCGGCCTACGGAACCGGCGAGGTCCACCTCTACGACGTCGCCGTCACCGACGGGCCGACCAACGGCGTGTTGGCCTACGGCGCGAAGATGAAAGCCGCCGTCGTCGACTTGGGCCGAGGGAACGTCGACCGAGGCATCCACGCCAAGCGCCACGGGAGCATCGTGGCGACGGATATCCGCGGCAGCGTCAGCGGTCCGGCGTTCCTGTCGACGCAGAACGCGAAAATCACGGTCGGACAGGAGGGGGACCTGACGGGCACCCCGCAGTACGAGGGCCGTGTCGGCGGGCTGGTGTACAACGAGACCGACAGCTCGTGGACCGGTCTCGCCGCGACGGCCGACACCAGTGCCAACGCCAGCGTGGGCGCTGACGACCTCGCGCTCGGAGACATCTGGTACGAAGACGGCACCGGCGACGCCGACGAGGGGTTCTACGGGCAGACCGCCGACGGCCCGGTTCGGTTGGGGTGAGCGCGGGCAGCGTCGGCCGGGCGTAGTGACGTGGTATACGTCCGGTAACTAAGCGGCTACCGCCGAACTGTCGGCGTGAATGTCACGGGACGCAGACTCAACGGACGGCAGACGACCAGCCACCCGCGTTCGAGACCCGGTCGGTAGTCGAGCGGCTACGGCAGCCATCGGTCGACCGCACGGCACCGCCGACGCCGCTTCGGTCGACCTGCGAGGGGTGAGCCGATGACCGTCCTCGTCACCGGCGGTGCCGGCTTCGTCGGCTCACACATCACCGAGGCGCTGCTGGACCGCGGCCACCGGGTCGTCGTGGTGGACAACCTCGACCCGTACTACGACGTGGCGCTCAAACGCCACAACGTCGAGACGTGTCGCGCCGTCGGCGGGAACCGCTACGAGTTCGTCGAGGGGTCGATAACCGACGAGGCGTTGGTCAGGGAGGTGTTTTCCGACTTCGACGTGCAGTTCGTCTACCACGAGGCGGCTCGGGCCGGCGTCAGGACCAGCGTCGAACAGCCGTTGCGCTACGAGCGAAACAACGTCGGCGGCCTGCTCACGCTGCTGGAAGCGGCCGCCGACCACGGCGTAGAGCGCTTCGTCAACGCGTCGTCGTCGTCAGTGTACGGCCACCCCGAATACCTCCCCTACGACGAGGCCCACCCGACCCGGCCGAAGAGCCCCTACGGGACGACGAAACTCGCCGGCGAACACTACTGTGACGTGTATCACGCGGTCCACGGCCTGCCGACGGTGAGTCTCCGCTACTTCACCGTCTACGGCCCGCGGATGCGCCCCAACATGGCCATCTCGAACTTCGTCTCGCGCTGTGTGAACGGCGAGCCACCGGTCGTCTACGGCGACGGCGAGCAGACGCGGGATTTCACCTATATTGAGGACGTGGTAGCGGCGAACCGCCGACTGCTCTCGACCGACGCGGCCGACGGCGAGGTGTTGAATATCGGCTCGACCGACAACATCAGCATCACCGACCTCGCGGCCCACGTCGTCGAGGCCACCGGCGCAGCCGTCTCGCCCGTCCACGAATCCGCGAAGGAGGCCGACGCCAGACACACGCACGCCGACGTGACGAAGGCCCGCGACCACCTCGGCTACGACCCGACGACCGACATCCGAGCGGGCGTCGACAGCTTCGTCGAGTGGTATCTCGACAACCGCGAGTGGTACGAACCGCTCGTGTTGCGGTCCTGAGCCCGCGGCCACCTCGCAGGCGCGATTCCCTCGAAGCATCCATGCAATCGGTGGTATGCACTCGCTACCATCGGTCACGATATCTCTCGAAGTCGATTGTATAGTTACTATTCTTATATATTAGTCGGTATGTAACAACTACTGTAAGAGACAATTTTTGGCTTATTGACGTGTAGAGTGGTACGTAAGCGGATTTTATCTTGTAGATACCCAACGTGAACTGACAACGTTATTCGTATCAGAAGGTAATAACGAATATCTCTACGAGCGAAAACCACTGACCCGTAATGTCCGACAAACAAAGTAGCCCTGACCGAGCGGACGGCGAGACGGACGGCGCGGGACCACCCGTCGACCGGCGGACCGTCCTCAGTTCGGTTGGTGTTGCCGTGACCCCGCTGACCGCCGCCGGCGGTCTGTCGACGGGGCGGGGTAGCACCGTCGGGGAATGGTACGGCTACGGTGACGAAGAGTACGGCTTCGCAGGCTACGGCGGCGTGCCAGCTTCGAGTGACTGATTGATATGATATACATTCACAGCGTATTCGGTAGCGGTTCGGCGGCAGCGAGTGCTAGACAGACAGTCCGGACAGGGGAGGCGCGGTCCGAATGGTGACGACAGTCTCGACTGCGGACGAACTACGGGACGCCGTCGCCGACGGTGGCCCGGGGTCGGTCATCGTGGCCCGCGGCGGCACCTACGAGATGTCCGGCCGGTGGAACATCAACACCGGCGGGGACGAAACCGACCAACTCGTCATCCGAGCGGCCAACGGCGAACGTCCGCACATCCAGTTCGCCGCCGGACAGGACAACCCGACCAACGACAGCGGTATCAAGGTCAACGTTCCGTACGTCACCGTTCGGGGCTTCGAAATCTCTGATTCGGGGTTCAAGGGCATCTTCGCCGGCAGCGACGGCCACGACGTGGTGTTCGAAGACCTCGATGTCCACCACTGCAACGTCTGGGGCATCATGAACAACGGGAACGACGACGTCGTCTTCCGTAACTGCGATTCCCACGACAACTTCGACCCGCAGAACAACGGCCAGAACTCCGACGGTATCAACATGACCGGCCCGGCGAACAACGGGCTCATCGAGGGGTGTCGGGCGTGGAACAACGGCGACGACGGCTACGACCTGTGGGTCTCGGAGAACCACACGGTCCGGTACTGCTGGGCGTGGAACAACGGCTTCGGCGGTACTGGCAACGGCAACGGCTTCAAGCTCGGCTCCTCGCGAACGGGCGCGGGCGGCGGCCACCTCGTCCACAACTGCGTCTCCTACGGCAATCAGGTCGACAACGACAGCAACAGCCCCGGCAGCGGCTTCTGGTGGAACGGCGAGGACGACAACCCAATCGAGGTGTACAACTGCACCGCGTGGGACAACGGCATCGACTTCGCCTTCGACGACACCGACCACACACTCAAGAACAACGTCTCCTACGGCGGCGGCGTCGACATCGGCGGCGAGGTCGTCGAAGACGCCAACTCGTGGAACCTGAGCGCCTCGGACCCCGGCTTCCGGAGCCTCGACCCCGACGCGGACGGCTTCCTCCGCTTGAGCGAGGCGAGTCCGTACCGCGGAGCCGGCGTGGCCGTCCCCATCGAGGGGCTGAACGACCCGCCGGACTTGGGCGCGTTCCAGTACGACGGGACACTGCGCGCCGAACCGGCCCCCACCGTGACCGTCGACGGCGAGGCGAGGCTCGCCGCGAGCGACGCCGAGCGGACCGCCGACGCCGTGCTCCAGACCGGGAACGACGGCTACAACGGCAGCGGCTACATCAACTTCACGTCGGACGCCGGCAGTGTCGCCCGCTGGTCGCTCGACGTGACCGCGCCCGGCGAGTACAACTACCGGATTCGGTACGCCAACGGCGGAGCCGGCGGCCGGACGGCGGCGATGAGGCTGAGCGGGGCGGAGACAGCGATTACCTTCCCACAGACGGACGGCTGGGCCGACTGGTCGGCCGTGACCGGCGCGGTCGAGGTTCCGAGCGGCGCGACGGAACTGGCCATAGAGACGACCGGTGAGGACGCCGGCAACGTCGACCAGATACTGCTCCAACCGACCGGCGACGACGGCACCGACGGGAGCACCGGTGGCGGAAGCGCCGACGGCAGCGGCGGGACGCCGTCGAGTGGCGACACGCCGTATCACGGCTACAGCGTCCCCGAGGAGGGCCAGCGCGACTGGCACGTCCCACTGAACGAGAACTTCGCGGCCATCGACCGCGACATCCCGGTGGTCGACACCGAGAGCGCCAAAGACCAGTACGACCCCGCCCCACAGACGGTGTACATCGCCGTCGACACCGGCACGATCTACGTCGGTGACGGGAGCGAGTGGAGCCAACTCGGCGTCCTGAACTGAGTCCAGCGGTCGGGTCCTATTTTTGCGTTTCCAGTGCCGACAGCCGCTCGGGCACGTCGGCTACGGTTGGGACTGTCCCGTCCGGTCGCGCGGTCCCCGTCGCGTCGGCGTCGGCGTACCGCCCGGTTTCGACCCGAACAGTCGTCATGCCGAGGCGGTTCGGTTGCGGGAAGTCCAACTCCGGCCGGTCGCCGACGTAGGCGGCGTCGTCGGGGGCGACACCGAGCGTTTCCAAGGCCCGTTCGAACGGGTCGGGGTCGCGCTTCGAGCAGTCCAGCCTGCTGGTGACGAGCACCGTCTCGAAGTAGTCGGCGAGGCTGAGACGGCGCAGTTTCTCGCGCCCGTTTCGTCCCCCGGTGATGAGGGCGAGTGGGTACCGACCGGCGAGGGTCGACAGCGCCGACTCGGCACCGGGATACGGCGTCAGCTCCGCCGTGTTGTCGTGGTACGCCTCGACGAGTTCGGGGACGCGGTCCCGTGACAGGCCGTACTCGGCAAGGACGACGTCGAACGTCGCCTCGCGGATATCCCGGTCGAAGTACGCCGTCCGGAGCGCGTCGGCGCAGTCGATACCGGTCTCCCGTTCCAGAACCCGGGCCGCGTGGCGTAACCCACCGCGGACGTACTGGCGGTCGTCGAACAGCGTCCCGTCGAGGTCGAAACACACCGCGTCGAGCATCGCCGTAGTGGTACGCACCGGTGCCGATATTGGTATAGACCGTCTAATCCGTTGGACGGTATTCCGGTTATTTGACGGGCTCAGCCGAACGAACGGCCATGGCGACAGTTCTCGTTACCGGCGTCGGCGGCGCGACGGGTATCGGCGCGGTCCGCTCGCTACACGAGCGGACGGACCACGACTGCATCGGTGTGGACATGGACCCGACGGCGGCGGGTCTGCATCTCGCTGACGCCGGTGACAGCGTGCCGCCGGCCACCGACGACGCGTGGGCTGTGGCGATGCAGTCGCTCGTCGCGGCCCACGACGTCGACGCCGTTGTGCCGACGGTCGACGAGGAGTTGGCGGCCCTGCCGTCGCTGTACGAGGCACTGCCCAGCGACGTGCCGGTGGTCGCGCCCAGTCTCGACGTCATCGACGTGGCGCTCGATAAGTACCGGACGTACCACCGCCTCGCCAACGCCGGCCACGTCGTGCCGGAAACGTGGCTGGCCACCGAGCGGGACACTATCGACCGGTCGGCGTTCCCGCTGCTTGTCAAACCCCGACGGGGACGGGGGAGCCGTGGTATCGAACGCGTCGACGGCCCGGACGAGCTGACCGACCACCTCGCGGCGACCGACCGCGACCCCGCGGAGCTAC
>Ga0102936_1001028_pt1 | contig 11085 bp, 11 predicted proteins | sample SalPon2_A_H2O_MG_FD_78502 | JGI IMG/M metagenome (GOLD analysis project Ga0102936, IMG submission 78502) | Salt pond water microbial communities from South San Francisco under conditions of wetland restoration - Salt Pond MetaG R2_A_H2O_MG | ecosystem: Environmental > Aquatic > Non-marine Saline...
GACGACGACGTTGCCGTCGAAGTCGTCGGTGACACCGCTATCGTCGCCGTCGACACGCCGATGCTCCAGACGGAGTTCGACGTCAGCCTCCCGGGCGACGGCGGCACAGCGTCGCTGCGAAACGGCATGGTCGTCGTCGAAGGCGACACGTGAGCCACTGGACGACTCCACAAGAGATTTCAGCGCGTTAGCGGAAATTGGGGTAATGACGACCGCCCCCGAGGAGTTGCCGACCCTCCGCAGTTCCGTCCCCCCGGTACGAGAGTGGGCACGGACCTTCGTTATCGGTCTCTGCATGGGCAGTGCCGACGCCGTCCCGGGCGTCTCCGGCGGCACCATCGCGCTCATCGCCGGTATCTACGGCCGCCTCATCGCGCTCATAACCGCGATTACGCCCGACCGCGTCGTCGGGTTGCTCCGGTCGCTAACCCCGCTCGACGGCGGCATCGACATCCGTGGTGCGCTGTCCATCTTCGAGGAAATCGACGGCTGGTTCGGGCTGGCGCTGGCCGTCGGCGTCGGCACCGCCGTCGTCGTGGTCACTCGCTTGGTCCACGAACTGAACAAGGCCTATCCGACGCTACTGTTTGGCTTCTTTTTCGGCCTCATCGCCGCCTCCGCCGTCGTCCTCCTGCGGGAACTCTCCGTCGAATCGGCGTTTCAGGTGGCCGCCGCCGTCACTGGCTTCGCCATCGCCTTCTTCCTCTCCGGTCCCGTCTCGTTTCTAGAGAGCGGCGGGCTCGTCGTCGTCTTCGTCGCCGGTGCCGTCGCCGTCAGCGCGATGATTCTCCCCGGCATCTCCGGGTCGCTCCTGCTGGTCATCCTCGGGCAGTACACCCGGATGTCCGACGCGCTCAGTAACTTCCTCTCCTCGCTGGCCGGCTTAGTAACCGGTGGGCCGACCGCGCCGGTCGTCGAACTGGGCACCGTCGTCGTGACGTTCATCGCCGGCGGGTTGGTCGGTCTGTTCACCATCTCGCGAGTGGTCCGCCGAGCGCTGGACCGCAACCGCCGTGCGACGATGGCGTTTCTCGTCGCGCTGGTCGTCGGCGCGTTGCGAGCGCCGATACAGGAGGTCAACGACAGCGTCGGCTTCACGGCCGACGTGGCGGTGGCCTTCGCCGTCGCGGCTGTCGTCGGTGCCGGCTTCCTGCTCGTGTTGGACTGGTACGCCGTCGATTTGGACCTCGACTCGGTGTGAGCTACCGCCACACCGCCCGCCCCAGTCTGGTCTCCGAGAGGTCGAAATCGAACCGCTCGGTTCGCAGGAGGCCCGCGCCCAACAGTGCCGCGAGCGCCACCGAAATCCAGTTGGTGTAAAAGAGGTTGATGCCGCCCCACAGCAGGACGAAGCTCACCAAATCGTCGAGCATGAACTCACACTCGCGGAGTCGCTGTCGGAGACCGGCGCGGTCGAAGCCGAGGTCGAACAGCAGGACGGCGACGGCTCCCGACAGTATCCATCCCTGATAGTTCGACCACGGGACGCCGTAGAACGCCTGCACCTGATACTCCCAGAAGCCGATGGCCACTGCCCCGGGGTCGAGGACGAGGTCGACCAGCATGACCGTCGAAAGCGTCGCCAGCAAGCGGGGCAGGGCCGACTCGGCCCGCTCACCGAGCAACAGTAAGACGAGCAAGTAGGCGTTCAACACGAGCGGGAAGAAGAAGACGGGGAGGCCGAGCGGCACCTCACCGAACAGCATCGGCCCCAAGTCGACGCCGTAGCTGAACTCGCCGTATGGCCATCCCGTTCGTACGCCCACGAGTTCGATGCCGTAGGAGTAGGCGGTCAGGGCCACCAAAGCGAGCGTGGCTTTGCGGTCCAACAGCGGGGCGACACCCGCGACGAGGGGCAGTCGCATCACCAGTGTTCCGAAGAGGACAAAAAAGGGGTTGAACGCGAGCGGCGGCGGGAGCAGATTCTCAGCGCTCGCAAGCAGCGTCACCGCGCCCACGAGCGGGAAGACGACGGCGATGGTGAAACGGTGTTCGCGGACGAGCGCGTCCAGTTGGGTTATCACCGCCTGTCTGTCGCGTGGGACCGTCCAGCGGTCACCGCCCGCTTCAGCCATACAGCATCACCCACAGGCCCATCAGGGTAAAAACCATCCCGACGAGGCTGTTGATGGCCGGGTACCACCAGTAGGCCTCGTCGATGTCGACGCCGACGGCGAGGATGCCGAAGACGAGGCCCGGATACACTAACAAGAGCGCGCCGAACGCCCAGTGGGTGTAGGTGAACACGAACGCGGCCGAGAGCCAGCACATCACGCAGTAGTAGTAGGTCAACTCCGACCCCAGATAGGTCGCCGTCGTCTCGATGCCGGCCGCACGGTCCGGTTCGATATCGGGGATGGCGGAGAAGGTGTGCATTCCCATCGTCCAGAGCCACGCACCGGCGACGGCCGTCGCGGGCGGCGCGACCCCTTCGATGGCGGCGTAGGCGACGACGCCCGGGAGGATGTACAGCCCGTTCGAGACGGAGTCCAGAAACGGCGTCGTCTTGAACCGCAGCGGCGGCGCTGAGTACTCGACTGAGAGGGCGGCCCACGCGAGCACGGCGACGACGCCGAGCACGGGCAAGAAAGGGAGGAAGACGGCGGCGAGCAGGCCCGACCCGATGACTATTGCGTCGACGGTGCGGTCGCCCCGATAGCTGACCTCTCTGCCCTCGTCCTTCTTGGGGTTGTGCTCGTCGACGTCGCGGTCGAAGATGTCGTTGACGCCGTAGAGGAAGACGTTCGCCGGGATAGTGAAAAAGAGAAACAGCGCGACGGCAAGCGGCGAGAACAGCTCTCCGACGCCGTCGGCGGCGTAGGTGACAGCGACGACGACGGGGCCGCCCTGATACAGCCAAAAGCGCGGCCGGGAGAGCCAGAACAGGTAGCCGGGGAGGCTCTCTTCGCCGGGTAGCACACTTGCGAGTCGGTTCGTCACGGTACTCATTCGGTGTCGGAGATGAGTCGTTTGGCCGTGTGTTCGCCGCTGATGAGACACATCGGGACGCCGATACCGGGCGTCGTCAACGACCCGGTGAAGTAGAGGCCGTCGACGGCTGACGAGCGGTTGTTCGGGCGCAACAGCGCGGTCTGACGCAGCGTGTGGGCGAGTCCGAGCGCGGTGCCCTCGGTCGCGTTGTACCGCTCGCCGAAGTCGGAGACGGCAAACTGCTTCTCGTAGACGATGCGGTCGCGCAGTTCGACGCCGGTGTTCGCGGCGATGTCGTCGAGAATCTTCTCGCGGTACGTCTCACGAATCGCGTCGCCGTCGTGTAGGCCCGGTGCGATAGGGACGAGGACGAACAGATTAGAGTGGCCTTCGGGAGCGACCGAGTCGTCCGTCTCGCTGGGCACACAGAGGTAGTACGCGGGTTCGTCGGGCCACGCCGCGTCCTCGAAGATGTCGTCGAAGTGGGGCTCCCAGTCCGTCGGGAGGACGAGCGTGTGATGTGCCAGCGGGTCCACGTCACCTTCGACGCCCATGTACAGCAAGAAGGCGGAGGGCGCGTAGGTCCGGTCGTCCCAGTAGTCGTCGTCGTACTGTCGCTCGTGGTCGGGCAGTAGTTCCCGCTCGGCGTGGGCGTAGTCGGCGTTGACGACCACCTCGTCCGGGTGGTAGGTGTCGCCGTTGACCGTCTCCACGAGGAAGCCGTGCTTACGTCGGGAGATTTCCACGACTTCGCTGTCCGTCTCGTAGGTCACGCCAAGTGACTCGCCCAGTTCGACCAGCGCCTCCACCACCGCGCGGAGGCCGCCGTCGGGGTAGTAGACGCCGAGGTTGAAGTCGACGTGGCTCATCATGTTATACAGCGCCGGCGTGTTCTTCGGGGAGCCTCCGAGAAAGACGAGCGTGTACTGCATTATCTGCTGGAGCTTCGGGTGGTCGAAGTAGTCGGAGACGTGGCCCTGCATCGACCCGATGAGCTGCAAGCCCACTGGCGCTGCGGTCATCACGTCTAGGTCGACCCAGTCGCGAAGCTCCGAGCGGTCCTCGTAGACGAACTTGTTCATCGCCGTCTCGTAGTGGCGCTCGCTCGTCTCCAAGTAGGATTCGAAGGCCTCGCCCGCGCCGGGCTCGTATGACTCGAACAACTCCGCCATCTCGGCGTTGTCGCCCGTCACGTCCAGCTGGTCGCCGTCCTTGAAGAAGATGCGGTAGTGGGGGTCTAGCCGTTCGAGGTCGTAGTAATCGCTCGGCTCCTTGCCGAAGTACGCGAAAAAGCGCTCGAACACGTCCGGCATCAGGTACCACGACGGGCCCATGTCGAACGTGAACCCGTCGGCCTGCAGTTGGGAAGCCCGACCGCCGACCTGTTCGTTTTTCTCCACGACCCGGACGTTCGCTCCGGCATCGGCCAAATAACAGGCCGCCGAAAGACCGCCAAAGCCACCGCCGACGATAGTCACGTCTTCTCCGGCAATCGCACTCATTGTTTCCCTTTCGGGGCCGGAGTGACAATAAAGCCGCGCCCAACTGGGTTGGTGTGTGAAACGGACACAGGGCTGTCCTCTCGGCGGGACAACGGCGATAGGGATGGACGCCCAATGGCGCGTATGGACGACGCGACGGTCGTGATAACGGGTGCGAGTCGGGGTATCGGCGCACAGGTCGCGCGAACACACACGGCGGCGGGCGGGCACGCGGTCATCTGTGCGCGCGACGGCGACGATTTGGCGTCGGTAGCCGCGTCTATCCGCGACGACGACGGCCATGTTACGGCGGTCCGGGCGGACGTACGCGACGAGTACGATGTGGAACATCTCCTAGAGACCGCTGCGCGCGAGGGCGGGGCCATAGACGGCGTCGTCGCCAACGCCGGCGTCTACCACGGGGCGGCCGGCGAGACGCCGCTGGCCGAGGAGTCCTACGCCGCCTTCGACGACCACCTCCGGACGAACGCCCGCGGCGTCTTCGCTACGATACGCGAAGCCGTCCCGCATCTCTCGACCGACGCTCGCATCGTCGTCCCGACGGGCGCGGTCGCCCGAAAAGGGATGCCCGGCTACGGCTCCTACGCCGTCTCGAAGGCCGCCGCGGAAGCCGTCGCCAGGGGCTTCGCCGCCGAACTCGGCGCTGTCGTCGGCGCCGTCGACCCCGGCAAGGTCGAGACGGGACTCTCCGGTACAGGTGGACGCGACCCCGCGACCGTCGCCGAGATGGTGCTGTGGGCGCTCGAATCGGCTCCCGCCGACGAACTCGACGGCGCGGTGCTGGACTGGGGGAGCTATCGCCGGGCGACTCGCTAGCACCGAGGGATTTATTAGTAACACTGTTTGTGTGTACAGTGATGGCTATTAACGGTGTAACAAAATTTAATAATATCGGCGGACACTCCATGCTCGGACTGTTGAGTGTAGCCGTGCTCGTGGGGCTGTCCGCGCTGGCGTCTACAGGCGGCGCTTGGAAGGTGTTGGTCATCTCGTGGGTGGCGTTCGCGGCGATGGGACTCGGCGCGTGGCTCGGTGCGCGTGCGAAACGGACGAGTCCGCATCGGCTCGTCTGGGGTTACGGACTTGCCAGCGGCGCGATGGTAACGTCGGCGGCGATGTTTCTGGTTCCCCAAGCGATGGGGCTGGGCACGGCGGCCGGGACGGCGCGTCTCGGCGGTATCGGCATCGCCGTCGGTATCGTCGCCGGTTACGGCACGCACACTATTGGCCACCGCCTGACACACCTCGACACCAGCTTCGACACGACGACGACCGCTATCGCGGCCCACGCGCTATCGGCGGGGCTCGTCATCGGTATCGTCTACGCCTCGATGCCGACGCTCGGTCTGTTGTTGGGGCTCGCCATCGTCTCGCACAAGGGGCCCGCCGGCTACGCCGCCGCCCGCCGACTCGTCCGGGATAATAAATCCGCCACCGCGCTCTTACTCCCCGCCGCCGGCGTCGGCTTGACCGCCATCCCGGTGGCGCTGGTGCCGATGCCGGCCACGCCGACGGCCAACGCTATCGTCTTTGGCTTCGCCGCCGGTATCTTCCTCCACGTCGCGCTGGACTTTCTTCCCAACTGCGAGGCCGGCAGCGAAATCGACGAAGTCTGCTCGTTACAGGAACACTCACACGACCTGCTTGACGAACTGCGGACTCACGCTGTCGGCTCGACGGCCGTTGGCGCGGCCGCCGTCGTCGCGGCGTGGGTGGCGCTGCCGGCCTGAGTCGCCACCGATGGCGGTCAGTTGTACTCTCGCCAGCGATACCCGCAGTCTTGGCACTTGAAAAAGCGTGTCGGTGGTTCGTCGGCCGCGCCGGTCTGTTTGATAGTGTACCACGCTTTGCCGTGGCCACATTCGTCACAGTGTACGTCGTTCGCGGTCGGTTTTCCCTCGAAGTCAGCGCCCTCCTCGGTCTCGATAACGTCGTCGTCGCTCTGTTCGGCCGTGCTGACGAACGTCGCGGCGCGGTCGGTGTCTTTCGCGGCGCGAGCGCCACAGGACTGACAGACCATCTCGTCGCCGTCTGTGTGCATCATGGAGCCACAGTCGTCACAGAACTGCATGCCCGGTACTGAGTCGGCCCGGGGAAAATGCCTTACTCCTCGTTCTCGATGCGCTCTTGTTCGGCCACGATAGGACAGTCGACCACCCGGACCGTCTCCATGTCCAGATGCTCCAGTATCCGGGCGTCCTCGTGGGTGCAGTGTGAGGCCGGCGGCTCGGCGAAGAACTCACACTGCTCGCAAAAGCGGTGTTTCGACACCTCGGAGTAGCGCTTCTGTGTGACCGGCGACGTGTCGTCGTCGGCCTCGATGGCGTTCCACAGTTCGTCCTCGTCGAGTGCGTCGATATCGACCGACTCGAAGACGCTCTCGGCGCTACCGAACGGGTCGCCGTCCCCGCGGTCCATCCCCGCGAACGGGTCGTGGTCGGGGGCATCGCTCACGTCGAACGGGTCGTTGCCGGTGGCGTCCATCTCACTGAACGGGTCAGCGCTGCCGTCGCGGTCGTCGAACGGGTCCGCGTCGGCGGCGTCAGCTCCAGTCTCCGATTCGAGTTCGGGAGTGTCGTCGTGGCCGTCGATGAACTGGTCGGCTTCGGTGAACCCCTCCGCGACGTCCGCGGTCTCGTCGGCGGTGTCCGTAGCTTCGCTGTCGACGCTCGACTCGTCTGGCTCCCCGAGCCGTTCGAACGGGTCTCCCTCGCGGTCGTCTGCCGGGGCCATGTCCGCGAAGGGGTCGTCGTCTTCCTCACTCATCGCTCGGTCCGGCCTCCAGCTGTGCGGCCGTGACGAGCGTGGCCTTCTTGCGGATGATACCACCCTCGGGCCGTACGTCCGTCACGGTCGTGTTACAGTGGGGACACTGCGGGTCGGTCAACAGCGTGATATCGACCGATTCGGCGCAGTTCTGACACGACGCCGAACTGATGCCCTCCTGTGCGGCGGCGCGTTTGATGCTGTCGAGCGCCTCCTGATGGGCGTCCCGGCCGCCGTGGTCCTCACGGAGGTCACTGACGACCCACGCGACGCGTTTGAGTTTGTCCTCGGTGTCGCTCAGCCGGTCTTCGACCGCGTCGAATCGCCCTTCGATATCGTCTACTGCGGCCGCGTTGTCCTCGATATCGCGTTCGAGTTCGTCACGGACCGCGACGAGTTCGCGGTTCAGCGCCGTCAGTTCGCTCTCTAGGTCCTCGACGGTGTCGAACGCGTCGTGGTCGGCTGGCGCCTTCGTGTCTATCTCCCGTTTGAGTTGGATGACGCGCTGGCGCACGTCCCGTATCTTCCCCTGAAAATCGTTCTCGATGCCGTCGAATCGGTCGTCGAGCCTGCCCTCGACGGCGTCGGTGACGTCGGGCAGCCGGTCTTGTACCGCCGCGTCGAGTCGCGTTTCGACGGTGTCGTCGACTGCGGCCGCGACGGCGGCGTCGAGCTGGTCGGCCAGTGCGTTCTCGACTTCGGTCTCGACGTCGAACAGTGAGGCCAACGACGCCGTGTCGTCGAGTTCCGTGGTCGTTTGATACGAGGCGAGAAGCTGTCGGACGATAGTCTCACGGGGCTCCCCGAGTTCTGTGGCGCGTTCGTCCAACCACTCGTCGAGTCCCGGTGGTAACTCGACAGTAATCGCCTCCTCCTCTCTGGACTCACTGGCCATTACGTCCTCATTCACGAACTGCATAGTTAAGCGTTTGCCGCCAATTTCAATAGCCGAGACTGGGCGAAACGGGTGCTTGACCGCGCCTCAGTCGTCCGATTACCGTATCTTTCGCACGTCGCTGATGTCGAAGCCGGCATCGCCCAGTTCCGTCTCGAACTGGACGATATTCTCGTCTTCGATTTGCGAGAGGACGCCACGGAACTGCTTGACCACGAGCGTTCGGGCTCGCGTCGAACCGCCCGACTCCCACGAGAACTTCATCGTCCCGTGGGCGGCGTCGCTCAGTTGCCCCTCTCGGGTCTCACTGAGCGTCTCGTAGTTGAGATGCAGGAGGATGATACCGCCCCACTGGTGTGCGGCCTTCTGGATGCCCGAGACGAGGAAGGCGATGTCGGACCACTCGATGTCCTCGCCTTGGGCGCTGATGAGGTCAGACAGCGAGTCCAACACGACGAGGTTGCCCGGGGACACACGGCTGAGTTTCGTCCCCAGCGCGCTCAACAGGTCTTCGCGTTCGTGGCGCGCACGCAGGTCCTTGATGCTCGGCGTCTCGTCGGCGTACCACTCCCGGGGGACGGGACTCATGTGGAAGTACCGCTCGGACATGTCGTGGAACTCGACACCCTGCATCCCGGCGTCCAGCACCTCGTCGTCCATCGCCAGCCGCATCTCGCCGGCCAGTTGGCGTTCGCTGGCGGTAAAGGAAATGTAGTGGACGCGTTCCGGTAACACGGCCCTGGCCGACGGTTGCCCGTAGTAGAGGTCGAACAGTTCCTCGTCGACTCTGGCCATCCCGTTGATGATGGCGCTGGTGTGCATGAACTCCCGTGACCCCGCGCCGGCCTCCCCCGAGAGTAAGACGACGCTACCGGCCGGCGCACCCCCGTTGATGATGGAGTCCAGTTGGCGCACACCGAACGGGATACGGTCCATACACGCAGTGGCCACTGTGCGCGCTTAAACGCTTGCCCTCGTTATCCGGGCTGATAGGAGATGCCGGGCCGCTGTCACCGTCACTCCGTCAGCGACGCGCCGGTGTTACGCGGCGCGACCACGTGTACGTCGCCGCCGACACCGGCGGCCGAGAGCGCCGCATAGCCGGCCTCCTTCGCCGCGTCTATGCCGTCGGTGTCGGTCAGCCCCCACACCGCCGGTCCCCACGAGGACTGCCCAGCGCCGGTAATCGTCGGCACGTCCGCGAGGTGTTCGACGATACTGCCCGCGGGCGGGCGGTAGACGCCGCCCTGTTCGTCGGCGTACCACGCGCCGTTGAGGCGTCCGAGGCGGGCCGCCGCACCGCCGAAGCGACGACGGTCACGCGTCGCCATCGCCGGGAGGAGCCGTCGGGTCAACAGCGTCGAAATCTGGTCCGCGATGCCAGGGTCGGCCCGTTCGACGGCCGTCCGCATGTTGCTGTCCTCCTCGCTACCGCTCTGGCCTGTTTCGGTGTCCGGTACCACGAGCACGAACCGCCAGTCGGCAGGCACGTCGTGGCTGGCGATGACGGGAGGGACGTCCCAGTCCCCGTCGGCGGGTGGCTCGGCGGTAAAGCGCTCGGTCGGGTGGCCGCCGTCGACGACGAAGCCGCCCCGCTCGAAGGTGGCGACGCCGACGCCGCTGCGGCCGCCCCGGCCCAACTGTGGGGCGACGGTCCGGGCGTCGGCGGTCCGGTCGTACGCACGGACGACGGCGATGAGCGCCGCCAGCGCGAGTTGGGTGCCACTGCCCAGGCCGACGTGGCGCGGGAACCGCTCGTGGACGGTCACACTGGCCCCGGGCACGTCGAGCGTGTCGACCACGCGGCGGAGATAGCCCTCGACGGCTGGGTCGTCACACTCGACGGCGTCGGCCCGCTTCGCTTCGACGACCAGTTGTGGCTCGTCGAGCGCCAGCCCGACACCGCCGTAGAGCCGTGCGTGGGCCAGCGAGAGGTTCTGAAAGCCGAAGTGGAGTCGCGCCGCCGTCGTGACCGTGGGCATTGGTGGGGGTTGGCCGCGGGGTGGAAAGAACCTATTGCCACCGGATGGATTCGCCAGCCAGCGACCGTGGGTGACGATACCACTATTACAAGTCGCTTAAGGTTCCCCGTTGCCTTCCACGACGTATGAGTAAGCAGGCCGAACGCGAGGAGGCGGGCAAAGACCCGAACCTCCGGAGCAGCGAAGTCACAGAGGGAACCGACCAAGCGCCCTCCCGGGCGATGTTCCGGGCGATGGGCTACGACGACGACGACCTTCAGAGTCCGATGGTCGGCGTCGCCAACCCGGCCGCCGACATCACGCCGTGTAACGTCCATCTCGACGACGTGGCCCAGTCGGCCTACGACGGCGTCGACGAATCGGGTGGGATGCCAATCGAATTCGGCACTATCACCATCTCAGACGCCGTCTCGATGGGCACCGAGGGGATGAAGGCGTCGCTCATCTCCCGAGAACTCATCGCCGATTCGGTCGAACTGGTCTCGTTCGGTGAGCGCATGGACGGCCTCGTCACCATCGGGGGCTGTGACAAGAACATGCCCGGGATGATGATGGCCTCCATCCGGACGGACCTGCCGAGCGTCTTCTTGTATGGCGGCTCTATCATGCCCGGCGAACACGACGGCCGCGAAATCACGATTCAGAACGTCTTCGAGGGCGTCGGTGCGGTCGCACAGGGCGAGATGGAAGCGGACGAACTCGACGAGATGGAACGCCACGCCTGCCCCGGCGCTGGCTCCTGTGGCGGGATGTTCACGGCCAACACGATGGCCTCCATCTCGGAGGCGCTGGGACTGGCCCCGCTCGGCTCTGCGGCCGCGCCGGCCGAGCACGAGGACCGCTATCAAATAGCCGAGGACGCTGGCGCTGTCGCCATCGACGCCATCGCGAACGATCGGAAACCGTCGGATATCCTCACGCGGGAGTCCTTCGAGAACGCCATCGCGCTCCAGGTCGCCACCGGCGGCTCGACCAACGCCGTCCTGCACCTGCTGGCGATGGCCGCCGA
>Ga0102936_1001029_pt1 | contig 11057 bp, 14 predicted proteins | sample SalPon2_A_H2O_MG_FD_78502 | JGI IMG/M metagenome (GOLD analysis project Ga0102936, IMG submission 78502) | Salt pond water microbial communities from South San Francisco under conditions of wetland restoration - Salt Pond MetaG R2_A_H2O_MG | ecosystem: Environmental > Aquatic > Non-marine Saline...
AAAACTACTTTCTGTGTGTCAATCAGGGTGAACTCGTCTTTTGATTCCAACATTCCTAGGAGTGAGTCCTGCAGAGATTTGCTGGGTTTGATCTCACCGTCGTCTATCTTGTAGATGTTCTTGCGGTCGTCTCCTTCTTTTATCTGATCTTCAAGATAGTTTCTAAGTTTCTTGGCCTCTCCTTTCAGGTAGAGCGGTGCTTTTTCAGTGTATTCTTCGTACAATTCGTTTTCCAAGACGTCTCGATGTTTTTCATCGAAGTTGTGCAGATATGCCAGAGGATTGATCTCTATGTTTTCTTTTCTGACTGTAAGATTGAAGTCCTGTACTAACTGTGAGTAAGACCAAGCCTGGTAGCTTGGATGAGCAGTCTCACGAACTCTCTTCCCTAGATATGTTTTGACCAGGTCGTTAGCGCCCTCAACTTTCTCAGTGCTCTCTCCTTCCCACTGCTTGAGCTCTACAACAATTACTTCGCCGTCGCCATTTTCATCGTAGCCCGACAGGATAAAGTCAACTCGTTTATTTGTGGTAGGGATGTTGAGCTCTATAGCTACACCTGCATTGTCCGGTATATCACTGCCGTTTAGAACAGTGTTCATATACCGGAAAGAGTTCCTCCAAGAACGTATTTCGTTTTCATTGCCGACACCAAGGCCATTTTTCTGAAATCCTTCTTTAATCTCTTCAACAATTCTATCATTTAGAATATCCTCCTGAAAGCCTTCCTTGGTATCCTCATAGATCAGCATATTATTCAGTCCACTCATCCAGCTCTTTAGTTATTTCCTTCGCTGTTTCCTCGTCAAACCTTTCCCTGTTCTCGTCCAGCTTCTCCAGTACTGCTTCCTCTATATCGATATCCAGTCGCTGGGCCATGCTCAGAGAGTAAAGTATTACATCAGCCAGTTCCTCACGAATTCCGTCCATCAGGGCCTCATCTTTCTTTATTCTTTCAATAGAAACATTGTCCTTCCACTGGAACAGCTCCATCAGCTCTGAGGCCTCTATACTGATTGACATGGCGATGTTTTTCGGCTGGTGGAATTTCTCCCAGTCACGCTTGTCTTTGAACTCTGCGTATTTCTGTTTGAGATGCTCTATCCCCATGTCTTTCTAGTTTTCAATGAACTCTTTATTTCTTTTCGGAGGAAGATCAGCATCTGAGGCCTCTGCTTTTAACTTTTGTACTGTCTTTCTGTGTTGAAGGCCTGTTTCTTTACTGGGAGAGGCCTTCGTTTTTGGTAGCCCGGGTTTTGCTTGGCGGCTGGCCGGGCTATTTACTTTTTCTTTTCTGGAAGTATTTCTGTAGTTTTTCTGTTTTTCCGTTTATGTCTATTTTTCGGCCTTTTTCTTTAACTTCTTTCATGGATTGTGCATTTTCAGGTACTTCTATAATGGCTTTAAGGTATCCTGTTTTGACGAAGGGTGCTGTCCATTTTTTGTCTGCCGTATCTCTTCTAATTACTGTCTGTTCGCCGTTTTCAGCTTTTTCAAGTATCTTGGATTTTTCATTTATTACTTTAGGCTTGTTTTTGTCTTCGTCCCAGCCGTGGAGGATATAGATGTCGTCCTCCGGAATCTTGAACTCCAGTACTAGAGGAACGTATGAGTGTTCTTCGTCCAGATAGTTGAGAGCATATTTGGCTCCTTTCTCAAGATCCGGAGTAAGATAGATCTCATTCCACTGTGAGCCCGTCCTGTTTTCAATTATCTCTCCATTAAAATTCTTTGCGAAATGCTCGAAATAAGTGCCTCTGTAAATCTTAACCATGAAAAAGAAAGTAAAAACTTAGAATAAAAAAATTTACTGAAAATAGGGATTACTACTCAGAGGCCTCTTCTCCCTGTTCTTTTTCAAGCATTTTCGGGAGCTGTTCGACTACGTGATTGACTGCTTTTTCGTCTGTCGGGACTGTGAATCGTTTCTTGTATCTTGGCTCGTCTTCGTCGTAGTATCCTGTAGCGACTTGGATAAAGCTGTTTTCGCTTCCGTCGTCTTGGATTGCTTTGTTTCTGCTGACTTCAACGAATTTTTCTCCTGGGAAGTTTCCGTAGTCTTTTCGTTCTCTTTCGATAGTTTCAAACTCTACCATTGTTAATCACGAATAAGTTTGGTAGAGTTTAATTTAAGCACTCTTCCCTTTTTCGGGAAGATGCGATTCTCAAACTGTACCATTTTGTTTTTGCACCTTCTATCTTGACTGTGGGCCTGAACTTGTTTAACTGTTTATATCTGAAACCTGTAATTTATGCAGTTGAAAGGGAAAATCTTCTCAGGAATGGGCGTGGGAAAAGAATACTTATCGCTTGAGCCTTACAAGAGGAAAATTGAGGAAATAACAGGATTCAGGCCTTTTCCTGGAACTTTGAATCTTCGATGCGAAAAAAGTAGTGTCGAGGAAACACTGGAAAAGTCAGAGGCCTCTAGAATCGACTCGTTTGAATTCGAAGGCGAAAAATACAGTGGAGTCAACGTTTATGAGGCAGAGTTGAAAGATCTCTCAGTCGCTATCTTAAGGATGGATGTGACGGATTACGGTCCTGAAGTAGTAGAGATTGTCGCGGAAGAGAATCTGAGGGAAAAATTTGATCTTGAAGACGGGGAAGAAATATCTCTTGTTTTTTGACTGGTGACTGATCGGTAAGCAATCTTTATTATTCAAGAGGCCTCTAATTATTGGCTATGAGGCGTCTGTTTTTGATCCTGTTTCTAGTTTTTTCTGTGTCTCTTGTAACTGGCCAGTCTTCTACTTTTCTGGGAGAGGCCGGTCTCGTTCAGGATCTTTCCGATGCTGAGTGGAAAAACGATTCCTTTACAGGCGATTTCAGTGAAGTGCCTTATGTTTTCGCGACTACTCAGACTACTAATGGAGGACAGGATCCTTCCGGAGCTCATGTAAGGGATGTTTCGCTTGAAGGTTTTGAGACTCAGCACTGTGAATACGATGGAGGTGACGGCTGTGATTCCCATGCTGCTGAAGACAATGCATGGTTCGCGGTTGATCCTTCTGTTGTTGATTCGATAGACGGAATGGATGCTGGAACAGTCAACACTACAGATGACAGTGGAGGGTACACTGTTTATTTTGATGACTCGATCAGAAACAAGCCGATGATATTCACGAATATCCAGACAGAGGAAGGCAGTGGTGATTCCTTGAACACTCAGGCCCGAGATGTTACTGCTGAAAACGCTACAGTCGAGTTCTGTGAACAGGAAAGCAGTGACAGCTGTGATTCCTCTCACGCAGAAGAGGAAATCGCTTGGCTTGCAGTTGATCCCTCGATAATTGAAAGCGAAGAAGGTTTTGACTACGGAAACTTCTCTAAAGGAAACTCTAACTGGCAGAGTATAAGCTTCTCCCAGAGCTTTGATCAGGCCCCGATGGTAATCGCAGACGTCCAGACAGAGGGAGGAAGCCAGGAAGCACTTTATCCTGAAGTAAACAACGTTGATGCAAACGGAGCCAGCGTGAGATTCTGTGAATCAGACGGAGGAGACGGCTGTGACTCTCATAACACTGAAAAAGTTGCCTGGCTCGCTCTTTCACCAGGAATAGTGAATATCAACACCACTGAAACAAAACTTTGTGACAGTAGAGGCCCATCTAATGAATGTATAATTAATTCTCAGAGAAACGTTAACTCTCAAGAGTATGATATAACATCAAGATTTTTCGTTGAATCTTCAAGTATTCTTCAGGCTCTTTCAAGTAAAGCAGTTTTCAACATCTCCAACAAAACGACTATCTCAGGCCTCTGGGAAGGAAGCTTCGATATAATCTCGGATGAAACAAGATTAGTTGAAGGAGCAAAATTAAAGCCCGGGAACGGAGAAATCGTGATCCAGTAATACTAAAGAAACTGTCCGATCAAATTGATTTTCATGTTTACAGGAATAATAGATCAAAAAGCCACTGTAAAGAAGATTGAAGAGGCCTCTGAGGGAAAACGGATCTCTGTTGCGCGTCCGGAAAGCTACAGTGAACTTGATAAGGGAGAAAGTATCTCTGTCAGCGGTGTATGTCTTACTGTAGAGGCCTTCGATGATGAGTCTATGAGTTTCTTTCTGGCGGAGGAGACTCTGGAAAAAACATGGTTTTCTGAGATAAAAGAGGGATCTGCTGTTAATCTGGAGCGTTCTCTCAGGCCTCAGGATCGTATGGGAGGCCACATAGTTCAAGGACATGTAGAGGCCTGTGTAGAGATACTTGAGATTGATCAAGTTGAAGACGATTCTGAGGGCTGGAACATGACGTTTTCACTTCCAGAAGATCTTCAGAATCTTGTGGTTTACAAAGGATTTGTCACTGTTGAAGGGATTAGCTTGACGGTGACTGAAGTAACAGATGAAAGTTTCTCCGTAACTGTTATTCCTGAAACTTGGAAAGTCACTAATCTTGCAGAAAAAAATAAAAGTGATTTAGTTAATTTAGAGACTGATATGATGGGCAAGTACGTCAAAAAGATGCTAGATGCCAGAGAATAATAGTAAAAAATTGAGAGAGGCGTTTAAGCCTCTATTAACTTTTACAGTTGATTAAACGCTCTTTGGACTACTTCGTTCAAAGCAGGATGGATGTGAATAGTATCCTGAATATCAGATACTGTTCCGCTTCCTGCTTTCATCGCTACAAGCACTTCGTGGATCTGCTGTGATGCGTGAGGGCCTATGATGTGACATCCCAAGATTTCTCCTTCTTCAGAGGCCAAGACTTTAACAAAGCCATCTTCCTCCTTCAGTGCCATCCCCATTCCTGTCTTTTCGTAATCATAAGAGGCCTTCACGTAATCTGTGTTCTCTTCGCAGCATTTCTCCGAATTGCTGCTGTCAGCAGATTCTCCACAGGAGCAATCTGCGTCTTCAAGTTCCTGCTCTGTCTTCCCCACTCCAGCGATCTGTGGCGAGGAGAAGACTGCGTGAGGCATCGCCGTGTAATCGATTTCTTTCTTGTTCCCGACAAAGGCATTTATCAGGGCTACGTTGGCTTCTGCATTTGCTGCATGCTTGAAAGGATGATCTCCTATGATGTCTCCGAGTGCGTAGATGTGATCTACTGAAGTATTCATGTACTTGTCGACTTCGATAAATCCTCTATCATCTGTCTCTATATCTGTATTCTCGACTTTCAGAGAATCTGTGTTCGGAACTCTTCCTGTAGCTACGAACAGTTCGTCGGCTTCGTATTCATTTCCGTCTGCGACAACTGTAACTCTTTCGTCTTGTTCGTATACTTCAGAGGCCTCTGTATTTAATTCGACGTTGAATCTTTCACTGGCTATCTCAGTGTATTTTTCTCCAACTTCTCTATCCTCGTATTTGAGCATTCTTTCGCCACGTTCTAGGATTGTTACTTCGATCCCCATGGCGTCGAAGAAGTGAGCAAGTTCATTTGAGATGTAGCCTCCTCCGATAACTATCATATCATCAGGCTTTTCAGTCATTTTAAGAGCTTCTTTACTTGTCATGTAGTCGACGTCTTCGATTCCGTCGATCGGAGGCACGAAAGGCCTTGTTCCTGCTGCAACTACTATCTTATCTGATTTTATTTTCTCTCCATCAACATCTAGAGTATTGTTGTCGATGAACTCGGCTTTTGTCCTGTAAAGCGTGTGGTTTTCTGAGTTTTTGATTCCTTCCTCGATATTTTCTGAATCTTTCTGGACTTCTTCGTTGACTTCCTCGACTATTTCCTTGAAATGTATGTCTTCTAGAGAGGCCTCTATGCCGAATCTTTCAGACTCTCTTATTTCCTGTGCTATATCAGCTCTATGTATCAGCATTTTGGATGGGATACATCCTCTGTTCAGACATGTTCCTCCCATTCGTCCTGGTTCGATTACTGCTACTGATTTTCCTCTGCTTGCGAAGGCTGAGGCAACGTCAAGGCCTGAGCCTGCTCCAATTACTATTAGATCGTATTCTTCCATAGTTTATCACTAAGTTTCTTGAAAAAAGTTGAAAAATTTGGAGAGGCCTGTTTAGGCCTCTTCCTGCTTTTTTTCTTCTATAAGTTCCTGTAGTTCATCTGCAGAGTCTGCTCCGTCTCCACAGGCAATACATACATCGTCGTCTTCAGATTCTCCCATTTTCTTTTTTCACCTTCGAATAATATTTTGATTGACTCAGATACTTTTTCAATCAATCGGTTACCGTTTAATTTCGAACCGGCTCAAATTTAATCAAGGTTTCAAAAGGTAACTTATTAAGTCTATGCGTTCCTGATATGTTTATGACAGATAAAGAAAAACTCCCAACATGGTGTTCCGGCGAAAAATGGTGTCCATTAACAGCCACGACTAATCTTATCTCCAAGAAATGGCATCCTGTAATCATTCACAGACTTCTTGAAGAAGGAGGCACAGGGTTCAACCAGTTGAAGAAAGACGTCGGCGGAATATCAAGCAAAGTTCTTTCCGAAAGCCTGGAAGACCTTGAAAACAAGAACATCATAAGTAGAGAAGTCATAAGTGAGAAACCTTTCCGAGTCAAGTATTCTTTGACTGACAGAGGCCAGCAACTTGAACCGGCCATAAATGAAATGATCAAATGGGGGAGAGAAAACTTGAAAGAGGCCTCTGACAAAGACGAATCAGTCGTATAATCAACAGATTTAAACAGTTCCACAAAGAATTCAAATTCAAAAAGTATGGGTTACAGTCCTATAACACTAATTTTTCTAGTTCTGCTTGCTTCAGGCTGTGTTTCGGATCAAGTTTCTGAAGACACGACTAAAGTCGGAGAAGCAGTCGAAGAGGCCTCTGAGAGCAATGCTTACATGGTAGAATACACAGATTCTGGATTTGCTCCTGACACTCTTCTGATACAGCAAGGAGACACAGTCAGATGGATAGACAGCTCAGAAGAAAAAGAACTACTGGTGACAACAGAATACAGCAGTATGTGTCCTGTAGAAGGATTCTCCTCATGTGAAATAGTCACAGACTACAATCATACTTTCAATGAGACTGGCAGATACGTTTACAGAAACAGCAACAAACTCAACGATCAAGCCACAATAACAGTACAGCCGAAAACACTTCTATGAAAAACTAATAAACACAAAAAACACACTAAATTTAATAGAGGCCTCTAAATTATGGTTATTCGCTGGGATTCGGAAAGTGACTGGGAAAATAATCAAGATTCTTCCGGTACAGTTGGTCGTAATGGACATTTGAAGCAAGGATACTCCAGAGAAAGGCCTGAACTATCTAATGGTTTAGTCGGTTACTGGCCTCTACACGACAACTCAGCCACAGACTATTCTGGCAATAGAAATCATGGTTCTTTAAATGGCGGAGTGACGACTGGCGTAGCAGGTCGAGGAGGCCTTCAAGCCATGAGCTTCGACGGAAACGACGATTATATTGATATATCGAAATCTGTTTCATCGGAGTTTGGCTCCGGTTCTTTCACTGTTATGGCATGGGTAAAGACTGATTCAAGTGGTAGAGTTTTAGATAATAGGAATGAGAGTAGTGGTTTTGCAGGGATAGTTATGAATATTTCAAATGGAAAGATAGTACTGAGTATTGATGATGGAAGCAATGCTGAAATAGTGAGAGAGGGATCTATTGATATTCGAGATGGTCGGTGGCATCACGTCGTGGTCATGAGAGATAACTCTTCCAATGATTTGCGTATATTTTTAGATGGTGAAGAAGACACCGAATCGACTTACACTGATACTTCAGGCGGCAATTTAGACAGTTACGGTAGTGTATCCCATAATAGAAATACGCAGATTGGTGCAGAATATGTTACATCTGACAATAATGCTGCCGGGCATATTGAAGGAGCGATATCTGATGTCAGAGTGTATGGCGGAGCTCTATCTTCTTCAGAGGTTCAGACTGTATATCGTTGGGGTAGTGGTGATTTTGCGAGGCCTCCTGATCAGGATGGTGGTGGCGTGGCTTATTGGCCTTTGGACGGTAATGCAGATGATTCTTGGAGCAGTAACGATGGGAATGTTTCAGGAGCTGTTTATAGCGATGCTGTGAGGAATCAAGGATTGAGGTTTGATGGTGATAATGACTCTGTTAAGATTACAAGTAGTGAATTAGATATTTCCGAATCTAAGACTGTTTCAACTTGGTTCAGAATGGATGGTGTATCAGCTAATAAAGCCCCGAGAATTTTTCAGACAGGTACAGGAAGTTCAAATAGAGCTTATGAGGTATGGGTTAACGACGAGAAAAATGAGTTTGGACGAGTTGTTTTGAGGATTAACAATGATCAGAGTCCGTCAAGCAAGTATGTCAGTCATAAGATTGATGGTTTTGGTTATAATCAATGGTATCATTTAACGACTGTCTATGATTACAGTGCTGGTCAAATGAGACTATTCATCAATGGTGTCTTGAAATCAAGCTCAAGCTATAGTGAACAAATTGGTTCTGAAACAGATCATTATATTGGAAACTGGTCTGAAGGCGGAAGCAGGCCATGGAACGGAAAAATAGATGATATTCGTGTTTATGATAGAGCTTTATCTTCGAGAGAAATCTTTGAACTGTACAGGTACGGCACTAGAGGCCGTGATTTGCGTAGGCAACTGGTGAATTACTGACAATGGTTCTTGTTGGATACTGGCCTCTAGATGAGGGATCTAGAAGTACGGCTATGGATTATTCTGGGAATGGAAACGATGGAGATTTAAATGGAAGTATAGCTCAAGGACAAATCGGAATCTTGAATAACACTTCATATAGATTTGATGGGACAGATGGTTATGTAGATACTAATTCTAAGATCGTTGACAATATACTATCCTCATCAAGAAGTAAAATCTCAATTTCTATGTGGCTAAAGACAAGTTCAAGCGATACAGAAGAATTAATTGGTGTTAGTGACGCTAGCACTCCATTTTTACTCGTAGAACAAAATAACAAAGGTAATGCTGGTAGCCTAGATTTTGGAATTAGAGATGACAACAGTAATAATGTATAGTGTTACACAAGTGGAGGATTGGTAAATGATGGAAATTGGCATCATGTTTGTTTTGTTAGAGCAGGCAAGGACGGATCAGAATATTACATATGGATTGATGGATCAAATCAGAATCTAAATTTTGCCAATAATCAGACACAAGACACTGGAGTAACAACAGGTTATAATCCTTATATAGCAGGCCTAAACAACGGAGGCACCATGATTAGGCCTTTTACCGGTAATCTTTCTCAAATAAGGATATACGATCATGCATTAACTCAGCAAGAGATCAATTACTTGTATCAAGTCGGGAGTAGAGGCCTGCACACATCTGATAAGAGGACTCTGTAGGAAAACTATTTGACTTTTTGACACATAATTGATTTTATGGATAAGGAAACTGTTGAGAAGTATCTGGATTTTTACAGTAAAACGCAGGGAGTCCTGCCTGAGAGACTGGAGGAGTTCGGCGAAAAATACAGGGAACAAGGCCATTTAACGAGAGAACAGTTATATGAGATAGCTTATGAGTCAAGTACCAGGAGTGCTTATCACGTCAAAAAGAATCCGGAGGAGAGGTGCCGGGAAGTCACTTCAAATGTATTGAAAGTTGACGATGACTTTTCCAAGATAGCCTTAATAGAGGCCTTGAAGGGATTCAAGGCTCCGACTGCTTCGTGTGTCCTGGCTTCAATCGATCCTGAGAATCATGCTGTAGTTGATACGCGCGTATGGGCCTCGCTTGAGAGACTGGATTATTTGGAAGGCAGGAAAGAAACTTTCACGGCCTCCGACTATGTTGAAATGATGAAGCCGATCAGAGAAATCGCAGAGAACACCGGATACAGGCCAGTGGATATTGGATATGCTTTATTTGCTTATGACGTGGATAAAAGAAAGGGAACGCTCCACTAGGCCCTGAAAGACTTAATTTTTAGCTTAATACGATACTTTACTTTTCTGGCCTTCGCTAGATAAGTCAGAGCTTTGTGGATGTATGATTTATCGTTTTTAATCAGCACTCCATATTTTCCTGCCTTGAATAATTTGCTGTTTCTTGGAGAGTATTTTTCCAGCAGTTCAGAGTTATTTGAAATGTTTTCTACTATCAGTCGGCCTTGACTGGCTTTTCCATAGGAATCAGTTTCCTCTACATCCGCTGATTCTCCTCCAGCGTAGACTGATTCGAATCCTGATGCCGAGAGGCCTCTGTTTACTTTGATTCCATTTTTATCACATTCAAAGGCTTTTTGAACTGTATCAGGAGCTGAAAGACTGCCGGCCCAGATCATGTTTTCTATCTCGAGTTCTTTTCCGTTTTTGAACTCCATGCCGTAACTTGTTATTTCTTTTATTTCCGATCCTCCTCTGAAGCTGAGATCTGTTCTGTTGAAGAAATTAAGGAATCTTTTGGAGATGTCTTCACTTTCATCTTTGAGAGGCCTCGTCGACTTATCGATTAAAGCAGTGTCATATCCCTTTGACTGGAGAAACGTTCCTATTTTTGTTCCTTCGAGTCCTACTCCGATTACAGCTACTTTTCCATCCTCAAGATTTTCTAAAGCTTCTTCACGTGCCTCAGGGCTGTAAAAATTATCTGTGTAATCGAGACTGAATCCAGAGTTCTCAATATTTCCTCTCTCAGCCACTACTAAAGCATCATATGTAATATCTTCTTCAGAAGTCTCCACAATCTTTTCTTTAGGCCTATAACCTTCTACATTTTCATTTACAAATTCTATATCACTTTTTTCCAGAAAGGCCTCGAGATCCAGAAAATCTATTTCTCTTGAACTGTAAAGATCATCTCTGTTGTAATGTCTTTTATCGCCTATAAGCACAGTCTCAAATCCTTTAATCGATAAATCAAGTACTGCGGAAAGCCCTAAAGGCCCTGTTCCGGTTACAACAATTTTTTCACTCATTTACAGAGACAAATTAGAGATCGGCGTGTTTAAAACTAACTAGAGAAAAACTTGACTTCTGTACAAACAGAGTATTATGGTTTAAAAGACTTCAACACGACATCAAAGATGTAGTTTAGGCGGGATGGTGTAGTGGACTATCATTGGCCGTTTGGGACGGCCAGACCCCGGTTCAAATCCGGGTCCTGCCA
>Ga0102936_1001030_pt1 | contig 11056 bp, 8 predicted proteins | sample SalPon2_A_H2O_MG_FD_78502 | JGI IMG/M metagenome (GOLD analysis project Ga0102936, IMG submission 78502) | Salt pond water microbial communities from South San Francisco under conditions of wetland restoration - Salt Pond MetaG R2_A_H2O_MG | ecosystem: Environmental > Aquatic > Non-marine Saline...
GGTCGGGCCGCGCGTCACTACTACCTGCTCCGACCCGGGCCGGCGCTCACCGGGCAGGATGGCGAGCGGCTCGGCCGCAGCAGCATCACCCTTGGCCGGGCCAAGCTGCTGCGCCGTGGCGAACCGGCGCTGCTGCGCATCGTTCGGGCGCGGCGCGAAATCCGCCCCGGTGACTACCTGCAGGCCATCGACGCCGGACCGGGCCATGCCAGCGACTGATCCGCGCCTCGAGAGCTGGCTGTGGCTGGCGCGCCTGCCCGGTGTCGGCCCGCGCATCAGCGCCGAGATCCTCGAGGTCTATGACCACCCCGAGGCATTCCGGGCCGCGTCGCGGGCGGATCGCGCCGGGCACGGGCTGCCCGCGGCGGCGGTTAATGCGCCCCATGAGCCCGGCGACCTGCAGCCGGGCATTGAGGCGGATCGGCGCTGGGCCGAGGCCGACGACCGGCACCTGATCCCCCGCGATGACGCCCGCTACCCGGTGGCGCTGGCCCGCCTTGCCGACCCGCCGCCGGTGCTGTATCTACGTGGCGACCCCGACGCCCTGTCCGAGCCGCAGATCGCCATGGTCGGGGCACGCAATGCCTCGGACAATGCCATTCGCATTGCCGAGGAATTCGCCGCGTATCTGGCCGCCACGGGGCTGACCGTCACCAGTGGTCTGGCCGTTGGCATCGACACCGCGGCCCACGAGGGGGCACTGGCGGTGCAGGGCCGCACCCTGGCGGTCATGGCCACGGGCCCGGATCGGCTCTATCCCCGCGAGAACGAGGCGCTCGCCCGCGAGATCGCCCGCAACGGGGCGATCGTGACCGAAATGCCCACCGGCACCCCGGTCAGCCGCGGCCTGTTCCCGCGCCGCAACCGATTGATTGCCGGGCTGTCGGCGGGCACTCTGGTAGTCGAGGCCGGTCGCCACAGCGGCTCGCTGGAGACCGCCTATCGCGCCATCGAGGCGGGGCGCGAGGCCATGGCCATTCCCGGCTCCATCCACAATCCCCGGGTCAAGGGCTGCCACGCGCTCATCCGCAACGGCGCCCGTCTGGTGGAATCCGCGCAGCAGGTCATCGAGGAGATCGCCCCCGCCATCGGCCGATCCCCAGCCGGGGTGCCCGCGGATGCGGCCGACGACGCAACGCCGGATCAGGCCGACTGGACGGCGCTGGATGCCCGCGAAATCGCGGTCCTCGAAGCGATGGATCACGACCCGGTGGCCTTCGACACCCTGCTCCAGCGGGCTTCATTGACGCCCGATATCCTTTCATCCATTCTCCTGAAGCTCGAACTCTCGGGCGACGTCGCGCCCTGCAGCAGCGGTTATTACATGCGAACCAGCAATCGAGCGGGCGGATGAAAGAAAACGTCTTCGAGATCCTGATGTACCTGTTTGAGCACTACTTTCAGGAGGCCGTCGACCTCGATCCCCAGCGCACCCAGATCGAGACCGATCTGCGCGACGCGGGGTTTTCCGATCCGCAGATTGTCAAGGCGCTGGCCTGGATCGATGCCCTGGCCGAAAGCCGCGATCTGCCGGTTTCCGCCCACGGGCCGGCCGCCATCCGGATCTACACGGCGGCCGAAGCGGCACGGCTCGATGTCGAGTGCCGCGGCTTTCTGCTGTTTCTCGAGCAGGCCGGGATCCTGGCCGCGGGCAGCCGTGAACTGGTCATCGACCGTCTGATGGATCTCGACGACGACCCCATCGGCCTGGACGAGCTCAAGTGGGTCGTGCTCATGGTGCTGTTCAGCCAGCCGGGTCAGGAAGAGGCCTGTGCGTCGATGGAGAGCCTGCTTTTTGAACCTCCCTATCCCACAAAACACTAAGCATCCATGTCGCATTCACTGGTAATCGTCGAATCGCCGGCCAAGGCGGGCACCATCAAGAAGTACCTGGGCAAGGACTTCGAGGTGATGGCCTCCTACGGTCATGTGCGTGACCTGATCGCCAAGGAGGGCGCCGTCGACCCGAGCCACGACTTTGCCATGCACTACAGCGTGGTGGAGCGTAACGCCAAGCAGGTCGACGCCATCGCCAAGGCCACCCGCAAGGCCGATGCGGTCTATCTGGCCACCGACCCCGATCGCGAGGGAGAGGCGATCTCCTGGCACCTGCTCGAGCTGCTGCGCGAGCGCGGCGTCATCGCCGACAAGCCGGTGCACCGGGTGGTGTTCTACGAGATCACCCGCGATGCCATTCGCGAGGCCATCCAGCACCCACGCGGCCTGTCCGACCATCTGGTGGATGCCCAGCAGGCACGCCGGGCACTGGATTATCTGGTGGGGTTCAACCTCTCGCCGCTGCTGTGGCGCAAGATCACCAGCGGTCTGTCCGCCGGGCGAGTCCAGTCGCCGGCGCTGCGCATGATCGTTGAGCGCGAAAAGGAGATCGAGGCGTTCGTCCCCCAGGAGTACTGGAGTGTCGAGGCCGATCTCGTTCAGCAGGAAACGCCCTTCGTCGGGCGGCTGCAGCAGCTCGACGGCGGCAAGGTCGAGCAGTTCACCATCAATAACGCCGAGACCGCCGAGGACGCCACACAGCGCATCCTCGCGGTCACCGGCGCCGATCAGGGCCAGGGCGAGCTGACCGTGACCCGGGTCGAGAAAAAGCAGCGACGCCGCAACCCCGCGGCACCGTTCATCACCTCGACCCTCCAGCAGGAGGCCTCGCGCAAGCTGCGCTTTTCCGCGCAGCAGACCATGCGCATCGCCCAGCAGCTCTACGAGGGCGTGGACACCGGCAACGGCACGGTGGGGCTGATCACCTACATGCGGACCGATTCGGTCAACCTCTCCCAGGAGGCCATCCAGGGCCTGCGCGAGGTGATCGAAAAGCGCTTCGGTGCGGCCAAGCTGCCCGCCAAGCCCAATCAGTACCGCACCAAGGCCAAGAATGCCCAGGAGGCCCACGAGGGGATCCGGCCAACAGACGCGGCGCGCGCGCCGGAGTCGCTTAAGGGGTATCTGTCGGACGATCAGTACCGGCTCTACGACCTGATCTGGAAGCGCACCATCGCCTGCCAGATGATCCACGCCACCATCGACACCGTGTCGGTGGATCTCGCCGCCGGCGAGGTGGCGAGCTTTCGGGCCACCGGCTCGACCGTGCGCGACCCGGGCTTCATGGCGGCCTATCAGGAGGGTGTGGACGACGCCAGCGCCGATGCCAATGACCGCATCCTGCCCCCGCTTGCCGAGGGCGAGCAGATCGCGCTCACCGCCCTGCGCCCGGAGCAGCATTTCACCGAGCCGCCGCCGCGCTACTCCGAAGCGACGCTGGTGCGGGCGCTCGAGGAATACGGCATCGGCCGGCCATCGACCTATGCCTCGATCATCGCCACGCTGCAGACGCGCAATTACGTGACACTGGAAAACCGTCGGTTCCAACCCACCGACACCGGACGGGTGGTGACCAAGTTCCTGACCGAGCATTTCGATCGCTACGTGGATTATGAATTCACCGCCCGGCTCGAGGATCGGCTGGATGCGATCTCGCGCGGTGAGACCGACTGGGTGCCGGTGCTGCGCCAGTTCTGGGATCCCTTCCAGGAGCGTGTCGAGGAAAAGCAGCAGGTCTCGCGCAGCGAGGTCATGAAAGCCCGCGAGCTGGGCACCGATCCGCAGAGCGGCCGCCCGGTTTCGGCGCGACTGGGCCGCTACGGACCGTTCGCGCAGATCGGGACCCGCGAGGACGAGGAAAAGCCGCGCTTTGCCAGTCTCCGCCCCGGTCAGAGCATCGACACCATCACCCTCGAGCAGGCACTGGCGCTTTTCACGTTGCCGCGCGACCTTGGCGAGACGCCGGATGGGCTGCCTCTGAGTGCCAACATCGGCCGGTTCGGTCCCTATGTGCGCTTCGGCGATCAGTTCGCGTCGATGAAAAAGGACGACGATCCCTACACAATCGGTCGCGAACGCGCCCTGGAGCTGGTCGAGGAAAAAAAGGAAAACATCGCCCGGCGCACCCTCCAGAGTTTTGACGACGGTGCGTTGACGGTCATGAAAGGCCGCTTCGGGCCGTACATCACCGACGGGCGCAAGCGCGCCCGGGTGCCCAAGGACCGCGAGGCGGAATCACTGACCCGGGACGAGTGCCAGGCACTGATCGACGAGGCACCCGAGCCCAAGGGCCGCGGCGGCGCCCGCAAGAAATCGACCGGCGGCAGCGGCAAGGCACGGACCGGTCGCAAGAAGCAGTCCTCGGGCAGCTGACATGGGCACCCGGTCGCCGGCCCTGCGCCGGCTTCGCGACCCCATTCTCGCCGGCGGTGTCGGCGCTTATCCCACCGAAGGGGTCTGGGGCCTTGGCTGCGACCCCCTCAACGAGGCGGCCATCGCCCGTCTGATCCACCTGAAAGGCCGCGGCGCGGACAAAGGCCTGATCGTGATCGCCGCCGGCCTCGATCAGCTCGACGGGCTGGTGCAGTGGCCCACCGAGGCCCGGGTGCGCGAAGCCATGCAGGCCACCTGGCCGGGGCCCGTTACCTGGGTCATGCAGGCCGCCGATGGCCTGCCCGATCTGCTGACCGGCGGGCGTTCGACCCTTGCGGTGCGGGTCACGCGCCACCGCCCCGTGATCAATCTGTGCCGGGCGGTGGGCTCGGCGCTGGTCTCCACCAGTGCCAACCACAGCGGCAAGCCGGCCTGCCGGCGCGGCTGGCAGGTCCGACGCCAGTTCGGCGGCCAGCTCGACTGGTTTGTACCCGGCCCACTGGGCGGCCAACGGGGTCCCTCGGAGATCCGCGACGCCGCCACCGGCGCGGTCCTGCGGGCGGGCGCCTAGCCGCCGATATACGACATCTCCATGCGGCGGCTGTCGATGGGCTGCACCCCGGCAGTCCGGAGCTCGGAGTAGCGATCATCGCGCCGCGACCAGAGGGCCGCCAGCGCCGCACGGATGGCCTCATCATCGTCGCCGCCACGCAGTTTCGCGCGCAGATCATGGCCGTGACCGGCGAACAGGCAGGTAAAAAGCTGTCCCTCGGCGGACAGCCGCGCGCGCTGGCAGGTGCCGCAGAACGGCTGGGTGACCGAGCTGATCAGGCCAATCTCGCCGGCCCCGTCGCAATAGCGATAGCGCTCGGCCACCTCGCCGCGATAGTTGGGGGCCACCGGCTCCATCGGCCAGCGGCCGGTAGGCGGAGTACTCGATATCGGTGACGGCCTGCCCGGCATGGTGGCGGCGCACGGTCCCACCGAACACCACCACCGCCCCGGCATCGGGCGAGGCGGTCGCCTCGAGCAGTGCGTCGAGGTCGATGGCCGCGCCATCCACATACTCGCTCATCGCGGTCGCTCCAGCATTGCGGGTTGCGTATCCTTGCAAGGTCCTGCCGAGATTCATAGTGCAACGCGTGGAGTGGCATGTCAGTGATCGATGCAAGCGCGGTCCGATCCTATCTGCTGGATCTGCAGGATCGCATCTGTGACGGGCTCACGGCCCTGGATGGCAACGGCTTTCATGAAGACGCCTGGGATCGCGACGCCGGGGGTGGCGGCCGCACCCGGGTGCTCGCCGACGGGCCGGTGTTCGAGCAGGCGGGCGTCAACTTCTCGCATGTGTTCGGCGCCCACCTGCCCGCCACCGCCAGCGAACGTCGCCCCGAGCTGGCGGGACGAAGCTTTCAGGCCCTGGGCGTGTCGCTGGTGGTGCATCCGCGCAACCCCTACGTGCCCACCTCCCACGCCAATGTGCGCTTTTTTGTGGCCGAGGCCGACAACGCCGAGCCCGTGTGGTGGTTTGGGGGCGGCTTCGACCTGACGCCCTTCTACCCCTTCGACGACGACTGCCGGCACTGGCATCAGGTGGCCCATGACGCCGTGGCGCCCTGGGGCGAGGATCTGTATCCGCGCTTCAAGACCTGGTGCGACGAGTACTTCTATTTGCCCCATCGCGGCGAAACCCGGGGCATCGGCGGGCTTTTCTTTGACGACTTCGACCGCGGCGGATTCAATTCGGCCTTTGCCCTGATGCGCTCGGTGGGCGACGGCTACCTGCGCGCCTACGCCCCCATCGTCGAGGCCCGCCAGGGCATTCCCTACACCGATCGCGAACGCGACTTCCAGCTCTATCGCCGCGGCCGCTACGTCGAGTTCAACCTGCTCTACGACCGTGGCACGCGATTCGGCATCCAGTCGGGCGGCCGGACCGAGTCGATCCTCATGTCGATGCCGCCGCTGGCGCGTTGGGAATATGACTATCAAGGGGGCGAGGCCACGCCCGAGGCGGAATTGACCCGGTGCTACCTGCAGCCCCGCGACTGGCTGTAGCGCGACAGCCAGTCGGTTCATACGACCTGTGCTTGGCATTCACAAATCATGGGGCGACAGCCCCCGGCCATTGGGTTAGGTTGTCAGATACCGCTGTGATGGCATTTTTCCGCAGCGCAACAACAACCTACGGCGATCAGGGGTCTGGCCACCGGAAGGCGTCCCCGCTACGCTGTTGCCAGCGTGAACAACGACGAGGTCAGAGATGGCAGCAAAAATGACGCCCACACCGACGCCGGATGACCTGGATCCCCAGGAGACCCAGGAGTGGCTCGAGGCCATCGGATCGGTCCTCGAATACGAAGGTCCGGAGCGTGCCCAGTTCCTGCTCGAGCAGCTGGTGGACAAGACCCGTCGCAGCGGCGGTCAGCTGCCGTTCAAGGCGACCACGGCCTACCAGAACACCATCCCCACGCACCATGAGCAGCCCTTTCCGGGGGATCAGGCGCTGGAGTCGCGGATCCGCTCGATCATCCGCTGGAACGCCATGGCGATGGTCGTCCAGGCCAACCGCGATCGCGACGGCATCGGCGGGCATATCGCCTCGTTCGCCTCATCGGCAACGCTCTACGAAGTGGGCTTTAATCACTTCTGGCGCGCGCCCAGCGAGGATCACGGCGGCGATCTGGTGTTCATGCAGGGCCACTCGGCGCCCGGCATCTACGCCCGCGCCTACCTGGAGGGGCGGCTCGATGACGATGACCTGCACAACTTCCGCGCCGATCTGGCCAAAAGCGGCAAGCCGCTGTCCTCGTACCCGCATCCCTGGCTGATGCCCGACTTCTGGCAGCTGCCCACCGTCTCGATGGGTCTTGGCCCGATCATGGGCGTGTATCAGGCGCGCTTTCTCAAGTACCTGCACAACCGCGGCATCGCCGATACAGCCGATCGCAAGGTCTGGGTGTTCTGCGGCGACGGCGAGATGGACGAGCCCGAGAGCCTGGGCGCCATCGGCGTGGCCGCCCGCGAGGGGCTCGACAACCTGATCTTCGTGATCAACTGCAACCTCCAGCGCCTCGACGGGCCGGTGCGCGGCAACGGCAAGATCATCCAGGAGCTGGAGGGAGAGTTCCGCGGGGCCGGCTGGAATGTCCTCAAGGTCCTGTGGGGATCGGCCTGGGATCCGCTGCTGGCGAAGGACTCGCAGGGTCTGCTGCGGCGGCGCATGGACGAGGCCGTGGACGGCGAGTACCAGAACTTCAAGGCCAAGGGCGGCGCCTATACCCGGGAGCACTTCTTTGGCAAATATCCCGAGCTGAAGGCCATGGTGGCGAACATGTCCGACGAGGACATCTGGCAGCTCAAGCGCGGCGGCCACGACTCCGCCAAGGTCTACAACGCCTACCGGGCCGCCACCGAGCACGAGGGTCAGCCCACGGTCATCCTGGCCAAGACGGTCAAGGGCTATGGCATGGGCGAGGCCGGCGAAGGCCAGAACATCACCCATCAGCAGAAGAAAATGGCCGAGAACGCCCTCAAGGAGTTCCGCGACCGTTTCCACATCCCGGTGCCCGACGAGAAGGTCGCCGACGCGCCGTTCTACAAGCCCGCCGAGGACTCGCCCGAGATCAAGTACCTGCACGAGCGTCGCGAGGCGCTGGGCGGCTACCTGCCGGAGCGTCGCATCACCGCCGAGCCGGTCGAAGTGCCCGATCTGTCCGCCTTCCAGGTGCTGCTCAAGGACAGCGGCGAGCGCGAGATGTCGACCACCATGGCGTTCGTCCGGGCGCTGTCGGTCATCGCCCGCGACAAGGGCCTGGCCTCGCGGCTGGTCCCGATCGTGCCCGACGAGGCGCGTACCTTTGGCATGGAGGGGCTGTTCCGCCAGCTCGGGATCTATGCCCCGCAGGGCCAGCTCTACGAGCCCCAGGACGCCGATCAGCTGATGTACTACCGCGAGGATCAGAAAGGCCAGATCCTGCAGGAGGGCATCAACGAGGCCGGCGCCATGTCGAGCTGGATCGCCGCGGCCACCGCCTACGCCAACCACGGCGTCGAGATGATCCCGTTCTTTGCCTACTACTCCATGTTCGGCTTCCAGCGCGTGGGCGACCTGTGGTGGGCGGCCGGCGACATGCAGGCCAAGGGCTTTCTCATGGGCGGTACCGCCGGGCGGACCACGCTCAACGGCGAGGGGCTGCAGCATGAGGACGGTCACAGCCACCTGATGACCGCGGCGCTGCCCAATTGCCGGTCGTTCGATCCGACCTTTGCCTACGAAATGGCCGTGATCATCCAGGACGGCATGAAGCGGATGTACGAAGACCAGGAGTCGGTATTCTACTACATCACCATGATGAACGAGAACTACCACAGCCGGCCATGCCGGAGGGGTCCGAGGAGGGCATCCGCCGCGGCATGTATCGGTTCCAGAAGGGTGCCGACGGCAAGCAGCGGGTCCAGCTCATGGGCTCGGGCAGCATTCTCATGGAGGTCATCGCCGCCGCCGATCTGCTCAAGCAGGACTGGGGCGTGGACAGCGATATCTGGAGCTGCCCGTCATTCACCGAGCTGCGCCGCGACGGCATCGACTGCGAGCGCCACAATATGCTGCACCCCGAGGACACGCCCCGCGTGCCGTACGTGCAGCAGTGCCTGGCGGACTCTGCGGGCCCGGCGATCGCCTCCACCGACTACATGCGGGCCTTCGCCGACCAGATCCGTCCCTACGTCGACCGCCAGTACGTGGTGCTGGGTACCGACGGCTATGGTCGCTCGGACACCCGCGAGAACCTGCGCCAATTCTTTGAGGTGGACCGTTACTACGTCACCGTGGCGGCGCTCAAGGCGCTGGCCGACGAGGGCAGCCTCAAGGCCGGCACGGTCAGCAAGGCCATCGCCTACTACAACATCGACACCGACGCCCCCAACCCGGTCACGGTCTAGCGGCGAATCAAGGCGCAGGAGGAATTTGCGTGGCAGAGGTTAAGGAAATCACCGTCCCCGACATCGGCGACTTCGATGCGGTGGACGTCATCGAGGTGCTGGTCGGCCCGGGTGACAGCGTTGCCGCCGAGGACTCGATCCTCACCCTGGAGAGCGACAAGGCCACCATGGAGGTGCCCTGTCCGGTGGACGGCACCGTCACCGAGATGCTGATCCAGCCCGGTGACAAGGTCGCCGAGGGCACACCGGTTGCCAGGGTCGAGCTCAGTGGCGATGCCGCCGGTGGCGATGCTGGCGGCGACGCCGGCACCGCCGCGGAGGCACCGGCGGCCGAGCCCGCCGCATCCCGACCCGAGCCGGCGCCGGCCGCCGAGGCTCCGGCGCCCGCGGCGGCCCCGGCTGAAAAGCCCGCGCCCGAGCCCGCGCCGGCACCAGCCGCCGCCGAGCCGGCACTCAATGCCGAGACCCAGCGCCAGGCCCATGCCGGGCCGTCGGTACGGCGCTTTGCCCGCGAGCTGGGCGTGCCGCTGGATCAGGTCACCGGCACCGGTCGCAAGGGTCGGATCAGCCGCGAGGATGTTCAGGCCTACGTGAAATCGGCACTGGCCGGCGGGGCCACAGCGGCACCGGCGGCCGCGGCGGCACCGGCGGCCGAGGGCGCGGGTATCCCGCCCATCCCGGCGGTGGACTTCAGCAAGTTCGGCGAGGTCGAGGAAGTCGATCTGCCGCGCATCAAGCGGCTCTCGGGCCCGCACCTGCACCGCAGCTGGCTCAACATCCCGCATGTCACCCAGTTCGACGAGGCCGACATCACCGAGCTCGACGCCTTTCGCAAGGCCGAGAAAGCCGAGGCGGAAAAGGCCGGCGTCAAGCTCACGCCGCTGGCGTTCATGGTCAAGGCCTCGGCGCGGGCGCTGCAGGCCTTCCCCGACTTCAACAGCTCGCTGCGCAGCGACGGTGCGGCGCTGATCCGCAAGCACTACATCAACATCGGCGTGGCGGTGGACACCCCCCAGGGCCTGGTGGTGCCGGTGATCAAGGACGCCGACAAGAAGGGCATCTACGCGATTGCCACGGACCTGGCCGAGCTCTCGGGCAAGGCCCGCGACGGCAAGCTGGGCGCCGGCGACATGCAGGGCGGGACGTTCAGCGTGTCGAGCCTGGGCGGTCTCGGTGGCACGGCGTTCACGCCCATCGTCAACGCCCCCGAGGTGGCCATCCTGGGCGTGTCCAAGACGGCGACCAAGCCGGTCTGGGATGGCAGTCAGTTCGTGCCGCGGCTCATGCTGCCGCTCAGCCTGTCCTACGACCACCGGGTCATCGACGGCGCTGCCGCCGCCCGCTTCACCACTTATCTTGCCGGTGTGCTCGGCGATCTGCGCCGACTCATCCTCTAACCCTGGAAAGGATCGCGATTCATGTCACAAGCCAGAGAAGTCCGCGTCCCGGATATCGGCGACTTCGACGCGGTCGAGATCATCGAGGTACTGGTCGGCCCGGGCGACACCATCGAGGCCGAGAGCTCGCTCATCACCCTCGAGAGCGACAAGGCCACCATGGAAGTCCCGGCACCGTTTGACGGGCAGATCGAGTCGCTGTCCGTGAGCGTCGGTGACAAGGTGGCTGAAGGCGATGTGATTGCCATGGCGGTGCCCGCCGACGGCGCGGGCGATGCCGGGGACGACGGCGCCACCGCTGCCGCCGAGCCGGCAGCCGAGGCCCCCGCCGACGCCCCTGCCGAGGCACCGGCACCGGCCGGCGCTGCGGCACCTACGGCCGCCAACCAGGCCACGCCGGACGCACCGGATTGTGACGTGCTGGTGGTGGGAGCCGGGCCCGGGGGCTATAGCGCCGCCTTCCGCGCCGCCGATCTGGGGCTAAAGACCATTATGATCGAGCGCTA
>Ga0102936_1001033_pt1 | contig 11039 bp, 15 predicted proteins | sample SalPon2_A_H2O_MG_FD_78502 | JGI IMG/M metagenome (GOLD analysis project Ga0102936, IMG submission 78502) | Salt pond water microbial communities from South San Francisco under conditions of wetland restoration - Salt Pond MetaG R2_A_H2O_MG | ecosystem: Environmental > Aquatic > Non-marine Saline...
CGACACCCGAGACGATTACTCTGAAGAAACGTCGGTGAGAACCACGTCGAACAGTTTCCTTCGAGCATCGGGAATATAGAGGTCAGACGTGACGAACTCATCTCGCTCCAGTCTGTCAAGCGCGCTCCGAACTGTCCGTGGAGGGAGCACCGTTTTGTCGGCTAATTGCCCCTGTGTCATCGGGCCATCGGCCACGAGAGTAATATACACGAGTTTGGCACTGGGCGGGTAGGCCTCGAACTGACTCCGGTACGGTTGTGGGAGGTCCCGCGGTTGCATGCTCATCCAGCGAATAGTTCGACCCCGAGCACAATGACACCAACGACGCCGAACACCACTCCGAGACCAGTCTCCATCAGTTCACTCGGAAGATATTTTCCGACTCGCGTTCCGATGGTTCCACCGACGAGCACGCCCGGTATGGACCAGGCGACGACATACCACACAGGCGTTGCAGTGAGTGCGTGGACGACAGCGCCGGCGACTGCCGTCACACCCAATACGAAGACGCTCGTCGCGACGGCGACTCTGGGCGGGATACGGCAGCGGACGATGAGTTGCGTCGTCACGATTTCTGGCAGTCCAGCGCTGATGAGCCCTGTGATGAACCCACCGACAGTCGAGAGCGCTACTCCCGGCGCTCGCCAGCAGGTGTCGTACGTGAATTTCTCGCCGTCGGTAGATTCTACCGTTGTCGTCCCTCGGCCGGAGTTCTTCTTTTTTAGGTACTCACCCTCGCATTCACCCGGCTCACACTTGTCCGGGGCCTCGTAGTACACCAGAAAGCCCCCTAACAAGAGTAACCCGGCACCGAAAATGAGTTTCAGTATTCCCGGGTCGACGTAGTGGGCTGCGAAGGCACCCACGATGATGGCGGGAATCGAACCCAACAGGAGCCACTTCGCGGTCTGGAAGTCGACGACGCGCTGTTTGACGTATGACCGGAGACCGTTCCCCATGCCGAACACCTCGGTCAAGAGACCGGCCCCGATAGCCTGTGATGGCGTCAGTCCGACGACGAGCATAAAGAACGGGCTGAAAAACAACGCGCCGGAGACACCCGAGGATAGGGCAACTGTCGAAAACAGTATCGAGGCCGGAAAGACCCACCAGTGGGCCAGGAACTGGTCCATCGGAAAGGCGGTGAGCGCGGATATTTGCCCCGACACGACTGCCATTGCGCCGGCACCCAAGCTACCGAGCAACACGAACCGATTACCGGGCACTGGAACCTCCATACGTCAGGCGAACAGTGACTGGATGGTTTCGTCGGCTGGCGTCCAACCCACGAACTCGCCGCCTTCGAACGGAAGGTCGACCGCGGCAACGTAGTTACACAGGCCGACGTAGAAGTCCACCAACAGTCCGATAGCGACGATTTCGGCCGGCGAGTACGCCGTCTCCAGTGCCGCGTGAATCTGGTCGGTCACCTCGCCAGTAGCGACGGCCTCAGCGTACTGGAGGAGGACGAACTCCTCGTCGTCGAACCCGGAGAAATCACCGCCGCCGATAGCTCGCATCTCTTCGGTTTCGACCCCTTTGTCGCGGGCGATGTCGACGTGCTGGTGCCACTCGTAACGCGCACCGCGAGCGTGGGCGACGGTGAGGATAACCAGTTCCTTGGTCCGCGGGGTCAGCTGGTCGTAGAGCGTGTTCAGGTACTCGAGCGTGGCTTCCAGTATTTCGGGATTGTGTGCCCACACCCGGAAGATGTGGCGGTCGCCCAGATACTCGTCGGTAAACAGATGGTGGTACGATTCAGGGATGTCGTCGATGTCGAGAAGGTCGAGTCTGGTCACACAATATGAGAGGACATCCCGTTGAATAACCGTAGCTCACCTAAATGTAACAAGGTGTAGTCACAGAACGGCACGTCTCGGGGTTCGTCAGGAGTCGCCTCGAACGGCCTCAGAATCGGCCAGCACTCGAATCTGACAAGAGCGAGCGGAAGCCCACCCCTTTAACAGTGGGTCCAAGCGACAGCAAAACCGTACAATCCACGCGCTACGACTCGTCTGGATGTTCCACGGCTACCAGCCCGGCTTCGATTATCTCTTGATATGCTTCTGTAAGGTCTATATCCTGCTGTTCAGCGTAGTCTTTCACTCGCCCATTCAGCGTATGTGATACGTCGATGTTCGGCCGCATTGTTTGTGTCCAAAAGACATTTAGACATAGAAATATTAAGGTCTGTTGTCGTGAGGCGAACCAACACATTCGCAGTACGCCCGCTCTCCGATGCCGACGAGCGGCTACTGCGGGACCTGTTGGACGCCTCTGCGAGCCTGTGGAACGAACTCAACTACGAGCGCCGCCAACAGTTCTTCGACGGCGAAAGCGTGTGGGACACCGCCGACTATCGCAAGCAGTACGTCAATGTGCTTGGTTCTGGAACCGCACAGCAGGTCATTCGGAAGAACAAGTCGGCGTGGAAGTCGTTTTTCGCCGCCCAAGACGAGTGGCACAGCGGAGAACGTGATGAACGCCCGTCGCCCCCCGGTTACTGGGGCAACGAGGATGATGGGCGCGAGCTACGCACGTTCATCCGCAACGACCTCTACACGCTGGAAACCGGCGAGTGATCACGAGTCGAGATACCAGTCGGATCCGACCTGAAAGGCGAATACGACCTTACTGGCCGCCTTCGCCTCGAAGTGTGCGGCGTTCCGAAATGGGACGGTAAACAGGGGCGCTTGGAGATACAGTGCGACGGGACGGACGACACGTTCAGGGCCTTTCAGCCTGTCACCGTACCTGATTCTCAACAGGATTCACCACTGGCTTCTCACGAAGCCGCGCTGGACGTGGGCGCAAACAATCTCGTGGCCTGTACCACCACAACCGGCCGGCAGTACCTCTACGAAGGCCGAGGCCTGTTTGACCGCTTCCGCGAGACGACAGAGGAAATCGCCCGTCTCCAGTCCAAACTCCGCGAGGGGCGATACAGCAGTCACCGGATACGGCGGCTGTATCGCAAACAGACACGACGGCGCGACCACGCGCAGGAGGCGCTGGTGCGTGACTCGATCGAACGGCTCTACGCTGACGGTGTCGACACAGTGTACGTGGGCGACCTCAGCGACGTTCTGGAAGCTCACTGGTGCGCCGAGGTGAACGCCAAGACCCACCAGTTTTGGGCGTTCCAGGCGTTCATCAACCGCCTCTCGTACACTACCGAGGAATACGGTATCACCGTCAAGGTAGAGTCAGAAGCCGACACAACTCGGACGTGCCCGGCGTGTGGCGAGCGGGAGCAGACAGACCGAGACGGCGACGTGTTTCGGTGTCCGTGTGGTCACGAAGCTCACGCCGACCTATGCGCGTCTCGGACGTTCCTCGAACAGCAGGCTGGCAAAACCGTTGGGTCGATGGCTCGGCCCGTGCGTCTCAAGTGGGACGACCACTGTTGGTCGGAGCTACCAGACTCTCCCGAGAGGGCCAGTCCCAACGAGAAGCGCACAAACCGGAGTACCGGCGACGGGAAACTTGCCTCCGTGGGTACGGCATAGCCAACATCCCAACGGAGGAATCCCACGGCGGAAGCCGTGGGAGGAAGTCAAGGTGTCTGCAGGTTCGCTTTGCCCCACTCCTCCATCGCTCGGATGACCGGCTCCAGCTCCGCACCTTGGGCAGTGAGTGAGTACTCCACACGAAACGGCTTTTCACTCACAATCGCGCGGTTGACGAGGTTCTTGTCCTGTAGGTCCTCCAGACTATCCGAGAGGACTTTACTTGAAACGCCGTCTACCTCCTCTTTGAGTTCGGTGAATCCCATCGGTCCAGCATTCAGCAACCGATGGACTATCACCGGGTGCCACTTCCGACAGAGCAGCGTCGCCGTAGCGGTGACTGGGCACCAGTCTTTGCCGGCGCACCAGACCTGGATAGCATCTGTCGACTCGCTCATGTTCATAGTTGGGAACGTAGCGATATATAGTTACGTATAGTTACTAACTTACTGAAGCATATCAAAATAACTCCCCGTCAGCTGCTCGTATTCCGTCTCTGAGGACGACTTCAGAAAAGGAGTGTTCCAAGGCCCTCTCACTACGTTTTGACCGCTTCGACAACGGCTTTGACACGTTCCCAATCGGGTTGGGTGTCTGGCGAATCAGCAATCCAACTATATCGTACTGTCCCGGTTTCGTCGATTAGATAGATGGCCCGTCGAGCGATACGCTTGTGACCCTGAAGTTCGTCGATGAGGACCCCGTACGCCTCGGCGACAGACCCGTCGTTATCGGATAAGAGTGGGAAATCTAACCCTTCTTGTTTGGCGAATTCTCGGTGGCTGAACGTGCTATCGGTCGATATCCCGAACACCTGAAGTTCGGAGTCCAGGTCGAACCAGGACATGTCGTGGAGGTCACACACGTTGCGTCGGCACTGTGGATTGAAATCGAACAGATAGAAGTTTATTAGCACTGGGCCGGTCGTACGCGCGTCCGCCAATTCGTATTGCTCGATACCTTCTGACTGGTCCGCTGGAACGCCTGGTAGCGAAAACTCCGGCGCCGTGGCACCTTCAGTGAGCATGGTCGTACAATCACGGTGCTTGTACATCAATCACAGATAACGTCCGGGTAACAGCTACGAGCCGAGGAAAGAGCCGAAATTACCACTGCAGATACCTCCTACGACTCCGTTCATGATATCGGAATTCGACTGTATATTTTCGCCGTCTGGGAAAGCGCAGTGACTGTCGTCCGTTCGTCTACTGAATGCGCCGTCTGGGTCCCAAGCGCGAACTCGACAGTGGTGATACCCTGCTGTCGAAGCATCTTCGCGTCCCCACCGCCCGTGACACTTCGAGCGAACAGCCGCTTGCCACCCACGTCTTCGCCTGCCGTCTGGACAGCTCTCACGAGGGGTGCATCTGCCCGTTCGTATGTGCCTTCACTCGTTTCGAGAGAGACTATCTCTACGCCGTCTGTACCCGCGATGTAGCTCCGTAGTCGCTGTATCAGCGGGTCGATGGTGACGCTCGCAGTCAGGCGAATGTCGATCTGTGCGGTCGCCGAGACGGGAACACTGTTGATTGCCGTCCCACCTGAAAACGCCCCCAGATTGGCCGTCGGGGACTCGAACAGCTCCCAGGCGGCCTGCTCGCCAATCGTAGGCGCGTAGTAGGCCACCGACTGCGTGAGAATGCGGTCGACGTCGGGATGGCGGTCGAATCGGGACTCTCGAAGCTCCTCTCGAAGGTGGTCGACAGTGTCGTAGCAGGTGTCGATGGCGTTGGTGCCGAGCATCGGTCGAAACCCGTGGGCCGGGTCGCCGGTGGACTCGAGCGTCAGCCAGATACTGCCTTTGTCTGCGATAGCGACCGACGGTCGGTTGGGTGTACCCGTCATCTCCTCGATGAGACAAGCTGACGGTTGCGTCTCGAACGTGTCGAGCGCCTCGGAGAGCGTGGCCTCGCCGCCGGTTTCCTCGTCACTCGTAAAAATGAATCCCACGTCCGGGGGTGCCCCCGTTGTCTCGGTGAACACGTTTGCGACGGAGAGCATTGCGGCGACGGCGCCTTTCATGTCCGTGGCGCCGCGACCGTAAATAACGTCCCCGTCGCGCTCGCCCAGCGGGTCGACAGCCCACTGTTCGGGCTCGAAAGGAACCGTGTCCAGATGCCCGAGAAACACGAGTTCTGGGTCCGGGTGGCTGGGAAACCAGCCGACGATACCGGGAACGGTGTCGTCACCGACGCGAGCGGTCTCCATCTCCAGGTCAGTCAGCTCCGAGTCGACGTACTCGACGATAGCAGTCGTCTCCCCGGGCGGGTTTTGGGTATCGAACGCCAGCAGGTCCAGCGTTGTCTCGACGAGTCGCTGGGTGGTCGCCTCGATACGCTCGTCGATTCTAGTCTCGTCCATTGTCTCTTCGTCCAATAATCAGCGGCGGATTCTACAACGGCAGATACGTCACGACGGCTCCCAGAACCAGTCCGTAGATGACGTGGAACAGGGCGAACATACCGACCATCGCTGGCTTCGGCTCCATCGCGAGCACGACCCGCATCCAGACGGCCGCCCCGACGACAGTCAGCACGAGCCCGTAGACGACGGCCCAGAGCAGACTAGTCGTGAGTGCACCCGCACCGACCCCGAGGCCGAGTGCGGTTACACCGACGGCGAACGCGCCACCAGCGACGATACCGTACATCATGTGGAGCGCCATCCCCTGCATCATGTACGATTCGGGGCCCCCGTCACCGACGTACTTCGCCCACAGTGCCGCCGTCGGCGGGGGCGAGTCGTCTCCGAGTGCCATCATGAACATCGTCATGACGATCGTTGCGAGCAATCCGCCAACCAAACCGCTGAGTATGCTTACCATGGGTAGTGAATCCGACGCGTCCAGCGCCGGGCGATTACCTCTAGTAACTACATATCTTATACTGAGTAATTAACTGGCTGTAACTCCGGTACTATGGTGTTACGTCGCGGTAACAGTGGCCAGTGTCCGGCGCTATGCTCGCAATTACTGCTTGAGTTGATGGTCACAAGCACAGTTGCCGAGACAGTACGTGGTCTGTGCTGGTTCCGCTCGAAGTCCCAATCGTGCGATAGCAACCCGCATCGTCGACGTGGAATCCGCTGCTGGACGGACCTGTGCCGAGGTGGCGCCGTAGGGGTTCGCTCCGACCGAGATTCGCTCGACAATTTCGGTAGTCTCGGGGTCGATGGCAGCTACTTCGTCGTTGGTCTGAACAGGGACGTATAGCTTCGAGTGGCCCGGGTCCCACGTCCCGACGAACGCGGAGCCGCCGAGGTCGAGACGGGTTTGGACCGTCTCTTCGGTAGATGTCCGGGACGTACGCGTACTCCCAGTCAGGATAGACAGTGATGTCACACGGACCGGGACCTGACCGGTCCCCGCGACCGCCCTCCCGCCGCCGGTCTATCTCTGCAGTCACCTCACCGAACGTCTCGGAATCGGACTCGGCGTCGATGCGAAACTGTCTATCAGCTGGCTCCCGAGCACTGACGACGATGTGTGCGCCGTCAGGTGTCTGTTCGAGCCAGTTCGCCCCGGAGCCGGTCTCGATAGGACTCGTCTCCGACAGCGAGTCGACTTCGAGTGCTTGGACGCCCTGACCAACGTTGAGCCACAACGAATCCGTCACCCGACCAGTGAGTGCGGGGATGAACTGATTCGACGGAAACGAGGACGAGCGACCGATAGCGCACGTCTCGACGAGCCTGTCTTCGACTGGGTCGATCAGACTCACTGTCCCCTCACCCGTATTGAAGACGAAGACCGTCGGGGAGTCGTCCGGGTTAGGGGACTCGTCGCTCCCGACGCATCCGGCCGAGGCCGCAACACCTGCTGTCAAGCCGCCTGCCAACATCCGACGGCGCGAGAGTCTAGAATCAGCATCTCCAGAACTGTCCGAATTGGGATACAGCATATCGTCCGGCCCAGAAGGACACATACCAACATCTCGGAGTAGCGCCTAAGTCCAGTTAAATCGCCGTGGCAAAAATGTACTTGCTACACCCACCGGTAGAACGCAGATTTATACTGATGTGCCGGGGATAATTGATTGTTTACAGTTCATGCTCAGTTATCGGTTATAATTGGTTGTGCAGTCCCGGTACATTGCACGAGTAGCATTTTGCTTCAGTGGCTGGACTCAGTATCTATGGAGTTTAACCGCAGGCGAATGTTGGAAGCGAGTGGTATCGCGGCATTAGCCACATTAGCGGGATGTTCAAGCGATTCTGAGTCTACCACACCAACCCCTGCGACGCTCAGCCAACCAGCTGCCGAAATGAGCTATGAGGAGTGGACAAGCGCACAGTCTTCGGCGACTATTGAGGTTGACCGTCATAGCTTGGAAGTGAGCTATTTAGAGGCGGGATCCGGACCACTCCTCGTCTTACTGCACGGCATTCCGACATCTTCGTACATCTGGCGAAACGTCGTTGAGCCACTCGCAGAGTCCTATCGCGTCGTCGTTCCGGATATGGTGGGCTACGGAAATTCGACTATGCGAGATGGGTTCGACCGCTCTATTCGTGCACAGGAACAGGTTGTCGAAGGACTCCGTACTGAATTCGAGGCCGAAACGATATCGTATGTCGGTCACGACCTTGGTGGCGGTGTCGGACTAAGATATGCGGTTCACAACCCCGAAACCGTCGACCGACTCGTGCTATCGGATGCAGTCAGCTATAATTCGTGGCCAATAGAGGCTATCGCTGATCTCGGTATCCCGGCGAATATCCAGTCAATGGGCGTGTCTGAGGTGCGCACATTCCTTGACGGCGTCTTCCGACAAACGCTTGTCAGTTATACCCCCGACCAGACCTTCATTGATGCGATGATAGCCCCGTGGGACTCTGAACAAGGAGTTTTGTCGCTGAGCCGGAATGCGATTGCTACGAACACGAATCACACGACAGAAATTGATCCGGCTGAGATAGCGGCTGATACACTCCTCCTCTGGGGAGCCAACGACCAAGCTCAGCCAATCACATACGGAGAGCGCCTTGCAGAAGATATCGATGGCGCAACGTTGACCCCAGTCGAAAATGCATCTCATTGGGTCATGCAAGACCAGCCAGAGACATACCGCGACGAATTAGTCGCATTTCTCACCGGGTGATTGTCGGACAGACTATTTCATGAGACCATAGCGACCTGTAGCATTTTCATGATATTTCAAGGGTCGACGAGGTACAAGATTCAAGAGACAGCATTGTCTACGTTCTATTACCGTAACACCCGCTACTGGTCCTGATATGACGGAAAATGAAACCCCTGCGGAGAACTTACAGATGGACTCGGACGAGAGACGGCAGGTAGATTTGACTGACAGTGAGTACTCGATCTACCGCTGCACAGATTGTGAGAACGTCGTCCTCACGATGCAGGACTGTGATGGAGGGATGACCTGCCACGGCGAAACCATGGAACGTGTGAAAGAATTGAAACTGGGGATTCGTCCCCCAGACATTCGGCAGGTTCTCCTTGATTCATTCGGGCTTCCGAAGCCAGGATTAGATATATGCCTCTGTGTTATCGGCGAGGGACCATTGTCACCCGCTGAGTTAGCAGACCGACTGGGCTACGCTGAAGGGACCGTCAGAAACTATCTCAACGAGCTAGTCGAGTTCGGATTAATACAGAAATCACAGCTAAACCGGGAATCAGGCGGGTTCGTCAACGTGTATCATTCCATCGATCTGAAAGAGATGCGTGAAGAGACGCTGATTGCGTTCTACGCATGGGCTGGTGAAGCGGCGTCACTCATTGAAGAGGCCAATCTCACGAAAGAGGACTACCGGGATGCCGAATACGATGAGGGGCTCGGTGAGGTGTTTTGGGAGCGGTTTGGCGAAAAAACAGACGATAGCTAACAGAACATCTTGGTGAGGCCAACGTTACCAGCGATTTATACATCCACTCGGGGAGTGTTAGAATATGCCGCACTGTGACAACTGCGACGCCAGCTTCGAGCGGGCGGACGAACTAGAACACAAACAAGTGGATGAATTCGAAACCGAAGATGTCGATGACGGACCACCGAAGATCCGTATCGGCACGGGCCAGCGTGACCTCTGGCGATGTAAAGACTGTGGGAAAGTCCTCGGCGTGCGGTGAAGGCGAGCGGAGACAAGGTAATTTTATCAAAAAGAAAATACTGAGCGACTGCCATTTGTGCCGCGGGTGAGCCTCGGTAACGTAGTGAAAGCGACGTAAGCAATCTATTTACAGCAATTCCGGGTAGGTCTACTCGGAAGACTGCAACACGTTATCAATGGATGTTTCACCCCATGCGGTGTTAATCGCAATTTGCGAAAAATACGACACCGTCGATGAACCGGTAGACCCCCAGCAGATAGCAACGGCTGTTGGGACAACACCGAGACAAGTTCGGCCGATCCTAAAGTCACTTCGACGAACCGAATTTGTGGCCGAGACAGCTGAAGGCTATCGCCCAACAGTTACTGCCAGAGAATTTCTTGAATTAGAAATCAAGCTTTTCGATGTCGCAGTACTAGAGGTTGTTGAAGAAGGGTCAGGAAAGTAGCTGCAATTATTAACCCTTGTGTACGGTCTCATTGGTCAGTCCCCATGAAAAGAGGTCGCGGTGAGACCATGTAGGCGGCCTACACTGGTGTTCTTATGATATACCGGTTTTAGAACTGTGTCACAGGCCACGGCAAAGTTGCATCATACCCAAACTCAGTACGTCACAAAGCCGGTTAGTTGAGAGGTGTGCTTGCTGAAGTGTGCCTAATACCCCGCAAGCAGACGGTGAAATCCACGAGGACCAGCTCCTTAGCTTCCTCGTCAACACGCTTGACGACCAAGTTGATATCGGTCTCGGCGCTAATGCCGAAATCGATGCTGAAGACATTTTCGAGGTCCTCGTCGGCGCTTGCGCCGACGGGACCTCGATATCTGAACTCTGCGACACCAATGAAGATTCTCCCCACGAAAACACGGTTCTGTACCACCTCCGCGAAAAATTCGACCTAACGTCGGTTGAACGAGTCGGAAACGCACTTCTACAGAAGGACGTTCTAGAGGTGCTTCCCAAGCAGGTGGAGGTCGTCGCGGACCTCCACCCGCGGCTCTACGACGGTGACGAGGACGAGACAGATGGCCTCTATCACTCGGAAGCGAAGCGTGGAACCACCCCGTTCCACGCATATGCGACACTGTATGCGCGTGCGAAGAATAAGCGATACGCGCTGGCGGTGCACCGCCTCGTCGACGGCGACACCGCCAGCAGTGTCCTCGCCGAGTTTCTTGGTATACTTGACGGCCTTGACCTCAGCGTCAAGGCCGTCTATCTTGACCGAGAATTCTACGATAGCAAGTGTCTCACGCTCTTTCACGCGCACAACTGCGCGTACGTGATGCCGATTGTCCGATGGGGAAAGACGATCAAGCAGGAACTCTCGGAAGGATGGAGCCGCGTCATCCAACATGACCTGACAGGGAAACTCGACGGTCACAGCTGGACCGTCGAGTTTCCCGTCTACATCGACTGTACCTATCAAAAAGGACGGTACGGCGAACACAGA
>Ga0102936_1001034_pt1 | contig 11034 bp, 10 predicted proteins | sample SalPon2_A_H2O_MG_FD_78502 | JGI IMG/M metagenome (GOLD analysis project Ga0102936, IMG submission 78502) | Salt pond water microbial communities from South San Francisco under conditions of wetland restoration - Salt Pond MetaG R2_A_H2O_MG | ecosystem: Environmental > Aquatic > Non-marine Saline...
CGGGACACCGACCTCGACGCCGCCGATGTCGGTCTTGTGGAGGATGTCGGGGGAGACGATCTTCATCACGACGTCGCCGCCGATCCGCTCGGCGAGCTCTTTGGCCTCGGCCGGCGAGTCGACGACGTCGCCCTCGGGCGTCTCGATCCCGTAGGCGTCGAGCAGTTCCATCGCCTCGATGCCGAGGCGGTTGTCGCCCTGGGCCTCGACGCGTTCGAGAACCGACCGGGCGGCGTCCCGGTCGACGTCGAATTCGGTCGGCGGTTCGTAGCTCCGCTCTCGAATCTCCCGGTACCGCTCGAGGGCGGCGAGGCTCCGGACGGCCCGCGTCGGGTCGAAGTACGTCGGTGTCTCGACGTCGGAGAGCGTCTCGGAGGGCCCCTCGACCGAGGACCCGCCCATCAGACAGACCGCGATCGGGACGTCGTCGTTTCGTTGGGCCTCGACGAGCGTCTCGGCGAGCCGGTCGAACGACAGCACCGCGCTCGGGCAGGCGATGACGACGGCCGCGCCGACGCCGGGGTCCGAGAGGACCGCCTCGAGGGCGTCGCGGAACCGCTCGGCGGGCGCGTCGCCGATGACGTCGACGGGGTTGTAGACGTTCGCCGTCGGGGGCAACGCCTCCCGGAGCGTCCGCCGCGTCCCGTCCTCGAACGTCGCCAACTCCAGGTCGGAGTCCCCGATGGCGTCGGTAGCGATCACGCCCGGGCCGCCGGCGTTCGTCACGACGGCGACCCCGTCGGCGGTCGGGAGCCGCCCGCCGGCGAGCATCGCTCCGAAGTCGAACAGTTCCTCGGTGGAGTCCGCCCGGATCACGCCGGCTTTCTCGAGGCCGGCCTCGTATGCGGCCTCGCTGCCCGCGATGGCGCCCGTGTGTGAGGAGGCCGCCTGCGCGCCGGCCTCGGTTCGGCCGGACTTGAGGACGACGACGGGGGTCTCGTGGGTGACCTCGCGGGCGGTCTCGACGAACCCGGTGCCGTCGTCGATCCCCTCGAGATACCCCAACACGACGTCGGTGTTGGGATCTTCCCCCCACGTCTCGACGAAGTCCGTCTCGTCGAGGACGGCCTTGTTGCCGAGCGAGACGACGTCTTTGAAGCCGTGGCCGCGGTCGCCGGCCCACTCGAGGATGGCCGTCACGAGCGCGCCGGATTGGCTCATGAACGACATCCGTCCGGGCAGGGCGTTCCGCGGACCGAACGTCGCGTTCAGCCCCGACGGCGTCGAGATGACCCCGAGGCAGTTCGGCCCGACCAGGTTGAGGTCGTACGTCTCGGCCAGCTCCTGTAGCTTTCGCTCCCGTTCGGCACCCTCCGTGCCCGCCTCGCCGAATCCGGCGGTGATGACCACGAGGTTCCCGATCCCCGCCCGCCCGGCCGACTCAACGACGTCGAGGGCGACCGCGGGCGGGACGACGATCACGGCGAGATCGGCGTCCGTCTCCGCGACGTCGTCGGCACACGGGAGCCCGAACACCCGATCCGCGCTCGGGTTCACCGGCCTGATCTCGCCGTCGAAGTCCGCGACGAGGTTTTCCATCACCGCCGCACCGACCGAGCCCTCCCGCTCGGTCGCGCCGACGACTGCGACACGCTCGGCGTCGAACACTCCGGGTACCCGTACCATCTACCTCGCCGTGTGGCCCGCGGGGAAAAATACTCTCCGACTCGCCTGCTCCGGCGCCCGCTCACTCCCCGCCGTCGGGAGCCGGCGCTGTCTGCCCCGTCTCATCGGCGCGGGACGGATCGCCGATCGCCCGACGGCGGAGTCTGACCCCGAGTTCGCTGGCGGCGTAGAGGCCGATCGCGACGAGGACGATGGTGCCGCCGGCGGCGACGTCGTACAGATACGAGACCGTGACGCCGGCGATCGTCGCCAGTTGTGCGATTCCGATCGCCGCGACGATCGAGCGCTTGAACCCGCGAACCGGGGCGGCCGCGGCGACCGGGACGACGAGCATCGCGGCGACGAGGATCACCCCCATGATCTGCATCGTGCCGACGACGACGACCGCGGTCAACACCGCCAGCAACTGGTTGTACCGCTTCACGCCGATCCCGCTGGCCCGCGCGCCGATCTCGTCGAACGTGATATACACCAGCGGGCGGTACGCCAGCGCGACGCCGACCCCGACGACGACGCTCAACGCGACCAACAGCGCGGCGTTGAGCCGCGAGACGGTCGCCAGGCTCCCGAAGAGGTACGCGTTGATCCCGACCGCGATGCCGCCGTCGGTCGCCGTGATGAGGACGCTCCCGACCGCGAACGCCCCCGTGAGCACGATCGCGAGCGAGGTGTCCCGGTAGGCCCCCGCGTAGTCGACGAGCGTCTGCACCAAAAGCGCCGCGACGGCGGCGACGACGAGCGCCGACAGCAGCGGCGGGACGGCGACCGCGTACACGGCGTTGACGAAGAGGCCGGCGGCGACGCCGGCGAACGCCGAGTGCGCGAGCGTGTCGGCGATCATCGCCATCTCGCGATGCACCAGGAAGGCGCCGACGAGCGGGCCGATGACGGCGATACAGATCGCGGCGAGATACGCCCGCTGCATGAACGGAAAGCCGAGCATATCGATCCCGGTGATCCCGGCCACCGCGTCCAGGGCCGTCCCCCAGAGGGTGTCGAGGAGGAACTCGACGCCGCCGTCGACCGGACTCGCCGTCAGTGGACCCGCGCCGGGGTTTAGATGCGATGGCGCCATCAGTGATCGTGGTGGACGACCGATTGGGTGTCGCCGTAGGCGTCGGCCAGCGCGTTCGTCTCGACGAACGTCTCCGGATCGCCGTGGAAGTACAACTCGCGGTTGAGACACGCGATCTCGGAGGCGTGGGTGGTGACGACGCCGATATCGTGTTCGATCAGGATGATCGTGATCCCCTCGTCGTTCAACTCCCCGAGGAGCGTATAAAACGCCTCCCGGGATTCGGCGTCGACGCCGACGGTCGGTTCGTCGAGCGCCAGGAGGTCGGCGTCGGCCGCCAGCGCGCGCGCAATGAACACCCGCTGGCGCTGGCCGCCCGAGAGCCGCCCGACCCGGCGCTCGGCGAGGTCGGTGACGTCGACCCGGCGCATGGCGTCGGCGACGGCCGTCCGGTCGGCGTCGCCGAACCGGCCGACGAGTTGCCGAGGGTATCGGCCCATCCGGACGGCTTCCCGGACCGTCACGGGCATCTCGCCCGCGCTGTCGCCGACGTTTTGCGGGACGAACCCGACGCGGTCGCGCTCGCTCGAGGCGTGCGCCGGATCGCCGAACAGCGATACCGAGCCCCGGTCCGGCTCCCGGAGGCCGATCATCAACTCGAGCAGCGTCGTCTTGCCCGAGCCGTTCGGCCCGACGAGCCCCAGGAAATCGCCGGACTCGACGGTGAGCGAGACGTCGTCGATCACGGGGCGGTCGGCGTAGGCGAAGGAGACGTCCCGAACCTCGATGAGACCCATTATGCGTCCAGTGCGCGCTCCAGCGTTGGAAGGTTTACGTTCTCCATCACGTCGACGTACCCCCAGTCGTCGGCCGCCCACGCCTCCATCAGCCCCGGCATCGCCGTCAGATCGAGCACCGCCTCGATGTCCGTCTCGGCGACGAGTTGCTCGGCGGCCTGACGGGACTCCAGCGGATCGGCACAGACGTACCGCAGGTCGTGCTCGTCGATGATCGATTGGGCCGCCTTGATGTCCCGGGTCGTCGGCGTGTCGTCCGGCGAGACGCCGGTCAGCGACTCGACCCGAATGCCGTATCGGTCGCCGAAGTACCGAAACGAATCGTGACCCGCCACGAGTATCGTTTCCTTGGAGGCGTCGGCGACGAGCGATCCGATCCGCTCGTGGAGGGCGTCGAGCGTCGCCCGGAACGACTCTGCGTTGTCGGCGTACGTCCCCGCCCGTTCGGGGTCGACGTCGGCAAGCGCCTCGCTGACGGTCGCGGTGGCCTCCTTCACGCGGAGGGGGTCCATCCAGAAGTGCGGATCCGTGTTCCCGTGGCCGTGTTCGCCGTCGTGGGACCCCTCGTCGGTGTGTCCGTCCGATCCATCGTCGTGCTCGTCGCCGCCACCGACTTCGAGCAGATCGACGCCGCTGCTGGCGTCGACGGTCGCCACGTCGGCGTCGTCGGCCTCGAGGTCCCGGAGTATCGTATCCACCCACGGCTGGAACCCCTCCATACCGTGGACGAAAAGCTCCGCGTCGTAGATCGCCTCGCGCACGCTCGGCCCCGGTGTCCACCCGTGTCCGTGCTGCCCGACCGGAACCAGCAGTTCCGCCGCGGCGTCGCCGGCAACCTGCTCGGCGACGTCGCCGAAGACGAAAAACGACGCCTGGGCGGTCGGGTTCCCCTCCCCGGGCGATCCTGACGGGTCGCCGTCCGTGCTCGCGTCGCCGTCGATACAACCGGCGAGTAGCCCGGCACCACTCACTCCGGCCGTCGCCGCGAGCAGCCGTCGTCGTGTCGTGTCCATCGTAGTTATGAATTTATAGTAGAGATATAATAATATTTCCTTTCTGCAGAAGGTCGGATAACAAGAGCTGCCGCTGCTCGGCGTCTCGGTGCCATCCCGGCCCGGCGATCGGCGGGGCAATCCCCGAACTCACTCGCGGACGTCGGCGATATCCGCGTCGGCGACCGCCGCGATCTCTTCGGGAGCGATCGGGAAGACGGCCTCCGGGGTGCCGGCGGCGGCCCACACCGTCTCGAAGTCGGTCAGCGTCTCGTCGAGGAGCACCGGTACGTCCGTCTCGTGACAAAACGGCGGGACGCCGCCGATCGACCACCCCAGAGTCGTCTTGATCACCTCGGCGTCGGCCGTCGACACCGCCGACTCGGCGATGCCGACCAGTTCGGCAATCTTCGCCGTGTCCACCCGGTTGGCCCCGCTGGTCACGGAGACGACGAGGTCCCCGTCGGCCGAGAGGACGATCCCGCTGGCGATCTCGTCGACCGAACACCCGACGGCCTCGGCCGCGTCGGCGGCGGTCTTCGTCCCCTCGGGGAACTCGTGAACGTCGACGTCGATACCGTACTCGGTGCGCGCCCGGCGGCGGAACTCCTCGGCACGTGGATGCATACCACTGACTCGGCCGGCCGATCGCTTGAACGTCACGGTTCGACGGCGAGTTCGGACGCGAACGCTCTCAGGGCGTCCCCCCCGCCGTCCGCGAGGGGCGGTCCGTGACCGACACAGGCCGCACTGAAGCGCTGGTCGGCGATCCGGGCGATGCTGTCTGCGCTCCGGTCGGTGTCGTAGGAGTCGAGCCACGGCGGCGCGACGAACCCCGCCGTCGTGTTCCAGACGAGGTCGCCGAGCATCGCCGCCCCCGAATCGGGGTGTATATACACCGTGTGGCCGGGGTTGTGTCCGGGTGTATGGAAAGCGAGAAACCCCCCGATCCGGTCGCCGTCGTCGACCGCCCGGAGATCGGTTCCCGATAGCGAGTACACCCGGCGGGCGATGCGGTGGAACGCGCCTTTGTGGTGGGTCCACGACGGCGACCACGACCGACGGACCAGCCGGCGATCGAGCGCGCCGAGATAGACCGGGACGTCGAGGTCGACGCGCGCCAACCCGCCGACGTGATCGATGTCGTAGTGGGTCAACAGCGCGCGATCGACCGCCTCGAGAGCGTACCCGGCGGCCCGGATTTCGCTCTCGAGGGACCGGCGGGGGAGCGGTGGCCCCGCGTCGACGAGTGTCACCTCGCCGTCGTCGACGAGATACGCGTTCGCCCCGACGGGCTCGGGCCAGGCCACCTCCAACAGCGTGACGCCGTCGACGACTGCCCGTGCCATGTCCGCCCTACCGCGTCCATCCCCTTGACCGTGCCGCGTCGGCTCCCAAACGCTCAAACCGGTCGCCGACCAACGACGGGTATGAAAACGCCGGACTCCGGCCCGACCGTGCGAACGTTCGGGGCTCGCCCCGCCGAATACGCCGTGGTGGTCCCCGACGACGACCGGTTCCGGCGGGCGATCGACGGCTTGGAGGACGCGACCGAAGACGGCGGGGACGCGCCCCCTATCCGGGTGCTTCTCGTGGACGGGGCGACCGATCCGGACGCCGTCGTCGAGGGGTGCGACGGGCTCCCCGGGGTGGCGGTGTTCGACACCCACGCGCCCTCCGAGCCCGTCGCGTTCTTCGATCGGTCCCACCCCGAGACGTTCGATCTCGTCGCCTCCCTGCCCGTCGGCCGCGCCGTCGACGTTCACGACGTCGATCGGAGGGCCGTTTTCGGGTCTGGACCCCACGGTGGGCTCGTGGCGGCGGGACTCGTCCGCGTCGAGATCGGGGACTCCGACCCCGCGGCGCTGCTCCGAGCGGCGCTCGAATCCATCGGCACCGAGGCGTCACCGACGGCGTTTTACGTCATGTCGGACCCCGTTCGAGGCGTGGACGCGCCGACCGTAGCGATCCCGAACTTCGAGCGCGTCGACGTCGGAACGGTGTTCGCCGAGGTCGACGGCGACCGGCTGGTCGCCAACTGGCCGTTCTTCCCGGTGCTGTTCGGCGAGTGCGGCGTCGACGGCGTCGTGGGATACCGCGCCGCGCGCGTGGGGACCTCCGTCGCCGAGGCGCGGGCGGGACTCCGTCCCGACTCGCTCGAGTGACAGCGCCGTTCGGTCAGCCGGCGGACGGGGACGCGCCTACCGCAGGTCGAACTCCTCGGCGGCGGTGGCCATGTCCTTGTCGCCGCGGCCACAGAGGTTGACGAGGATGGTGTCGTGGCGGTCCGCCTCGGCGAGTTTGATCGCCAGGGCGATGGCGTGGCTCGGCTCCAGGGCGGGGATGATCCCCCCGGCCTCGCTCAACTCCCGGAAGGCCGCCAACGCCTCCTTGTCGGTGACGCCGTGGTACTCCGCCCGCCCGAGCGACTGGAGGGCGGCGTGCTCGGGGCCGACGGCGGGGTAGTCGAGGCCGGCGCTCACCGAGTGGTTGGTCGTCTCCTCGTCGATGACCTTCGTCTTCATGCCCTGGAAGATTCTCGGCTCGTCCTGTTCGCTCGCCGACAGCGCCGCGGAGTGCTCGCCCGAATCGAGACCCTTCCCGGCCGGTTCGGCCCCGTAGAGGGCGACGTCCTCGTCGTCGACGAAGCCGCTGAACAGCCCGATGGCGTTCGACCCGCCGCCAACGCAGGCGACGCAGGCGTCGGGGAGGTCGCCGTGCAACTCGAGGATCTGCTCGCGGGCTTCCCGCCCGATGACCGACTGGAACTCCCGGACCATCCGCGGGAACGGGTCGGGGCCCACGGCGCTGCCGACGAGGTAGTGGGTATCCGCGAACGATTCGGCGTAGTCCTCTAAGGCGGCGTCGACGGCCTCCGCCAGCCCCGCGTTCCCGCGGGTCACCGGTTCGACCTCCGCGCCCATGAGTCGCATCCGGAAGACGTTCATCTCCTGGCGCTCGATGTCTTTCGTCCCCATGTACACTGTCACGGGCAGATCGAGCAGCGCGCCGACCATCGCCGTCGCGGTGCCGTGTTGGCCCGCGCCGGTCTCGGCGATCAGCCGCTCCTTGCCGGCACGTTTCGCGAGCAGCCCCTGCCCGAGCGTGTTGTTCAGCTTGTGCGCGCCGCCGTGCAGCAGGTCCTCGTGTTTGAGGTAGACGTCCGCGCCGTAGCGCTCGCTCAGCGTCTCGGCGTGAAACACCGGCGTCGGCCGGCCGCCGAAGTGCTCGAGTAGCCGTTCGAACTCCGCGGTGAACGCCTCGGATTCGATCTCCGCGTCGAACGTTTCGGCCAGTTCCTCGAGGGGGGCCTCCAGCGGTTCGGGGACGTGCCGTCCGCCGAAGCCCGCGAATTCGCCGTCGTCGTCGCCGTCCGTGGACATACCTCGCGTAGCCCCGGCGAGGACTTAAATTGTCTTGACGGTGGTCCGACACCCCCACTCCGCCCCGTGCCCCACATCCTCCCCGTCCCCGTGTGCCTACATCTCCTGTTGGGTCGGGCGAACGAGCAGTTCGTTGACGCTGACGTGTTGCGGTCGCGTCACCGCAAACCGGATCGTCTCCGCGATGTCCGCGCCGGTGAGCGGGTCGAGGGAGTCGACCCACGCCTCGGTCTCGCGTTTGATCTCCTCGTCGGGGATGTGCTCTTGGAGTTCGGTGTCGACGATCCCCGGTTCGATCAGCGTCGTCCGGATACCGTCCTCGGCGACCTCCTGTCTGAACGCCTCGGTGAACCCGTTGACGCCGAACTTGGTGGCGTTGTAACCGCTCGCCGTCGCGCTCGCCTGTCGGCCAGCGACCGAGGAGACGTTGACGACGTGGCCGCCGCCCCGCTCACGCATGATCGGGAGGGCGGCGTGGGTCGCGTTCATCACCGCGAGGAGGTTCACCTCGACCATCCGCCGCCAGTTGTCGGTGTCGGCGTCCGCGACGGCTTCGAGCAACATCACGCCGGCGTTGTTCACGAGGACGTCGAGGCCGCCCAGTTCCGCGACGGTCGTCTCGACCATCGCCTCGACCTGCTCTTCGTCGGTCACGTCGGTGGGGACGACGAGCGCCTCGCCGCCGTCCGCTTCGATCTCCCGGGCGAGCGCCTCGAGTTCGTCCTCGCGGCGGGCCGCCAGCGCGACGCTCGCGCCCGCTTCGGCGAGTTGTTCCGCCGTCGCCCTGCCGATCCCGGAGGAGGCTCCAGTGACGAGTGCGACGTGCTCTTCGAGTGCTGTTGTCGTGTCGGACATACCACCTCACGCGAAGGCGGTTCGACACAAAAGACTGTGCGAACCGGCCACTCCGAGCGCCCGAAATCGACGGGATCGAAACGATCTCCCGTCGGACACTGCCCGCAACCGCCCGTCGGATTTTTCAGATCTCCCGCTGTATCGCCACCCATGGCCCCCACCCGTCGACACGTCTGTGCCCTCCTCGGTTCCGCGGCGCTCGCGGGCTGTAGCGACGTGTTGGACGCGGACGCCGGAGCGGACGGGAACGGCGAGACCGACGAGCCGACACCGACCGAAACCGACGCGCCGACGGAGACGCCGACCGAGACCGAAACGCCGACCGAAGATGACACCCCCGCGGAGCCGACGGACGAGCCGGACCTGCGGGAGCGCGAGTCGGAGCTCCCGGAGCTGATCCGGGAGTCGATGGCCGCGTCGAGGGGCCGGATCGACGACGCAATCGCGGTATACGCGGACACGGCCGGCGGCGATCCCGACGCCGGGACGCCGCTCGATTCGGTGTCGCTGGCGGCCGAACCGGATCGGATCGACGCCACCCGCGAGCTGTCGGCCGCGAACGACCGCCTCTCGGGGGCGACCTCCCGAGCCGACCGGCAGGGGATCGACGACGAGCGGTTCCGGCGGCTCACGGAGCTGCTCGGGGCGGAGATCGACACCCTGCGGGAGGCGATCGACGCCCACCAGTCGCTCGCCCGGGGGTATCGGACGGCCGAGTCCGTCGTCGAGTTGGCCGACCAGCGCGCCTACCGCCTCGCCGAGTCCGACCACGAGGAGGTGGGCCAGCGCCGGGGCGAAACCGCCGAGACGATCGAGGCGGCGCGGGCGGCCTTCGAGCCGATCCAGTCGGCGGACGATGCCGAGCGGACGGCGCTCCAAACCGACGGCCACGGAAACCTGCTCGACCGCCTCGAAGAGGGAACGGAGGTGCTCGGGACGTACCACGACGCCCTGGAGACGGTTCCGGAGTCGTTCTCGGACGTCGACGAGGCCGAGGGCGAACTCGGGAACGACGACGAGCGGGCGTTCAGTCTCGCCACCCTCGCCGCCGAGGACCTGGAGGCCGCCGAGTCGACGATCGAGTCGGCCGACCCGCCGGCGAGCGTCGAACCCGTCGGATCGTCGCTGCTCGGGGCGATCCGCGAAAAGCTCGAGACCGCCCGCGAGGTCCGCGAGGAGGCGAGCGAGGGGATCGACTAACCACCGGTTTATATCGGTCGTATGCGACAGGGTAGCCAATGGTACTGGAGTTTACCGACCCGTTCGTCCGACTCGTCGGCACGTCGCCGGTGATGCAGGCCCTCGTCGGGGGGCTGATCATCGCGACGATGAACCTCCTCGGCGCGTCGCTCGTTCTCGTCTGGCGGAACCCCTCGGAGCGCGCTCTCGACGGCATGCTCGGATTCGCGGCCGGCGTCATGCTGGCCGCGGCCTTCACCAGCCTCATCATCCCCGGCATCGAGCAGTACTCCGGTGGAAACCCGCTCCCGACGCTGTTCGGCGTCGCGCTGGGCGCGCTCTTTCTCGATCGGGCCGACGCGCTCGTCCCGCACGCGCACTATCTCCTGACCGGCGAGCGCCGGACGGACGCGGCGGACCCGGCCGAGACGCTCCCGGTCACCGACGAGCGTCTGGCCGGCGTGGTACTGTTCATCCTGGCGATCACGCTGCACAACATGCCCGAGGGGTTGGCGGTCGGCGTCGGGTTCGGCGCCGCGGCGGGGGACCCGGCACAACTCGGGAGTGCGCTCTCGTTGATGTTTGCCATCGGCTTACAGAACATCCCGGAAGGGCTGGCCGTGTCCGTGGCGGCGATAAACGCCGGCCTCGATCGTCGGCTGTACGCCGCCGTCGCCGGAGTTCGAGCGGGGGTCGTCGAGATTCCGCTGGCGGTTCTCGGAGCCGTCGCCGTAGCGACGATCGAGCCGCTGTTGCCGTACGCGATGGGGTTCGCCGCGGGGGCGATGCTGTTCGTGATCTCCGACGAGATCATCCCCGAGACACACCGAAGCGGTCACGAACGCGTGGCGACGCTGGGGCTCATGGTCGGCGTCGTCGTCATGCTGTATCTGGATATCGCGTTGGCTGGATGATCTCGCCGTCTCGACCGGGAACGGCCCGAACTGCGGCAAACGAACGGAACGGCGCGCGCACAAGCCGCGAGACGAGCGGGCGGCTTTTATAATAAGCCGGGACCATCCCGCGTGTATGTTCGAGCCCTCCGACAGCCAAGCGGCGTCCGGCGCGTACGACATCTCGACCGTCGCCCTGAACGACGACCGCTACGTGGTCAAGCAGTCGGCGATCCGGAACAAGTACGTCGTCCGCGATAGCGCCGGTGAGGCCGTCCTGCGCGGGAAGCAGAA
>Ga0102936_1001035_pt1 | contig 11029 bp, 7 predicted proteins | sample SalPon2_A_H2O_MG_FD_78502 | JGI IMG/M metagenome (GOLD analysis project Ga0102936, IMG submission 78502) | Salt pond water microbial communities from South San Francisco under conditions of wetland restoration - Salt Pond MetaG R2_A_H2O_MG | ecosystem: Environmental > Aquatic > Non-marine Saline...
ACCTGCTATGGTGACCGGAGCAAAAGCCCCGGTGAGACGGTTGCTATGCGGCTGCCAACTCACATGACCCTCTGGACCTGCTATGGTGACCGGAGCAAAAGCCCCGGTGAGACGCCACCCCGTAAGGTGATCTAAATGGGGATCACCTACCTGCTATGGTGACCGGAGCAAAAGCCCCGGTGAGACGATGGCGACATCGTCGGCGAGCCGACCGTCCGCGACCTGCTATGGTGACCGGAGCAAAAGCCCCGGTGAGACTGTGGGTAAATATTCTACGAGAGTCAATATAATCGTTTCTCCCACCGCGAGGTTGCCAGCGTTTTTCATCGACTCTAGCCGTACACGATTCTTATAATAGTCGATGTGAATTCCGCCTTGGACTCAATTGACTGGGATCCCTCGTCCGAGATTTCGGTATCGATCGTTAACCTCGACTTCTGCTCGAAGAACCTTCTCAACCCCTTGTACCTGCTCTGGGGCAGGGTCAGCACTCATCAGTTCTGGGTGGACCAGAAGCGTCTGAATCGTTGTGACCCCTACTGGCGCAGACCAGATCGGATACTGGAATACGTGCTCTCCAGTCTCCAGTTGAACGAACCCCACCGTTTCACCGCCTGCTACATGGGGAACGACGGTATATAATCGCGATCCCTCGATTGCTAACCGGTTAGCTCCGTGTACTGTTTGGCTATCTAAATTAGTCGGGTCAACCCCCGTATACGCACCTCTCTTTGCATCGGTTGGACTCCACCGCATTGTTCGATGACCAGACGCATCATCGCTAAACTCCCATAACTCAAACAGTGTTTCTTGAAGCTTTGCTTGAGTGGTTTCCTCAAGGAGTCGTCGCTGCCCCTTCAAGAAACACAACGGCCCAGAGAACTCAACGATATCTAGTCGCGTTACTGCTGTCCCCTGTTCTCTAGGGCTGAATTCGGCAATTTCAGAGTGATTCCTAAATGCGTCTGTCCCATATGCAGCGAGCGCTTGCTCGTCTTCACTTCTTAGTTCAACGGTTGCTAGAAGCTCTTGGAACTCTTCTGGGTCGAGGTTACTGAGCTTGTTTCTTTTGATACTCGGGTCATTACTCATAGTATACCGCAGTGCATCCTGATCGTCGGTCAGGTACTCCGTGAGAGTGTCTAGTAGTTGCTCACGCGAGAGTTCTTCTTTCATATGGAGTGTTGGGGTCCAGTTGCTCCCTACTCGTGTCCAAGACAGTTTTGGGCGGTCTGTCGTTTCTGCCGAATCAAGAGCTCTGACGGTCCCGACTGCGGCTAAGAATGCAAGCGGATCGTTTGCACGAAGACCATCAAGCGAGAACTCGGTTCGTTTTGCTTCCTCGCGGTCGGTATTGTCATTCTCTCTATTGGACTCTTCAGACGTTTGTGACTGCGTTTTATTGCTGAAGTCGCTGATATTTGTTTGAGTCATGTGGAATCCCTCGAGACCTCCTGATCTGCGATGCGGATAAATGATTCAAGATATGCTAGTGACCATGGTCCATACTGTTCAGTGAATTTCCAGAAGAGGTCTGACCACTCACTCTCTAATTCGTAGTGATCATACACAGAGTCTACTTTGATATTGTCTCCAAAGATCGACCCCTCAACGGTGTCCGGGGTTTGTTCACCGGGTGGCGTCGGGAACAGGGGTCGGCCATACCCGTGGTGTACGCCGATCAGATACCTCGTTAGGTTCTCTAACTCGGTGTTTTCTGATGTTGATACTGTATCCACCACATCTGCTGATATCGCCTCATGTCGGCGGCCCCGTGGATACCCAGCCAATTTGCGAGCTTCGCGTGATTGGGGGGTTCCTGGTCGCAGAGGGGACTTCGCCACTGGGGTTGCACTTGCCTGTGGAAAGCCCCCTTGTAGCCAGGCTTGGAAGCGAGATTCCAGTTTCCCAATATCGTGGTATTTCGCAGCAACCTTCTGACTGGTTGCTATGTCGTTATCAAGCGGAAGGGTTGCAGTGTATTTTGCAACACGCTCTTTTGTGGCTCTTAGATGAGATTCTAATGGCGTCTCCTGCCTTTCTCCGGTAGCCCGTTGCCGCTGATTTGATTTTCCAGAACTGTTGATTAGAATTGGATACGCATCTCCTTCCGGTCTATCGCTGTAGAGTGGGTGAGTAATCACATCGCATCCATCTATCAGTTGTTGGAAAATCCGTTGGTACCTCCGGGATGTCTCAGTGTGTGCGTCAGAGACGTATTCAAGGAGTAATTCGATTGCAGTCTCGATATCATTGGCTTGAGCTGGAAGCCGAGGGTCGAGATTAAGAGTTCTAATCTGTGTGACAATGTCAGCAGGCGTGCTTGGAGCTTCTGAGCTTTCCTGTTTCAGGACTTGTTGAACAACGGGTGGCGTCAGGGCGAATGACAGGTCTGACCCGTCGGTCTCAGCAGAAGCGAGAGTCGAGATATCAACTACTGGGTCGTCTCCTGATGGATTGAACGAAAATTCGTCGTGGCCACCGTATGTTGCTGGAATAACTATAGTGTCGCCTGGTGAAATGTCGGCTGGAGAGCTAACGGACGTATCTTCGCTTCCGCGCCAAATGAGAACATTACCATCGTCGGAGGGTATGTTCTCTTCTTGATGGGACCTGGTTCCTCCTTCTGTGTCTGGGATATCTGTTGACGATGTATTTGTCGGCCCCTCTGAAAGCCAGCGCTGGATGGCCCATACTGGGAGGTCAACTGACTCTTGTGGAAGCGGAGGTCGTAGTGCAAGTGTTTCGGCATACTCTTCTTCAGCACTTTCTTTGAGGGCAGTTCCCGAAGCATCTCCAGTTATATCGAGATCTTCACTCAGGATATCGGAGCGCCAGACTACTTGAACATCTTCCGAGGAGGTATCTGGCCCGTGAAGGAACAACGAGACGTCTGGATCGATTTGGTCGCTCGGGGGTGGTGAAGTCTGAGAGAGTAGATCCATGTACGGCGTTAGAAGTGTAGGGGCAGATTTTTTTGGGGCACACATAGCCTTTCGCCGATCGGTATTTGACTCTGGGAGAGTGGCTCCAGTAGCACCAAGATCAACGGCACCCGTCTCATCTGTCTGTTCGATAAGCCAATCCCATGTATGTTTCATCGACCGCCCGTAGATCGGATGCTCGGGGCTTCCATCATATGCCCCTTGCCAGTACCGCTCGATGTACTCGTCTTTGGTGAGGTCGTGAGACCGGAGATGGCTTCCGAGGCTCGACATGACGTTCCCACACTCCAAGCAACGTACGTCAGTATCACTCTCGGTTGAAATCCACTCTTTTGAGCCAACCACGTCAACTTGTACTGTTCCGAGTGCTCCAAATCGATCAACACGCCCGAGACGTTGTCGGAGCGAATCGATTGGTGCTACTTCGGTCACTAGTCCGTCGAAATCAAAATCTGCCCCAACTTCGATAGTCTGTGTCGCAACGACAAAATGCGGGACAAGTTCGTCTGCCTTTCGTTCCGCTCGCGAGCGTTCCGATGCGATCTCCTCGAGTTGAGTTATCGTGTTCTGTTTTTCCCACTCTCGAGCACGTCCGATTATTAACGAGACGTTAGCGTTGCCATCCCACTGATCAGCAACCTCTGATTCAAGCGATTCGTACACCGACCGAGCCGTGCGAACCGTATTTACCGTGATCCCAATAAGCCGACGTGGAGGTGATTCACCCATCTCAACGAGATCACCAGCTCGTGACACCAGCGTATCAACGTGTGTCCCTGGCTCAGTCGTGACGGGTCGTGCCTGTTTCGTGCTTTCCAGTCTGGGGCCGAGAACGGAGTGATTCATATCCTCGGTTCGCGTCTCTTCGCTTCGCCACCCCTGTTCGACTGGTGTCGCAGACATCGAAACGCTCTGGAATGGCAACTCAAGATGCTCTATTTCATGTAGGTCTGAGACACGCTGGAGCGTCTGCTGGAACGGTTGAGAAAGGTGTACCTCGTCCAGTATATACAGTGCATCCATTCCCGCTAGGCCAGCGTGAACTGGTTTCATGGAGTCGCTGACACCGTAGCCTCTGAACAGTAACCGGGAACCGATCTGATCAACCGTAGTTGGATAAATAGCTGGCTGTGCAGGGTTCTCGAACCATACATCGTTGCTGTGAAGTCCACCTCTTAGTCGATCGACTGCGAGAGGCTGGTCTCCTAACTGAGTGAGGCGTTTCGCCACCTTGCGGGTGACTGGATACTGATGACTGGGCTCATCTAACGCTGTCTCTAATTTTTCAGCCAGTTGGTTTGCACGCCGGTATGCCTGATCAACAACCACCCTTCGATCAATAGTGTAAAAAATACGGACGGGGGCTGATCTATCTGGATTAGTCGCTTCTAATGCAAGATGAAATACAGCAACATCGATTGCAGCTGTCTTTCCCGCGCCTGTCGGCATCTGGATTCCCTCAGGCCAGCCGTCTGAAAACACCGTCTCGGCTAAATTTTGCTGCCATGGAAAAGGCTCGTATCCATATACCTCGTTAAAGAACTCAGAGAAGTCTGCAGGCGACAACTCCGTCATGCTACCTCACCCTCTTTGAGCGAGCGCATTAGCCCAATCCCGATATACCGACCGCGGCCAATCGTGATGGGGCCGCGGACGGGTTCGTCAAATCGGAGAATCACGTGTCGCCGCGGGGAGTCGGAAAACCGCGTGTTAGACAGTTGTACATCGGTTGCGTTTGGAACGCCGGAGATGGGAGACACGTGGCTTTCGATGACGTGAACGTGCAATGGTCGTGGAAGGCCAATATGTTCACATGCCTGAGCGATCATTTCATCGCGTGCCTCGTCCGAATCAGGGTACCGATCGTAGACGTACGGGGTTACCGTCGTCCAGAGGGCAGATTTATCAGTATAGGCACCGCGTTTTAGTGACTCTTTGGTGGGTTTTGCCATCCGCTCCAGTCGTACTTCCCCTCGAGACCCAAGTTTGAGTGGACGCAGTCGGTCAATCGCTTCGTGGAGAACCGCCTTTTTATTCTCAGGCACATGTCGAGGAATAACCATCCCAACGCCGAGCGTCGACCCGTCAGCCCACCTGTGTCCTATATTCGCTAGTGGAATAATCGCAAGGTGGGATCGATCTGCAGGCTCTCCATCCGGTGTATGTCCCGAGATCCACGTCGGGACTGGATCATCGACAATTGAGAGGATCGCCCGCCGGAGTGTAGCCGTGAGGTCGTATGATACCTCTAGCGACGGGGTTGGGCCATCGACAATACGAAGGATAAGAAGATCTTGGCCAGTCCCGAACTCACTTTTTTGAATATCACCGGTGTCAGATATGGTGTCACTGGTCGAAATATAGCTCACCATCCCAGCCGGCTCAGGATACTGTCCGTTCTCATATGCTTGTTCTAACTCGTTGAGCCGACCAATCCCAGCGACTCGAAGTTCATCATCACCGGCCCCGTTGACGGCTGGCACGAAGTTTGCTTCCGGAGGTGTCTCTACAAATTGCGCGTGGACAAGGCTTGTTGAGTCGCCAAGATATGGGACTGAGTTTGCGAGTCGATTAAGAGCAGCAGCGGTCTGTTCAGTCGGGTCACCATCCCAAATGAAATACACCGGGCCATCTGGAATGACGGTCGGGAAGGTCCGCTGTCGATTTGAACTGGCACGGTACTTCGGGATAAGCTCCTCTTTCCCCCCTTGGTCAACGATCTTGTCGTGATCATAATGCGGGACGAACATCGTGACAATATCCCGCTCACGCGCTTCTGAAGCGTGCAGTCGCGGGGCTGGAAGCGACTCCAGCCATTCTAATGCGCTCCGTTCTTGATTTCCGTGGTCATGCTCGTGATACGCAGCAACGAGAGCCGAGTAGAATCGGCCTGGATGTGGCGGCCATTCTGTTGTCCCGTACCCCCTCTGTGAATGCGCAGTATAGCGCTCAGTGAGAAATTCGACTTTGATCCCAAACATTGTGGATTGACTACTTCCTGATCACTCGACTTGCGTTCGACTCCGACTAACCTCACCGATAAGTGTCTCTGTCGGAACTAGGTTGAGCGTCTCAAACGCCCAGTCAAGCCCATGGTCGGCAGCCCGACCGTGGAGGGTGTTGAATGCTTGAACCAACATGTCCGCATCTGCTTCGATTGATTGTACGTCTCCGTCCCGCTTAACGAGTTCAAATGAGAGTCGTTCCTGAGGGACTAAGTCGCATCGAGAGCGGAAGCTGTATCCATCCTCATATTGTTTTGCGGCAGCGATAAGACCCAATGTGGCAAGAGCTGCCCGTCCTAGCTGAGTTCGCTCTGGCGATGGCTCACCGTTCTCCGGGAATGATAGTCGGCGTAGGCCGCTAAGAGAGATGACTGTACTAAGCTCACCATATTCCATTGTAACGCCACCGGGTAGCGTCTCCCCATCACGGCTGTTTTCATCATGGAAGCTGGGTGTAACGTTGCCTAAGTTCGCTTCTGATGGTTTCATTGAATCAGCACCCTCAATCGCTTCATCTTCATCGTACGTGAGTTGTCCTGATTCGGTCTCGTATAACTCTGATTCTGTTCCAGTGATATCTATCGGCGAGATCCGTCCTGTCGGGTCAACTCCTTTTTCAACCCCGACTCCAATGACTTCAGAAGTTATACACCGGGGGAATTTTGTGCCCTGTTGAGCGCCTCGTTGTCCAGTAGAATCCCAAGCCCCGAATAGCAAGGCAGTAGGGCAGATGCGATAGAGGCCAGAAGCGTCCTCCATCGACGAATTCTCGAACATCTGCCCATACTCTGTTTGACGGAAGGGTGTACCGTCGTAGTTGCTTTCCCGGAAAATAGCGTCTGCGATTCGATGCGGGGCATCGAGCGTTGAAATACGCCCGATATCCGGAAACTCATCGGTGAAGTCTGATTGAATAAGTGGGAGGGTGAGGTCACCAGCCCGTACTGAGTTAAGAAGTGCCTCTTCCATGCGGTTGGCTTGTGATTGGACCGAGTCCAAGACGACGCACTTTTTTACTGTTTCATTATCGATTTTCCGTTGCTCAGTAGCGTAAACAGCACTATTTCGTGGTCCCTGATACGTTGGCGGGAATACTTTGGTTCCCATGCCACCAGCTGGCTGAAGTTCTAACCGGGTCCGAATTGCGGCGTCTCGGTTTACTGACTCGTAAATGCTGTCGGCCAAATCCATACTATATGCCAAATCCGGTGCCATTTTAAATTTAGTGTATGGTTAATAACACATTCGATTAATGGCAGATATCAAATGTGGCTCCTGCCCGACTCAATGAAAATCTACCCCTCCTGATATTAGCCTGCAATAAAATGGATTGTGTGCAGTTCATCGTGCTTTCTGATTGAATCTCTCGCAACTCGAGTGGTTGTAACTGTACTTATCGCGAGGGTGCCATAGAACAGCTCTCATACTGTCGACCCACACGGTGATTCGCTCAATAGAGGGACTGGTGAGCGCGTGCGCGTCAACTATTTTCCACCACCGCTCACGGCACTATATTCAGCGCTCCAGCTTGTATCAGCTTCTGAGGATTCCAATGAGATCTGGCGTCGCTATTTCGGAAGCGCCCCACCTACACCTTTGAGACCGACTACTGTGTGCATTCCTATGGGCGACCTCACTCCGATCGCTTTCGATATCGAAACGAGCGGCCTTGACCAAACGGCGGTTGTTACTGTCGCAGGGTTAGCACACGAGCTTGGCGAGATCATTATACTAAATACGGGCAATCGGGTGGCAGACGAAACCCAGCTTGAACGGTCGTTAAGCGACCATTCCGCCGGCACTATTGAGCTTAGGGTTGTCGCAGATGAACGGGAGTTACTGTCGGTACTGATCGAGATTTCAAGCGATCGAATTGACGGTGATCGGCATTATCTCACGGCATATCACGGAGAAACGTGGAAAGGCGGATTTGATCTTCCGTTCGTACGAACTGCGTGCGTGAAGCATAATCTTGAGTGGCCATTTCCGGATGTGGCGTACGTAGATATGCTTGATGTTGTTGACCGATTTGATACTAACGATCAGAATGATCTTGTCGGTGTGTACGACCGATTAATTGGTCAGGATACGTGTGACCCTTTCGACGACAGTGGATCAGCTGTAGCCGCGTTCGAGAACGGAGACTGGGAGCCATTACTATCTCATAATCTTGCAGATATCCAGCGTACCAGAGAACTAGCTGTACTCGCTGGGACGTATGTTCCTCAATCAGATTTCCGAATGAAAAGTCTTAGTCCCCCAGATTTATAGATATTTTATCCTGCCATTCACTCTTTGGGCTGTTAGAATTGACAGATTACTCAGTGTCAGGATCTGCATGCGAATCGCTGTCCTGAATATATTTATCTGCATCGGGCTTCTCGTCCGGTTCTGGAGGATATTTCATCAGTTTCCATAACCAATAGTCCCTGTCATCGATATCTTTCAACGGGTCAAGTGACTGTTGTTTTAAAGCTTCATTAACTTGTTCCGGGAACTGAGAATTTACTACATACGCTGCATCTTCACCACGGTGTTTGAACCGCCTCATTAAAGTATCTCTACTAACATCTATATCAAGAACCCACTCTAACCATATGTGTTCGTCACCCACCTTCTGGGTGTACTCTCTTGATAGCTTGTTGCGTTTTCTCTTTGCATCAATGTACTCGGTATGGGCCTCTTCCAGATCCAATTCTTTCATTCCCTTATAACAGATTGTCCCCGTTTCTGTCAGTATATTAGTAAATTCAGTCCCAACACCTGACGCAGGTTCCGTCTTTATTAATCCCATATTCCGGGCTTCATCAATTCGGTTTGATACCGTATCATGGCTTACCGCAACCTGTGATTCTATCTCTTTGAATCGTGCGTCATCCAAACCGATCGTGAGTATCAATCCGATTGCACCATCTCGTCTAAAGAACTCTTCAATCTGGTTGCTCATCAAATAGAGCGTCAAAGCGCAGAGACTAAGATTTTGATTCTACTCAGATTCTGATCGAATTCAATTGCAGAGTCAACTCACTAGATGAGGGGCATCAAAGGCAGAGTGGGCTCAGCTATTTCGGCTTATTAATCGGTCGTGTGTTGTTTTTTCTAACGTTTGATTTCGGAAATCACCCCCCATCGTTTACTCAGAATCTGAGCAAATAATCTAACCAAACCCTCCCATCATGACTCACTCTGACAATCTCTCTTCACCGACTACTGGCCTTGGACGGCAGGCCGATGAGATCATCGATGACGAAACGGAATGGGCTGATCTGACTAGTGAGCTTGAAACTCGCCAATTCGAACGACGAGATGGATACCCGGATTGGCATACTTCTACACCATTCCGCCCGATGTTGCTTGCCTATCTGTGGGCAAAGGTAGAAGATCAATCGCTGACGACGATTCCGGATCATCTTGAAAAGAATCCAGAATTAGCGGCTGCGATGGGCTTTGATCCCGACGACATCCCGTCAGAGAGCACATTCAAGCCCTCTCGCTTGGAGGAAGGGCGATTTGAGGATATTCAATCGACGGTTGAACGTGCGGTGGGCGAGATTCGGAAATTGGCCGCTGAACGAGGCTCGCCGATTGGACAGGGACCGTACAAGTTCGAGATCGAAGATAATGAGTCGGGGTCGTTGTCGAACCGGACGGAGCAACGATTACTCCGAAAGAAGGGCCGTGAGACGCTTGAAGAACTAAAAATGGTGGCGTGGCCCTCAATGTCACTTCCACGTTCAGATGACGCTATCTATGATGAGGAAGAACTATTCAGTTTAGAATCGATCGCAGCGATCAAACGTAAAGCGGCAAACGACACCGGGGAGCAACTCGGAGATAAAGTGAACCCTGATCCCGATTTGGATGCCCCCTTCTATGAGGACGGGCCGTCTGGCGAGACGCTCCTGACTGCTATCAAGAAGATGGATGTGGATGAGATTGCGACAATGATGAACGCCGCTCTCAAGAAGACGTACACACGGGCGAAACCTCGACTCAAGCAACATGAGAATGATAATGGCTCGCGATTTGGAACGAGAGCGAAGGTCGCGTTGGACATAACGTATGTTGCCTACTACGGCGATAGAGAGGAGATGAAGTGGGTGCAGGGGGCACCGGACGACAAGGAATACTCGTGGTGTCATAAGTTTGCTACGGCTACAATCGTTGGAGAAAACACTCACTTCGTTGTGGCTGTGTATCCGCTTGGGAGTATAGAATATGCTGCGGCGGACGAGTATGCAACGACGAATAAATCATACTACGTGGGGGATGTTGCCCGAAATCTTCTATCGATCGCTTCTGAATACGTCAATATCAAAATGGTGTATGCTGATCGGGAGTTCCATGCTGCGGATGTGATACAGACGATTTCGGAAATGGACATTGACTACGTAATCCCTGCCCGGAAGGATAAGTATCGGATCGGCCCGATGTGCAACCAATTCCAAGAGTTGAAACGGGGGTACAATGAGCCGAATGATACTCCGTTGTACGTGAAGACTGACTTCCCGATCCACGGTGCTGTCAAAGGTGGGCCATCAAACAGCAAAGTCTACACGAACCTCGTTATCTTACCCCCAGATGAGGATGATAATGCCAATGAGGAGGGTTCTCCGCAGCCGTTCATCACGAGTCTGGACGTGAGTGATAAGCTCGCTTTAGATCGTCGGTGGGCGAAAAAGCAGATCGAGAGCTACAGCGAGCGAGGGGCAATTGAGAATTCGTATTCGTCGATCAAGGAAGCAGCTGCTTGGACGACCTCGAAGGAGTTTGAAGTCCGGTGGTTCCACTTCGCGTTCGGGTGCGTGGTCTACAACATGTGGTTGCTGGTAGACTTCTTAGTACAGGAACGCATCGGGGTAATTGAAACACGGAAGAAGCCCCGAATAACACTCAGCCGGTTCCTCGACTGGCTTGATGACGAGGTGGTCACACTCATATAGAATCCGGTCCGGGTCTGCCCATCGTTAGAGGCATCAATTTCTCTTACGGGGATTTTTCACCGGTTTGCTGGTGATCTACCGCTGTTTAAGATTTTCTGACAGTTTGTAGGGGCGGTAACGGCTGTTTCTAACCGAG
>Ga0102936_1001037_pt1 | contig 11025 bp, 7 predicted proteins | sample SalPon2_A_H2O_MG_FD_78502 | JGI IMG/M metagenome (GOLD analysis project Ga0102936, IMG submission 78502) | Salt pond water microbial communities from South San Francisco under conditions of wetland restoration - Salt Pond MetaG R2_A_H2O_MG | ecosystem: Environmental > Aquatic > Non-marine Saline...
CAAGCTCAGCAAGATTGTGTTCAAGCGTCTCAGGGAGTACTGCCGCTTCATTGAATCCAGTAATAACAACTGTCACATTAGATAATAGAGTTTTGGTGAGTATTTGATCACTGTCATTATGATCTCGGAAAGAGGATCGTTGCGCATGAATAATCATAGAATAATTCAGTACGACGCCGACAAGCAGCACCATTAGAATTCCACTGAGTATGGGTAAAAATAGCTGCGGAGCAATCAAAAAGATGGCAAATACAGTTATGTTCACAAGAATAAGTGTCGCAAGTGTATGTAATACAACGGCAACGATGTGACGTTCGAATAACTGGGTTATCCAAGGAGATGTTTGTGGGGCACTAATAATTCCGATACCAAGAATAGTTGTAACGCCAGTAACAGCAAGAACTAGAGTGGCGATTGCGTCACTCGGAACCAGTGCTTCTCCTGTACCAGATAGGCTAAACATGAGTGCTGACGGCACACCGATGATAATTGTGGTGAGAAGGGTTCCCTCCCAACGCTTTTTATTGGTTTGGGACATTGAGCCGACTTTGGATCGGTAGGTACGTATCCAAAATGCATGCAGTAACAGTGTTGGTACACCAGCAGCGTATAGTAGCAACCCCCCAGGAGTGTTTGTAGGCTCAAATGGCAGTAACAAAACCGAACCAGCGAGAACAGCACCATGTCCAGCGCAAAGGATTATTATCCGTGCAGTTTTGCTGATAGTAGCTGGGTGGTTCTCAAGTGTGAGTGCAAGTGCTTGCAATCCAAGAACGAGAGTGACGACTCGAACCGAGGTAGGAGCTTCTGATTGAATAACATTAGTGCTGAAGGCAACAGTGGTTATGAACAGAGTGGCCCCGCCCAACGTTAATGCAAGCTGGGTCGTTGAGTTACGCTCTCCCGATAATGCGTGTTGAATTTCATCCCAAATAACAAATAAAGCTAAGCTAGAGCCACCAACTGTGGCCAGCGAGATCCCAACTTGAGATCGATTAGTTATTAAAAATATGATACCTATGACAGCAAGAGTAATCGAAATATGCCAGATTAATTTATATACTCTCATTTACCTTGTGTGCGGTGGTGAACGCACTCGTGTCGACCGAAACCCCTGCAAGGAGGATGATGCCTGCGACGAGCAGCGTTTTCATAAGTTGTGACATTATATCCCGTTCAAACCGGGTTATATATATAAGTAAAGTCTAACCCACTGGTTAGTGGGCCGATTACCAGCAGGTAAGTATGCTGGGCGGACGCAAAGCCACGGTCGACCGCTGTCGATGGTGGTCCGATCTCTGCGATTTGACTTACCGAGCGGTAATGACGCTGCTTACGTCGTGGTTAGCAACAGTATTTATATGATCTCTGCATTTGTCCTTACAATGCTCTGTCATATGGCTCGTGTACACGAGTGGGTGTGTGCCTCGTGACGCTCCCCGCCGCACGGACGACGGATGGCGGCGAACTGGTCGTCCTGTTCGTTGGAACGCCTCCAGTCGATCTTCAACAGGCGTGTGGCGATACCTGTACTGATCCGATCGACATCGATGTCGTCACTGACGGGCGGGCGGCAATCCGACGGCTCACAGCCAGTAGTATGTCACCGAACGAGTATCCGCGGCCTGATCTCGTCTTGCTGCAGTGTGATTTTGAGTTACCCGATGGGATGACTGTACTCCACGCGATCAAATCCAGTCCACAACTCGGCACAGTGCCCGTCGTAATGCTCAATACCGACGACTGCGACGCTGAAACGGCATACGAGACCGGTGGAAATGCATACATCAACGCATCGCATAAGGCTGAAGAGTACGCCGACCTCATCCGTTCGATCACACAGTTCTGGTTCGAGTGGGCACAGTACCCGTCAGAGTACTTATCTTCTGATACGTCGTAGTGTGTGTATGTCTGATTCTCATGTACACGAGACGGCGTTGGTACCGGACTCGCTTCTCGACAGTGTCTCGCTGCTTTCGAAGAAGTGGCATCCGGCAATCATCCGCTGTCTCTCCGTCGACGATGGGTTGGGCTTTAGCGACCTCAAACGTCGACTCGACGGCGTCTCGGCGAAGGTGTTGACGGACGCGCTGGCGGAACTCCAGGAGTACGAGATCATCGAGCGTCGAGAGATCAGCCAGAGCCCGCTCCGTGTCAACTACTCGCTGACCGACCGTGGTCGGGAACTCGACGACGTGATCGAATCGCTCGCTGGCTGGGGCGAAACCCATCTCGCCGACCCGGCGACCGAACAGGTCGTCCTCGTTGCCGACGACAACAAGCGCGTCAACACGATGCACACAGCGTGGCTGGAAGCCGACTACACGGTCCGGACGGCCAGCGACGGCGAAGAGACGCTCCAAAGCCTCGATACCGACATCGGCGTCGTCGTTCTCGACCGACGGATGCCAGGGCTCTCCGGCGGCGAGGTTCTCGACTGGATTCGGTCCCAGCGGTACGACATCCGGGTCGTGGTCGTCACCTCCGAAGACGTCGACCTCGATATCCTCGATCTGGGGTTCGACGAGTACCTCACGAAACCTGTTCGCAAAGCCGAACTCCGGGACGTCGTTGCGGAACTCTTCGAGCGACAGGCCTACAGCGAGCAGCTCCGGGAGTATCTCGCACTCCGGTCGAAACTCGGGCTGTTGCGCGCGGAGTATCCTGACGACACACTCACAGCCCACGAGCTGTATCAATACCTCCAGGACCGCCTCGACGACCTCGAACCGACTGACGAGGAGATCGAAGACCTCGATACCGAGACGCTCGAACGCGTCCCGATCGGGAGTCCTCAATGACCGCCGAGTCCACCACGCATTCGCTCGGCGACTGTTCGCCTGACCGCGTCCTAGGCCGCGTCGACGAGGCGATCTGTGGCTTCGACGCCGACTGGCGGCTCACGTTCGTCAACGATCAGGCAGCGACGATGCTGGAGCGGACACCCGACGAACTGCTCGGCGAACGCATCTGGGACGTTGCACCGACCATCGACGAGACGGTCGTCGGCGAACAGCTCCAGGAGGCTATGTCGACGGGGACGACGACTCGATTTGAACACTACGACGAGGAGCTCGACCGGTGGTTCAAGATTCGCATCTATCCCGACGAGGAGGGAGCGACGGCGTGTTTTTATGATATCACCGACGAACGCGGCGAGCAACTCGAGGTACAGCGGCAGCGGCGGCTGTTCGAGACAGTCTTCGAGGAAATCGAAGAAGCACTCGTCGTCGCCGACACCGATCGCCGAATAACCGATTTTAACCCCGCGGCCGAACAGTTGTTCGGCTACGACGTCAGCGAGGTACTCGGCGAGAAAACACGCCTGCTGTACGCGGACAACGAGGAGTACGCCCGGCAGGGCGACCAGCGGTTCAACGAACAGGCTCCCGTGCGCGAGGAGACGTATCTCACTGAATACGAACGGGCCGATGGAACGACGTTTATCGGCGAAACCCTCGGCACGTCGCTCAAAGATCCGGACGGCGAGACGCTGGCCTTCCTCGGGTCGCTGAGAGATGTCAGCAGCCGAATCGAGTACGAACAGGAGATCGAGGCACACAACGACGCACTGCAGGCATTTCACGATATCGCGACCGACGGCGATCGGTCGGTCGGTGAACGGATCGATGGGGCCCTCGAACTGGCGACCGACTATCTGGAACTCGATATCGGGATTCTCTCGACGATCGACGGCGATGAGTACACGGTCGAACACGCCGCTGATCCGGTTGGGACGGTGCAGGCGGGCGACCGTTTTGACCTCGCGGAGACGTACTGTGAGTCGGTCGTCGACAGCGAACAGCTGGTCGCAGAGACCAACGTCGGCGACAGCGAGCTGGCCACCCACCCGGCTTACCGAACCCAAGGCCTCGAATCGTACATCGGCACCTCAATCGTCGTCGACAGAGAGTGTTACGGAACGCTGAATTTCTCCCAGCCGGAGGAGCGCCGGCGGCCGTTCACGGAGGGAGAACGAACCTTCGTACGGGTTCTCGCCCAGTGGATCGGCAAGGAGCTGAGCCGACACCGGAACAAACAGCGGGCGGCCGCCAACCGCGATCGGCTGCGCCAGATCATCGATCTGCTGCCACAGTTGGTGTTCGCCAAGGACAGGAATAACGAGTACATTTTGGCGAATCAAGCCATCGCCGACGCCTACGGGTCGACCGTCAAGGAGGTCGAAGGCTCGACCGACGCCGACTTCGTTAGCTCGGAAGCCGAAGCCGAACAGTTCAGACAAGACGATCTCGCCGTGATAGATTCGGGAGAGCCGAAACACATCCCCGAGGAACCGCTGACGAAAGCCGACGGCGAGACGGTGAAGCTACAGACGATCAAGATCCCATACGATCCGGTCGACCACGACAGCGAGGCGGTGTTGGGTGTCGCAACCGACATCACCGAGATGGTCAAACAGCGACAGGAACTCGAAGAAACGACACAGCGACTCAATGTCGCGCTAAAGGGGACGAAGGCGGGCGTCTGGGAGATGAACCTGGAGACCAGAGATGTAATCTGGACCGATTCGATGGAACAGTTATTCGGTCTCGATGCCGATACGTTCGACGGAACGTACGAACAGTTTGCCGAGCTCGTTCACCCCGACGATCTCCCTGCTGTCGAGGCTGCGATCGAACAGGCAACCGAAGAGGGTGAGATGCTCCACGCGGAGTACCGCATCCAGCACGACGACGGTACGGAGATCTGGATCGAAGCTCGCGCCGAATTACTTGCCGGAGCGAATACAGCGCGTCGGCTGGTCGGGATCGCGACCGATGTCACCGACCGCAAGAAGCGTGACGCCGAGATCGAACTCCAGTCTGCAGCCATGGAGGTCGCACTGGGCGGCATCGCCATCCTCGATGGCGACGAGTACGCCTACATGAATCAAGCTCACGCTGACGTCTTCGACTATGACCCCGAGGAGCTGCTCAGTCGGAAGTGGCGAGACCTCTACAGCGACGCCGAGATCGACCGCCTCGAAGCCGAAGCGTTTCCGGAACTGTCCGAAACCGGCTCTTGGCGTGGGGAAACCACCGGACGAAAACGGGACGGCACCCCCGTTCAGCAAGACCTCGGTCTCGCGCTGCTCGACAGCGGCGAGTTGATTTGTACGAACCGCGATATCACCACGCAAAAACGGCGGGAACAGGAACTCCAGCGGCAGCGAACCCGGATCCGGGCCCTGTTCGACAACTCTCCGGACAGCATCGTCATCCACGACGACGACGGAGCCGTACTCGATGTTAACAAAACCACTGTCGAGTCGCTCGGCTATGATCGGGAGACGCTCTGTTCGATGAACGTTGCTGAGTTCGAGGCCGGAATCGAGCGGACGGAACTCGCCGCGGTCTGGGATGTAATAGAGGTAAACGAGACGCTCAAAGTCGAAGGCCAACACCGTAGACAGAACGGCGAGACGTTCCCTGTCGAGGTGTGGGTGAACAAACTCGAACTCGGCGGGAACTCCCGATACATCGCTGTTAGTCGGGATATTACCGGGCGAAAACGACGTGAAGCGGAACTCAGGCGCAGTCGGGAGTTCATCGAGAAGGCCCAAGAGAGCGCATCGATCGGCGGCTGGGAGGTCGACCTGCGTACCGACGAGATACGGTGGACCGACGAGGTCTACCGGATTCACGACCTGCCGACGGACGCTGATATGAGCGTTGACCGCGCATTCGAGTTCTATCATCCGGGTGACGAGCCGACACTCACTAACGCGTTCGATCGACTGGTCACCGACGGTGAGTCGTACGACCTCGAAGTTCGAATCGAAACTGCGACCGACCAGCTTCGGTGGGTACGCGTCTCCGGTGACCCGCAGTTCAACGACAACGGCGAGGTGATCAAAGTCGTCGGCATCACACAGGAGATCTCCGACCGGAAAGCACGTGAGCAGGAACTCGAACGCAGCCGAGAGTTCATCGAGAAGTCCCAAGAGAGTGCCTCCATTGGCGGCTGGGAGGTCGACGTTGAGGCGGATTCGATCCGGTGGACCGACGAAGTCTACCGAATCCACGATCTCCCGATCGGCACACCGCTCGAACTTCAGGACGGCCTGGATTTTTATCATCCAGACGATCAGTCGACGATCGAGGCCGCCTTCGACCGCCTCGTGACAGGGGGCGAGCCGTACGATCTCGAACTCCGGATCGTCACTGCGAACGACCGGGTGCGGTGGGTTCGAGGGGTCGCTGATCCACAGTTCGATGACGATGGGGCTGTCGTCGGCGCGATCGGGGTGTTCCAGGACATTACCGAGCGCAGAGAACGCGAACAGGAACTCCGTGAACTGAAAGAACGGCTGGATCTGGCGGTCGAGGGCGCGAACCTCGGCGTCTGGGACTGGAATATGGAGACCGACGCTGTCACGTTCAACGACCAGTGGGCCTCGATGCTCGGCTATTCGCTGGACGAACTCGAACCCACCCTCGAGACGTGGGAAGACCGTGTCCACCCAGCAGATATGGCCGGTGTCGAAGCCGCATTCGAGGCGTATATCGATGGCGATAAAACGCTGTACGATTGCGAACACCGGGTGCAAGCTAAATCCGGCGAGTGGCGGTGGGTCAGAACCGTCGGGAAGATAGTCGATCGCGATGACGACGGGACCCCGACGCGGGCGGTCGGTATCCACCTTGATATCACCGAAGAAAAGGAGGCAGAACTCCGTCTCGAAGAGGAACGAGATATGTTCGCCGCGGGGCCAGCGGTCGTCTTCAAATGGGAACACGACGACGGCTGGCCGGTTGAGTACGTCTCGGAGAACGTCGCCGAGACGTTCGGCTACACGCCCGAACAACTCCGATCCGGTGAGGTGCCGTACGCCGACCTGATTCACGACGAAGACCTCGATCGCGTCATGCGCGAGGTACGCGAGGCCAGCGACGAGTCCACCGAGCGGTTTAGTCACGATCCCTATCGGATGATGACTGCCAGCGGCGAGATACGGTGGGTGACCGACAATACCAAAATCATTAGCACCGACGGGGAGATTACACACTACCTCGGCTACCTGATCGATATCACCGAGCAGAAACGCCTCGAAGCCTCGCTTCGGGAAAGCGAACAGTCACTCCGACAACTCACTTCCATCGCTTCGGATACCAACCGTGAGTTCGAAGCCAAGCTCGCGGCGCTGCTCGAACTTGGGCGCGAACGGCTCGGTCTCCCGTACGGCTTTGTAACCCGGATCGACGACGACACACAGCACGTCGTGCAGGCCGTGGGCGATCATCCCGACCTCCAGACGGGGGCGTCGGCCCCGAAATCGAAGTCCTACTGTCGGAAAACGATCCAACAGTCGACCCCGCTTGCGATCCAGGACGCCGCCGCCGAGGGGTGGGAGGGTGATCCGGCCTACGAACGGTTCGAACTCGGCTGTTACATTGGCGGCACTGTTACGGTCAACGACGAGCAGTACGGCACGCTCTGTTTTGCCGACACGCACCATCGAGACCACGAGTTCGACGCCTCCGAGCGCGCGTTCGTCCAGCTGCTGACCCAGTGGATCAGCCACGAACTGTCGACGGAGGCCTTCGAGCGAAAACTACACGATATCAACGAGACGGCCCAACAGCTCATGACCGTCCAATCGAAGTCACAGATCGCGCTGCTCACTGTCGAGAGTGCCCAATCGATCTTGAATATGCCGTTGACCGCTGTCTGGTGGTACGACGAGGACCGCGACGCGCTCGCTCCGGAGGTGGCGACCGAAAAAGCCGACGAATATATCGGCGAGCAGTTGACCTTTGAACGTGGCACGCCACTCGCATGGGATGTGTTCGAAACCGGCGAAATGCAGGAGTACAATGACCTGAACGCAGTCGACGGGCTGTACAACGAGGACACGGTTCTCAACTCCGAAGCCATCGTGCCACTGGGTGACCACGGAGTTATGACCGTCGGCTCAACCGAACAACGGGCGTTCTCCGAGACGGATCTCAACCTGCTCGAGGTGCTGTCCTCGACCGTCGAAGCCGCACTCACACGGGCCGAACGCGAGGCGATCCTCCGGGAGACACGGGCAAAACTCGAACAGTCCAACGAAGAACTCGAACAGTTCGCGTATGCGGCCTCCCACGACCTTCAGGAGCCGCTCCGGACGGTATCGAGCTATCTCACGCTGTTGGAACGCCGATACGGGGAGGATCTCAACGAGGACGCCACGGAGTTTATCGAGTTCGCCGTCGACGGGGCCGACCGGATGCGAAACATGATTCAGGCGCTGTTGGCCTACTCACGGGTCGATACCCGCGGAGAGTCCTTCGAGGCGGTCGAACTCTCGGGGCTCTTCGAGCAGGTCACCGACAGTCTCGGCGTCAAGATCGCCGAAACCGACGCGACCGTCTCGATACCGTCGACGACGGCAACGGTCAGGGGAGATCCGAGCCAACTCGCCCAACTGTTCCAGAACCTCGTCGACAACGGCATTAAGTACAATACGGGCCAACCGGAGGTTGACATCTCGGTAACCCGCCACGGCGGGATGGTCACCATCGATATCACCGACAACGGCATCGGCATGGAAGCCGACCAGATCGACGAGATTTTCGAGGTGTTCCAGCGGCTCCACACCCGCGAGGAGTTCGACGGCACCGGGATCGGGCTCTCGATCTGCCGGAAGATCGTCGACCGGCACGACGGTGATATCGACGTGGAGTCCACGCCGGATGAAGGTTCAACGTTTACCATCACACTTCCCCAGGGGGATGTATCCGATGCATAAGTCAGCAGCCGACACAGCCGTCCCACGGCTGTTCGTCGTTGAGGACAATCCCGCGGACGTCCGACTGGTTAGAGAGGGTGTCGACGCGATCGACACGGAACTCAGGTTGGAGGTCATAAACAGTGGCCAACAGGCGGCCGAACGCCTGACAGCCATCGAAGCTGACGGTCCCGAAGATTACCCAGATTTAATACTGCTTGATCTGAACCTTCCGGGAAGATCCGGGTTCGACCTGCTTCAGACGGTACGCAACGAAACAGCCTTTCCGAACGTACCCGTCGTCATCGTTTCGAGTTCGAAGAACGCGGACGACATCGACCGCGCCTACGAACTCGCAGCAAACGCCTACGTTACCAAGCCAGCAGATCCCGACGACTACATCGGGATGGTCGACACCACCGTCGACTTCTGGATCGCGACTGTTACCCCATCAACCAGCAATGACTAACACCGCACTCACACGGGTTCTCCTCGTCGAGGACAATCCGGCCGACGCCCGCCTGATAACCGAGTATCTCGCCGAACAGTCGTGGCCAAACATCGAGGCTAACGCACCGACAGTCGACCACGTCGACCGACTGTCGAGTGCTCGTGACGCACTCACCGATGACGTCGGCGTCGTGTTGTTGGATCTCGGCCTGCCGGACAGTTCCGGCGTCGAGACGCTCGACGAGGTGCTTGCGATTGGCATTCCAGCACCGGTGGTCGTCATGACCGGCCTCGACGACGAACGCGTTGGGGTCGATGCGGTCGAACACGGTGCCCAAGACTACCTTGTCAAAGACGACGTAACGCCACGATTGCTCCAGCAGACGCTCCGGTATGCGATCCGCCGGGAACAGCAGCAACAGGAACTCCGGCAACGGAACGCCGAACTGGCCCTGTTGAATCAGGTGGTCCGTCACGACATCCGCAACGACGTGGCCGTGATTTTGGGCTGGGGCGACGGGCTCGAATCTCACGTCGACGAGGCGGGCCAAGCCATTCTCGACCGGATGCTGAGTGCGGGCGAACACATCACCAACATCACCGAAACGGTCGGTGACTTCCTCAACGTGTTCGAGGGGAGCAGTGAGCCGGAACTCCATCCGGTCGACCTCGAAAGCGTCCTGACCAACGAGGTCGAAAAGGCCCGCTTGGCCCACGACAACACGACGATCACCGTCGAGGGTGACCTCCACGATAGGCTCGAAGTCGTTGCGACGGACCTGCTGTCGTCGGTGTTTCGGAACCTTCTGAACAACGCCGTCTCTCACAACGACAAGCCGGAACCGGAGATTACGGTCACTGTCGAGGACAACGGCGAAACCGTTTCGGTGGCGATCGCCGACAACGGGCCGGGGGTCCCCGACAGCCAGAAAGACGAGATCTTCGGCCGCGGCGAGATGGGGCTCGAAAGCTCCGGCTCCGGGATCGGACTGTATCTCGTCGACACGCTCGTCGAGATGTACGACGGCGAGGTCGTCCTCAAAGATAACGATCCTGAGGGGAGCGTTTTCACGGTCATTCTCCAGGCATAGTTATTTGCATAACTGTTTTATCTTTGTTAAAATTAAGTAGTAAGGGCGAGGGAATGGGGAAAGAAACCATCTCCGTGGCGGAGACTGGAGTGGTAACGGTGATGGGAAAATCGCTCATGTGAAGCACGTTGTTAGTGAGTTAGAGTACGGTTCGCACGATTTCTTTGAGAGCTTCTCGACCAGGTTTGCGTAGGATTCGGCGACGTAGCTGAAACGCTCTGAGATACGGCGTGAGCTTATTTTTCGAGATGCCTCGGTGTGGCGAGAGCCACCGTCGCACCAGCGACGCGTGGCTCTCACAGGTATTCACATGGGCCTCTCCATCGACGTATTCGCCCTCGCTGTGAATGACTGCTTCTCGCTGAAAATTCTCGTCGGCTTCGAGTGGATCGTACGCTCGAAATCCGTCAGTGTAGACAGTGACCGACTCTTCTTGCCGTTCGTCAAGAAGGAGTCGCACGGTCGATTCGTCAGCGGATTTCGCTGGCACGACGTATCGCTGACCGTTACCACGATCAACGAGTGTGAACACCGGTGGCTTATCCTTGTCATAGCTTCCACGACCACGTTTCGAGAGGCCACGCGAGCGCGGCTCTGGTCGCGCTCGCGGCCCTTTAGCCCTGCAGTCACGTAGACTTCGTCGATTTCGACCGGACCAACGAGGTTGATGGCCGGCGCGTCGAGCGTTCTGGCGAACTGCTCGACGCGCCGCCGAAGTGATCGGTACGAAACGGCGAGTTCAGCGTCTAACTGGCGAATACTCGTGTTGAA
>Ga0102936_1001038_pt1 | contig 11021 bp, 11 predicted proteins | sample SalPon2_A_H2O_MG_FD_78502 | JGI IMG/M metagenome (GOLD analysis project Ga0102936, IMG submission 78502) | Salt pond water microbial communities from South San Francisco under conditions of wetland restoration - Salt Pond MetaG R2_A_H2O_MG | ecosystem: Environmental > Aquatic > Non-marine Saline...
ACATTGCCCGATGACTCGCCCTTGTGCCACGGCCGCTGGCGGGATCGCGACCAGTAGACCGCCTCGCCGAGCCGGCGCGTGGTCTCCAGGGTTTGCGGGCTCATCCACGCCATCATCAGCACGCGGCCGTCGTCGGCGTCCTGGGCAATCACCGGCACCAGGCCGTCGGCGTTCCAGGCAATCGCATCCAGCCAATCCATCAGCGCACCTCGATCCCCGCCTCGGCCATGCAGATCTTTGCCTCGGCGATGGTGTATTCGCCGAAATGAAAGATGCTGGCGGCCAGCACCGCATCGGCCCGTCCCTCAATCACGCCGTCCACCAGATGCTGGAGATTGCCGACCCCACCCGAGGCGATCAGCGGCACGCCGGCCTGCTCGGAGATGGCGCGGTTGAGCGCATTGTCAAACCCCGTCCGGGTGCCGTCACGATCCATGCTGGTCACCAGCAGCTCGCCGGCGCCGGCCTCGGCCATGCGTTGCGCCCAGTCGATGGCATCCAGACCGGTGGGATGGCGTCCGCCGTGGGTGAACACCTCCCAGCGCGGATCATCGTCGGTACCGCCCCGGCGTTTTGCGTCCACCGCCACGACAATGCACTGCGAGCCGAAACGGGCCGCGGCCTCGCTCACCAGGTCCGGATCATGGATCGCCGCGGTATTGATCGAGACCTTGTCGGCCCCGGCATTAAGCATGCGGCGCACATCCGCCACCGAGCGGATCCCACCGCCCACGGTCAGCGGGATGAACACCTCCGAGGCGACTGCCTCGACGGTATGCACCAGGGTATCGCGCTGCTCGTGGCTGGCGGTGATGTCCAGAAAGGTCAGCTCATCCGCGCCGGCACGGTCATAGCGCCGGGCGATTTCCACCGGATCACCGGCATCGCGGATGTCCACAAACTGGACGCCCTTCACGACGCGGCCGGCGTTGATATCAAGGCAGGGGATGATGCGGCGCGCGACGCCCATGCTCAGCGCCCGCCCACCGTCTCGTCGGCCAGGCGCTGGGCCTCGGCCAGATCGATGCTGCCCTCATAGAGCGCGCGGCCCACGATGGCGCCACTGATCCCCGAATCGGCCACCTGGCAGAGCTCGCGGACATCATCCAGACCGGTGACCCCGCCCGAGGCGATCACCGGGATATCGATGGCCCGGGCCAGCTCCGCGGTGGCCTCGACATTGCTGCCGCGCATCATGCCGTCGCGGCCGATGTCGGTGAACACGATGGAATCGACACCCGCGTCTTCAAAGCGCCGCGCCAGATCGCTGGCGGTGAGGGTCGAGACGCTCTCCCAGCCGTCGGTGGCAACGCGCCCCTCGCGGGCGTCCAGCCCCACCATGATGCGGCCGGGAAACTCCAGGCAGGCGTCATCGACAAAACTTGGCGTGCGCACCGCCTGGGTGCCGATGATGACCGACGTCACACCCACATCGAGGTAGGTCTGGATGACCTCGAAGCTGCGCAGACCACCGCCCACCTGCACCTCGATGGACGGATGCGCCTCGGCGATGCGACCGATCAGATCGGCATTAACGGGATACCCCGCCAGCGCCCCGTCCAGATCCACCAGATGCAGGCGCCGCGCTCCGGCCTCGATCCAGCGATCCGCCACGGCGAGGGGGTCATCCGAGAACACCGTCTCATCCACCATGCGCCCCTGGCGCAAGCGCACACACTTGCCATCCTTGAGATCAATGGCGGGTATCAGCTGCATGGCTCTCCATCCCAGGCCAGAAAGTTCTCGAGCAGCCGCAGGCCGGGGGCCTGGCTTTTCTCCGGGTGAAACTGCGTGGCAAACACGTTGCCCGCGCCGATGGCGGCGGCAAACGGTGCCCCATAGTCGCTGCGGCCCTGGATGATCGCGGCATCCGCGGGCTCAACGTAGTAGCTGTGCACAAAGTAAAAGCGCGTGCCCGGCTCAATGCCCGCAAACAGCGGATGCGGCCGCGTCTGCTCCAGCCGGTTCCAGCCCATGTGCGGGATCTTGAGCGCCGGATCCCCCCCGGTCAGATGCCGGAAATGCCGCACCGTGCCATCGAAATGACCCAGCGCGCGCACGCCGTCGTTTTCTTCGCTACGCGTCATCAGCGCCTGCATGCCCATGCAGATGCCCAGAAATGGCCGATCGCGCATCACCCGGATCAACACCTCGACCAGCTCGTAATGATGCAGGGCGCTCATGCAGTCGCGGACCGCACCCTGCCCCGGAAACACCACCCGTTCAGCGGCCTCGATGACGGCCGGATCACCGGTTACCCGCACGTCGGCGCCCCCGACGTGGACGAGCGCACGCTCCACTGACCGGAGGTTGCCCATGCCGTAGTCGATGACGGCGATCACAGCGCGCCCTTCGTCGACGGCAGCGCATGACCGCCGCGCGGGTCCTGGCTGCAGGCCATGCGCAGCGCCCGACCACCGGCCTTGAACAGCGTCTCGGCGATGTGGTGGGCGTTCTCGCCCTGGAGGCTGTCCATGTGCAGGGTCAGCGCCGCCTGATTGGCCAGCCCCTGCCAGAATTCGCGGACCAGCTCGGTATCAAACTCCCCCACACGGGCGCTGGGAAACGCCACCCGGTAGAACAGCCCCGGACGCCCCGAAAGATCGACGACCACCCGCGAGAGGGCCTCGTCGAGGGGGCAGTAGGCGTGGCCATAGCGAACGATGCCGCGCTTGTCCCCGATGGCGGCGGCAAACGCCTGACCCAGCGCAATGCCCACGTCCTCAACGGTGTGGTGGGCATCGATGTGCAGATCGCCGGCGGCACTGACATCCAGGTCAAACAGTCCGTGACGGGCCAGCTGATCGAGCATGTGATCGAAAAACCCGACGCCGGTGCGGCGGGTGCCCGCCCCGGATCCGTCCAGATCAAGGTCGATCCGGATGCGCGTTTCGAGCGTGTCCCGCTCGATGGTGGCCTTGCGTTCGCTCATGCCTATGGCGCCTTGCAGTGAATGCGCCAAAGGATAGCATGCCGCCGCGGTTACTTTGAGTCGGGCGGTACGCTCAGCCAGAAGGTCACCGGGCCGTCGTTGCACAGGCTGACCTGCATGTCGGCGCCGAACCGGCCCGCCTGCACCTGCGGATGCCGCCGCCCGGCCTCGGCGACGAGCTGATCGAAGCGTTGCGCCGCGGTGGCGGGCGGTGCGGCGGCGGAAAACCCCGGCCGCGTGCCCTTGCGGGTATCGGCCACCAGCGTGAACTGCGGGACCAGCAGCAGGCCGCCGCCGGTGTCGGTCAGGCTGCGGTTCATGCGGCCGTCGGCATCACTGAACACCCGGTAGGTCACCAGCCGTTCAATCAGGCGCGCGCCCACCGCTGCCGTATCCCCTTGCTCAACCCCCACCAGCACCAGCAGCCCCGCGTCGATGGCCCCCACCCGGTCGCCGTCGACCCGGACCTCGGCCCGGGTCACGCGCTGGAGCAGGCCGATCACTGCCCGTCCAGGCGCTTCAGGCGGACTTCGAGCTCCTTGACGATCTGCATGTCGCCGCGCCTCCGCGCCGCCTCCAGACCGCTGCGGAAGGTCTCGGTGGCGGCCTCGTGCTCGCCGGCTTTGAGCTGCAACCGGCCCAGCGCCCGCCAGGCGGCCGAATAGTCGGGATCAAACTCAATGGCGCGGCGCAGATGGGCCTGAGCCGCCTCGGTATCGCCCTCGCGGGCCAGCGCTTCGCCCAGCGTGAGCCGCGGCATGGCACCATCACGCCCCCCATCGATCATCTTTTTCAGTGCTTCGATGTCCATACCGGGCAGGCTATCAAGCCGGCCCTCAACGCCGCCAGAACGCCGGCGTGAAAAGCACCAGCAGGGTGAAGATCTCGAGCCGTCCCATGATCATGGCCACACACATCACCAGCTTGGGTCCGGCCCCCACGTCGGCAAAGTTGGCGGCGACGTCACCCAGCGCCGGGCCCAGGTTGGCGAGACCCGAGGCCACCGCCGAAAAAGCGGTGATCTGATCAAGCCCCATGGACAGCATGAGCAGCATCAGCAGCACGAACAGCAGGACGTAGGCGGCAAAGAACCCCCAGACCGCATCGATGACCCGCTCGCTGACCGGCCGGTCGCCCACCTTGACCGGGATCTGCGCCTGGGGGTGGACCAGGCGCAGGATCTCGCGCCCGCCCTGGCGCCAGAGCAGCAGGATGCGCACCACCTTGAGCCCGCCCGAGGTGGAGTTGGCACAGCCGCCCACCACCGCCACGAACAGCAGCAGCACCGGCAGAAAGGCCGGCCAGACGTAGTACGAGGCCGTGGTGTAGCCCGTGGTCGTGGCAAACGAGACCACCTGGAAGATGGCGTGATGCCAGGTCTCGTCCAGCAGCAGGCTGTGCGCGGCCTGATAGATCAGCAACCCGCCCAGCACCAGCACCGTCACCAGCGCCAGCACGGTCAGAAAGGTCACCAGTTCGGGGTCACTGCGCCAGGGCTCGGTACTGCGACGCCGCCAGGCCACGAAATGCAGGGAATAGTTGAGCGCCGAGATGATCATGAACACCACCGCGATCATCTCGATCACGGCGCTGTCGAAATGCCCCATGCTGGCGTCATGAGTGGAGAACCCGCCGGTGGCGATGGTGGTGAACGCATGCGTGACGGCATCGAATGCCCCCATGCCGGCCACCCAGTAGGCCAGCGCGCAGACCACGGTCAGGCCCAGGTAGATGTACCACAGTGCCTTGGCCGTCTCGGCGATGCGCGGGGTCAGCTTGGCGTCCTTGACCGGCCCGGGCAGCTCGGCGCGATACAGCTGCATGCCGCCGATGCCCAGCATCGGCAGGATGGCCACCGCCAGCACGATGATGCCCATGCCGCCCAGCCACTGCAGCTGCTGGCGATAATAGAGGATGGACCGGGGCAGCTCGTCGAGCCCGGTCAGCGCCGTGGCGCCGGTGGTGGTCAGGCCCGAGACGCTCTCGAACAGCGCATCCACGAACGCGAACGGGACCACGCTCTGCAGCACCAGCGGCAGCGAACCGGCCGCGCCCAGCACCACCCAGAACATCGCCACCACGAAAAACCCGTCGCGGATGCGCAGCTCGCGGCGCGACTGTCGCACCGGTGCCCAGAGCAGCCCGCCCACCGCCAGCAGCAGGCCGAAGGTCAGGAAAAACGCCTCGGCCACCCCGTCGGCGACGATCACGCTGACCAGCGCCGGCGGCAGCATCGTCACGCTGAACACCATCAGCAGGACACCGAGAACGCGCTGGACGGCATCGGGATGCATCGACGTGCGCCCCTAGAGAAAGGTCACGCCCACCGAGAAGAGCTTTTCGACATCTCGCAGCCGGCTCTTGTCGACGAGGAACAGAATGACGTGATCTTCGGGTTCGATCACCGTGTCGTGATGGGCCATGACCACCTCTTCGCCGCGGACGATGGCGCCGATGGTCGTGCCCCGGGGCAGCCGGATCTGATCGATGCGGCGGCCCACCACTTCCGAGCTGCCGGCATCCCCGTGGGCAATGGCCTCGATGGCCTCGGCCGCCCCGCGGCGCAGGCTGTGCACCGTCGCCACATCGCCGCGGCGGATATGCGCGAGCAGGCTGCCGATGGTGGCCTGCTGCGGCGAGATCGCCACATCGATGTCGTCGCTGGACTGGATCAGATCGACGTAGGCGGCGCGGTTGATCAGCGCCATGACCGTGCGCGCACCGCGGCGCTTGGCCAGCATGGCGGCCAGGATATTGGCCTCGTCATCGTTGGTCAGGGCGCAGAACACGTCGGTGTTCTCGATGTTCTCCTCAAGCAGCAGATCCTCATCGGCGGCATCCCCGCGCAGCACGATGGTCTTTTTCAGCTCGTCGGCAATCGCGCGGCAACGCTGGGCGTTATGCTCGATGATCTTGACCTGATAGCGCGTCTCCAGCGACTGCGCCAGGCGCATGCCGATGTTGCCGCCACCGGCCAGGGTGATGCGCTTGACCGGCTTGTCGAGGCGACGCAGCTCGCTCATTACCGCGCGGATGTTCTTGCGCGCGGCGACAAAGAACACCTCATCACCGGCTTCGATCACGGTCTCGCCTTCGGGGATGATGGCGCTGCCGCGGCGATAGATGGCCGCCACCCGGGTCTGCACGCCGGGGACATGCTCGCGCAGCGTGCGCAGCTCCTGGCCCACCAGCGGGCCGCCGTAGTAGGCACGCACGCCCACCAGACGCACCTTGCCGTCGGCGAAGTCCATGACCTGCAGGGCGCCGGGATGCTCGATCAGCCGCCGCACGTACTGAGTGACCAGCTGTTCGGGGCTGATGAGCACGTCGATGGGCAGGGCATCGGGGGCAAAGATCTGCGGGTGCGAGAGATACTCCACGGCCCGCACGCGGGCGATCTTGCTGGGGGTGCGGAACAGCGTGGCGCAGATCTGGCAGGCCACCATGTTGGCCTCGTCCGAGTTGGTCACCGCGATCACCATGTCGGCGTCATCGACGCCGGCCCGCTCGAGCACCGCCGGGTAGGTGGCATTGCCCGCCACGGTGCGCAGATCGAGCCGGTCCTGGAGCGCCTGCAGGATCTGGCCGTCGCGATCAACCACGGTGATGTCGTTGTCCTCGCTGGTCAGGTTGGCGGCCACGGTGCCCCCGACCTGCCCGGCCCCGAGAATGATGATCTTCATGCACGGCCTCCGCCGGATTCGCCGCCCTCGCGCGGATCAATGCCCAGCGCGCGGAGCTTGCGGTACAAGTGCGTGCGCTCCATGCCGGCCAGGCGCGCCAGCTGGGCGACACTGCCATCGGCGCGCTGCAGCTGCTTTTGCAGGTAGTCGCGCTCGAACCGCTCACGGGCCTCGCGCAGCGGCAGCGCCAGTGCCCGGGGCCAGTCGCTCTCGCCCCCGGCGCTTGTCGGCCGCTGGCTGAGCGCCGCTTCGACCTCGTCCACCTCAATATCCAGGCCATTGCCCATCACCAGCAGGCGCTGGACCAGGTTGTGGAGCTCCTGGACATTGCCATGCCAGTGGTGATTGCGCAGCCGGTTCTGGGCCGCCACCGTGAAGCGACGGTAACCGAGCTGTTCGCGCTCGACCAGCCGGTCTACCTCAAAGGCGACCAGCTCGGGGATGTCCTCGGCATGCTCACGCAGTGCCGGGACCGCCAGCGGGATCACACTGAGCGCGTAGGCCAGATCGGACCGAAAGCGCCCGGCGCGGGCTTCGGCCACCAGATCATCGCGGCTGATCGCGATCATGCGCACATCGAGCGGGATACGCTCCGAGCCGCCAACGCGCTGAAAACCGCCGGCATCAATGGCCGAGGCCAGCCGCGTCTGTGCCTCGGCATCCAGATCGGCCGCCGCGTCCAGGATCACCGTGCCGCCGGCGGCCGCCTCGAGCCGGCCGGGAATCACCTGGTTGCCGCGGCTCTGGCCGAACAGCTCGTGGGCCGCCGACGGGCCGGCGATGGTCCCCGCCGCCACCTCCACCAGCGGTCCGGCGCGGCGCTCGCTGAGGCTGTGGATATAGCGCCCCAGACACTTGCGCCCGCTGCCCGGCTCGCCGCTGATCAGCACCCAGCTGTCGGTGCCGGCCAACCGTTCGGCCTGCTCGCGCAGCGCACCCATGACACGGCTGCGCCCCACCGGCTCAATGACCCGCGCGGGCGTCCCGCCGCCCGCCGCCGCTGTTGCCGGAGCGGCCAGCGCCTGTTCCACCGTTGCCAGCAGCTTGCCCATGGAAAGCGGTTTCTCGACAAAATCCATCGCCCCGTGACGGGTCGCCTCGACGGCGGTCTCCACCGTGCCGTGGCCCGAGATCATCACCACGGGGAACGGACAGACACCGCCCTGGGCCCATTCCCTGAGCAGCGAGATGCCATCATCGCCGGGCATCCAGATATCCAGCAGCACCAGCTGCGGTGTGCGCTCGCGCAGCAGCTCGCGGGCCTGACTGGCGCTTTCCGCGGTCGCCACCGCGTAGCCCTCGTCTTCGAGGATCTCGCGGACCAGCTCGCGGATGTCCGGCTCGTCGTCCACGACCAGCACATAGGCCTGGCTCATCGTTGATCCCTCCCGGTGGGCAGCCGCACCGACAGGCGCGCGCCGCCGTCGATATTGCGGGCACTGATCGCGCCATTGTGCTCTTCGACGATCTTTTTAACGATCGCCAGCCCCAGTCCCGAACCGCGTGGCTTGGTGCTGACGTAGGGCTCGAAGAGTTGATCGAGCATGGAATCGGCAAACCCCGGGCCGTTGTCCTCGATATCAAGCTGGATACCGCCGGCATGCCGACCGCTGCCCCGGCGGGTGGAGACGAGGATCTCGCATGCCCCGCCGTCGTCCGCCTCCAGGGCGTTACGGATGAGGTTGTTGAGCAGCTGACGCAGCCGTCCCGCGTCGGCCTCCAGCACCGGCAGATGATCATCGAGATCCGTGCGGATCGAGGCCTGGGCGGCCTGGCCGCGGTAGAGCTCGACCACCTCGCGGACCAGCGCGTTGAAGTCCACGCGCTGGAGCTGCAGCACCGGCGGTCGGGCGTACTCGGAGAAGGCCTGGACCATTTCCTTCATCGCCTCGACCTGGTGGATGATGGTGTCGGTGGAGCGCTCCAGCAGCGCCGCCTCCTCGCCACTCAGGCGGTTGCCCACCTTGTGTCGCAGGCGCTCGGCGGACAGCTGGATGGGCGTCAGCGGGTTGCGGATCTCGTGGGCCAGACGCCGCGCGACTTCGCCCCAGGCGGCATCGCGCTGGGCCTGGATGAGCGTGGTCACATCATCAAAGACGATCACCTCGCCGCCGCCTTCGCCCTCGCCGGGCAGCATGGCCCCGCTGCAGATCAGCGATCGACGGCCCTCGCGGGTGTCCAGACTAAGCTCGGCGCGCCATTCGGCATCGGCCTCGTCGCGGTGGGCATCGATCTGCTCGACAAACGGGCCGAAGTCGGGGAATCGCTCCACCAGGGCGGACAGCGGCTGGCCCGTGCCCGGCTGCAGTGGCACCGAGAGGATATCCTCGGCCGCCTGGTTGTAGGTGCGCAGCGTTGCGTCCGGCCCCAGCGCCAGCACCCCCGAGGACAGGCGCCCCAGCACGGTCTCCAGATAGGTGCGCTGGGACTCGACCAGCGTCTGGCTCTGGCGGGCGGCGTCGCGGACATCCGCCACGCGGCGGCTCATGTCGTTGAACGACCGCACCAGAAAGCCCAGCTCGTCATTGCCCGCCGGCGGCAGCTGGGTGCCGTACTCGCCGGCGGCCATCGCCCGGGTGCCCTCGGCCAGTCGACTGACCGGCGCGACCAGCCGGCGGGCCAGATAGAACGCCGACCAGACCGCGAACAGCAGCGACACCAGCAGCACCAGCGACAACGTCAGGATGAAGCTGTCCTTGAGCGGGCCGCGCAGATAGGCCAGCTCGCGGTACTCGCTGAAGGCGGTCTCCACCTCGTCGGCCAGGTCATTGATGCGCGGCGAGACCTGGAAAAGCCCCTGGAGGATGCGCGTATTGCCGGGGCCATCCGGCCCGGGCGCCCGCACCAGCGCGCGGATGTGCAGACCGGCGTTCTCGATGGGATCGAGCCCCACGTAGGGACGGCCCTGGCGCAGCTGCAGCAGGATGCTCTCCTCGGGCCGATGGGGCAGGATGCTGTCGGTCTCCATACTGCTCGCGGCGATGATGCGCCCGTTCTCGCCGATCAGAGTCAGCTCCGAAGCGCCGGTGCGCGCACGCAGGTCGCCCAGCGCGATGGGGGCCATGGCCTGATTGACATCGGCCAGATCCCGCGCGGCCTCCTCCAGGCGCTGCTGCATGTCGCGCATGCGCTGATCAAGGGACGCCTGCGAGAGCGCCAGCGCATCCTCGAGCGCGTTCTCGATGCGCACGTCAAACCAGCTGTCCACCCCGCGTTGCAGGAACTGCATCGAAAAACTGTACACCACCAGTCCCGGCAGCACCGCCAGGACCACGAACAGACCCATCAGCCGCAGGGTCAGGCGACTGCCGGTCTCGCGGGCGCGCAACGAGCGCACCAGCCGCTGGAGGTTGTTGACGATCAGCCCCGAGAGCACCACCAGCACGACGCCGTTGATCAGTAGCAGCCATAGATAAAGGCGCCCGAAGCGCGCGGAGTTCTCGGTGGCGGCGCTCAGCAGGTAAAGCGACAGGATCAGCAGCACGCTGAGCAGAATGCGGATAATGGCCTGGCGCGGCAGCCCGCTCATGGCTGCACCTCCAGGGTCCGGGGCTCGCTGCGCAGCTGCCAGTCGGCGCTGGTCCACGCCACCGTCCGCAGCAGCCGGGGCAGCGCGTCGGCATCCAGCTCGGTGTCAAAGCGCAGTCGATAGGTCTGCCCGTCCTCGAGCCGGTCACGGCCAATGACCGGCCAGGCCTCGATGCGACCAAGCCGGGTCAGCAGCGCATCAAGGCTGCGATAGCTGCGACTCTCGCCACTCGCGAGCCGATTGAGCACATAGCGACGGCTGATGGCGTGATAGGCCAGCCGGTAGCGACGCTGCTGATCCACCACCTGCACATCGCGCCACCACCAGCGCGGTCGCTCGAGGCTCAGCCGCTGGGTGATCACCAGATCCACACCGCTTTCGAGGCCTTCGATGGCCGTCGCCGTCAGCGCGTAATCAACGCGGGCGTCCACCATCAACAGCCCGTTGTCGAAGCGCTCATCGAGCGACGCCACACTGAAAGCCGCCGCCGGGTTGATACCGACCGCTGCCAGCCCGAGCAGGGCGGTCAGCAGCGCGACGCGGCGGCTAGCGCTTGTCCAGGCAGGCATAATAGAACCCATCGACGCCGGCCTCACCGGTCAGTACTTGATGTCCGTGGCCCACCGATCGACCGATCGGCAGTGCCGGTGGGACCACAGTGACATCATCCTGATCCCCGACGAAGGCCTCGATGACCGATTCGTTCTCGGCGCGCAGCACCGAGCAGGTGCAGTAGACCAGCCGACCGCCCGCTGCCAGGTGCGGCCAAAGGGTCTGCAAAAGCGCGCGCTGACGCGCGGCGAGCGCCTCGATGTCGGCCTCGCGGCGCAACCATTTGATATCCGGATGGCGGCGAATGACGCCGGTGCCCGAGCAG
>Ga0102936_1001040_pt1 | contig 11017 bp, 12 predicted proteins | sample SalPon2_A_H2O_MG_FD_78502 | JGI IMG/M metagenome (GOLD analysis project Ga0102936, IMG submission 78502) | Salt pond water microbial communities from South San Francisco under conditions of wetland restoration - Salt Pond MetaG R2_A_H2O_MG | ecosystem: Environmental > Aquatic > Non-marine Saline...
CATCCCCTCAAGGGAAAGAACATTCAGCCACACGGGAGGAGCCCACGTCGTAGACAGACCATCCGTATTCGGAATCCCCTTAGAAGTCGTCGGATCCTCCTGCGAGAGTCGAAGGTCCACGAGAATGAAGTAATCCTCGGGATTTGCCTTAATCTCTTCAATAGAGACTTCTCCGGCAAGATCCCACGAATTCTCTTCGCCATCCATTGCCTTCTTATCAGGATTGTACACCTCGGCAAAGTCCACGAACTCTCGATCCTCCTCTTCCGCAAGCTCCTTTCCAATCGTTTCCGCCGTCATAGACTTCCCAATACCGGGCGCTCCGTGAACGAACAGCGGAAGCTTAGTCTGATAATGAAGATTCAAAGTCTGTTCAAGACCATCGTGATCGACCACATCCATATTCTGCTGAGAGTTGCTTGGTGGCATTGTACTTCTTTCTTATAGACCTAACTTAATAACCCTTTCGATCCCGTGAGTATGGCTGAAATATCTCTCCGAAACAAAACGCTATCAAAAATTAAGACTGTAGTCGATCCGGCCTATCAGGTTCATACTGTTCTATTTCAATATCCAACGGAACCGAAATATCCGTCTCCGTTTTTAAATAATGGAGCCCATTCAGTAACGCAAACGCAGACGTAGGCGTGATATTTTGCTGATGGAGTAATGAATCAATCGTCTCCGGAAGATCAGACAACGGAATTAATGATACAGAATCATGAACAAAGGATTCAGAGGTGTGTTCTTCCATATAGCCGATATACGAATCATAGTTAATAATTAATACACCTGTAAATTCCATATGCCCATGAAGTAAATTCAACCCACTCCCTGTGATCTCAAATTGGGCATCACTTGAAGTGAGTAATTGATGTAAACTCTTTACCGCACGTGACGAACTATTAGGTCGATCATAATCATAAAATTCTTTTGCGTATTCTGTAAGCATATGCTGTTGGAGCGGATTCCCCAGCGAAACCTCAGACTTTTGGAGGAACCCTGTTGGAATTACAGAATAGTCATTCGGCCAAAAGGCAACATCATCTGACCGATTTCCTACAAATAGATGATATTCATCATCCGCTTTGATAAATGTGAGATACGATCCACCAACACCGTGCGGGCGCTCAGATATACTTTGGACCCTATCAGAAACGCTGGAGAAATAACGATCACGAATAGGAAGTTCATGTTTGAGTACTGACGATGCGGAAATTTGTTCTGAACCAATATAGTGATCTTCTAAAATTGTATCAACTAACTCAAAAACTAATTCTGTTGCACGATTGGTGACAGTATAGAAATCTGATTGTGTTCGTGAAAATGTAACTGAACTTGATGGACGGTCAAATTCTGTTTCTGTAAGAATATATGTTGGATCATTCCATAAAAACTCGTCAATATCAATCTCTTCTGGATCACTAGCAATAGTATCATTTTCCCGAAGCGAAAGAAGTTGGACATAATCTTGAAGCGATTCATAATCTTCTCCTTTTGATTCGGTCATCGGACTTTCAAAATCCCAATCCTCAACAGCTTCCTTTCCGATGTGAGGATATAATAATTGATTATGTGTTCCGATAGCGTAGGAATACTCTTCCCCTTCGACAGTTGCAGAATATACTTCATCATCCTCATAATACTCTTGTAAAAGTAGATCCAGCACGTTGTCATCAAGTAATTGTGAAACCCACGTATAAAATTGCTTATTCTTCACATAGCTCATATATTAATTAAGTAAATGGGAGATTAAGTAATATTGGACAAGATTAGTATTTGAAATGTATCGTGGAACCTGTCTCGGTAACTGTTTGCTGCCAATCGTAGATAAGTGACGCTACAAGACTAATTAGTACTAACAACCCACCAATCAGATACAATACAATATCAAATCTAAACAATATGATAAAAAGAAACGTAATAAATATTGCAAAACTTCCTACATATTTAAAGTACGTCTGAATTCCGGTGGCGACTGTTGAATTCGACCAGTCCATTAACTAAATAGAGATTCGTATTCGTTTTAACATTTTGGGTACTGAATAAACTGTATTATTCTTCGGGACGTGATGGAATATCTGCGTTACTTCTAATAACAAGCAGAATATTTAATGCATCTTTTGAACGAGAGACAAGTGTTTGAATTTCTTTCTGTGTGAACTCTTCATTTTTATGAGCGGCTTTATTTCCTTTCTTTTTCACCCACCGATCAAGAGTTTTTTCTAACTTCTTTTGTTGTGTTTCTGGAAGGTCTACATTTTCAATAAATACGGATACAATTTCTTCATAACTCCATTCTGTTCGGAGTTTTGCATAATATCCTTTTTGAAGAAGGATATCTACAAGAAGTTGTTCTGTAATTTTTCGTAATAAAATACTAGTACTTGTATATGCGCCAAATTTATAACAGTAGTTCGCTTCTGCAAATAATCGTTGCTCATACTCTGTTAAATCAAACGTATCAAGGCCAGATTTATCAAATAATTCATTAAACGAATCTGACTCTTGCTGTTCAATTAATCGTAACTCGTCAGCGATATTATTTGAGATGTATTCCATCGGATTATCTTTTTTTCTAGCGTTGTGAATAAGGCTTGCAAGGCGTGGATAATAGTATTCCGTTCGAAATTCGAAAGGGTTAGTGTTCCATTGTTGTAGTCGTTTTAATGTCTCTTCAGAGGGATCTTCATATAGTTGTAACGCATAATGTCTAACAAGTTCTTTTCCAGACAACTGAGTAATATATTGGAATAAAATTTCAAGAGCGAGAGCAAACCCAAGAACAATAAATCCAAAAATTCCAACATATAATCCACCACCTAATGCCCAAATAAATCCTGCTGAAAGCGAAACAAGGAACGATCCAGATATCAAATGGTCTGAATATGATTCATAAAATTGGAGAGCAGAATCCTTCCGGTCACTAATGCGGAAATATTCTTTCGTCTTCGGAAGTAATTCTCTTTGATGCACTATACTAGTCTACAGTTGGTGTAGGATTAGGGCAATTTTCACATTACACTTCCCACAATTTGAAATTATAAAATTGTTGTTTAAACCCATTCAAACCCTTATAAACAGCCTTTAAAGGAGAACGAAAGGGTAACTATTAAGTAGGCTTAGAACCATGTAATGATATGATGCCACAAGCAAAGCAATCCGCATCAACTTCATTTGAGGGTGCTGTAAATAAGGTCTTAGATAACTATGGGCTACTAACAGAGTCAGTTGTTTGTCCCAATTGTAATCACGTTTCTCGATCCACTTCTGTTTGTACAATTTGTAGTAACGAAATCCCCGACGACTCAAAAAAACACACGACACAGCAACGAACACTTAAAAAGATTGAATAGATTGGAAGAAGATAACATAGTTAACTATGGATGTATAAAAAAGTACTATGACTCAAAGAGAATTCTATATCAATAATCCAGAATACTACAACTGGGTTACAAAAGCAGAACAAAGTGGACTTGTATACCGACTAGCCGAAGAATACTACAAATATACTGATATCGATATACCTTACCAATATAAAATTAATGGAGAACGATATATCGTTCCCGTCTTTTTTGATTATGATTGGATTCAACCCCGAAAACTCTCATCTGTACTCTACCACTACGACTCGGACCCTTCAGTTAAACACGACGACAGTTCGCTTAAAGAGATTGCTCGGAGATCGGCAATTACCGAACATAATCGAGGGGGATACGTCTCAGAGTATCTATGGAACAACCCCACAATTGGCGTAAATAAAATTATGTCTGGATCAAAAGGATTATCCACACAACTTACCGATTATTATACCGTCAGATCTACATCCAGTCAATTCAACAATGAATTATACCAAACTGCGTACAACTGTGGATTATCGCCCAAAACCTCCCGAAAAGAAATTACAAATAACTTACACGACATGAACTTCCCAGTACGAGACACATCGTATGGAAAAAACATTATTATCGAATCTGATCAACCATTTCTGCTCGGTCAAACAACAATGACTATTTTTAATACAACAGACGGATTGTACTACCCAATAGAATACCGAAATAATAGAGTTACAGAATCACCGGGGTGGGAAAATGTTATTCCAACAGGAGTTGTTCAACCAGAAGTTGAGCCCAATAGCGATCTCCAAACAGGGTATACACAAATTTCACTTAACGATATTTTGTATAAAAAAGCCACGTCGGAGTTATTTAACCACAACTATTCCGCAGAACAGTTACAAAAAGATGAGACTAATGATAAATTATCATATATTACGCTCGGATATGGAATTGATGCGGTAAATAGTCATATTCACCTCTATAATTTACTATATATTCATGATACAGAACTTGCAGACACATTAATTTCAAAGACAGCACAAGCATGGGGTTCAGAATATATCTCACTAAATAAACTATCAAATAAGTATAAACTTCAGAACTTAATTGGTGAAAAAACAATGATTCCATATAATATTCCTGCTGTTGTTGAATCCTTACAGTATCTTCAGAATAATGGTGTCAAACTCCCCATTGCTATCTCAAGAGATGTTCAATAACAATTAATTTGATGTTGTAATTGGATCCTGTTCTGTCATCTTATCTACCGCTTCACGTTCAATTTGTAACTGAAAGCCATCTTCTTGTGGATCAAATGCTGAAATGTCATAATCTGCAATGTAAATCGCATAAAGATCTCCGATACAAAACACCTCATAGTCTCTGGCAATTGTATACGGAATCGTCCACTGTACAGGTACCTCGTATAGTAAGAAATTCTTCAGATCGTTTGCTCCCTCAACATGTTCAAACCCTGAAAAGACAAATTTCCCCTCTTGTGTATCAATATTGTATCGAATCCCTGTGAGATAAAATCCAAGTTCAACATACGTTTCATATATGAGCTTCTGAAGGCTTTGTGTAAGCGTAATATTTGACGTGTCTTCCGTAAATGAAAAGTTTACGTGAATACAGTCATCTGTTGTAACCCCTCTATACCACTCTGTTCCAGAAGTCATCTCAGAAAGTTTATCAATTAACAGCGTTTCATCCTTATATAAATCAGGCATATAGTAAATAAAAAATAAAATAATATATAAGTCTTTCTATTTAATCAAGAACATATCACGTGATAAAAATTAGTATGTTTCTATTGAAGATGACTCTCCCATGACTTATGATTCAGGTCATACCCACATTGTGGGCATTGAAGTGAAATCCACAACTTATCCCCATTTGCAAGAGCAATACCTCCAGTATGGCCATAGGCATACACATTAGGATTTTCAACGGTAATTGTTTCACAACATTCATATGTCATTCCACGAAATCTATTTACGTGAGAGGCAGCATTTCCTGAAAGAGTGTCAATATCAATCTGTGTCGGATTATACTCGTCTACCGCAGAATTTGCATCCATACATAGATATATACAGCGCAGACTTTAAAGCTTTTTCTATTCAGAACTGTTTCAGTAGTGTACGAGAACTACATATGAATACCATTTCTGTGAGAAGTCTCCGACGTTGTTCGAAAGACTCGTACATTTTCCCGAGCCGTATCAATAGTATGGGCGCTACAGAACGAACAGGCGGATCGAACACCATCAAGAAGAACATCAACCTTTTCTTCAACAGTAACTCCTTCGAATTCGACAAGACCTGAACCCCCTTCAACAAATCGCTTGGGATTACGATTATCTACTTCGTTTTCTTCACGGAATTCCTGTGAAGCCATTCCTCGGTACTGCTTGTACTTCGTTCCCTTCTCTTCAACGACTCCTGCAGGCGATTCAATACACCCTACAAGGAGTCTACCCGTCATAATGGCGTTAGCCCCAGATGCAATAAGTGCCTTCGAAATATCGCCACTTGTTCGAAGACCTCCATCCGCAACAACAGTTACCTTATCAGACTCAGAGCCCTTCTGAAGATTCATTGTCTCCAGAGCATTTACCACATCCTGTACAGCCGTATGCTGTGGAGTCCCAACACCTGTTTCTTGACGAGTAGTACATGCCGAACCCGGACCAATTCCTACCTTTACAGAATCAGCACCTGCTTCAGCAAGACGCTTGGCAACAACTCCCGAGTCAATATTTCCAACCATAATTGGAAGCGAAAAGGCTTCATCAATCCGTCGAACAAATTCGTAGATAGATTCCATATTTGCATGTGGAACATCTACACAGATGAAGTCTGCCCCTGCTTCACTATACGACTGCACACGATCAAGTCCGACAGAGAGATCCGAAGGAAGTCCAACACTTGCTCCAACAAATCCATCAATGGATTCTAATTCCTCACAAACTTCCTGCGTTAACGCATTACCCTCACTATCCTTATGTCGAGGTAAGACTGCCACACCACCGGCGTCAGAAATGCTTTCAGCCATATCGACACCAACCACGGTATCCATATTCGAGGCAATAATTGGTGAATCGAGAGTGATAGTCTCTTCTTCTGTGTAGAAGAGTGGCTGAGAGACATCTACCTCTTCACGAGAGTCAACCGGACTCGGATTCGTTGCAACACCCATACTGATATCGTCATACGACAATGCTAGGTCAGGATTCATAGTCATTTCGATAGAATATAAACTCAGGATAAACATAAAGCTTCCGAATACATTCTTACAAATTTACCGAAACGCTTATAATGTTAACCAGTATTAGTAAATAGTACCCTCCTGACAATGTTGTCAGCGTATCTCGTCAGGAGAAGTGTTCAAGCCAGCCCAAATAAAACAGCAATATAGTAAAATAAATCTTCAATATAGTTCAATACAAGTTCATTTGTATTACTATACTATTATATTTGTTTTATTTGGGTCCGTTAGAGTGTAGTATATCTTATTAAAGTAAATAAAAGTACTTTCATCCGACAGCCAGAGCAAAAATCGGGCTGACAACATTGTCAGCGAAACTATATTGCTGTTATATTTATTCTAAACTTCTAATAATAAAGATTTCAATTGTTACAGTACATCTACTATACTATCCATCTACATTTTTACTGTTCGATTGTTTGTCAGACCGATTTTTAGAGACAAAACAGGTTGTAACTGTTTTTAGTTACATCCTCGTTTTTCAAACAAGATCAAAATCGCCTTATATTTGTAGAGGTATACTCTTGATAATGAGTATTCCTTCAGTAATAGTAACTGTGGCAGACCAACTCCAATCCGAGGCTTGGTCACAAAATGGACAATTTTCATATCAAGAGTTACAAGAGATTAGAACAATCCTTTCACGTCATGACAATACATATGAACTTATTGGATCTGGATCTACACGAATTGTTGTCAGGTCTTCAGAGGAAGACGTTGTTTATAAAATTAATTGCATTCCGTCAGATTCACAAAATAAGACCGAGGTACGTATATGGAATCAGGGGTGTAGAAATATTCCGCAGAAGCACTTAGCAGAAGTGTTTTCTTGGACAGACTCCTATACAGTTATTGAAATGGAATACTGCCGTGATCTTTCAGAACTAACTCTTGAAGAATTTCATACAACATTATCGGAGTTTTATGATGGATATTACGAGTATACAGATGAAGGTGCAAAAGATAGTTGGGGATTTTCTTCAGATGGTGTTATTAAATGTAGAGATTATGGTCGTGCGCTTGTCTCTGAAAACAATTAGTCCTTACCTCTGAGATCCCATAGTAGCTGTACAAATTGAGAATCTGTTATGTCTTCGGCGTTTTCTTGTTCTAGTAATTTATTTCTAATCTCTGGAAGAGTATATCCTTGTTCTAGTGTTTTCTTAAATTGGTCTCCTACAACAGTCTGTGTTCTATTTTTGTGTGAGACGTTAAAGTCTAGAAGTAATGCATTGTATAAGTGTGCGGCTGTTGGTACTTCTTTGTAGAGAATTACTCGTGCAAAGCTACCGACATCATATACGTTTCCAACTGTTGTCTCTAGCTGTTCATCTGTCGCTTGTAACAAACCTGTAAGTTCTTCAATTTGTGATGGGAGGTAATGTGGTGCAAATCCTTCCTGAGAGGAAACTGTTTGTGATGCTGCCGCTTTTAGTTCTTCAATATCTTTCTGTAGAGCTTCGGGTGTTGTAAGTTGAGTTTGAGAGTTATCAGAGGAATCCATAGACATATATTTCTATTCTGTTATTATATACATTTGGTTTATAAAAAAGCGGTTGGGTTTCATTGATTTTCTTTCACAATGAGGGCTTGAAGTGTCTTTCCGTATGCTGGACGGGTGATAAACACACCAACGAGAATCCCAAGGATTGTGAAGATTGCGAATCCGCTGAGGGATCCTAGTGAAAGAACTACGAGCGGTGTGAGTGCGATAATTGTGGTGAGTGCTGCTGCCCCAATTACCCAAAAGGCAGTATTATATCGTTTTTCGAAGGCGTAGTTACTTTTCACTTCTGCTTTCGTGAGAACTTCATTTGCGACAATAATTAAGTCGTCTACTCCTGTACCAATTACTGCGACAAATCCTCCAATTACTGCAAGGTCAATTGGATAGCCAAGGAATGCGGCGATCCCTAAAAGGATGTAGACTTCACTTAGTGACGATACAACCATTGGCGCAGCAACTCTCATATCTTGATATTTATAGGATACTTTGAGAGAGACACCAAGTAATGCGAGAATTCCAATTAATAGGCCATATTGTAAGAACCGTTCACCTTGACTTCCCGAAATAAAGTTTACTGTTCCGTCATCGAAATTGAGCTTTGCTGGAAGCCCTCCTGCTCGGAGATTTAACGAGAGTTCATTTGCCTCTTCAATACTGTCGGTTTGGATGATAAAGTTTCTGTCACCTGCCCAATCACCTGATTCCATTTGTTGAGCAAGGTTGGGTGCCATTCCTGAAGAATAGACTACGTTATCATCAACAACAGTCAACAGACAAGCCCCTGTACTTTCAGGACTTGCTTCATAGGCACATCGAGATCCAGACCCATTTCCGCTTAATCCTGTATCAACAACTTGTTGTTGTAATGTTGTTGCGGCAGATTCTGTGACAGTTACTGGGACGTGTGGTCCCACTTGAGCATTTTCAGTAGGAGATCCAATTCGTTGGAATTCTGAGGATGTCAGAACACCTTCTTCTGTGGAGTACCCTTCTCCATCAGGGTAGTAAATATCAATTCTGACCACTCCTCGTTCTTCAAGAAGTGATCGGACAGATTCTCTATCTTCGCCCGGAACTTGTACCAGAACAAAGTATTCTCCAGAGACTGATTGAACAGATCTGGCTGTTCCACCACTTAAACCAGCTTTATTGATTTTATCTTCGATAACCGTTACGGTTTCTTCACGTGTGGAATCGGTAACGCCACTTCGAAGAGTGTCGTACTGTATTTCTTGAGCAGATAATGCGGCTTCGAATTCTGATCGAGATATTTCAGGGTCTGTTACGTCAATATGAACGGTTGTTACTTGTTCACCGTCTCGATTTGTTGACGTTTCTTCAAGGATATTTACTTCATTTGACGGCACGTCTAGTTCGTCTGCTAGTTGGCTTTCTACGGTTGTTACTTGTCCAGATGTGACGGATGTATCTTCTGCGGTATAGCCATTGAGTGGCGCTCGTATTTCAGTACCTCCAGAAAGTTCGATACCGTATTGTAGTTCTGTGAGTGAGTCGTCTTGTTGTCCTACATCTTGCGCTCCACCAGCAAGCCCGAATAAGAAGACGGTACTTGCGAGTAGCAAGAGGATTAATGCTCCGAATTGCCAATTGTGTCTTATTTTATCAATCATTGTTTTATATATGTGTGTTTATACCACCTCAGTAGTGTGATGTTCATCATGTATGTATTCATTACATCCACAAGAAGACCCACACCGATAATGAGTCCAATATTGCGGAGAAGCGAGACTCCAAATAGCGTTCCAGCGATTGCCATAACACCCATAGCGATAAGGGAGGTTGTTGACATAGATAATCCTGTTTTCATTGCTGTATCGACAGATTCGTAGAACGAACCCGGTTGTCTGAGAACTTTATCATTCAGTACCATGTCTGAGTCAACACTATATCCGATCAGCATTAATAATGCCGCAACAGTTCCAAGCGTTAACTCGATACCAAATGTTGCCATAAATGCTAATGGAACAATTAAATCAGACAATGCCGATGCAACAACAGTTACAGAAGGAATAATCTCTCGGAACAAGAGTATTGTTACAAGAGCCATCCCTCCAAACGCAACAAGTAATCCCTGAATCATCGTCCCTTGTGAGTCAGATCCAAATGATGCCGAAATTGTACTTGAAGATTCTATCGTAAATCCAAGTTCTTCAAACTCAGTTCCGACACTTGAAGTGTCTAAATCAGTTGATCTGAATGTCACGATAACTGTTCCTTCTGCAGGAACTCGCTGTATAGATGATGCTTCAGGAAACTCCTGCTCGATTACAGCTTCAGGATTCCCATCAACTGAATCTGGGGCTACTCTGAATTCTGTACCTCCAGAAAAGTCCACACCCAGTTGAACAGGTGTACCCGTAATAACAAAGGCTCCCAATAAAATTAGAAGACTTAATACAAATACACCTACTGGTATTGCTAAAAGTTGTTTGTTTGTATACTGTGAATACTCTATCTTATCAACGATAGTATCCACACTAAGTAGTGACCAATCCATCAGTTAAAGAAACAAGACGCAACACTTAAAACTTACTATCTTAGCAAAAAGTTCATATACACAGAGTTACACCATCGTATATGGATTGTCCTAACTGTGGAAACGAAGTAATTCGAACAATTAGCGAGCCATCAATGTTCACGTTAGATACTATTGGAACACTCGGATTCTGTGTTCTCGAAGATACAATTTATATTCACGCCTACGAAGATATTCGAGATGAAAAACACGATTTTGAATCGTTTAATGAGGCATCTGAAAAACAATATTAGAACGAATCAAACATTTCTTTATGTTGTGCCCGTGTGTCTGGAGTGGGCTCTTCAACTACTTGTTTGATATCTTCGTATCGTTTTAGATGCTTGCACGCCTGTTTAATCGGCATAC
>Ga0102936_1001044_pt1 | contig 10997 bp, 9 predicted proteins | sample SalPon2_A_H2O_MG_FD_78502 | JGI IMG/M metagenome (GOLD analysis project Ga0102936, IMG submission 78502) | Salt pond water microbial communities from South San Francisco under conditions of wetland restoration - Salt Pond MetaG R2_A_H2O_MG | ecosystem: Environmental > Aquatic > Non-marine Saline...
CGTTCGCGGTCGCCAACGTCGTAGGCCGCAAGCACGGGCGATTCTTTCTCTTCGAAGAAGTCGACGAAGTCCGCGATGTCGAAGCCGACCATGTTGTCACCGGCGATGATGAGCAGGTCGTCCTCCAGACCTTCGCGGTCGATCAGCTGGGCGAGCGCGCCGACGACACCGAACTTCTCGTCTTCGTCGCTGGTGTCTTCGACCGACAGTTCGGGCTTCTGGTAGCCCTGCTCGTCGACGTAGTTCTCGAAGTCGGCGGCGAACCGCTCGTTGGTGCTGATATAGACGTCCGAAATCTCGGCGTCGTCTTCGAGCTGGGCGAGGGTCTTGTCGATCACCGTCGTGTCGCCGACGGGCAGCAGCATCTTCGGTCGGTTCCGCGTGATCGGCCACATCCGGGTGGCGTAGCCACCGGCAAGAACAATTGCGTCCATATCAGGCTAAGCAGTCTCTGTTACCTTATACTCTTTCCTTGCGGAGATCACAAACAGTCGCTACAGGCTGTATATCGCCTTGTTGCTATTCTCCAATAGGTGAATATAACTCAAATATATCCCATTGAGGGCCCCTGTTCGTCTACTGTTCTCACAGTGGTATCGTCGACAGGGTGGCCATCGAGATAGGTATCGGGTAACTAATGGGGTGAGGTACCGACAGGATGTGTATGTTCGGAACGAGTGGCGTCCGTGGACCTGTCGGCGAAACGGTGACAGCGGAGCTTGCGCTCTCAGTCGGGCGAGCGGTAGCGACCGATGGCGCGTCGACGGTACTGGTTGGTCGTGACGCACGCGACAGCGGTCGGTTTCTCGCCGACGCGGTCGCGGCGGGACTGGCCGAGTGCGGCGCGGCTGTGATCGACCTCGGTCAGGTGGCGACGCCGACGCTCGCCCGGCGTATCGCCCAGCTCGACGCCGACGCGGGCATCGTTATCACCGCCTCCCACAACCCGGCACCCGACAACGGGCTCAAACTGTGGACTCCCTCGGGGCAGGCTTTCGACACCGACCGACGCGAGCGGATCACCGAGATCGTCGAAAGCGACGGCTACGCCCCGGTCGACTGGGACGAATCGGGCGGCAGACAGCGCGATCCGACCGCGACCGCCGCCCACAGGGACGCTCTCGTCGACGCAGTCGACCGCGAGGCCATCGTGGACCTCGAGATCGTCGTCGACGTGGGCAACGGCGTCGGCGGGGTAACCGCCTCGGCGTTCCGAGAGTTGGGAGCCGATGTAACGACGCTCAACGCCCAGCCCGACGGCTCGTTCCCCGGCCGCCCCAGCGAGCCGACCGCCGAGACGCTGACCGGCCTCTGTGCGCAGGTCGGCAACAGCGATGCCGACCTCGGCGTCGCCCACGACGGAGACGCCGACCGCATGATGGCCGTCGACGAAACCGGCGCGTTCGTCCCCAAAGACGTCCTGTTGGCGCTGTTCGCCCGCCGAGCAGTCCAGGCCGCCGGAGGCGGGCAGGTCGCCGCGCCGGTCGACACCAGCCTCTGTGTCGACGATGCGGTCACCGCTGCCGGAGGCGAGCTGGTCCGCACGAAAGTCGGCGACGTGTTCGTCGCCGAGGCGGCCGCCGAACCGGGGGCGGTCTTCGGCGGCGAGCCATCCGGGGCGTGGATCTGGCCGGACGAGACGCTGTCTCCGGACGGCCCGCTGGCAGCCTGCAAGCTCGCCGCCCTTGTCGGCAGCCGCGGGCCGCTCTCGGAGCTGGTCGACAGCGTCGACACCTACCCGCTGTCCCGCGACAGTATCGAAGTCAAGAACAAGGCTGCGGTTATGGAGCGGGTGACCGAGGGAGTTCGGGACGACTTCCAGCGCGTCGACACCATCGACGGCGTCCGGGTCGAAACCGACGACGGCTGGTTCCTCGTTCGTGCGAGTGGCACCCAGCCGCTCGTTCGTGTGACCGCAGAGGCCACCACCGAGGCTGCAGCCGACCGGCTCCGCGAGGAGGCGGTCGACCGGATCACGGCCGCGACCGAATAGCGCCCGCTCGGCTGTGAGGCAGCGACTACTCCCAGCGGTCGCGGGTGAGGACTTCGCCCGGCTCGGTCGTCATCCCCGTTCCGAGGACGACACCCGCGTTCAGGCTGGTGTTGATTCCCGTTTTGGCGTCGTCGCCGACGATCACGCCGAGTTTCCGGCGACCGGTCGAGACGCGCTCGCCTTTGACCGTCAGCTCGACGGCCTCGCCGTCGTGTCTGAGATTCGCCACCTTCGTTCCCGCGCCGAAGTTGACCCGCTGGCCGAGCACGCTGTCGCCCACGTAGGAGAGATGGCCGACCGTCGCGTCGGCCATGAGAATGCTGTTTTTCACCTCGACTGCGTTGCCGACCTTGGCACCGGGGCCGAGGTAGGTCGACCCGCGAACGTAGGCGTTCGGGCCAACGGTCGCCCCGCGGTCGACGTAGACTGGGCCCTCGATGCAGACGCCGGATTTGACGGTTGCGCCCTCCTCGACGACAACCGGTCCGCTGAGATCCGCTCCGTCGTGGACCTCGCCGTCGAGTCGGGTCGACAACGATTCTAGGAGCCACTCGTTGGCCGCCAGCAGCTCCCACGGTCGGCCAACGTCGAGCCAGCGGTCGAACGGGACCGCAGTGACCGAAAACTGATTGCAGACCGCCTCAAGAACGTCGGTCAGTTCCAGCTCGCCGCGCTCGGAGGTCTCGACGCCGAGTAGCTCTTGGGCGTCGGCCGGAAAGACGTACGCGCCGGTGTTAATGAGGTTCGACTCGGGGGTCGCCGGTTTCTCGACGACGCCTGTCACCCGGCTGTCGTCGGCGTCAGCGAGCTGCAGCACACCGTAGGCGCTGGGGTTGTCGACCCGATAGGAGCCGACCGCTGGCCCGTTGCTGTACAGCGTACCGAGGGAGGCTGGGTCGTACAGCGCGTCGCCGTTGAGCACGACAAAGGGCTCGTCGGCGAGTAGCGGGGCGGCCGCGCTGACGGCGTCGGCGGTGCCGCGTTGCTGCTGTTGGACGGCGTATTCGAGGTCGACCCCGCCGTGTTGACTCCCGAAGTGGTCTCGGACGCGGTCGGACTCGTAGCCGACGACGACGATCAGCCGGTCGGCCCCGGCTTCGACCGCGCGATCGAGAGTGTGTTCGAGCAGCGGTTTGCCCGCCACCGGCAACATCGGTTTCGGTTGGGCTGCGGTCAACGGACGCATCCGCGTCCCCTCACCCGCCGCAAGGACGACTGTTTGCATAGTATGAGGTGTTGGAGTGGGCTGAAAGTGATTCTGGTTGCGAACGACTCACCGCACTCTCGTCGTCGACTCTCGGCGGCCGGAAGATCGATAGACCGGTTCGAACTGCCACGACGCCCGTCTCAAAGCCATGCCTCGTCGTCGGGTGATTGACCGCTTTGTTAGCCAGCCGATAGCCATTCGAATTGATAATCGGTCGCTGTGTGTGGCCTCGACTGTTATTGGACCGTCGAGTGTCGGCGGCAGTAGCCACTGCCTACTGGCCGCGGTCGGTCGAAGCGTTTTGGGTGCTCGCCGGGAGAGACCACGCATGGCTGATCTACAGACCCACCACGTCGGCACTACTGTCCGTGATCTCGACCGCGCAGTCGACTTTTATCGCGACATCCTCGGCCTTTCGGTTGCCGCCGAGTTCGAGGTTGCCGGAGACGCCTTCGAAACCGGCGTCGATATCGCGGGCGCGAGCGCCCGCTTCGCCCATCTCGACGGCGGCTCGGCCCGGATCGAACTGGTCGAGTACGAACCGCCCGCTGACGGCCTGCCGACGCCACAGCTCAACGACGCTGGCGCGACACATCTCGGCCTCGAAGTCGACGATCTCGACGCGTTTTATACTGGGTTGCCATCGAGCGTCGACACGCTGAGCCCGCCACAGACCACCGAGACTGGCACCCGAATCCTGTTCGTTCGTGACCCCGAGGAGAATCTCATCGAAATTCTCGAACTCGGCGAAGAGTAGTCAACGCCTACTGGTCGTGTCGGGGGTCGGCGTCCGTACCGAGCCGCGTGACGCCCGACTCGTCGAGCCGGTACTGCTCGCCGTCGACCGCCAATGGTTCGGCGAAGGCCTCGTCGACCGGGTAGTAGTGGGCCGTGTGGACGAGCCGTGTGGTGTCGGCATCGAGATCAGCGGCCAACGAGAGCGCCCCCTCGCGGGTCATGTGTTTGGTGCCGAACGTTCGTGGTACGCCGTCGGCGTCGTGATCGGTGCCGCCGATCGGGTGGTACTCACACAGCGAGGCGGGGACAATGCCATCTACGAGAAACAGATCCGGATCGCGGAGCCGCTGGCGGGACTCCTCGGGCACATCGTAGCTGGTGTCGCCCGACAGCGAGAGTTTCGCGCCCGTTTTTGAATCTTCGATCACCAGTCCGTAACAGACCAACGGCGGGTGGTCGACCGGGACGAGCGTCAACTCTAGTCCACAGACTTCGACCGACTCGAAGGGGGTGACATCGTTGACGACGACCGTCTCGAGATAGTCGTACTTCTCGCGAACCGTGTCGGCGACCGACTCGCCAGTCTGGGGGTCGACCTCGTCGGCAGCGTAGACGGGCAGCGAGTCGAACACCCGGTAGGCGTTTCCTAACCCGTCGATATGGTCGAAATGGATGTGCGTGATGACCGCTGCGTCGGGCAGGTCGACATCGTGGGTGAGAAACTGATGACGGAAGTCCGGACTGAAGTCGATCAGGATCGATTCGTCGGTGCGTTCGTTTTCGATGTGGACCGAAAACCGGGTTCGTTCGATGCGACGTTCTCTGGCTGCCCCACAGGTCTCGCAGTCACAGCCGACTGTCGGCGTGCCCGTCGTATCGCCCGTCCCCAACAGCGTGACCCGGATCGCCATCTGTGGTCAGTGGGCCTGGTCCTGTGGCTTGGCGTCGACGGCCTGTTGGTCGCCCTTCGAGGCGGCCCCGGCGGTCGATTCGGCGTCGGCGTGGCCGTCGTGACTGTGATCGTGGTCGTGATCATGATCGTGCTCATGATCGTGCTCATCGTGATCGCTCCCACTGCCGGTGAGTGCTGCCCCGTCGCCGTCGATCATATCCATGTTCTTGAGGTTGTCCCGCTCCTCGAAGTCGGCGACCGCATCCATCAGATCCTGCTGGGTGAGCTCCATCCGTTCTTCTGTGAGGGCTTCGAGGACAGCTTCTCGGAGTACCATCCGGAGGTCGCTGCCGGTCAGCCCCTCGGTCTGGCTGGCGACTTCGTCGGGATCGAAGTCGGCGATCTCCATCTGTTTGGTGACGACTTCGAGGATGTCCGCCCGCATCCCGCGGTCGGGTTTGGGGAAGTTAACGATCTCGTCGAACCGTCGCCACGCCGCCGCATCGAGCTGGTCGGGGTGGTTTGTCGCACCGATCAACAGCACCTCGTCGCGGATCAGCGAGATGTCGTCGATCGATTTGAGGAGGGTGTTGACCGCCCGCTTGAGCGCGGCGTGTTCGTCCGACCGCCGGGTTTTGGCGACCGAGTCGAACTCGTCGATAAAGAGGATACACGGCGAGAGCCGTTTGGCGACCTCGAAGGTTTTCTCGACGTTTTTAGCCGTCTCGCCGAGATACTGGCTGGTGATCATCGAGAGCTTGACCTCGACGAACGGGAGGCCGAGTTCGTGGGCCAGTGCTCGGGAAATCGTCGTCTTTCCGGTTCCGGGTGGGCCGACAAAGAGCAGTTTGCCGATCTCGCGGAGGCCGATCGAGGCCAAATAATCCCTGTGTTCGATCGCTTTGACGATCTTCTGGATTTCACCCTCTTGATCGGCGGTCAACACCAGATCGTTGAGCTGCATCTCGATCTCTTCGGGGGCTCTGACCTGCACGAGATCCAGCATCTCGGCGTCGTCGTCTTCGTCGAAATACTGTGAAAGCAGCGCGTCGATCCAGACGCGGTCGGCCTGAATCGGCCGGTTGTGCTGTCGGGCCTCCTCGTGGGTAATGTCGACCGAGGGCTCGTCTTCGATCGCGGCCGCGATCGTGGGATTGGTGCGGAGCCGCTCGTCGTCGGCCCGTTCGAGATACCACTCGATGGCCATCTCGGGCTGTGTCAGTGAGGTTTCGTTGGAGAACTCCTCACGTTGCGTAAACAGGAGCTCCGAGACGGCCTCCCACGGTCGTTCGACGCCGGTTGCGGTGCGGATCACCGACTCCGTGGCTCGCAGTGGGCGCTCGATACCGCCCGGTGGCTGTGGCTCCGGTGCTGTCTCTTGGTCGGTCTCATCGGACGAACTACGCTCGGTCCAAAACACCTGTCTGAACCGGGGCGGAAGATCGTTTTCGTCCAACGACCGATCGTCGTTGTATAGCTGGGTCGTCAGGACGAATTCGACCACGTCCAAAGCCGGGTCACTCATCCCACACAGATTGGGACTACGGCCGCTTAAGACCGTCGAAGCACTCTTAGCGGTCGCTCCCGTCGCTGGCGCTGTCGACCGGTCTCGCGCGCTCCGTCCCGCCGTCGACCGAGATACAAAACCGTGTACCGGACAAAAAACCCTGACATACGTCAATTTTACACGGAATAAAGTTTGATTGACGCATATAAGGCCATTATATCCGATGGTATATACGACGCCTGTTCACTAAAGTGGAAAAAATAGTTGTTAGTTCAACGATTAGGATTTTACCGATTCAAACACACAGATATAACTGATTGAGAGTGAAATCCAGTATGTTTTCAACACGGATGTCACACACACGGCCACAACTATATCACGGTCTTTCATGGGTGGTGGTTCGGTGAGCGATCCGGTCTCGACCACCTGTATGCGGTGTGCGGTCGGCTGTGGACACGTCACCCACGGCGTCGACCAAGGCTACGGCCTCGATACGGTTCGGGGCGACGCGGCCCATCCGGTTACCCGCGGGCTGGCCTGTGGGCGCGGGATCAACGAGACCGCCGATCCGGACGGAGAGTGGCTGACTCGGCCCCTCGTTCGGAAGGACGGCGAGCTCGTTCGGGCGACGTGGGACGACGCCCTTGACCGGGCGACCGAAGCCATCGACGACGCGCGTGCGGTCGACCCCGACAACGTGGCGATCATGGGCAGCGGCCAACAGACGATCGAGGCCGCCTACGCGCTGGGAAAACTCGGTCGCGGCGGCCTCGGCACCCGCAACTACGACGCCAACACCACCCTCTGTATGGCCTCGGCGGTGGCAGCCTACTACGACGCCTTCGGCAGCGACGCCCCGCCGCCGACCTACGACGACATCCCCGAGGCCGAGACCCACCTCGTCTGGGGTGCCAACCCCGCGGTCGCCCACCCCGTTATGTTTTGGTGGATCAGGGAGTCCGCCGACGCCGATGGATCGGAGCTACTGGTTGTCGACCCTGTCGAGAGCGAGACTGCCGGGAATGCTGACGGTCATATCGACATCGCACCGGGCGGCGACCTCGCGTTGGCGAACGCTGTCCTCGCACGGTTGATCGAGACTGATCGGGTCGACGACGAGTTCATCGCGGCCCACACCGAGGGGTTCGAAGCGGTGAGGAACTCCCTAGCGCCGGTCGAAGCCTCCGCAGAGCGGGCTGGGGTGTCGATGGCCCAGGTCGACCGGCTGGCTGCTGCCTTCGAAAAAAACACCCTGATCTACTGGGGGATGGGGATCAATCAGAGCGTCCGCGGTACCGCAAGCGCAGGTGCGCTGATCGACCTCTGTTTGGCCTCCGGCAACATGGGACCGGGAAGCGGTCCCTTTTCACTTACTGGACAGGCCAACTCGATGGGAACGCGGGTCTGTTCGGCGAAAGGCTCGTGGCCCGGCCACCGTGAGTACACCGACCCCGACGAGCGACAGTTCGTCGCCGACGCGTGGAACGTCCCCGTCTCGCGGCTCCCGGACGACACGGGCCCCGGCCCAGTGGAGATAGTCGACAACGGTCCCGACGTACTGTGGACCGTTGCGACGAACCCGGTCGCCGGGATGCCAGACGCGAACCCCGTCCGCGAACGACTGGAGGAGGCGTTCGTCATCGTCCAAGACGCTTTCGAGACCGAGACGATGACCTACGCCGATGTCGTTCTCCCCGCGTCGACGTGGGGCGAATCGGAAGGGACAACGATGAACATGGAGCGAACGGTCTCGCGCGTCCGGCGAGCAACAGAGATTTCACCCGACGTCCGGACGGATCTCGACATCATCTGTACGATCGGTAATCGACTGGCTCCCGAGGCGATCCCGGAGTCGACGCCCGAGCCGAGCGACGTGTTCGACGAGTTCGCCGCCCTCACTGAGGGAACGAAGGCCGACTGCTCGGGGATCTCCTACGAGCGGCTGGAGGCCGAACACGCCGTGCGATGGCCAGCCCCGGCGGTCGACGAGTCGGGGGACTACCGGTACTTCGATCCGGACGCCGAGAGCGTCAAGGGGGCGTGGTTCTTCGAGACCGACTCGGGGCTGGCGCGCTTTTCGACCGCACCGGCACCCGAGCTGCCCGAGCCACCGAGCGAATCGTACCCGTTGACGTTAACCACCGGCCGCGAGGCCGGCGGCTACAACACGGGGATTCGGTCCCGTGAGGTCGGCGACGACGCCGACCACATCGTCGCCCGGATCAACCCCGAGACGGTCCCGACCGAACCCGACAGTGGGGATTTGCTGCGGATCGAGACGCCACGCGGATCGACGCTCGCAGTCGTCGACCCCGACGCGGCGGTGCCCGAGGGACTGATCTGGCTCCCGATTCACCATCCGGCGGTCAATCGGCTCACCCACCCGGCGGTCGACCCCCAGTCGAAGGAGCCGAACTTCAAGCAGTGTGCGGCGCGACTGATCGAGACCGACGCCGATCCCGGCCGTGCCGCCGAGGACCGCAGCGGCGAGACGCCGCCGCCCGAACCACCGACAGCGGGGACCGACTGATGACGGTGGGTTGTTCGGCCCGCCCGTCGACTGCTGCTGTCAGCCCGTACCGACCGCCAGCGACCGTCGCCAACTCTCCCACGGATGAGTGAGGACGCAGCCGCCGGACGCCGACAGCCGGACGCCGACACCGGCCGGGCGGGCATCGTGCTTGCGGGCGGCCGGTCGGATCGGTTCCCGACCGTCGACAAGGCGCTGGCTCCATTAGATGGCCACCCGCTGCTGTGGCACGCGGTCGACTCGGTCGCACCGACTGCCGACGAGCTGATCGTCAACTGTCGACGGGATCAGCGGGAGGCGTTTGCCGAGGTGCTCTCGGAGTTTCCGGTCCGGTTCGCGATCGACCGGATCCCCGACCGCGGGCCACTCGTCGGCCTTCGCACCGCGCTGGCTGAGTCGACGGCGACCTACGCCGCAGTGCTCCCCTGTGATATGCCGTCGATCCCGGCGGGCTTTCTCGACTTCCTTTTCACACGGGCCCGGAACCGGATGGGCGCGGTCGCCCGGTTCGAGGAGCGGGTTCAGCCGTTCCCCGCGGTCGTCCACGTTCGGGCGGCTGCGGCGGCCTGTCGGGAGGCCGAAGCCAACCGCGAGGACCAACTCGACGCGTTCATCTCTGCGGTCGACCCCCACACCGTCCCCGAACGTGTTGTCCGTGCCCACGTCGATCCGGTAGCGTTTCGGAACATCAACACCCACGACGATCTGGCGCAGGCACGCGATAGCTAACGCCGGGCGGCGGTCTCGGTGGGAGAAAACCAGTCTCTATACTCGGTTTCCCACGTCTCTTGATTTGATCGTGACCGTGTCCACTCATCCTGATCTGGACGACTATAGAGCACACAGGAGACCTCTTAGCAGCGGTTTTGGGCGACGGTCCCCACCGACTATATATGACAGTCACCGCCTCGGTTCGCCTGCTCGTGGTCACCGACGATAGCCTGTTCGACGAGTATACGGCCGCGGCGGTGCGACGGTCGCCGGCCATGGGTGTGCGGTCGGTGTCGACGCTGTCGGCGGCCCGCGAATCGCTCGCTGATGGCGCGGTCGACTGTATCGTGCTCGATACGGATTTTTCACCGAAGCGCATCCAGCTCTTTCACCAGTCGCTTCGACGCGAACGGCCGCAGCTACCGGTGATTCTTTCGGCCGGTCGACCGCGCGCCGGTCTGCCAGCGGGGCTGTCCTACCACGCGTTCGTTCGAAAGATCGGCCCCGACATGGGGACGGCAGTGGTGAACGCGGCACGGGTACTGGCCAGCACGACAGCGGCCGACGACCACGCCTCGGCGACCGCCGAGTAGTCTGTGGGGGTGGCCGACAATACTCCCTGAGTGACCGCCGGATAGTCCCTCGCGGCGTGGAGTATTTACTGCCTCCCGTTCTATCAAGAGTGTGACCGTCCGGACGAACGCACTCGACGGGCCGGTGTTCGGCGTCGACATCCAGAGCGGTGACATTCGCGGCGATGCACCCTCCTATGCGCTCGCCGTTCTCGACGACGGCCAGATCGAACGGGACGTGGTCTCGTTCCGCAAACTCTGTCGACTGATCAACAACGACGAGCCTGCCCTGCTGGCGACCGACAACGCCTACGAACTCGCCGAGGACAAAGACGCCCTCGTCGGCTTCCTGCGCCGGCTTCCCTCGTCGACCACGCTCGTGCAGGTGACCGGCGACGAGCGGCCCGAATCGCTGTCGCGGGTCGCTGCCCGCCACGGCGTCCCGTATGGCAAAAAACCGATGAAGGAGGCCGAGGCCGCCGCCCGACTCGCCGCCGCCAACGTCGGCTGTGAGGTCTCGGCGTTTACGAATACGACCACGGTCAAGGTCGCCCGGGGTCGGTCGACCGGCAAGGGTGGCTGGAGCCAAGATCGGTATACGCGCCGCATCCACGGCAGCGTCAAGCGAATGGCGAAGAAGGTCGAATCGAAGCTCAGTGGGGCGAACCTCGAGTTCGAAAAGGACGCCACCGAGAAGTACGGCGGCTTTTCGAACGCGATCTTTACTGTCGAGGCGACGCCCGCGGAGTTGCCGGTGTCGACCCATCGGTCGGGGGACACCCGAATCGAGATCGAGCGCGAGCAGCGCGATGGGATCAGCTACGAACCCCTCGTCAAGCGCCGGGAC
>Ga0102936_1001047_pt1 | contig 10988 bp, 9 predicted proteins | sample SalPon2_A_H2O_MG_FD_78502 | JGI IMG/M metagenome (GOLD analysis project Ga0102936, IMG submission 78502) | Salt pond water microbial communities from South San Francisco under conditions of wetland restoration - Salt Pond MetaG R2_A_H2O_MG | ecosystem: Environmental > Aquatic > Non-marine Saline...
CGAGTCCGACCGCGCCGGGGAGTTAGAAATAGAGGTCGACGACGGGAGCGTGCTCGCGGACCGCGCGATTCGCGAGTCGGTCGAGGACCTGCAGGACGGCGTCGTCATCGGTGCGATTACCCGCGACGGCGAACTGGTCATCCCCCGCGGTGACACCATCGTCCGGCGCGGCGACCACGTCGTCGTCTTCGTCGATATCGACGTGTTAGACGCCGCCAGCGACAAGCTGTGAGCGCTGGCGGAGAACGAGGGGTTTTTCGCGCTGCCGGTGGGACCGTACGCCAATGTCCGGTGTTCGGTGATGGCGGTGCGAGTCGATTGGCGACAGAGTATCGCTTTTACCGGAACTGTAATCAAGTATCTCGCCCTCGCGATGGCGATTCCGTTGGCCGTGAGTCTCCTCTATGGCGAGGACACCGTGACCTTTCTCGCGTCGATGGCTATCACGGTTGCTATCGGCGTCGGGCTAGAACGACTCGACGACGACCCGCAGTTGGGCCCGCGCGAAGCGCTGTTGCTCGTCGGGCTCTCGTGGGGCACCGTCGCACTCATCGGCGCGGTTCCGTACGTTATCGCCGGCTACGGCACCGAGTCGGCGCTCGGCTATCCGGTCAATGCCCTCTTCGAGTCGATGTCCGGGTTCACCACGACCGGCGCGACCGCCACCGCCGAAATCTCCTTCGAACAACACTCACACGCCCTCCTGATGTGGCGACAACTGACCCAGTGGCTCGGCGGCATGGGTATCATCGTCCTGATGGTCGCCATCCTCCCCGAGGCCGCCGTCAACGGAGCCCAACTCATCGATTCTGAGGCCCCCGGGCCGGAGCTCCAGAAGCTCACGCCGAAAATCGCCGAGACCGCCCGCCTGCTCTGGTTGTTTTACCTCGGCTTCACCGTCCTGCTCGCGGTGCTTTTACTCGTTGCGCACTATCTGGGCGTGGCACCCGAGATGAACGCTTACAACGCAATCGCCCACGCGTTCTCGACGCTGCCGACCGGTGGCTTTTCGCCGCAGGCCGAGAGCATCGCCGCGTTCTCGCCGGTCGTCCAGTGGCTCATCATTCCGTTCGTGTTGGTCGCCGGGACGAACTTCGCGCTCTTTTTTATCCTCTTGCGTGGAGAGTACGCCGCGGTCTTCCGTGACCGCGAGTTTCAGGCCTACGTCGGCGCGAACGCCGGCCTCGCCGTTATCCTCTGGGGTCTCTTGTTCACCGGGTCGGCCCCTCCACTCGACATCGGCGGCACCACCGCCGGCGTCGTCGAGAACTCCTTGCGGCAGGCCACGTTCCAAATCGCCTCGTTGCTGAACTCCACGGGCTACGCGACGAGCAATTTCGCCCAGTGGAGTCCAACCGCACAGGCTGTCCTCCTGCTGGCGATGTTCGTCGGCGGGTCGGCCGGGTCGACCGGTGGCGGAATCAAGGTCGTCCGCTGGCTGGTCGTCATCAAGGGCATCCGCCGCCAACTGTTCACGACGGCCCACCCCCAAGCGGTCAAACCGGTCCGCCTCGGTGGCCGCGTCATCGACGAGGACGCGGTGCAGGCTATCTTCGGCTTTACCGTGCTGTACGTCCTCGTATTCGGCGTTTCAGCCGTGTTGCTCGCGCTCGATGCCAGCCGCGTCGGGATGGGACTCACCGTCCTGGAGGCGGCCAGCGCGAGTCTGGCGACCATCGGCAACATCGGTCCCGGCTTTGGTTTTTTGGGCCCCTTCGGTAGCTACGTTCAGTTCCCGACCACCAGCAAACTGCTGATGATACTCCTGATGTGGTTCGGCAGACTAGAGATAATCCCCGTGTTCGTCCTCTTTACCGGTGCGTTCTGGAACGAGTGACTGGACTGTCACCACCGGTACCCTAAACCCCCTCCGGCCGAACCTCTAGATAGATGCCACGTGACACGTTCGAGGACGACCTCGAAACGCTTCAAACGGACGTGTGTGCGCTCGGTGCGGACGTGACCGAACGCTTAGAGCGCGCAGTCACCGCCTACGAACAGCGCGACCCGGCGATGGGCAGGGCCGTCGTCGAGGCCGACAGCGAAATAAACGACCGGTATCTCGACCTCGAAGCCGACTGTATCGACCTCTTAGCTCTCCAACAGCCGGTCGCGTCCGACCTCCGGCTCGTCGTCGCCTCGTTCAAAATTCTCACCGACCTCGAACGCGTCGCTGACCTCGCGAGCAACCTCGGCAGCTACGTCGACGCGATGGCCACCGATACCGTTCCATCGGTGCCGATTACGGACATCAGCGAGATGGCACTAGCTCAACTCGACGGCGCACTGACAGCCTACGAGACCAACGATGCCGACCTGTGCCGGGATGTCGCGGCCGCCGACACCGACCTGGACCAACGCTGTGTGGCCGCCATCGACGACCTCGTTCGTGCACTGGTCGACCACCCCTTCGACGACGTGGCCGCGACGCTCGCCGACACGAAACGGTATCTGTTGACGGTCCGCGACCTCGAACGCGCTGGCGACCACGCCGTCAACATCGCCGCCCGCACGCTGTACATGGTCGAGATGGACGACGAACTCATCTACTGAGCCTTTTTTGTCGTCGGGTTCGCGCGGAGCGCGAACCACTCTCTGCTCACGGCGACACAGTCGCCGTTCGCACGGTCAGCGGGACCTCCGGTCCCGCTCGACTCGAAAAACGTTCGGGAAAAAGGCCGGAATCTCGCTCCGCTCGATTCCGGGGAAACGGCTCACTCCGTTCGCCGTATGCTCGTCCGCGACAGCCACACGCCTCCCCAGCCGATTCGCCCGCCTGTTCGCGGAACCACCGACCGTTCTCCGTTCGCCAACCGGGGTTCTCGCTCACTCGAACCGCTCGCCGTTCGAGCCGCTGGCCGCACTGCTCCGAAGCCCTCTCGCACGAAGGCGCAACAGTGCCACCCGCCAGCAGTGTCAACTCGGCATCGAGAAGCGACGGCCGATATTGAGAGAAGGGAAAGGCTGATACGGCCGGCCGGGAGAGTGCCGACAATGCCACGGGAATCGTATCAGGAGCTGCTCGAATCGCTCCGCGAGGACGTGCTCTATATGTCGGAAGTCGTCTTGGACCGCTTGCGAACCGGGTTAGGCGCCATCGACCAGAAAGACGAGGAGTTGGCGTGGCAGGTCATCGACGGCGACGACGAAATAAATCAGCTGTATCTCGACCTCGAACAGGACTGTATCGACCTGCTGGCGCTGCAACAGCCCGTCGCCTCCGACCTGCGCTTCATCGCCGCGTCGTTCAAAATCATCACCGATCTCGAACGCATCGGTGATTTGGCGACGAACCTCGGGGAGTACTCCTTGGAGGCGGAACGCGACGTGTTCCCCGAAGTCGACATTCAGGAGGTCGCTGACGTGGTCATCGAGATGGTCGAAGACGCCATGGACGCCTACGACCGCGAAGATTCGGACCTCTGTTACACCATCTCCGAGACCGACGACGAGGTCGACAGCCGGTGTGAACAGGCTTCCGAGACGGTCGTCCGCGACCTCATCGAGCGCGAGATGGACGCGACTTCTAGCGACGGCGACATCGAGCAACTGATGGCTGACGTGTCGCGGCTGCTGTTGACTATTCGTGACATCGAGCGCGTGGGCGACCACGCCGTCAATATCGCCGCTCGCACGCTGTACATGGTCGAGAACGACGACGACCTCATCTACTGAACCTTTTTTCGCCCGGGGCATCGCGCTCGCCCCTGGCGAGCGCTCAACCCCGGGCAAAAAACGTTCGGGAAAAAAGGCCGGAATCCCGGCTTTCGGCCTCGATTCCGGTGAAACGGCTCGCTTTGCTCGCCGTATGCTTGCCCGCTACAGCCACACACCGCCCCAGCCGATTCGCTCGCCGCTGGCTCGCTCATCCACCGAAAGACTCGCTTCGACGGTCTTTCGAGCCTTCGGTCGCTCCGCTCCCGAAGACCTCGCACGCACCTCGGGGCCGTCGCCACGAGGGTGTGCGCCACCGCAGAAATGTGTTTGATGGGACTAACGCGTCGGTTCTATCGACTCTTCGCCGGTGAGTCCGGCGTCGGTGATGGCGAACTGCGCGGTGTCGCCGGCGGGTTTGGCGCGGTGATTTTCGAGGGTCGCTCGGCGGTTCCCGCCGCGAAAGCGGTCGAGTCGGCGGATAGCGCCGGACCAGTGGTTGAGCGTGTGGCCGCCGAGTGCCGTCGCGCGGTCGCTGTCGGGGTCGGTGAAGACCTGATTCGTGAAGACGACCGCGAGGTCGTGTTTGCGGGCCAGCGAGAGCAGATGGGTGATTTGTCGGGCCACGTCCCGCAGGGTTTCGCCGCCGTCGCCGTCGTCCCGGCGCAGGCGGTAGTGGCCGGTCGCACTGTCGAGGACGACTAACTCCACGTCGGGGGCGAACTCCGCGGCGTCTTGGACCGCTTCGGCCTGTTCGTCGTAGTCGTACACCTCTGAGACGATGAGTCGGCCGGCGAGGTCGTCGACGGTCTGGTCCGTCCCGTCGGCACGTCCGCGGGCGATTTGGGCCATCCGGTCGGCTGACAACCCCTCCGTGTCGATATAGAGGGCGGCGTCGCCGGCGGCGGCGACTTCGATGGCCGCCGAGAGCGCCAGATTCGTCTTCCCAGCGGCCGGCGGGCCGTACACCTGCGTGACGGCACCGCGTTCGAGCCCACCACCCAGTAGCTCGTCGACCGGGTCACAGCCGGTCGGGACGTACTCGCTCACGAGGGGAGCTTTGACGCGTTCTAATAAAAACGCTCGTACCGTCAGGCAGCTGGGAGGTGTCGGGAAATAGCCGCCTCAACCGCGTCGGGGTCGTCGAGGTCAGCGAGTGCCAAGCGGGTGTCGACCCGCCATCGACGGTGGAGGACGAGCGCGTCGTCGGTGCGCGTGTGGCTCTCGAAGGCGTCCCAGCTGACGAGGCGTCTGGCGACGGGGAGCCGCTGTTCGAGGCCGGCCGCACTGACCGTGAGCGTCCGCGGCTCGGCCGAGTTGTACGAGACCAGACCGACTGGGACGAGTAGCTGTCCGGCGAACTGGAGTAGTAGCCAGTCGGTGAATACCCCGGCGAGAAAGCAGACGAAGGCGAGCGCGGTCGCCGCGGCGGCGACGGCACCGAGTCGCCGTTTAGCCGCGCTCGGCCACCCGGCGCGGAACTCGCTGTCGATGTCGACGCCGTCGAGAACGGCGTCGGTGTGGCGGGTCCGGGCCATTACCCCGAGGACGAGCCCGGCGGCCATCGCGCCGGCACCAAAAAAGAACGCGAGCACGCCGCTGATGCCGGTCCGTCCGAGCGACGCGAACCCGAGCAGTGCGTACCCGACCGGCAGGATTCCCAGCGTCCAGCGAAGCCGTGCCCCGCCGAGACGGGTCGCTATCCCGTCGAAGCGAGCGGTGGCCAGCCAAGCCAGACCGACGACGACGGCGAGCGTCACGACGACAGTTCCGTACAGGGCGGCCGCGTCGTCAGTGACGAGTCGGTCGACCGTGAACACGGTCAGTGGTGCCACGAGCAGCGCGACGTAGAGGCCGACGACGAGTCCCCATAGCGGGTCGCCCGAGCGCTCCGGCTCGGTCTTCAGCGTGGAGGGAAGCATCAGTTCGACTTCAGCACGCTCTGATAAAACCCTCCGGGTCGTCGACAGCCAGCAGTCGTAAGTGACCGCCACACCAACTACAGCCAGTGATAGTCGTCGCGACGGATGATTTCGAGGTGTACCACGGCGTTGTCACGGAGCTACGGGACCGCGGTGTCGAGTTCACCACCATCGAACCCGCCGACGACTGGCCAGAGGGGGCCGCCGTCGCGGTCGTCGCGGCCGGCGAGCGCGTCGAGATTCCCGACGGTGTCGAACGCGTCGGCGCGGACCCCGAGCGCCCCCGGCAGGCCGTCGAGGCGGCCATCGACGCCCTGCGCGGCGAGCGCGGCCGCACCGTCGTCGGCATCGACCCCGGCGAGCGGCCCGGCATCGCCGTTCTCCACGGCGAGATGGTCGTCGCCGCGTTTCAGGTTCCCGCGACAGAGGCCGCCGAGGTAGTACGGCAAGAGGTCCAAGATGCCCCCGACCCGCTGGTCCGCATCGGTGACGGCGCGCGCCTCGTCGGCTCGCGGGTTATCGACGATATCGAGGCCGTCCCAATCGAACTGGTCGACGAGACCGGAACGACGCCGTATCTCGGCACCGGCGCGCGCGGGATGGACGACGTACTCGCGGCGGTCAACATCGCCCGACAGGCCGGCGAGGCGATAACGAGCCGCGACATCGAACCGACGACCGGCGAACTCACGCCCATCACGGACCGCTCGCGGGAGGCGAGCGAGACCAACCGCGCTATCGACGCCGAACTCGCTCGGCGGGTCGCGGCGGGCGAGTTGACCATCGAGGAGGCGCTGGCCGAACACGGTGGCGAATCGGCTGACGAGAGCGGCGGCCCGGACCCGACAGAACGGTGATTCCGGGCGGCGACAGACCCCGCCGCGCCTCGCTACTCCCGAACGGCGCGCTCCGCTCGGGCCATAATATCCCGCACTGGACGGCCGGTCGCTGCGGCCACCTCGGCCGCGTCGTCGAATTCGGCGCTCACGTCGTACACGTCGCCGTCGGTGTCGCTGGCCATCTTCACGGCCACGTCGTAGGGCTCGCCGCCGACGTCGAGTGTCACTGTCTCGAACGCTCTGTCGGCCACCCAGCGATGTCCCGCGCCGTGCTCGCGCACGCCGAGCGTCCCCGTCTCCTCGGCCAGTCGCCGCGCCACTCGCTCGGCGTCGGCGGGCTTGCAGATGACTTTCACGAGGTGGCCCGGCCGGGACTTCTTCATCGTCGCCGGGAGAACCGTCACGTCTCGCGCCCCCGCCGCCGACAGCGACCGCTGGAGGTCGCCAAGCAGTTCCGGGGCGGCGTCGTCGAGGTTCGTCTCAAGCACGGTGATATCGTCGCGCCGCAGGCCGCCTTCGCCCTCACCAACCATCGCTCGGACGACGTTCGGGTGCTCGTCGAAGACCTGACTGCCAGCGCCGTAACCCGACGCCTCGACGGTTAGTGGTGGGTGGTGGGCTACGCCCTCGGCGTAGTGGGCGAGGATAGCCGCGCCCGTCGGCGTCAGGAGTTCGTCGTCGACCGGGCCGCCACGGAGCGACCAGTCGGCGCCCTCGGTAATCTCGACCACCGCCGGCGTCGGCACCGGATAGACGCCGTGACTCATCTCGACGGTGCCACCGCCGGTCGACAGCGGCGTCGTCACAATCCGTTCGACATCGAGGTCCGCGACCAACAGCGCCGCGCCGACGATATCCGCGATGGCGTCGTCCGCGCCGACCTCGTGGAAGTGCGTCGCGTCGAGGTCGGTCCCGTGGACCGCGGCCTCGGCCTCCCCGAGTCGCTCGAAGATAGCGAGTGCGTCGGCTTCGACGGATGTGGCGAGGTCCATTCCTTCGACGATGTCGACGACTTCCGGGTAGCTCCGGTGGGGACCGTGACCCTCGGCAGTGTGACTGTGGTTGTGTTCACCGTGACTGTGGCTGTTCTCGTTACTGTGGCTGTGGCCGCCCTCGTGGTCGTGACTGTGGTCGTGCCCGTCGTCACGCGATACCCCTTCACCAGCCATCAGCACGTCGACGCCGGTCGCGCTGATGCCGTTACGGTCGACCGTCGAGACGCTGTACTCGACGTCGAGGGCACGCTCGATTGGACCTAACGCCGAGCGGTCGGCTCCGGCGGCGAGCATGGCTCCCAGTAGCATGTCGCCCGCGGCTCCCATCCGGCCGTCGAAAGCGAGTGTTCGCATGGTCTACCCGTCGGGTCGAGGGCACAAAAGTGCGCGAATCAGGCCCGGCGGACGATGTGTACGTCGTAGGCGTCCTCCTCGTCGAGGTCCGCGATGGGGACGACGATATCGTCGGTGTCGGCGCTCCCGAGGAAGACGACGCTGGCGTCGACGTCCCGAGCCACTTGGCGGATGCTTGCGGAGAGTTCGCCCGCAGAGTGGGCGCTCACGTCGTCGTAATGGAGCTCTGTGTCGTCGGTCGCTTCCTCGATTTTCCGCCGGAGGTCGCTCGCGGCGGTCTCGGCGGCGAAGTCCTCGTCGGGGTCGACCCGACGACGGCGCTGTGCGTAGTCCGAGCCGGTCGGAATGAGACTGACGGCGACCACGTCGGTCCCGAGCGCGCCGGCGTAGGTCACGGCGCGGTCCAGTGCGGCGTCTGCGAGCGGCGAACCGTCGAAGGGGACGAGAAATACCATACCGCCGCTTTCGGGTGGAGCCTTATCAAACGCGGCGGTGCCGGCAGTCCCTTCTCACACCGCGGAGTCCACGCCGCCGACCGGGTCGGCCGGTCGCGGACTGCAGACGGACTCCGCCTGGCAGCGAGTATCGACCGACCGTTCCCGTCGCCGTCCAGATGGACGACGGGACCGTAACGAAGATACGGCCGGACGGGACCCTCTCTGTACTGACATGTCCGCGCCTGTGCTGTCGCCGAGCGAGGAGAACATCGCCGTCGCCGCCGCGTGTGTCCGCGACGGCGGTGTCGTGGTCGCCCCCAGCGACACGAACATGGCACTCACGGTCGCGCCCGACCACGTGTCCGCCATCGACCGTGCCTACGAAATCAAGGACCGTCCGCTGTCGAAGCCGCTGACGCTGTTCGTCCGCGACCCCGGCGACTGGCGGCGCTTTGGCCGCCACGACGACCCCGCCGTCGTCGACGCGCTGGTCGACGCGTTCTGGCCCGGCCCGCTCAATCTGGTGCTCGAACGCGATGCGCCGGCACTAGACGACCGCTGTGCGATGGACGGCACCGTCAGCGTCGGCTGTCTCGCCAACCCCGTCTGGCGCGAGTTCGCCGACGCGGTGGGCGGACCGGTCGCGATGACCTCGGCCAACCGGTCTGGTACCGTGCCCGACGACCGACTCGTCGACGTCGACCTGGCGGTCGACCACGTCGGGGACAGCGTCGACTACGTCCTCGGCGGCGAACCGGCCGGGACGACGCGGGCCTCGACCATCCTCTCGCTCGCAGCCGGCGGGCCCGACGAGGCGACGATTCTCCGACAGGGCGACCTGGCAGCCGACGCCATCGAGTCGGCCGCGTCGGTCCGGGTCAACTGAGACGGCCGCTCTCGTGGAGTCTCCGGAGACTGGCGACTCCAGTCGCGAATACCGGTCCATCGAGACACCAATCCACATGGGCTTGTCCACTGCCGGCCGGCGGCGTGGCCGAGACCACCGATTTACCGTGTTTGCTCACGATATACAGCCGCTAGTATGCCGTATGATACCAGTCTGCATAAAAAGCCGTCGCTGTTCGTCGCCTCCGCCGGTAGCATAAAGCATATCTCCGGTCGTACCGGACTCTTTGGTAGTCTCACTCTATGAACGAAGTGCAACTGGAAGTGGCGAAAGCGTACCCGAACGACTCGGGGCGCGGCATCGCCCGTTTAGATCCCGATACGTTGTTGCATCTCAAGCTCTCGCCCGGTGATATCATCGAAATCGAGGGGAGCGATACGACCGCGGCGAAGGTCTGGCGCGCCGACCGGCAGGACTGGAACACTGATACGGTTCGTATCGATGGCTTCACCCGACAGAATGCCGACGTGGGCATCGGCGAGCGAGTCACCATCCGCAAGGCGGAAGCCGAGAAGGCCGACAAGCTGGTGCTTGCACCGCCCGAGGAAGCGTCGGTGCAGTTCGGCTCCGACGCCGCCGGCATGGTCAAACGCCAGATTCTCAAGCGGCCCGTCGTCGAACGCGATATCGTCCCCGTGATGAGCAGCACGAACCACCCGTTCATGCGCTCGCCGGGCCAAGCCATCCCGCTCATCGCCGTCGAGACAGAACCCGACGGCGTCTGCCTCATCACCGAGGACACCGAAGTAGAGCTTCGAGAGGAGCCCATCTCGGGCTTCGAGAAGACCGGTGGGGGTATCACCTACGAGGACATCGGCGGCCTGCAAAACGAGATACAACGGGTCCGGGAGATGGTCGAACTCCCGATGAAACACCCCCAGATATTCAAGAAACTCGGCATCGAGCCGCCACAGGGGGTCCTGTTGCACGGTCCGCCGGGCACCGGGAAAACGCTGCTCGCGAAAGCCGTCGCCAACGAGACCTCCGCCAGTTTCTTCTCTATCGCCGGGCCGGAGATCATCTCGAAATACTACGGCGAGTCCGAACAGCAACTGCGGGAAATCTTCGAGGACGCCAGCGAGGAGTCTCCCGCCATCATCTTCATCGACGAACTGGACTCCATCGCGCCCAAACGCGAGGACGTGACCGGCGAGGTCGAACGCCGCGTCGTCGCCCAACTCCTGACGATGATGGATGGCTTGGAGAGTCGGGGACAGGTAATCGTCATCGCTGCGACCAACCGCGTCGACAGCGTCGACCCCGCGCTCCGTCGCCCGGGCCGGTTCGACCGTGAAATCGAAATCGGCGTTCCCGACGAGGTTGGCCGCGAGGAAATACTTCAGATTCACACCCGCGGGATGCCGCTGTCGGACGACGTGACCCTCTCGAAGATGGCCACCGAAACCCACGGCTTCGTCGGGGCGGACATCGAGAGTCTCACCAAAGAGGCCGCGATGAAGGCACTCCGTCGCTATCTCCCCGAAATCGACTTAGACGAGGAGGACATTCCGCCGAGTCTCATCGACCGCATGATAATCAAACGGGAAGACTTCAAGGGCGCGCTCAACGAGGTCTCGCCCTCGGCGATGCGGGAGGTGCTCGTCGAACTCCCGAAGATGTCGTGGGACAGCGTCGGCGGGCTCAACGAGGCCAAAGAGCAAGTGCAGGAGGCCGTCGAGTGGCCGATGAACAGCCCCGAGAAGTTCGAGCGCATGGGCGTGACGCCGCCCTCCGGGGTATTGCTCTACGGCCCGCCCGGCACCGGCAAGACGCTGATGGCCAAAGCCGTCGCCAACGAGACCGACGCCAACTTCATTTCGGTGCGTGGCCCGCAACTGCTCTCGAAGTGGGTCGGTGAATCGGAGAAGGCCATCCGCCAG
>Ga0102936_1001052_pt1 | contig 10962 bp, 8 predicted proteins | sample SalPon2_A_H2O_MG_FD_78502 | JGI IMG/M metagenome (GOLD analysis project Ga0102936, IMG submission 78502) | Salt pond water microbial communities from South San Francisco under conditions of wetland restoration - Salt Pond MetaG R2_A_H2O_MG | ecosystem: Environmental > Aquatic > Non-marine Saline...
ACGCAGGCCGACAGGTCGACCGGTTCGACCTCCCCGACGGCGTCGCCACGACGGGCGAGTGTGAGCAGATCCGTGATGATCGACCCCATCCGATCGAGCGCCGCCCCCAGCGGTTCGACGTGATCGTCCGGCACGTCGTCGTCGTCCGCGAGGAGTTCGTGCCGCCCGCTGGCGATGGTCAGCGGGTTCCGGAGGTCGTGGGCGACGACGCTGGCGAACTTCTCGAACCGGTCGCGCTCGTCGCGGAGGTCCGACTCCGCCTCGGCGCGGTCGACGGCCGTCGCGACGTGCGACGCGAAGAGGGAAACCAGTTCGCGGTCGTCCTCGTCGAAGTCGCCGGGCTCCGTCGACAACAGTTGCACGACGGCGCGATCACCGATCGGGGCGCTCAACAGCGAGCGATACGTGGGTTCGGCGTCGGCGACGAGCCGCGACGAGCCGCCTCGAACGTCGGTCAGGTCGTCGACCTCGATGGGTTCCCCGGCCCGGTACGTCGACCCGGCGAACCCGGCATCTATCGGCTGTGGCGGCAGGTCGTCGGGGGCGCCGTCCGCGGAGCTAGCGACCGGAACGAACCGGTCGCCCTCGACGACGGCGATCCGGCAGACGTCGGCGCCGAACACCTCGTGGCCGCCGTCGGCCGCCCGCCGAAAGACCGCCTCGGCGGGACGGGCCGCGGCGAGTTCGTTGACGACTCCGAGGAGCCGTTCGATCCGGCGGCTTCGGCGGTCGGCGCGATCCTCGGCCGCCTTCCGGGCCGTGATGTCGTGGAGGATGAGCGCGTAGCCGGCCCGGCCGCCGACCGATGGGGTCGCCGACGAGAGCCGGAGGTCGAACACCCGCTGACCGTCGGGCGTGTCGACGGTTACCTCAGACTGTGCGCGTTCGTCGGCGGCGTCGAGTGCCGGCGCGAGTGCCGGCGCCAGATCGGAGAGCTGTCGGCCGACAGCGTCCGCGGCCGCGTCGCCGACGACCCGCTCCGCTCGCCGGTTGAGGTCGACGATCCGGCCGTCGGCGTCGACCACGACGACAGCGTCGGCCATCGAGTGAAACACCTGATCCCGGGCGATTGGCATCAGATCCAGCCACTCGAACCGGACGACGCTGAACGCGCCGGCGACGGCCATCACCGCGGCGGACACCGGTCCGAGGTCGAGCCCCGGAACCGGGGCGTATCCGGACAAGTCGACGAGAACTGCGGTACCGGGGAGAGTTGCGAACGACAGCAGGAGGCCGATCTGCCAGCGAAAGCGACCACGCGCCTGTATCGCCGCGCCCGCGAGCAACAGGAACGAGACGCCGAGCAACGCGTAGCCGACGACCGGGTAGGCGAAGAAAGCCGGCGCGTACGTGGCGTTGAGCGCCACGAACGAGCCGATCCGGACCAGTTCGGCGTCGGCGAACAGCAGGTGACGCGCATCCGGCACCGTCGCGAAGGCCAGCAGGCTCACCGGGACGAGCGACAGGCCGGCGAACACCCGCCGCGAGAGCCACTCGTATCGCCCGGTGTACCAGCAGACGTACCCCAGCCAGGCGATAGCCAGCGACAGAATGGCGGCGTTCGTGAGCACGCGCCAGAACAGCTTCGCCGCGAGTGTCGTACTCGATAGCTGCGCGGTGAAGAGGAACACCCACGCACCGCCGACGAGCGTCAGGAGGCTGCCCAGCCGCATCCCCTGAATCCCGTCCTCGTGGCCGAGATACCAGAGGGTAACGGCGAACAGTGACAGCAGTCCGCCGAGGAACAACAGGAACGGGGTGTGTGGGGTCCGTTGCAGGGCCATTGGCTGTCGAGTCCGGTGGACCCGGTTCAGGCGGAGGCGACACCGAATCCGCTCGGTACGACGTATTTCGGTAGCCCGTATGTAAAGTCACGGGTGGACGAGCCGTGGGACGGCGTCGATCCGACGGACGGGGAGCGCACGGCGGCGGCCGGGAAGGCTTTTCACCGTCGCCCCGCGACGGAGGGGCATGAATGGGACCGACGACGAAGTCGCCCGGTTGCGGACGGTCGCCGACTACCAGTTCGGCGCGGGCGCGGGGGCGGCCCTCTTCCCCCACGACGACACTCTCGACGTGAGTCACTCGACCGGCGGTCGGCCGCGACAGGTTCGGGCGGACGCGGGCCGGATCGTCTCCTACGGGGTCGACGGCCGGTTCACGCTGGGTCTGGAGGGTGGCCGACGGCTCGTCAGGGCACTCCCAGCGCCCGCGGCCCGCGTCGTCGTCGGCTCCGAGAGCGAACCCTTCGTCCGCGACGGCAAGAACGTCTTCGCGAAGTTCGTTCGCGACGTGGACGACGACGTGCGACCGCACGACGAGGTGGCCGTCGTCCACGCGGACGGCGACCTGCTGGCGGTCGGGCGGGCGGAACTCGCCGCGGACGCGATGGCCGATTTCGAAACGGGGATGGCGGTGAAAGTGCGGGCGGGTGCGGACTAGAGGTACGGCGCCAACCCGACCGCCCGAACGAGCGGGACGCCCGCGACGACGGAGCCGAGGAGGTAGCCCCCGATGGCGCCGCCGTTCAGAAGCGGGAGGCCGGCATGTGCACGGCCCTTCATCACCGCCCAGAGGAGGATGCCGAGGCCGAGGAACGTCCCGATCATCGCACAGAGCGCGGGGAGGTTGAGCGCGGGGAGAGCGGCGACGCCGAGCGAGGACGCGGGCGAGAAGAAGGCGCCACTGGCGACCATGACTGTCGGCATGACGGCGTCGCCGAGGCCGATGAAGAAGGCGTCGCGGTCGGGGGCGGGACCGTCGGCGTCCGCATCGTCCATCCCGTCGCCGTCCGCCGCCGTCGGCGGCGACGCCGACTCGTCGTCCTCGCCCACCTCGTTCGCGCCGGAGAAGTCGTCGGCGAGGAGGGAGTACGAAAGCGAGAGTGGGATGACGAGGATGACGGGGACGCGTAGTTCCATCACGCCCTCGGCGAGACTGAGCATGTGACGGGTGCCGTAGACGCTGATGGCGTCGTAGACGGCGAGTACCGAGAGGAGGAGGATAGCGGGGAGGAGGCCGAAGCTGATGCCAAACAGGGCGCCGGCACCGATACCCATCACTACTCCGGCGCCGTCGATGACGTACCACTCGGGGTAGACGAGGAGAGCGACGGCGACGCCGATGGAGAGCGCGATGGCGACGAGGTTGACCGAGCCGAGGGTGATCAGCGGCGGGGCGACGACGCCGAAGACGTACCACGAGACGAGGGCGCTGGAGAAGACGACGACGCCCTTGACCGCTCGCTCGAAGGCGTATTTGAAGGCCGCGAGCATCAACGCCGTGGCGACGAGGATAGCGGCGATGTAGACGAGGCTGTTGGTCGGGTCGGAGGGGTCCTCGACGGCCTGATAGCCCGCCGTCTCGAAGGGGCCGACCATCGCGAGCGCCCCGACTTGGACGAGAAGAAAGAGTGCCGCGGCGACGGCGACGCCGCGAGCCTCACGCGCGTTCATGATCGTTCCTTGGTCGGGGGGTGGTTTGGGGATTGCGACTCGCCGTCGCCGCCGTCGGCACCATCACCCCGTTCCACAGCGTTATGACCCGGTGTCACGAACGACGAGGCATGCCCGACACAGAAGCGGGACGCGAAAAGCAAGCAGCCGACGCGGACCGAGCACAGCGTGAGCGAGCGCTGCAGGAAGAGCTCGAACGGGGGGACGAGGAACCACCGTCGCCCGACGCCGACGAGCCCCAAGTCTGTCACTATCGGAGCTGTACCGACCTCGCGACGTTCCGCGTCGTCGAGCGGTACGAGGAAGAGACGGGGCACGGACTCGTCACGGCGGAGGCGCTGGTCTGTACCGCACACGCGGAGGGTGAGCACCCGACGAACCTCGACGGGGCGTCACCGGAATACAGGTTCTCCGTCGAACCGTTGCCGGGTGCCTTCGGGAGCGAGGATTCGTGACGCAGAACGGGCGACGGCCGTCAAGGGCGCATCCAACGCACTAAACTACCCGGGCGGTCGACGCGGCCGCGATGTAGCCTCGGGACGACCGTCATCTGGCGTACAGCGTCGTTCCGAGGAGGTCCGGGAGACGGACGTGGTCGGCGGGCGAGACGGCGAGATACGGGCGGGAAACGGGGCCGAACACGTCGACGACGCGGCCCACGTCGGAGAGAGAGTCGTCGACGGCGGTCGTGCCGATATCCGGAGCGTCCGACCCCTCGTCACAGCGGACGACGGCCAACCCCTGTGCGGTCCGGGTGACGGTGCCGAGACGACGCATCACGATTGCCGCCGGAACCGCGTCCCGGTCGGTCGCGTCCGTCCAGCGAGCCGTCGACACTGACGTACGGCGATCATCAGTCCCGGAGGATGCCCACGTAGGCCGCGATGGCCTGCACGAGGTCGTTTTTCGTCGCGTCGTCGGCCCCTTTGACGAGAACCCGCCCGCGGGGTTCGAACTCGCGGGGGTAGGTCATGTCGCGTTCGATCACCGCGTCGTAGCCGACCTGCTGGACGGCCTCGGCGATCTCGTCGACCGTCGGGTCGTCGACCGCCTCGTCGCGGGGGACGCGCCGCCCCTCGGCGCGCGTCTTCGTCGCGTCGAGATAGGCGGGCCAGATGACGTTCTCCACCATACGCCTACGCGGCGGGCCGACCGTAATACGGTTTTGGATGGCCGTCGGGGGGCGGCGCATATGCAACAAATACTTATCTACTGCAAGCACGGCTGTAAAACGATGAACACGCGTGTCCGGACGGGCGCGTGGGTCCTCGGACTGCTCTGTGCGCTCGTCGCCGTGGCGCTGGTCAGCGCTACGATCGGACCGGTGGCGATCGGCGTCGGAAGCGTCGCGGATATCGCGCTCGCGGCGCTCCTCGACGGCACGACCGACGCGCCGGCGGGCCACCGCACCATCGTCATGTCGATCCGCCTCCCCCGAATCGTCCTCGGGGCGTTGGTGGGCTTTGCCCTCGCGTCGGCGGGGACGGTGATGCAGGGCTTCTTCCGGAACCCGATGGCCGATCCCTCGATCGTCGGCGTCTCCGCGGGCGCGGCGACGGGGGCGGTCGCGGCCATCCTCGCACCGATCGCCTTCCCGGTCGCGCTCCCCGTCGCCGCCTTCGTCGGTGCCCTCCTCGCGGGCTTCGGCGTCTACGTCCTCGCGTCGGAGGGCGGGCGGACGCCCGTCGGGACGCTCCTGCTCGCCGGCGTCGCGATCCAGACCTTCCTCGGCGCCGTCGTCTCGTTCATGCTCGTGCAGGCCGGGCGTGACCTGCGCGAAGCGATATACTGGCTGATGGGCCACCTCCAGCACAGCACGTGGACGGAAGCGGGCATCGTCGCCGCCGTCGTCGTCCCCGGCTTCCTCGGCCTCCTCGTGTACGCGCGTGACCTGAACGTCCTCCTTCTCGGCGAGGAGGACGCCCACTCGCTGGGGATCGAGGTCGAGCGGACCAAACGCCTCCTGCTCGGCGTGTCGAGTCTCCTGACCGCCGCCGCGGTGGCCGTCGCGGGCGTCATCGGCTTCGTCGGCCTCGTCGTCCCGCACGTCATGCGGCTCCTCGTCGGCCCGGACCACCGCATCCTCCTCCCGACCAGCGCGCTCGCCGGCGCCGCCTTCCTCGTGGCGACCGACACCGTCGCGCGGGCGGGCACCGCGGAACTCCCCGTCGGCATCGTCACCGCCGCAGTCGGCGCCCCCTTCTTCCTCTACCTGCTCCGCAACCGGGAGGTGCGGACGCCGTGACACCCGCCATCGACGTCGCCGACCTCTCCGTCACCCTCGGTGGCGTGTCCGTCCTCGATTCGGTGTCGACGAGCGTCGACGAGGGGCGGTTCGTCGGCCTCGTCGGCCCGAACGGGGCGGGCAAGACGACGCTCCTCCGGGCGATCAACGGCGCGCTCACGCCGGATCGAGGGACGGTTCGGGTCGCCGGACAGGACATCGCCGGTCTCGGGTCGCGGGCGACGAGTCGGCTCGTGGCGACCGTCCCGCAGTCGACCGCCTCGGCCTTCGACTTCCCCGTCCGGCACGTCGTCGCGATGGGGCGGACGCCCCACGTCGGCCGGTTGGGAACCCGAACGGCGGCGGACCGAGCGGCGGTCGACGAGGCGATGGCGCGCGCGGCCGTCGCGGACCTCGCCGACCGCCCGGTGACGGACGTGAGCGGCGGCGAACGCCAGCGCGTCGTCCTCGCCCGCGCGCTCGCGCAGGACACGCCCGTGCTCCTACTCGACGAACCGACTTCCGACCTCGACGTGAACCACCAAGTCCGGACGCTGGAACTGGTCGCCGACCTGGTCGACGAGGGGCGGACCGTCGTCGCGGCCATTCACGACCTCGACCTCGCGGCGCGGTACTGCGACGAACTGAGACTACTCTACGAGGGGGAGATCCGGGCGGCCGGCCCGCCCGCGTCGGTGCTCACGGACGCGACCGTCGAGGCGGCGTTTGGCGTCCGGGCGACGGTGACCGAACATCCGATCACCGGTTCGGCGTCCGTGACCGCCTTCGGCGACGACGGGGCGCGCGAGGGGGACGGTCGGATCCACGTCGTCGGCGGCGGTGGGGCCGCCACGCCGCTGCTTCATCGCCTCGACGCCGCCGGATTCGAGCCCTCCGTCGGCGCCGTGAGCGCCGACGACCGCGACGCGGAGACGGCGCGAACGATCGGCGCCGACCTCGTGACCATCCCGCCGTACGCGCCCGTCGACGATGCGGCACGCGCGGCCGTGGCCGACCGACTCAGTCACGCGGACGCCGTCGTCGTCGCCGACGTGACTATCGCGCCGGGCAACCGACCGGTCCTCGACGCCGTTCTGGACGCCAGCGCGCCGGTCGTCGTCGTCGACGGCCGGCCGCTCGACGAGCGCAACGTCGCCGGCGCGGCGGGGCGGCGACTCGACGACCGACTCCGGGATCGGAGCGTCGTCGCCGACGAGCCCCGGACCGTCGTCGACGCGGTTCGTCGGGTCGTCTCGTCGGGGACGGACGGTACCCCGTGCCGGGACATCGAAGCCGATCCGCGGCCGTAGGTCGATAGCCTTACTCCCGCGGACGGCGAGGCGTCGGGTATGGAACGGCCGTGCGTGCGCGTGCCCCGCGAGGCGGGCGAGGACACCCGACAGGAACTCGCGGCGGCGGGCCTCCTCGACGACGAGTACGAAATCGTCGGCGACGACGGGCGCCTCTATCTCCCCGTGACCGATCCCGAGGCGGCGAGCGAGGCGTACGCGGTCGTCACCCGCGACGTACCCGCCCACGACGGGCAAGAGACGCCGGCCGATCGCCTCGGCTTCGACCCCTCGTACGAACGCCTCGGCGACGTGGCGATCATCGACGAGGACGACCCCGACCGCGCACGAGAAATCGCCGACGCCATCGTCGACTCCGACCTGCCCGTCCGGGCCGTGGTCGACCGCGCCTCGAAGGTGAAAGGCGACCTGCGGGTGCGCGACTGGACGGTCGTCGCGGGTGAGGACGGAGGTGACCGCCCCGTCACCGAAACCGTCCACCGCGAGTACGGCTTCGAGTACCGACTCGACCTCTCGCGGGTCTACTTCTCGCCCCGCCTCGCGACCGAGCGCCACCGCGTCACGGAGGAGGTCGAAGCGGGCGAGCAGGCGATCGATATGTTCGCTGGCGTGGGGCCCTTCGTCGTGCCGATGGCCGCCCGGGGCGCGACGGTCGTCGGCGTCGACCTCAACCCCGCCGCGATCGAATATCTCCGCGAGAACGCCCGCCGCAACGGCGTCGCGGACCGCGTGACCGCCATCGAGGGCGACGTACGCGACGTGGCCGCCGACTACGCCGGGTGGGCCGATCGGATCGTCATGAACCTCCCCCACAGCGCCGACGAGTTTCTCGACAGTGCGGTCACCCTCGCCGGCGACGACTGCGTCGTCCACTACTACGACATCCAGCACGAAGACGACCCGTTCGGCCCGGGGGAGCGGGCGATCCGCGAAGCGGCAGCGGCCGAGGGGTACGCTATCGAGGTGCTCACCCGGCACGTCGTCCGGTCGTACGCCCCCCACGAGTTGAACGTCTGTCTCGACGTGCGCCTGTCGCGGTAGGGGCGTTTCGGAACCCTTATTTGAACGATGGCAGTACGGTTGCATGCGTGCCGGAGTAGCTCAGCTGGCAGAGCGATTCCTTCGTAAGGAATAGGCCGAGGGTTCAAATCCCTCCTCCGGCTTCCCGCTACGCGGGAGGAACTAATTCATACACAGCGGCGCTCTTACTTATAGATTCGCCCGATTAGCGAAGACATTTGTTGCTGTCTCGCGGCCTACTTTGCCGGTAGTTGACCCTCTCGATTTGAACCCGTGACGGGAACCGCGCTTTGCCGTCGTGCGATTCGAGGAAATGAGGTGGTGCGCGGTGATGTGGATTCTATGCGCGTTGGGAGTGTTCCGCGCAGGGAAAGCGACGGCGACCCCCAAGCGTGCGTGTGCTATGTGTATTGTCAGAGTAGATTTATATACGATTTCTGCGTCTACAAGACAGAGAGAGTGTGTAGCCGGCTTTTGTGGCGCTGATAGGGACAGACTCGCCGATACAGATATATACAACTTCTGTGTCTAAGGGTTGAGGAGAGAGCGTCCTATTCTGCGCTGAGAATTATTTCCTGAGCCGGCGGTTTCTCTCTCCAAGCGAGTAAAAATGTATAAGAATAGATATTTCTACGAAAAGTGTAGCAACGCGATTGAACAGGCATTCGAGACGGAGGGCCGGATTTTGATTGAGGCACTTCCCGCCCTCGGCAAGAGTACGGGAATCATCAAGACTATCGCTAAGACCGGCAGGCAGGCGATTATCTTCACCGAGCGGCACGATCTGTACGACCAACTCAAGAAAGAATGTGAAAAGCGGGGGCTGAGTTACAAAGTGCTTCCCTCGTTCCACCTACATTGCCCGACTGCGGGTAAGGAGGCGGTTCGACAATACGGAGACGAGTGGGCTGACCGCTTCTCGGAAGCGTACAAGGAAGGCTACTCCGCTCGCTATCTTCACGACCACGCCCATGAGGTGTTTGGCGAAGAACTACCCTGCCAAGAGGAAGGAATCTGCTCGTTTGAATCTCGGCTTGATACCGAATGGGAGGGGTTCGACGTTCTCATCGGACACTACAATCATATGTTCCATGGAGCGTACAGCGAATCCCGCGATGTAATCATTGACGAGTTCCCCGGCGATAGTGTTCTGGCGTCTCTTTCGAGTGGCCGCGTCAAGAAGGAGATTCACCGCTATCTCACTACGGAAACGAACCTTCCGTTCACCACCGATAAGGAGATTCTCGAATATCGGCTTAACTCCTCCCTGAACGGCGGAGAACACGAACCCGAAGTGAAGGAGTGGTTGCATAGGTGGGAAACGAAGAACTTCGAGGCGGTCGGTGAACGACTCAAGAACCGGAGTACGCGAAATACCGCCTACGCACCCCTTCTCGTCCGTGTCGCTCTACAATCACGGCAAATCAAGGGTGGGTGGAGCCGAACCAAACTGAACGACGGGACGATCATCGTTGAAAGTCCGGTCGGTGAAGTAGATATTCTCAGGCCACTTCCCTTTGACGAGAATGCAAGAATTATCGCTCTCGATGGGACTCCATCACTCGAAATGTGGCGTGCCGTCCTCGGTGACGGGTTGAAGCCTATTCCCGTGCTTGATGAAACCGAGAAATGCGAATGGCTTGGACGACTTGGGCTGCGGATTATCCAACTTACGGATACACCGGTGCCCGTTCTTGGTGGTCGAAACGACGCTAAAACCGACTATGCATTAATCGAGGAAGTTGCTCGTCGGGAAAGCAAGGTACCATTCGTCGTCACATCAAAGAATGGGTTCAACCACCTCTCCTCGTTCGACTCAGATGGTTTGACTTGGGAAGGAGAACACTACGGGAACCTCAAAGGGACAAACGAATTAGACGGCCATAATCCCGTTCTCATCATCGGTAGTCCACAGCAGAGTGATCTCGTGATTCAGAAGTGGGCCGCAATCAGGGCACAGTCGGCAACTCGTGCAACCGATGATGCCGGGAATGTCCTCCGGGGAACGGATTTGGACTTCGGCCCGGTCGGTAACGATATCTTGCAAGGAATCCGTGAGAACGAGGTTCTGCAAGCGGCCATGCGGTTCAGTCGAGGCATTAGAGAGGATGAGATTCGGGTCTACGTCTACTCATCTGCGATTCCCGAGTGGGTTCAACCGGAGGTTTGGGAGACAAGTATCGACCATTGGGCTACTGCAAAAGGAATCACGCAGGTAGTTCGAGCATTGAAGCATGGAGATGATTGGCAATCGGTGAGGAGAACCACGAAACAGATTGAGGCCATTGTCGAGGAACTATACGGTCATGATGGTATCCGTTACCACCAAATCATGAAATACCTCCATCGGCTGTGTGACTTCGGAAAGATCGGGTGTCAGAGAGAGGGTCGCAATTATGTCTGGTGGAATATCGAACTTGAACGGTTGGGTAAGGAGAGTATTGTCTTGATGAAAGAGTGAGTTGACTTTCTCCTATTAACTATATAGGAGAATATCAAATCAGGTTTGAGCAGGATCTATCCCAAGATCAACTCCCTAAAGAATAAGTCGGAGAAGGCAGGCTAACGGACAGAAGGTTACCGTACCAACAGTTAGGTCGTTATCGTCTGAAACGGAGTACGTACCAGCAGGGGGCAAAGCCAAGTCCACGCTCAATTGACGAGGTTATCCTGCCGACCGGTTTGAGCGGGTTTCCATGCTACCCGGTCATGGGATTCCTGAATTGGCCCTCAAGATGGACGATTATCCGACTACTGCCAAGCCCTGCCCCCCGCTTCTCACATATCCCGCTGACGCCGAATCCCCATTGGCGATAGCCGAAATTTTCAAAAAATAGTGAGCGGCTTACCTCGTTAGACGGGAAGGGGCGGACTGACGATGTGCCAGCCTACCCCTCCGGTGGGTTCGGTCGCCACCAGACTACCGCTCGACTGCCGACCTTCTTACGCTTGA